>Ga0181518_10000075_pt1 | contig 106957 bp, 95 predicted proteins | sample PEATcosm2014_Bin_28_FD_119751 | JGI IMG/M metagenome (GOLD analysis project Ga0181518, IMG submission 119751) | Peatland microbial communities from MTU Mesocosm Facility, Houghton, MI, USA - PEATcosm2014_Bin01_60_metaG | ecosystem: Environmental > Terrestrial > Soil > Wetlands > Peat | place...
GGAAAAGTGGAAATCCAAAACCAGGATTCCCACTTTCCCACCGCCCCGATCAGCCTGCGGCGCGAGGAAGAAAGCATTTCAAAAAAATCCAAAGCCGTTTACACAAAACACTTGACACCGCCGGCAAATGTCCAAACTCCAGAGGTGAGCGAAGCTCGCTTGTGTGGCTGATGGGTTAGCCTTTTACGACGATGTTTACCAGCTTGTCCGGCACCACGATCACTTTCAGCACCTGCTTGCCCTCGACGAACGCCCGGACTTTGGGATCGTCCAGCGCGTGGGATCTGACCACGTCTTCCGGCGTTCCGAAGGGCAGATAAAGGCGGCTGCGGAGTTTGCCGTTCACTTGCACGGGGATCTCGGCTAGCTCCTCCTTGGCCAATTCGGGGTCGTAGGGCGGCCACGGCTGGCGGAACACAGGACCCTCGCCTCCCATTTCGTCCCAGATTTCCTGGGCGAGGTAGGGCGCGAACGGACCTAGCAGCAGGGTGAGCTTTTGCAGTACTTCCGCAATCGTGGCGTTCCCCAGGTGCGATTCTTCGGCATACAGGTCGTTGACCAGCTCCATAATCGCCGAGATGGAAGTATTGAAATGCCACCGCGATTCGAAATCCTCGGTGATTTTGCGGACGGTCTGGTGCAGCTTGCGGATGATCTTGCGATTCGCGTCGGGCTCGCCGCCATGGCCGCCGGCAAGGGCGCGCTCTTTGTTGCGGGTGGCGAAGCGGTACACGCGGCCCAGGAAGCGGTAGATACCCTCGGCGCCTTCAGTGCGCCAGTCCACTTCTTTCTCCGGCGGCGCTGCGAACAGCACGAACAGGCGGGCGGTATCGGCGCCGTGACGATCGGCCAGCGAATCGGCGCCGACCACGTTGCCCTTGGACTTCGACATCTTGGCGCCTTCGGCGATCACCATGCCCTGCGTGAACAGGCGCTTGACTGGCTCGCCGTTCGTTACCAGCCCGATATCGCGCATCATTTTGGTGAAGAAGCGCGAGTAGATCAGGTGCAGGATGGCATGCTCCACGCCGCCTATATACTGGTCGATCTCGAACCAGTAGGCGATCTTGGCCGGATCGAACGGCTGGCGATCGTTATGCGCGTCGCAGTAGCGGTAGAAATACCAGGACGAATCCACGAATGTGTCCATGGTGTCCGTCTCGCGACGGGCCGGCTCGCCGCATTTCGGGCATGCCACGTTCACAAACTCGGGGACCTCTTCGAGTGGCGAGCGGCCCTTGCCGGTGAACTGCACGCTCAGAGGCAGCACCACGGGCAGATCGCTCTCCGGCACCGGGACGACGCCGCAACTCGGGCAATGGATGACCGGAATCGGCGTGCCCCAGTAACGCTGCCGCGAAATGCCCCAATCCTTGATGCGAAACGTGACTGCGCCTTTGCCGAAGCCTTCGGCCTCGGCTTTAGCGGTCATGCGGCGGCGGGCTTCCGCGCTGGGCAGTCCGGACCAAACGCCAGAGTTTTCGACCACGCCATCGTCTGTGAAGGCCGACTTCACTGCTGCGGGCAACAGGCCGCCGGACGGCCGGATCACGGGGCGAACGGGAATCTCGTACTTCGTGCAGAATTCGAAATCGCGTTCGTCATGCGCCGGCACCGCCATGATTGCGCCGGTGCCGTAGCCCATCAATACGAAGTTGCCGATCCACACGGGCGCTTTCTCGCCGCTATAAGGATTCACGGCGTAATGCCCGGTGAAGAAGCCTTCCTTGACAACATCGCCGGGACCTTGGGCGGCGCGCGCATCCACCATCGACTTAGCGCGCGCCTGCTGGTGGCGATCGAGTAACCGCGCCACCAGCGGATGCTCCGGCGCCAGGATCACGCACGTCGCGCCGAAAATGGTATCCACGCGCGTGGTGAAAACACGGATCGGCTCGCCAGTGCCTTCGAGGTGAAAATCCACTTCGGCGCCTTCCGAGCGGCCGATCCAGTTGCGCTGCATGGTGAGGACGCGCTCGGGCCAGCCGCCTTCGAGTTTCTGGATGTCGCGCAGCAGTTCTTCGGCGTAGCTGGTGATGCGCAGGAACCACTGCTCCAGAGCACGCTGCTCGACGGGCGTGTCTTCGTGCCGCCAGCAGCAGCCGTCCACCACCTGCTCATTGGCGAGCACGGTGCAACACTTCGGGCACCAGTTGACCAGCGCTTCCTTGCGATATGCCATGCCGCGCTCGAGCATCTTCAGAAAGAACCACTGGTTCCAGCGATAGTATTCCGGCTCGCAGGTGGAGACTTCGCGGTCCCAGTCGTAGCTGAAGGCGAATCGCCGGTGCGTCTTCTTCATGGCCGCGATGTTCTGGAGGGTCCACTCGCGCGGGTGGCGCTGATTGGCGATGGCGGCGTTCTCGGCGGGCAGACCGAAGGCGTCCCAACCCATGGGGTGCAGCACGTTGAAGCCGCGCATCCACTTGTAGCGCGCCAGCGCGTCGCCGATCGCGTAGTTGCGGATGTGGCCGATGTGCAGGATGCCGCTGGGATAGGGCAGCATTTCGAGCACGTAGAACTTCGGCCGCGTGGAATTCTCCTCGGCTTTGTAGAAGGTGGCGTTCTGCCACCGGGCGTGCCATTTCAGCTCGATCTGGTTGTGGTCGTACGGCTTTTCGGGCATAGCTTCTTTAAGTTTTGCAGGTTGCGGCGGTCGTCGCCTTCGTGCTCGACCGGAGTTTCCAGGACGAACGGCTTATAGCGCAGCATCGGGTGCGCCAGGATGCGGCGGAATCCGGCTTTGCCGATGTGTCCTTCACCAATATTCGCATGCCGGTCCACATGCGACGCGAGCGGCTTTTTGGAGTCGTTGGCATGGATCAGCTTCACGTTGTCGATTCCCAAGATACAGTCCGCTTCGGCGAGCGCCTCGCGCAATCCTGCTTCGGTGGCGATGTCGTACCCGGCGGCCAGCAGGTGGCAGGTGTCCAGGCAATATCCCACCGGCACATCCGTTATTGACGCTGCGTAGGCGCGAATAGCGAGCAATTCTTCGAACCGGCTGCCGATCTGCGTTCCATGGCCCACGGTATTCTCCAGCAACACCGTCACATGCCGCAGCGCGATGCCTTCCGCTGCATCCCGCAACCCCTCCACGAAAGCCGGAACTCCCCGCGCTAGCGATTGCCCCTTGTAACTGCCAGGGTGCACGACCAGGTACTCGGCGCCGAGGGCGGCGGCTCGCTGCAGCTCGCCGCGGAAAGAAGCAATCGACCTAGCGCGGATGACCGGGTCCAGGGACGCCAGGTTCACCAAGTAGTTCGCGTGAATTGCCAGCGGATACAAATCGAACCGCTCGCGGGCACGTTGCAATAATCGGACTTCATCCCGGCCGGGCGAAGACGCACGCCACATCCGCGGGCTCGAGGAGAAGATCTGAAACGTGTTCGCGCCCAGTTCGGATGCTTTCAGAGCGGCTTTTTCAAACGACTCGGCGATGGATGTGTGGATCCCGATCCGCAGATTAATATGGTAGCAATGCAAGAGAGGGTTCTGGGTTTTGGGTGGTGGGTGTTGGCCTACCCATCGCAAACGGTCGATGGGTTTTGCCAGGACCCAGCGTAAAGGACCCAGCACCCAGCGGTTAGCCGCAGACCATTATGGCAGCAATGCAAGAAAGGTTCTGGGTTTTGGGTGCTCGGTGTTGGCCTACCCATCGCAAGCGGGCGGTGCGTTTGCCAGAACCCAACACCCAGGACCCAGCGGTTAGTACACGTTTGATGGAAAACGACGGGTGTGACCTGCTATCCTTTTTCCAGTTGCGAACTTCGCCCCTCAGACACCACACTGTAGGTGATGGCCTCCAAGGTACGTAAAGCTGTGTTTCCCGCGGCGGGCCTCGGCACCCGCTTCCTGCCCGCCACCAAGGCGCAGCCCAAAGAGATGCTGCCGCTGGTCGACAAGCCCATCATCCAGTATGGCGTTGAAGAAGCCATGCACTCCGGCATTCAGAACATTATTATCGTGACCGGGCGGGGCAAGAGCGCGATCGAAGATCATTTCGACGTGAGCTTCGAGCTGGAGAACCTGCTCGAAACCCGCGGCAAGAAGGATCTGCTGTCGATCGTGCGCAACGTCTCCGACATGATCAACGTTTCGTACGTGCGCCAGAAGGAAGCCCTGGGCCTGGGCCACGCCGTGCTGCGCGTGATGGAACTGGTGGGCGAGGAGCCATTCGCGGTGGTGCTGGCCGACGACGTGATCGATGCCGAAACGCCCTGCCTACGCCAATTGCTGGATGTTTACGAGTTCTTCTGCTCGCCGGTGGTGGCGGTGATGGAAGTGCCGCCGGAGAGTATTTCCGCGTATGGCGTTGTGGATGCGGAGCCGATCGCCCATAATGGCTGCCGGGACCGGGTGTACCGCATACGCGATCTGGTGGAGAAGCCGAAGGCTTCCGAGGCCCCGTCGAACCTCGCCATTATCGGCCGCTATGTCCTCATTCCCGAGATTTTTCAATCGCTGCAGGCGATCGAACCGGGCTCCGGGTCGGAGATCCAATTGACGGACGCGCTGCGGCACATGCTGCGGACCCGCCCGATCTATGCCTATCGCTTCGAAGGTACCCGCTACGATGCCGGCGACAAGCTCGGATTCCTCAAGGCAACCGTCGAGCTGGCTTTGCGGCGCCACGACCTGGGCGGTCCGTTTCGGGATTACCTAAAGAGTCTTAAGCTTTAAGATTCAATTGCTTACGTCGATTCGGCAAGTGTCGGCCGGGCTTTTGTAATGGACTAGTAACAGCCGTACTAGAAACATGCAGAAAAATAGTTGCACCTGTTGCGTGTGGGTGTTATCTTTAGTGAGTGTCCTGGAGCTAACAGTACGTTCTGGCCCGGTATTTATGGTTGAGGCGGTCCTGATTATCGCGTTCGCGCTCGTGTTGTTCGTCTATTGGTTTCGATACACGGTCCTTCTGCTACTGAGCGAGGACCAAGTCGAGGGGCAACCTGGTGTGATCAGTCCGGTGAGCCTGTTGGAAACACGCGAGACATTGCGCCGCGCGCAAGGGGAGTTCCCGCTGGACCCCTTGCACCGGGCACTGGAAAAAGACTACCGGATGTTGTGTTATCTGCTGGATCACGCGGCGGGCCTGGGCCTTCGGCCGCTCGAGCGTTTTCTCCTGAGGCTGGACTACCGGCTATTGTGCATTTGGTATCGCCTCGCACGGATCGCCTCGACTCGGCACGCGCGCCGCGCGCTGGAGGAGAGGGTCGGGATTCTGAGTTATATCGCCTACAAGATGGGCAAGCGCGCGGGCAGCCTTTCCGAGGCCTGACGGCGGGAACGGTTGACAGACGAAAGCGTCGGTGCCACCGCGGCTTTCCCACGATTCTCACAGGGCGCAGGTTGACAGACGAAAGCGTCTGTCTCACCCGTGCTCTACAATAATTCACCCTTGCTCTACAATAATAACGTGGGATCTCAAGCATCGCTTCAAGTGGCGATAGACCGTCTAGCCGGAGTTCGGCAGGAAATCGCCAAGGTAATCGTCGGCCAGGACGATGTCGTGGAAGGCGTGCTGATTTGCCTGCTGGCGTCGGGGCACGTGCTGCTGGAAGGCGTACCGGGCCTGGGAAAGACCACTCTGTTGCGCACGCTGGCGCGCGCGCTGCAACTGAAATATTCGCGGATACAGTTCACGCCGGATCTCATGCCCGCCGATATCGTGGGCAGCATGATCATCGAAACCAGCGACCGGGGCGCCAAGTTTCTGCGATTTCAGCCCGGGCCGATCTTCGCCAACCTGGTGCTGGCCGACGAAATCAACCGCGCTACTCCCAAGACGCAGTCGGCGCTGCTGGAAGCCATGCAGGAGCGCACGGTCACCAGCGGCACCACCACGCACGAACTGGAGCGGCCTTTCCTGGTGATGGCCACGCAGAATCCCATCGAGATGGAGGGCACCTATCCGCTCCCAGAGGCGCAGCTCGACCGGTTTCTGATGAAGATCCTGGTTACGTATCCGACGCGCGAGGAATTGAACCGCATCGTGGAGCGCACCATTCAATCCGAAGAGGTGCAGGTGAACCCGGTGCTGGACCGCGACGCCATTATGGAAGTGCGCGCGGTGTGCCGGGAGGTGTTGGTCGCGCCGCATGTGCAGGAGTACGCTATTCAACTGGTGATGGCCACGCAGCCGGAGCAAACCGAAGCGCATGCGCTGGCCCGCCGCTACATACGATACGGGAGTTCGCCGCGCGGGGCGCAGGCGCTGGTGGAGTGCGGCCGTGTGCTGGCGTTGATGCGCGGCCGGTTCCATCTGAGCATGGAGGATGTACAGCATGTGGCGCGGGCCGTGCTGCGCCACCGGATCATCCTGAACTTCGACGCGCATGCGGACGGGCAGACGCCGGAATCCATTCTGGACACCATCATCCAGGAAGTCACCGCGCAGGCCGCTGCCTAAGCCCTCAGGAAGTCATGAACGCCGCGCCCATTCTCGACCGCGAGTTTCTGGAGAAGCTGGAGCGCCTGACCCTGCGCTGGCAAAAATCGTTTGCGGGCCTGGTGGGCGGGCACAACCAGTCGCGCTTCGCGGGGGCCGGCCAGGAGTTTCTGGACCATCGCAGTTTCCATCTCGGCGACGATCTGCGGGCGGTGAACTGGCGCGCCTACCTGCGCCTGGAAAAGCTTTTCCTGAAAATGTTCCAGGTGGAACCGCGCGTGCCGGTGCGCATGTTGGTGGATACCAGCGATTCCATGAAAAGCGCCGGCAAATTGGATTACGCGCGGCGGCTTGCGGGCGCTCTTTGCTACGTAGGGATGGTGCGCCTGGATTCGATCGAGATGCACGCGTTTTCGAACAAGCTCGGACGCCGGTTCTTGTGTACGGGCGGGCGGCATCGCTTCGGTCCGGTGCTGGATGCGCTGGGCGCCATGGAAGCCGGCGGGCAGACGGACTTCTTCACGGTGCTGCGGGAGTTTATTACGTGTTACTCGCAGCGCGGCCTGACGATCGTGATCTCGGATTTCTTGGACGACCAGGGCTGCGAGCGGGCGCTGCAGTTTCTAGCGGATTTCGGCCACGAATTGCTGTTGCTGCAGGTTTGGTCGGAAGAGGATCGCACCCCGCCGTGGGACGGCGACCTGGAGCTCGAAGACGCCGAAACGGGCGGGCGTATGAAGGTGCAATTCGACGAATCGGCGAGGAATCGTTACACGCAGGCGTTCGATGAGAATGCGGAGGGGATCGAGAAGCTGGCGTTGCGCAATGGCGGCCGGTATGCCGGGGTGTCCACAGCGCAACCGGTGGAAGAGGTTATCTTTGGGCCGTTGATGCGTTCGCGCGGGGTGGCGTGATGGGGCAGCGTGGTGCACAATTTAGGGTGCTGGAGCGAGCTTCAGCTTGCTCTGCCGCCCCTTGGCAGGCGTTGGCAGGTGAAAGCGCCTGCCCCACCACTGCGCATCAGCAGACTGAGACCTTGGCAGGCGAAAGCGCCTGCCCCACCACTGCGCATCAGCAGACTGAGACCTTGGCAGGCGAAAGCGCCTGCCCCACCACTGCGCATCAGCAGACTGAGACCTTGGCAGGCGAAAGCGCCTGCCCCACCACAGCGCATCAGCAGACTGAGACCTTGGCAGGCGAAAGCGCCTGCCCCACCACTGCGCATCGGCGGGCTGAGAGGTTGGTGGGGCTTGGGGACCGCTCCCTGACGGTCGCGGCTCCGAATCGGCGCTTCGGAGACGCGCGCGTCAGTAAGCGGTACCTGCAGCACGTATGCATCTGCTGAACCTCACGCTCGGACAGTTTCTGGCGCTTTTCGGGTCGGTCTCCGCACTGATGCTGGCGCTGTACCTGCTGGACCGCTCGCGACGCCGCCAGGTGGTTTCCACGCTGCGTTTTTGGGTATCGGCGAGCCAGCCTACCGTAGTCGTCCGGCGGCGGCGCATCCAACAGCCGCTCTCGCTCGTGTTGCAACTCGTCAGCATCGCGCTGCTGCTGCTGGCCATCGCGCAGTTGCGCCTGGGCGCGCCCGCCTCCGCGCCGCGCGATCACGTGCTGATCCTGGATACTTCCGCCTGGATGGCCGCCCGAACATCCACGCGTACGCTGATGGATCTGGCACGGGAACGGGCGCGGGCCTACGTGCAGGCCGTGCCCGCGCGCGATCGCATCATGCTGGTGCGCGCCGATGCCCTGACCACGCCGGCCACAGCCTTCGAGCCCGATCGCAAGAAACTGGAAGAAGCCATCGCCGCATCGAAACCCGGCGCGACTGCGCTTAACCTGGAACAGGCGCTGGCGTTCGCGCGGCAAATCCAGGCGCAAGGCGGGCGGCGCGCCGGCGAGGTGGTCTTCGTCGGCACGGGCAAGCTGGCGGATCGCGATCCGGGCAGGCTGGGCCTGCGCAATCTGCGCTTCTTGAGCGTGCCGGATGCGGTGCCAAATTGCGGACTGCGCCGCATTGGGGTGCGCCGTTCGGGCGCCGATTCCGAATTGTGGGAAATTTATGTTTCGGTGCGCAACTACGGCGTGGCGCCACGCACGGTGACACTGGCGATGAGCTTCGGCCCGTCGGCGGATGGCCTGGGCAGCTCGCCTGCCGGTGCGCAACGGATCACGCTGCCGCCGGGCGCGGATCGCGAAGCCAGCTTCCAGTTGCGCACGCGCGCGGCAGGTTTTTTACAGGCGGAACTTCTGCCGCACGACGCTTTCACGGCAGACGATCGCGCCGTGCTGGAATTGCCTCCGCAAACGGTGTTGCGGGTCACGGTTTATTCCGACGAGCCGGACCTGCTGCGCCCGGTGTTGGCCGCCAGTCCTCAGGTCGCGGCTACGTTTCGCGCTCCTTCGGAATACAGCCCGCAGGCCGCCGCATCGCTGGTGATCCTGGATCGCTTCCATCCGTCCGCGCCGCCGCTGTCCGATGCGATCTGGATCGATCCGCCCGCGGGCGGTTCCCCGGTGCCGGTGCGCGCGCGTGTGACCGACGCGCCATTCGCACGTTGGCTCTCCGATCATCAATTGGGCGCCGGCCTGCGCACCAAGGATTTTCGCCTGGAATCCGCGTCGGTTTTCGAAGCCGCGCCGGACGACCTGAAGATTGGCGAAGTGGAGCAAGGCCCCGTGATTGTAGCGCGCCCGGGCAAGCCAAAGATCGTCGTGATGGGCTTCCATCCGGCGCTTTCGGCGATGCGCTACGCGCTCTCCACGCCTTTGCTCTTCGCCAACCTGCTGCGCTGGATGTCGCCCGAGATTTTCCGGCGTTGGGAATTGAACGCGGGCAGCGTGGGCACGGTGAAAGCGCCGCTCGATTCCGATGTGCGCCCCGCGGACCTGCGCATAGTGCGCGACGATGGCACGGCGGTGCCGTTCACTCTGCGCGGCCAGTCGCTCGACTTCTTCACGGCGACACCTGGGACGGTGCGGGTGCTGGCCGAGGATCGCGAATATGTGTACTCGCTGACGCTGCCGCAGCTTTGGGAATCCCAATGGGAGGTTCCCGCGGAGACGCGGCGCGGCATCCCGAAATTTCCGGTTCCGCTGCGGGAAGCTACCGACCTGTGGCAATGGCTTGCGCTGGCGGGAGGCGCGGGACTGCTGGCGGAGTGGATTTTGTTCGGCCGTTTTCGGCGTGGAGCGGCGCGTGTCGCCCGGCGGCCGGTGGCGATGAGAAAGGCATCGTGAGCGCATGACATTAGAATTGCTGGCGCTGGCGGGCGGAGCAGGACTGCTGGCGGAGTGGATTTTGTTCGGCCGTTTCCGGCGTGGGGCGGCGCGTGTCGCACGGCGGCCGGTGGCGATGAGAAAGGCATCGTAACGGCATGACGTTAGAATTGCTGGCGCTGGCCGGGGGGTGCGGGACTGCTGAAATGGATTCTGTTCGGCCGTTTCCGGCGTGGAGCGGCGCGTGTTGCCCGGCGGCCGGTCGCGATGAGGAAGGCATCGTGAACGCATGACATTCGATTACCCATGGCTTCTTCCGTTCGCCTGCGTGCCGCTGGTCTGGGCGGCCTGGGAATGGCGCAATTCCGCGCGGCGCGGCGCGCTGGTCCTGAAAGCGGCGGCTCTGGCGGCCATCCTGCTGGCGCTGGCGCAGCCCCGTGTCACCGTGTTCGAATCCAAAGTAGCACTGGCGATTTTGGTGGATACGTCGGCCAGCGTTTCGCAGCAGGATCTGGATTCGGCCTCGTCTATAGCGACCACGGTGGAGAAGGGAAGAGGGCGGAACTGGACGCAGGTGTTGCCTTTCGCCCGCGCGCCGCGCAACCCCACGCGGCAGGAACGCACGGCGCAGGCCTGGAAACTGGAATACAGCCCGGGGCACGCCGCGCACGGCACCAATCTGGAGGCAGCGGTGCGCGAAGGTCTGGCCACTTTACCCGCCGGTCTGGTGCCGCGCGTGCTTCTGATTTCGGATGGCAATGAGAACCTGGGCAGCGTGACGCGCGCCATCTGGCAGGCGCAGCAGAGAGGCGTGCCCATCGACGTGATTCCGCTAGCGGGGCGTCCCCGGCCCAGTCTGGTTCTGGAATCCGTGAGCATGCCGGCACAGGTGTTCAGCGGCGAGCGTTTTCCCGTCGAGATCGCGATTACATCGCCACGCGTCGCGCAGGCCACCGTGGAAATGACCGCCGAGGGCAAACCGCTGGGTGCCAGCCGCGTGGACCTTACTCCGGGCACGAACCAGTTCCGCGCGCATGCCAGTGTGAACGCCGCCGGGGCCATTGAGCTGGCCGGCCGCGTCAGCGCTCCCGGCCTCGGAGACGTACATTTTGAAAGCGCCCTAACGCTGCGACGGCCGCGCGTGCTGCTGGTCAGCAAGGACCCCGCCGAGGCTGAAGAGCATCTGATGCGTACGCTGGAAGCCAATCAATTCGATGTCACGCGCGCGCCCGCCGGTCCGCCGGATATGCTCGCCGATTATCAGTTGGCGATCTTCAACAATTGGGACATGGAGAGCGTTGCCGCGCCGCGCAAGGCGGCCCTCGAGGAGTTCGTCAAACAAGGTGGCGGACTGCTGCTGATTGCCGGCGACCGCAACGTCTACGTGGAGAAGAAGGAGGAGGACGCGCTGGATCGCGCCTTGCCCGCCAAGCTGGCGCCGCCGCGCACGCCGGAGGGCACGGCCGTGGTGCTGATCATCGATAAATCGTCCTCCATGGAAGGTAAGAAGATGGAGCTGGCGCGTTTGGCTGCCATCGGCGTGGTCGAGAATCTGCGGCCTATCGATCAGGTCGGCGTGCTGATCTTCGACAACTCGTTCCAGTGGTCCGTGCCGCTGCGCCGCGCCGAGGACCGCACTTCGATCAAGCGCCTGATCTCCGGCATCACACCCGATGGAGGCACGCAGATCGCACCCGCGCTTACCGAGGCGTATCGCAAGATCCTGCCGTCGCGCGCGGTCTACAAACATATCGTGCTGCTGACCGACGGCATCTCGGAGGAAGGCGACAGCATGACGCTATCGCGCGAGGCTTTGGCCAACCACGTGACCATCTCGACGGTCGGGCTGGGGCAGGACGTGAACCGCGCCTTCCTGGAGAAAGTGGCGCAGCTCGCGCAAGGCAAAGCGTATTTCTTGAACGATCCATCCGGGCTGGAGCAGATCGTGCTGCGCGACGTCAAGGAGCACACCGGCTCCACGGCGGTGGAAAAAGACGTGCACCCTGAGGTGGTGACGAAGGCCGAGATTCTGGACGGTGTGGGCATCGAGACTGCGCCACCGTTGCGCGGCTACGTGCGCTTCACGGCGCGGCCGACGGCGGAACTGATTCTGCGGGCCGATCCGGAAGATCCGCTGCTGGTGCGCTGGCAATACGGGCTGGGCCGCGCGGCCGTGTTCACCTCCGACGCCAAGAACCGATGGGCGGCGAGCTGGGTCACCTGGCCCGGATTCGACAAGTTGTGGGCCAACATCTTCCGCGACCTGCTGCCGCACGCGCAATCGAGCGAAGCCACCGCCGAATTCGACCGGGCGGCGAACGAGCTGGTGGTGGATTATCGGCTGGGCCGCAATGTGGCGGAGCCGGCTGTGGTTCCCGGCATCTACGCTTTCGGGCCGAACGGCTTCCAATCGCCGCTGAAGGTGACCAAGATGGCGGCCGGACATTATCGCGCGCGGCTGGGTATCGGCGAGCGGCAAGGACTGTTCCGCGTGCGGCCGCTGGCGGAATCGCGCGCGTTTCCGGAGGTGGGCTTTTACCGGCAGGAAGACGAGATGCTGGAATACGGGTCGAACGACCAGTTGCTGCACCAGGTGGCCGCAGCTACCGGCGGGCGCTACAATCCACCGTTGAACGCGCTGTTCGATGCGGACGGGCGCAGCATTCGGGCGACGCTGGAATTGTGGCCGGGCCTGCTGGCGCTGGCGCTGGTGCTGAATCTGGCGGAGCTGGTGATGCGGAAGTGGCGGGGGCTGTGGGAGGGTCTGCGGTTGCGGCGGGCGGCGGCGCAGGCTTGAGTTGCGCGGCGTGCGGGGACAGGGTAGATTGAAGAGGAAGCCTTCCGCGCGCCCGTAGCTCAGCTGGATAGAGCGTCTGGCTACGAACCAGAAGGTCAGGTGTTCGAATCACCTCGGGCGCACCACTAACCCCCTAATTTATTAGTTATTTACGGAAGGTTTGCTATGATTGGCATCAGCCGCGTCAAGCGCACTGTGCCCAGAATTGTGCCCACCCTGTGCGTCTCGCGCCCTGTCCATGGCGGCGCGCGTCGTGTGCTCCTGCGGATGGATGTATCGCTTGGTGATGGACATGTCGCGGTGACCAGCGAGGTACGCCAAGGTCCAGGGGTCCATGTGGGGCGCCCAACCCGTTAGGCACGTGTGCCTTAAAGTGTAAAGTGGGAAGTGATCCAAGCCCGCCGCCCGGCACACTTTCTGGTGTTGCCGCTTTAAGCTGGACGGTTCGATATGTCCGCTGGCAGTGGGAGCCGGGAAGACCCAGGGGCTTTGACTCTGCGCGCGGCGCATTTGCAGAATCGACGCCACACGCTGGGAGAGCGGGATTCGCCGGCGCGCGTTTTCTGTTTTTCCGTGAGGCATCTCAATCACGCCGCTTTGTACGTACTCCCACCGCAGCCGGAAGCACTCTTCAGGTCTGTATCCGCACTCCAGCAGTACGGTGACGACGTCGCGCAGCAGGAACGGATATTGCGGCTCGATTGGAGTCTCACCTCTCATGGTCGCTCGTATCCCTATTAGCGCACGTTGATAGGACTCCAGTTGAGAGTTACCCAGCGCCTGCGCACAGTCCAGGTACACCTTCTGTTCGGCCGCGTTCAGTACCCGAAGGTGTCAAACGGGGTCTGCGTGGCGGCAGAAGCCTCTTCCGGCGTCGAAAACGCCACGATTTCGTTCTGTTCGTTGATGGTGAAACACGTCATAATCGTTCTCCTTTGTTCCGCGCGATTCGCGGACACCACATGTGATTGATCGGAAGCTGTTGAAATGCAAGGCCTTTCTGAAATAAATCGGCGCTGGCGAAGGACTGGCGATGCACCCGGCCCGGATGTCACAAAATGTCAGGAAATGTCGCAAAATTGAGGCCGAAGCAAGAGGAAGCCATCATTGCGCTCCTGACGAACCGCAGCGTTGAAGAGGCGGCCCGCGCCGTCAAAATCACACCTCGGACGTTGTATCGATGGCTGAGCGAACCCGCGTTCGACAAGGCCTATCGAAAGGCGAGGCGGGAGGCCTTTGGACAGGGCACTGCACGATTGCAGCAGGCGTCGGGGGTGGCGGTTTCCGCAGTGCTCAAAATCATGGTGGATCAAAACACGCCCGCGTCCACGCGGCTCCGAGCCGCCGACCTGGTGTTGACGCACGGCGCCAAGGCAATTGAGATCGAGGACGTCGAGGCCCGTGTCACGGAACTGGAGCGCGCCGCGGAAGAGCAGAAGAACAAGCGGTGAGGAACCATGGCGAACGTCCTCCGCCGGCTCAAGAAACTCGAAACGCAGATGACGGATCGCAGCGGCTTCGTGCCGCATAGCGAGGCGTGGTTTCGATACTGGAGTGAGCGGCACGATCAACTCCTAAGCGGCGACGCAACGGTGAGTCGGATACCGCTCGCTTACTCGGATGATCTGCTGGCCAGAGTCGATAGGGACGCTGTGCAAAGGGCGATTGCGGCGCGATATGAAGCCGAGCGGGCGGGCGGAAGGCTGTCTAACGATATCTGGCCTTATCGTTCCAACTCTAAGAAAGGAAATGGATTAACCGCGCACGCCTAAACGTAGACAAGCATGGGGGCTTCGAGCCAGGACGCGCTTTAGCGACACTCACCGAAGCGTGGGCGGCGCGAAACACCATGCGCCTGAAAGGCAGCATCGAGAACAGAAGCAACGCATGTGGCTGATCGACAGGAAGGGAGCGCGGCCTGTTTGTGTGGCGTGCCGCAAACTCGGGCCGTACCAGGAAGTGGCGCCCGGCGCGTTCATCTGCGACACGTGCGTACAGGCGGCCGAACAGCACTTGCGGGACTTGATGGAGACGGTGCCGGAACTCCGCGACCACCGACTGAAGCGCTGGCGGAAGAACTGCGACTGCGAACGATGCCAGCGTCGGAGAGCAGCACATTGACCGATCACGGTAGTTTACCGGTATATACGTGGACCACCCGGGGTGAACCACTTCGGCCTAAAAAGTGGACCACCCAGGGTGAACCACTTTGGGCGTATGCACGGCTGCCGCGCGAGGTAATCGGCGATCCGGAACTGAAGCTGCTGGACATCCGGGTGTACTGCATGCTGGCGGGATCGGTTTGGCAAGGCAATACCGCGCGGATCGGGACTCGCCTCCTCGCCAGTTATGTTCGGGCCTCAAGGCGATTGGTGGTGGAGAGCCTGCAGCGGTTTGAGAGACGGGGCCACCTGGCGAAAGCGGCGCGACACGGGCAAAGGCAGATGTACGTTCTGACGTCGCTTGTTTTCGGCCAGAAGCAGCGGGCTGGAATCGAAGAGGTGATCAGCAGTCCTAGCCGAACGCCGCGGCTGGCCAGCGTTGGGAGCGACTGAATGCGTGTGCTGAAGCGACGACTTCGCCGGCTTGAAGTGAGGCTGCTGCCTCCGATGGAAACGGCAGAGTCGCGGCGCGTCCACCAAATCGCTCTCGACATTCGGCGCAGCCGAGCAAAACGGCTCGGCTTGCCGGAGCCGGACGACGTTCCGGAAGTCGCCTTTAGGCCCGGCATGTCGCTCGCCGAGATGATAGTGGCTTCGCGTGTGCAAAGCGGAGGAGGCCGACACGTCAGCGACGAGTGAGGCTGATGCATGCCGGCCGCAAAAGGCTATGATCAGCAAGAATCTGGCGCGCCGGTTGGAACGGCTGGAAGAGAGCCTGGTGCCGGCTAACGAAGAGCCGACCGTAATAAAGATCATCTACGTCACGCCGGACGGTCAGCGGGTTGACGGCGGCATCGAGTACACAATACCGGTAGCCCCGAAGCCGTTCAAGAGGAGACGGCGGTGAGGGCCATCGCCAGACGACTGCGGCCGACTCGGGCCACTCGGACAAATGTATTTCTGGACGGGCACGAGCGCTCCTAATTCTTAAGTTACTATGCACGTCGGTGAGAGGGCACGGTTGGCTTAAAAATGAAGTCGGTGTAAGCTAAGTGCGGAGGTTATCGGACAATGATATCTCCGTGTAGAGCGGTTGCGCTTCTGGCCTGCGCAATCACGGCGCCGGCGGTGGCCCAAACGTCTATCAATACGCCTTGGGTAACCTCGAGCGTGCTTGGTCTGCCCTCGCTGAATGATGGCGGACTGATGGCGGTCAGCCCGACGGGCGATCTCTGGGTGCAAACATACGGAGTATCGCTGCCGCCACCTGATCAAGCGAATCAGGCACCCGATCTGAAGCAGGGCAATGTGGGCTCTGACCCGTATCAGCTTTTCGTTCGCAAGTATACGGCGGATGGAACGGGGATCCTGTACGAAACGACTTACGCTACAAACAGCGGCCCGGGCTACAATCTGATTTCAGTAGACAGCCAAGGGGTCGCCAGCGTCGTCGGCCAGACACCGTCCCCAAGCTTTCCGATGTACCATGCTACGGCGGGCTGTACACCCGGAGTGAACACTTACTTAGTGAGACTAAGCCCTGGAGGTGAGATCTTGCAATCCACTTTGCTGGCTATGGGTTTTTCGGCGGGCCCCGACGCGGTGAGCGTGCAATCGAACGTAGGTTATATCGCCGTAAGCGCTTCCGGGCTGGTGTGGTTGGTTCAGGTTAGCCCTGATCCGGCCGGTCTCGCCGGGATGGTGCTTGGATGCTATGCCAATGGCGCGGATTTTACGCTCGGGGTTCCGGCGCCGGGCGAGATCTCCACCCTGTTCGGCGAAGGGTTAGGACCGCCTACCGGCGTCAGCTATCAGTGGGGTGGACACCCGGTGCCCACATCCCTCGGTGGCGTGACGGTGACCTTCGGCGGTACGCCTGCGCCGCTGCTTTACGTGCAGAGTTCGCAGATTAATCTCATCGCGCCCTGGGAAATCGCAGGAAAGTCTCAGACGCAACTGTGCGTCAGTTACAGCGGCACGCAGAATTGCATCAGCGTGCCCGTTGCTGAGGCCGCTCCCGGGATTTTCCGGCATCCCTACGCAGGGGTCGAAGGAGGCCTCGCGGCGGCAGCGGTGAATCAGGATGGGACTTTGAACTGTACCCAGGAGGCGGCTCCGATGGGCTCGATTGTATCGTTGTACGGGACGGGTTTCGGGCTGCTATCGCCTGTTCCGCAGGATGGCAGTATCATTCAGCCGCCGCTTCCTACCATAGGTTTTCAGATGACAGCCAACTTCCTCGTCCCGCTGTGGCCGGGGGGCACGATTACGGTTTCCGCTCCAGTTTTCTATGCCGGTCCGGCGCCGTTTGAAATTGGCGGGATGTACCAGGTCAACGTGGAGATTCCGGAGGGCGTCGCTTTGGGTGCGCTGCAGTTGGCGCTGGAGGCGCCCGGCGGCACGTCTTTCGGTTTCGCCAGCGCCCCGATCTGCATTCAGTAGCGACGCGCGAAAAGGTGGCCCGCCCCATCGGCACGGGTGGTTTCCGTTCTGTCTCCGAAAATCCTGATACGCATCACTTTTTCGTGGTTTGCCGGCCGGAAGGACCAGCGAAGATCGAACAGAGCGGATGATTGAACACCCGCTGCCAGGAACCGGCAAGACGTCCGTCCCCCCGACGCACTCTACTGTTTCGCAAAGAGGCGCGATCATCAATGAAGCTCGGACCGCTACCGATATCGAGGGTTAAGGCCGTCACCAAGCCATTCTACGAGTTTCTGACGATCCGCTCCGAGCACTTCTCTCAGGTCGGTAAACGCTACGCCGTTACCGGTGAACTGGCAACACCGTCGATCTATCGCCTCACGGCGACTTACGGGTGAGATAGTACGTGCTTACGCCGGGATCATCGTGAACGTCTACGAGTACCAGTCCGTGTTCGTCGATGAGATTTTGATAGCTGGGGACGGCGTAATAGTGAAATGTCACGCCGTTCATTGTGCCTGTGACGCCAGAATTGTCAACGCCATCGATCTCAGTCCCTGTGAAGAGAAACGGCGCACCCGGCTTGAGAGCACGTGAGACACTAGCGAATACGGCAGCCTGCTCAGCGGGCGGTAGGTGAAAAATCATACCCCACGAAATCGCCGCATCGAAGCTGCCATCCACAAACGGACACCGCCGAGCGTCACCGCGCACGACCGGTGTTCCCGGGAGATTGGCGCGGAACCGGGCAAGCATTCCAGCAGAGCTGTCCAAGCCAACGATGCAATGGCCGGCATACACAAGCGCCTCGGTGACCGGCACGCCATTGCCGCAGCCGACATCCAGAATGCGCGAGTGTGCTGGGAGCGGAGCGGCGACGGCAAGCGCTTCGGCAACGCCGAAAGTCCGGCTGCGATCGGTCGGGTACCAGTCGGCGATCAAATCGTACTCGCGCATGCTCCGCGTCTTTGATTTTACGCGAGTCGGCCGCACGGGTGGACGCACAGTTAATCGCGGGTAATCGCGAAGTGTTTACCGATGCGTTCGCTTCGGGCGGAATACGCGCCACTCGGAAACTGCTACGCCAGCCCAGCGTCGCCCAGGTCGATAATGACGAACAACGCCGTCGTCAGTTGAACGGGTTGAGCTCCTGGAATGGCCGTCGGGCGTTACTTCCGCAAGTCCGCGCCCATCGGATTACTTGCGGATGCGGCGTCGTCCAGGACTAGCCGCCACCGGACGTGCGAGGGGATTTGCCGCCGCGAATAAGGTCGAAACGGTCTACAGGGCGGTGGGTGTATACTTTTTAGCACACGAGAAGCTTCCGAGAAGAAGCTAACATGTCCGCTGAAGAGGCTCTCAACCCTACCGATGCCCCTGGCGCGAACGTAGGCGCCACCGAACTCACCCAGGCCATGTCGCCGGAAGAAACCGCAGGGACCGTGATCGGCCGTTATCACCTGCTGCAGAAAATCGGCGAAGGAGGTATGGGCGAAGTCTGGCTCGCCGAACAAAAGGAACCCGTCCGCCGCCGCGTGGCGCTCAAACTGGTCAAAGCCGGCATGAACAGCCGCGAGGTGATCGCGCGCTTCGAGTCCGAGCGACAGGCTTTGGCCCTGATGGACCACCCTGCCATCGCCAAGGTGTTCGATGCCGGCTCAACGACGCAAGGCACGCCGTACTTCGTGATGGAGTACGTGGCGGGCGTTCCGATAACGACCTACTGCGACAATCACCGGCTCAGCACGCATGACCGGCTGGAATTGTTCATACACGTTTGCGAGGGGGTGCAGCACGCGCACCAAAAGGCCATCATTCACCGCGATCTGAAGCCATCCAACATCCTGGTCACGGAAGTGGATGGCCACCCAGCGCCCAAGATTATAGACTTCGGCGTTGCCAAGGCGCTCACCCAGAAGCTGACGGCGGAAACCATGTTTACGCGGGTCGGCGCGCTAGTCGGCACGCCGGAATACATGAGCCCGGAGCAGGCGTTGTCCTCGGGCGAGGACATCGACACCCGGACGGATGTGTATTCGTTGGGCATCATTCTTTATGAATTGTTGGCGGGCGAGCCGCCAATTGAACTGCGCAAGGTTGCCTTTGATGAATTTCTGCGCCGGCTGCGCGAAGAGGACCCGCAGAAGCCCAGCACCAAAATCCGCACGCAGAACCCGGCCACCGTCACCGAAACCGCCCGCAAGCGGCAGGCGGAGCCGCTGGTGCTGGCCAAACAGATGCGCGGCGACCTGGATTCGATTGCGCTGAAGGCGCTCGAAAAGGATCGCACCCGCCGCTACGGATCGCCCTCGGAGTTCGCTGCGGACATCGGCCGTTACTTGAACCACGAGCCCGTGCTGGCCGTCCCTCCTTCGCTCGCCTACCGCGCGCGCAAATTCACTCGGCGGCATCGCTGGGGGCTAGTGACGGCGTGCGCCTTCGCCCTGGTGTTGATCGCAGCGTCGGTCGTCAGTGTTGGGCAGAGCATTCGGGCCAACCGGGAAGCCGCCGTGGCGGAGGCGGTGAACAACTTTCTGCAAAACGATCTGCTCGCGCAAGCGAGCGCGGCAATCCAATCGGGGCCCAGCGCCAAACCCGATCCGCATCTGGAGGTGCGCACTGCGCTCGACCGCGCCGCGCAACGAATCACGGGCAAGTTCGACAAGCAACCGGAAGTGGAAGCTGCGATCCGGGATACGATGGGGCAGACCTACACGGATCTCGGCTTGTTCGCCGAAGCTCGGAAGCAATTTGAGCGAGCCATGGACCTGTACCAGCGGTCGCTGGGGGCTCAGAATCCGAAGACGCTGAAAACCATGAGCCGCCTGGGAGCAACTGCGTGGCAGCAAGGCAGAAATCCGGAAGCGGAGACGCTTCTCGGACGGGCACTGGAGGCCCAGCGTCGCGCTTTAGGCCCGGAGAATATCGACACGCTGTATTCCATGGACAATCTGGCCGTCGTTTACATGAACGAGGGCAAGTATCCGCAGGCCGAGACGCTTCTCGCCCGGACCCTGGAGGCCCAGCGTCGCGTTTTAGGCCCGGAACATACCGACACGCTGGCATCCATGAACAATTTGGCCGTGGTCTACGAGTCGGAGGGCAAGTACCCGCAGGCCGAGAAGCTTTTTAGTCAGAACCTTCAAATTCAGCGTCGGGTGTTGGGCGCCGAGCATCCGGAGACGTTGCGTTCCATGCACAATCTGGCCGACATCTACATGCGCCAGGGCTTGTACGCGCAAGCTCAGACGCTGGATAGTCAGATCCTCGATATCAAGCGTCGCGTTTTAGGCCCGGAGCATCCCGACACGCTGGGATCCATGACCAATCTGGCCTTTGTCTACTTCAGGCAGGGCAACTACCCACAGGCCGAGGCGCTCATCAGCCAGGACCTGGATATAGAGCGTCGCGTGGAAGGTCCGGAGCAACCCGGCACCCTGAGCGCCATGTACACCCTGGCCGGCGTTTACTACTCGCAGGGCAAGTACGCGCAGGCCGAGACGCTGTTTAGTCAGACCGTCGAGATCTGGCGCCGGGTGTCCGGCCCGGAGCATCCCCAGACGCTGACTGGCATGGGCATGATGGCTGCGGCCTACGTCTCGCAGGGCATGTACGCGCGGGCCGAAGCGATCTTGAATCACATTGTGGAGGTCGATCGCCGCGTACTAGGCCCCGAGCATCCCGACACGCTGACATTCATGGGCAATCTGGCCGACGACTACGCCTCGGCGGGCAAGTACGCGCAGGCCGAGGAGCTGTTTAGCCAGACCGTCAAAATCCTCAACCGCGCGATGGGGCCCGAGCATTGGCTCACGCTGAACCCGGTTTCGTCTTTTGCATCCATGTACCAACGAGAAGGCGATTACCCGCGGGCGGAGGCCTACGCTGCGCAGGCTCTGGCGGGGCGGCGGCACGCGTTGGGCGCGGAACACCCGGATACCATGTCCTCAGCGGCGGACCTGGCGCTGAGCTACGTGTCGCAGGGAAAATTCGCTGCCGGCGAGCCGCTGGCACGCGAAGCTTTAGAGTTTGATGAAAAGAAGGCGCCGGATGACTGGCAGCGCTTCCGCGCGGAGAGCCTGTTGGGGGCGAGCCTTGCGGGAGAGAAGAAATACGCGATAGCCGAACCGTTGCTGCGGGCAGGTTACCAAGGCATGCTGGCGCGCAAGGAGCGCATCGGAGTTCCAGACCGCTATCATCTGGAGCGCGCCCAGCAATGGCTGGTCGAGCTTTATCAGGCATGGGGCAAACCGGCGAAGGCTGCCGAGTGGCGCAAGAAGTAAAGGCAATGTGATGCAAATTGAGATAGGTGCCGATATTATCTGTTAAGGCCCACGCAGCGGGACCGTCCCTTGCCCCGCCTCGGCGTGGAGAAATCTACAGCGCCCATCGACAAGAATTAAGTCTCGTTAGAGGAATCCGTCAGTGATCTACGAATTGCCGCACAAATATGCATCGGTCTCATAATGCCTAAAACGGGCGCTCGTTGATGAAGTGAAAACCACGGCTGGTGAGGCGGAAAGTCGATTCGTCCATCAAGTGCATCTTGGCCGAGACTTCGGTGCCATTCACGGCACCTTGTATGTTGAGCAACCGCGGCGAGGGCTGGCTGAAGGTAAGCGCGCCCTTCCACTTCGGATCGAAATCGTCGCTGAGCGCCGCCGTCTTTCCGGTCGCATCCAAATTGAGCTCGACCGTATCCATCACATCGTTCCCGCACACGATCACTAGCGACTTTGGGCGTTCGACGATCAGACTCTTCCATCGCTCGCCGCCCGGCTGCAGATGCATCGCCTCCCTGAGCTTGTCGGTGAAGATCGCATGTCCGGGAGACACGTCCGCCGTGAAATCGTCCACGATCCACACACCGCGGTAGGGCGGTTTCACGGATGCCGCCGTCTGTCGCTTGTCGTGTGCTTTCGAGGCCCAGACGAAGAGGCCGCAGAACACAGCCGCTCCCAGCACCGTCACCAGGATTGGCGCGCCCCGACTGATCCAGCTTTTTTCGGATAGTGGAGTGACCGGCGCCGGCGTCACCGTGCGGTTGAAGATCAGCAGGTTCGTCAGGCGCGGAAAGTCCGGCGCGGCCAGGAACACGGCCATCAACAGCAAATGGAAAGAGAAGAGCTTGACCGGCACATCGTAGAACATGTTCAGCGCGAATACATTGGCCAGAACGCCGGCGGAAACCCACGCTCCCACCCTGGTCAATCGCGGGACCAAAAGCAGCACACCGCCGAGCACCTCGGCCACGCCGGCGAAAATCGTGTACCCTTGGATGCGGCCATGAATCCCCAAAGGAGCCCAAAAGGCGTTAAGCTGCCGAAGGGCGCCGCGAGCCTGCTCAGCGTCAGGTCGCCGAATTGGAGCGGAAAGGCTTTATCGAATCCGTACGTGAGCATCTCGCAGGCGAGTTCCAGCCGCACTACCAGCCGCAGCCACGCGTGCAGCCTGCGGTAGTCAAGCCGCTTGCGGTCCAGCACGGACCAGACCACGGCCGCCGCCAACGCCAGCACCAACTCGCAGAGCACCAGAACCCAGTCGTAAGTCGTGTCGCCGCTTCCGTTGCTGAAGACGGTAATGTCCTGTGGCAGGTGCAGCAGATGCCGGGCCACCCATGGAACGATGCGGTGCAACAGCGGATCGAGCAGGCCGTCGGGGAATTTGCCCGTAATGGTGAAGCGGAGGAAGGTCAGCAGACTGTCGTACGTATAGATCGAGTACAGGATTAGATATGAAAAGACGAAGCGGAATACCAAGCGCGTGGCCAGCCGCCATCGGGCAGGTTCTTCCGGCATAGTCAGAACAAGATATCACGGATTTCCATTTTGGCTTCCTGATTTTTCGTAGGCACATATCCAAGCCGGGCCGCTCGGGCTCAACCCGGCGTCGGCGCGAAACGCCATCCCAGCCCGTCCGGTAAGCCAAAACCGGGGGCAGCCTCTTTCCAAGCGACTTCTCGGCACGCCTGTCCCTGGCCGCCTCCTCTCTTCGCTCGATTTTCTTCGTTGCACGGGTAAAACGCCTCCCCCGCCGGCGATGCCGGTGCCTCGATCCGCCGCGCCATGTTTCCAACAGACGGCGGGTCAGGCGGCTTTCCCCGACGCCGCGCGGTTTGTGTCCGATATCGCCGCACAATGCCGTGTTTGTCTGGCGATGCCTAGCCGAGACTGCTCGTCTCGACACTGAATCCGTCTTGACCCATAGATGCGATCAGGCGCTGCTTGCGCGTGGAGAATTCTCGGTAGCTCCACTGCGGTAGCGTTGCCACATATCCTGGCGTTCTCATGCAGCCTCAGCAGTCTGTTCTGTTTTCTTCTTGCGTTCATCAAGGTCCTTCTTGTAATTGTCGAACCCGCGAATCACCAGATAAACAGACGCCATCAGCCCTAGCGCTTGCACGGGCGTGATCATGTCATTGGTTCTTGACATCGTCTGGTAGGTCATGAACAACGCGAACAGCACCTCGAGGACTGCGTAGCCACGCAAGTACTTCACTTTTAGGGTGAAAAGCGGAACGGCAGCGGCGGACGCGAGTATCGTACCGACGACCCTTTCGTAATTCCCCGCGGTGCGTTGAACAACCAGTTTTGAATGAACCAGAACACTCCTAAGCAGAAGGCGGGCCCGATGACAACCATCGCAATGGGGGGGGGGCGCCCCGACGGCCGCCAGTCACTTCCCGGACCGCTGCCGCGTATTTGGGGTCCCAATCTTGCTGCGCGTGAATCGCCCAGGCGACTGCAGCTAGTCCTCCCAAGACGGTGTGCCGCCGACGTGTAAATGCCGAGCTTAATTAGCGTTTCAGTGAAGGGAATCATAGCGAGTCGGCATCAACTGAGCGCGTTCCTGGTACGAATTTTACACCCAGCGCGACGATTGGTGCCACATAGCATTCGGCACGATGTGCGCCGTCAACCGATCTACACTGAATCCGTGTGCTGAGCCTGAACGCAACCGACGGCGAGCACTCGGACGCAAAATTTTGGCGATAACGCCGGACAACGCCGTCGCAACCCGATATCATCAGACGTTATGCTCGAACTACGCTCTCAGGTGGTGTGGGCCGTCGGATGGAAGATCGTCGCGGAGCTGTTTCGGAGGCATCACGAAAGCGCCTCCTTGCGGCTGTATGAAACCCATCCTGCCGGAGGGCTATACGATTGCCTTTCGCTGTTTTCGGGAAGCTTCCCAGGCGGGCGCCGTCTTTGTGACTTCAACCAAGCGAGTTCGCACTTCCACGTTTGGGGTCGACTGGGTACTCATCGCGTCGGGACTGTCGGCGCGCCCGGATGACGCAGAATGCAATTCGTGGTGAAGGGCATGGCCATCGTGATGCAGAAGGTCATGGGGGTGAGCGGCGCCGAATCGGTTTGCGCGGCGGTTCTGGCTACTACGGCAGTGCGATACGGATGGCGACATGCCGGTCAGGGCCATCCTGGATATGCGCGGAATCGTCTATGCGGCGCGGCCGCCTTATAGGGAGGTGCTTGTCTGGGAACAGTACCAGGCACACCATCGAATTACCCCGCTGGTAGAAGAAATCGCGACGATTTGTGGTCGCTAGGCCCGACGAAGAATAGTTCAACCCGCGAGCCTTAATCATGCATCGCCGCTCGCACCCGCTCGGTAACCTCGGCCGCAGTCGCTTTCCAGTCGAACGGCACTGAAACATCCACCTCTGGGTATGAAGTGATCCGTACGGCGAACTTCAGGCGGTCCGGGGTGGCGACAATCCAGCCCTCGAAGCGCTTTTGGAGATGCCTGCCGGCTGCAACCACGGTGGCCTCGAGTTCAGGCCTGCGATCCCGTAGGATGGTGTCGGAATCGAAGATCGTGATTGGCATGGGTGAAGGTCTACGGACCGTTACGGCGCTTGCAGCTTCGGCGTCCCAGATGGCGCGAAATTCAGCTTCGGTTCTTTGGCGATGACATCGTGTAGCGCTCGCAGGATCTCGTTGTCCATCTCGACCGCCAGCTGGATCTCGGCCGGATACCGCACGGTGTACTGAAGACCCGCATCCGTGAACCGTAGTCGGCTCTCCGGCTTCGGCGCCAACATCTGCACGTCCACTGATTTCTCCACGCTCGCGTATTGGCGCTCGATCCGTTCGCCGTATTTCTTATATGCCGATTCCACCGCTGCGTTCAGGGTCTCCTCCGCGAGTTGGAAATCGTTGTCCAGATTGAGTGTCAGCATCACCGTGTGCCAGACGTAATCGATTCCCGGCATCTGTTTGTACAGCGCAACCGCCTGAAATATGACGGAATTTGAGAAAACCACCACGCGACCGGTCGAATGCAGGTCGGAACCTGTGCCGGCAAGTTCCATCAAGTAGATCCGCACGAACCCAATCTCGATCACTTCACCGGTGACGCCCGAGATCGTCACGCGATCTCCCACCCGAATCCCATAGCGGCCGATCAGGAAGAAATAGGCAACCACCGACAGGATCGGGCTTTGCAGCGCAACCGCAACGCCCGCCGTGACGAATCCGGCATACGTCGCGAGTGAACCGAATTCGCTCGCGAATCCGAAGATGAGTGCCATAGAAATCGCGACAGCCACCACCACTCTCCGCACCACTAGATACTGGCGCCTGCGTCGGGCGTCGCTCACATAACGGAACGTCGCGCGCCGCCACATCTCGCTTATGAACAGCACGACCAAAATCAGGATTCCCAGCACGCCCGCGCGTGCCAGCAGATAGCGGCGCGCGCGCGCCGATTCCTGATCGAGCGTGCCGATCGACTCCTCCAGGTAACTCTGCGCCGTCCCCACCGCGATGCCTTCTTCATTGAGCGGCACAATCGCGGTCGAGAGCTGCTTGAAGCGGTTTGCCAGCGTGGTTAACTGGCTTTGCGCAGCCAAGAGCTGCGCCTGATCCTGGGTGCTGGCCTGACCTAAGATCTGGTCGCTTTGCTGTATCTCGCTTCGGGCCTCGTTCACCAGCGGAACCTTGAGTCGTCCGTTACTCGCAGTCAGCGCCTCCGTCGTTTTTCGACCATCGTCGAGCCGCGTGCGGCTGCTGTGAATGCTGAACAGTTCCGTGGCAAGCCCAACCAGGCCGGCTGAATCCGCTGAGAATAAAGTGGCGGACGCAGCCTTCGAGCTGTTCGCCGCTGGCACGGAATTCTTGCCGGTGGCTTCGGGGACCGACCGCTCTAGTTCGTTTATCTGAGCGGCGAGGGCGCCGCCGCCTGAGGCGATCGCACCAGTGAAGTTCACGAGGTTCTGAACCGTGGTTTGAACCTCTTTGGCCAGATCGAGTTCGGCGTTCAACTCGTTTCGCTGCGCCGCCAATATGTCATGCTGCCGCCCGGCCGCTCTCTGAAGCTCAGAATCGATTTCCGCGACCTTCGCCTGCACGGTGGCGACTCTGTCGGCAGCTTTCGCGGCGGCCTGCTGTAAGTTTCCCGAAGGGGCCGTATTTTGCTTATTCTGTTCGGCAGCGATCAACGCACTTTCCGCGTGCGCAAACCGAAACGCGAGTTGGAGCGCTGTCAAAGAGGCCTGATGAAGGTTGTCGCGGACCAGTACGTCTCCAACCGACGGCTCGACCGAGTTCAACTCGCGATACCAGGAGATCACCTGCTCCAAGTGCGCAATCACGTCCGCCGAACGAATCGAATCGGGTGGAGCGGCTGCTACGAGCGGGATGCATGCGGATAACGCGAATAGCCACAAACGTCTAACGATCCGGCCCCAACGCCCAGACTTCACGCTTCCAGAATAGCCGCTCGCGGCGAAGGCCGTCATCTTCGCAAGCCGAAACCTAAGATCCTTGCCAGCCAGACCGTGTTGTGTCGCGACCGGGATATCTTTGTTGGTCCGACGCCTTCGCTTGCTGTTCCCGCTGCCCCGAGGTAACGTCGTGAGGCTACCGATATTGCCCATTATGAGGTTGAACATGAACGACTTAACCGTAGTTGAAAAAGGCGGCGAGTGGCGCAGGATGAAGGCGCTCGTCCTGGATTCCGTCTCATCGCCGATCACCAAGCGCGTGTACAACATGGCGCTCGACGAGTTCTTCGCGTGGTACGCCAAGGAGCCGCGGCCGGGCTTCACCAAGGCCACCGTGAGCGCCTGGCGGGTAACCCTCGAAGAGCGCGGCCTCGGGTCGTCCTCCATCATCGTCAGAATGTCGGCGATCCGCAAGCTGGCGGTCGAGGCCACCGACAATGGCTTGCTGGCGCCCGAACTGGCCGCCGGCATCCAGCGCGTGAAGAGCGCCAAATCCATTGGTGTGCGCATGGGGAACTGGTTGTCCCAAAAACAGGCCCAGGCGCTGCTGAATACGCCGGATATTTCGACGCTGAAGGGCCTGCGCGACCGCGCGATTATTGCGGTGCTGCTCGGCTGCGGGCTGCGCCGGTCGGAAGTGGCGGCGCTCACGATGGCGCACGCCAGCAGCGGGATGGCCGGTGGGTCATTCTGGATTTGGTCTCGAAGCATAAGCGCGTCCGAACCGTGCCTTTGCCGACGTGGTGCAAGGTGGCCATCGATGCCTGGACGGCGCGCGCCGGCGTAACGGACGGCTACGTGTTCCGGCCCGTGCGCGAACGTAGCGCTTGGGTTTGCTTCCCCGATGCGCGGACATCTGGTCCTGCAACTGGTCCCGATCGATGACGATGAGGATGGTGGGCTGCTGCAACTTTGGGTGGTGCCACATCTTCTTAGCAGCAAAGAGAATGGTCAGGCTCTTGGCCGGAGGTCCCAATATTCCCCCGACGCCATCAGAATCGCGAGACAAAACTGTGCCCATTTTTGTGCCTACACAACGCATGGAAGCGTTGTTCGCCATTACTAGCGCCCCGCCGGCGAATGTGCGGAAGCCTTTGAAAACTAGCAACTTCGCGCGACAATGAGCAATCGTTGGCAATGCCCGTAAGTTACTGATAATACGAGGGCTACTGGCTACGAACCAGAAGGTCAGGTGTTCGAATCACCTCGGGCGCACCATTCAAATCAAACACTCGCGGCTGAAGCGCTGGCCGTGCGCGTTCAGGATCGGGCGGTCACCGCGGATCTGCTTGCAGGAGGTGGCCGGTGCGGGCCGAGAGGTAAGGCGTCGAATCGCTCGAATGACTGAGCGGAAAGCCGGCGTCGCCCATCCGCCCCTGCGAGCCGCGCCGTAAACCATCGCCGCGCAAGCCGCACGACATTCACGCGATCGGTGAACGGCCCTTAGGCCAGAGGGCGTGTCGACACCGCAGCGCGCCACGCGCTACACGACCGCGATCCTAAAGCGGTGCGGGTACGTTTTTGCGCGGCGCGCCCGGAGACTTCCTCAAGCGACCCGCAGTCTTTTCCGTTCGATCCTTCCCAAGACCCGCCTACGTCGTGTTGTTGGGGATCAACTTGACAGTACTCAGATCCGTTAAGATCGTCTGGAAGATCTGGTTCAAGCCGGTAATCGGTTGCGAGGCGGAGATGCAGCTACTGCTGCCGCCCGTTGCCGTGTAGTCGGAGAAGAAGTACGCCGGGGAGGAGGCCATCTGCTGCATCGTCTGGCATGGGGTGATCGTCGGACTGGTATCCGTCGTGCATCCCGACGCCTCCGCACCGTACGCAACCGTGTAGACTTTGGTTCCGGCTGACGCCGCAGCTTGAGCCGCCGTGACGGCCTGATGGCACTGCTGGAGCGTGGACGGGTACACCCCCGACGTGGTGGAGGCCCCTGGCATGTGTGCCGACGTAGCATTTGCGTCGCCATCGCTCAGCAGGATGAGCACGTTCTTCGCGCTTGGATATGAGCTTTGCTCGGTGGCGAGATACGACTGTGCCGCATAGATCACCTGCGCGTAGTAGGTTCCAGGGCCGCCTATCGCCTGCATGCTGCCGCACCCGCTTTTTCCCCCGACAGCCGTCACTATGTTGGAACTGGAACTCAACGAAGTAGTCGCGTCGGAGGTGCGGTAATCGCTTGAGAAATCTACGATCTGGTAAGTCGATGTGGATGGGAAGGGAGTCGCATAATCTACGATCGAAGGAGTGGTTACGCCGCAGTTGTAGTCATTCGGAGCCGTAAGCTTTGTCACCGCCGGAAACGTCATCAGGGAAACTCTATCGACCGAGTTTGATACGTTGCCGCTCGTGGCCGCGCCACAGCTTGATTCGTTCGGCTGGCAAGGCGAGAGACCCTTCAGCAAAATCTGGACACCGGCCAACGCGCAGGAGATTCTGGTGTTGCTGCAGTTGCTGTCCGAGTCCGTGTCATTCATCGAGTGCGTCGAGTCGACAACGATCGCCACGTTGTACGGGGCTGGCGCGGCGCCCTTCATGGCTGCCGTCGCGGTGGCCGTGAGAGTAGCCGTAGGACCGCCGAACATCGGGAAGAAAAACAGCGGTACTTTTATTTGTTGCGCCACAGCGATGGCGTTTGAGCCCGAAGGGCCGTAGCACTGGATTCCATATAGGGTCGTCAGGGTCGTCAGGCACTTGAATTTAGGGTAACCGGATACCATCGCAACGCCCGAGATATTGGAATAATTGTTCTCGTTGCCCTTTGTGCCGCTATAAGCTGTAACGGCGGCAGTGGTGCTTGCTACCGTGGCCCCCGACTGGGACATGGCCAACCCTCCCGCCAGCGCAGCCGCCTGCGTTGAAGCGTTGAGCTCGCTCTGGTAGAAGTAAATAAAGCCGAAGTCGACTACCAGCGCTGCGATGCCGAAGAGCACGGGCACCCACAGCGTAACGAACAGGAGAACCTGCCCGCGCCGGCCTCCGTGCGCGCGGCGCAAGAAATCTTGGTTATTGCGGTTCATTGGATAACCTCAGCGACTTGCGACTGGAGCTTGCATGAAGGAAAACTCTCCCCAAAGACGGCCAGAACGCAGGGATAAGTAGCCGTCACCTGAGCGGTTGCGCCCTGCACCATATTCGTGGCCCCGGACGGGCACGAAGTCGTAGCGGAGTAGGTGGACCCGTTAATCACAAACGAGAGCGAGAGACCCGAGTTGAGACTGGGGGCCGCGCTGCTGATCGTCGCGTAGGCCGTAGCGCACGGGTCCGTGGTCTGCCCCCGGCTGAATGCAAGAACCTGGGCACCCGCGTTCACGCTATTGGTGAGCACCAGATCGTTGTGCAGGGCAAATCCAAAAGATACCATGCCCGTCATGATGAGCAGCAGGACCGGCATCACCAAGGTGAACTCAATCAACGAATTGCCTCGCTCGTTGCCGGCGCCGCGCCGTTTGCGGCCGGACCGGACTTTGACAGACGCTTCCGAAGTTGCCACGAGAAACTTACCCATTTTACTGCCTCCTTTTGATCCAGCTTCGCGATGCCGCTTTCGCATTTTGCCGCTGCGGGCCGACCCGCTTAGTGACTGCGCGAAGCCCTGTCCTGCTTGCAATTCTACCCATTGACGGCAGACCCGCTGATACCACGGGTACGGGTTAACGTACACCCTAAGGGCCGGGGGCACACCGCCAGTTAACGTCCGATGTTACCGATGGATAACTATGACAGACCAAGCGGCGCGACGAAAGCAGGTGTGATGCCGAGGGGGCAATCCGATAGCCCGCACTCGCGGCGCTCCTCGAATCGCACGGACCACGATGATAGGATTCATGCCCATCGCGATCTTCGACTCCGGCATGAGCTGGAGGCGCCGGCCGTGGTCTTGCCCGGCTTGTATCTCGAAGACCCCTGCGAGGGCTGGACGCCTGCCCAGATCGCCAGAACTTCGCCGGGCGGATTACGTCGGACCCGAAGGTGGATATTTCTGTGCTTTTCGACTGGAATGCGAGTGCGGGAGGGATAACGAGCGGGCCCTGGCGGCGATGGAGAATCGATGCAGGTGACAAATGACGCGACCGCGTGCTAGTAACACCGGCAGTACGGACAGGACTTGGCGTTTCGCCTCGCCCGCCGCAAAATCGGACTAGGCGAACGAATATGACCGCACACCACCAATCTTCCGAACGGCCACGCCGTGCGTGGCTGACACCGACTGAGTTGTTGCTTCTAATAAGCGCGGCGGTCATTCTCGTTCTGGCCGCCAATAGTGGCAATAAGATCGTGCTGGGATTGGTGGCCTTGGGCGCAATTCTGATTCCGGCGCTCTACTATGTCTTTGACCGCCGGCGGTATCGGGCCCGTCGGAGACAGACTGAAATAGCTGCCCTCGGTCACCTACGGATGTACCTCGACAGCCAAAAATCCGAACGGTGAGCGCCCGGCACCCCTGCGCAGCGGGCGCCAGAGCGTTTCGTCGAGACCTAGATAGTGCTCGTGCGGAATGTTAATTACGGTGTCGGCAAATTCCCGAGCAACTTCTTCCGATGCGCCGGAGCTGGCGTGTCGACGCCAACCGCCGCCACTTCACGCACGGATGGCAGTAGCCGCTTCAGGCTCTCCTCGCCGTTGATCGTGGCTGTTTTAGACCGTGAGGGCCGGCACTTCAACTGCGGCATTTTTCAGATCGGATGAGCCGCGCATGAGCATTCGGAACATCCTAACTGGTCGCCGGCGGTTTGCAGTGAGCGCCACGTTGGCTGATGAACAAGCGACTTCAGCCCGGACGGATGTCGTGAGCTTGCACGACCCCAACTGCGCACCTCCGCTTGCCAGGGCGCTTCTTTCAAAGGCTTCGCGCGCAACGAAGAAAGGCTACTGGCCCGACACCGGCCGCGGGGGACACCGGAGCCAAAGGCCACGGTGCGATCCTGCCGACGGTCGCTTCGGCGATAGCTGGATCGACCAAATGGGCGAGCGGCGCCAGCCAGAACTCGCCGACGCGCGCGCTCGATCACTCCGGCGGAACTTATGCGAGCCCTTCGGCGGGCGTCCGCGAGGCGGCGTGCGGCTTGCACAGCCATTAGTGCAGGGGCCAAAAGGTCGGCGTGGGGCAATCAACTCCATTTTTGCGGAGCCACGCTTACTGCTTGCGCTGCGCTACCCATGCGCCATCGGAGCGCCCTTCCACGCGCATCCGCCCCTTGCCGGAATCGCCGTCAATCCAACCCGTCAGGAACGCATTGACCGGCCCCGGAGTTCCTCGCCGGCTTTCCTTCGGCCACTCACCCGCGAACGAAAGTTCCACGTAACCGTTCCGCCAAGTGCCGGTTATCGCGCGGTCCTCCCCCAATGGGCCGGACCATGTTCCGGTCACTTGGTTTCCGTCGCGTCGCAATTCCATTGACGCGCCCATTCCGCCTGCGTCGCTGGAATATCGCAACTCCCACGAGCCGGCGACGTCGGATCCGTTTTTCAGGTCCTGAGGCACGGCTGGCGTAATGCGCACGTTTGAAAAATAGGCCTCCTCGCCGGTGAAGCTCCACAGCCCGACGGCGCCGTGCAAATCCTCACCCTTCAGACCATCCACCACCAGACTCGGTTTGTCCGATCCGTTTAGATAAAGTTTCGCGGCGCGGCCGGCCACCTCGATTCGCACTTTTGTCCAAGTGTCCATCGCCAGCTCCGCATGAGACTCATAAACCGACGGCCACTCCCGGCGCAGGCGATACCATCCGAAGCCCGGCTCCGAGACGTACTGGACTGCATGGTTGCGCATCGCCTGATCCGCGGCCTCCGAATTTCCCGGCCTCACGTAAAACAACTCGTAATGCGATGCGTCGGGCCTGGCGCGGAAGGCAATCCCGACAAAGCCCGGATACCTGACACCCGGCGGCGTTGTGATCTTCAGCGCGATATCTCCCTCGATCACTCCATCCTGGAAGTCGGTCCCCGGCAGCAGCGCTAGGCCCTCGTGGTCGTCCCCTTCCATGGTGATCCGGACGGATTCGCGTCCCAGATATTTCACCGCTTCCGTCTCCACCTTCGGCGCAATCAGGCCGGCCGTGTTGTGAAGAGGAAAAGTCTGCACGCGCGTCGGCGGGAGTGCAAGCAGGCAACTCGACGCCAATACTGTTACCGCGCTGTAATTCAACCAACCCTTCAGCAAGATCATGCGAATTGCGCGCACCTATAACGCCAACTGCCGCCGCTGAATCGGGACAACTTATCCGCTCAAGTCCGGCGATCCGTGTGCGCATTTGGGAGGAGTTGCCCGAAAACGAACGTCCGAGCACTGGCTCGTCCGGCGAAGCTGTAGGTAGCTAAGGGGCTCCGCGCCGGCGGAACTGAGGAGGAAGTGGTGTTTGCGACAGGGCGAGCCGACACGAACGCTGCGGGCGGCGCACCCGCGGCTTGTTGCTTGCGTAAGACGTTCCTGAGCAGCCAGACAAGGGCGCGTGCCGCGGCGGTGCGGCATGCTGTCAGTGCGCTTCGTGGAGGCAGTCGCTTCGCCGATGGCTGGACCGACCAAGGGCGAGCAACGCCAGCCAAAACGGCCCCGTCCGCACGCGCTCGATCCATGAGCGAAAGAGAGAAGATCGGGATTTGCGCGCTATAGTACCCGCGCTATAGTACCTCTATTTTGAAAAAATCCGAGCACGTTGCCTGCGCTTAGACGTGCCACAGGCATATACTCTCTTAAGCGGCCCTCGGTTAGCCGACGAAGTCCACTGAGAGCCTGTGGTTCACTGGAGATCACCGACATGCCGAAACTCCACAAGAGGAATCATCCTGCCGGAGCCATATCCGTACTTGCGGTTCTCGCCGGCGTGAGTGCGCCGCCGGCGGCCGGACAGACTTCGATCACGACCTATCACTACGATAACAACCGCACCGGCTGGAATCAGACTGAGACCGTTCTGAAGCCGTCAAATGTGGGCGCTGCGACGTTTGGTTTGCGGACGATCGTACCGCTCGACGACCAGGTAGACGCCCAGCCGCTGGTGGTGCCGGGTGTGCCGATCACTGCCGGAAAGTATCCCGGGACGCACGATGTGGTCTATGTGGCGACCGGAAACAACAGCGTATATGCGATCGACGTTCACAGCGGCGCCGTGCTGCTGCACGCCAGTTTTGGTGCGCCGGTGTCATTTCCGCTGGGATGCACCAACAACGGACCAAATGTCGGGATTACCTCGACGCCGGTGATCGACCTCTCCAGCAACACTTTGTACGCCATGGTGTACACGCAGGCTTCGACGGGACCGGCTTACTATCTTCACGCCCTCGATCTGGGCAGCTTGACCGACAAGGTCACACCCCAGTTGGTGACTGCCTCCCACACGCTCACCGATGGATCCACCTTTACGTTCAACGCCACTTATCAGCGCCAGCGCCCGGGGCTGTTGCTCGCCAATGGCGTCATCTATGCCGGCTTCGGCAGCTTTTGCGACTTTTCGGCCAATGTATCGCGCGGCTGGCTCCTGGGTTGGTCGGCGGGAACTCTTACGCCCTTGGCGGGCAACCAGCTTCTGGACCAACTGGCCACTTCAGCGGACAACTTCTTTCTGTCGTCCATCTGGATGTCGGGGTACGGACCGGCGACCGACGATTCGGGCAACATCCTGGTCGTGACCGGGAACTCGGACCCATCGGGCACTTCCTACAACGGCGTCACCAACATTCAGGAGAGCGTGGTCAAGATCGCCCCCACGCTCACGGCCGTGCTGGACCTGTTTACCCCGCGCGACCAGGCGCGCCTGGATGAGCAAGACACCGATTTCGGCTCCGGCGGTGTGCTGGTGCTCCCCGATCAGCCGGGTTCGACGCCCCGTCTCGCCGTGGCGGCGGGCAAGGACGGAAACATGTATCTGATGGACGAAGACGATCTCGGCGGATACTCGACCACGACAGACAACGTGCTCGGCGCCTACCCGATCGGTGGATGTTGGTGTGGCCAGTCTTACTTCGTCGATCCTTCCGACGGGGCCGGCCGCGTGGTCAGCAGCGGCGGACAGAACGCAATCGTCTGGAAAGTGCTGACCTCGCCCAGCGTATCGTTGCAAAAGGTCGCGGAGTCTGTGGGGATAGGTGGTTCGCAGGGCCCGGGATTCTTCACCTCGATTTCATCGAACGGTACGAGCAATCCGATTATTTGGGCCTTGTCGCGCCCGCAGAATATTAGCAAGTCGCCGATTTATCTGTTCGCGTTTAATCCGGACGCGGGCGCCAGTCCGCTGCAGCCGCTGTTTGAAGCGGTAGCGGGTCTGTGGCCGAATCTGGGTGGCAACTCGAACCTGGTCCCCGTGGTGGCCAACGGACACGTCTTCGTGGCCAGCAACAAAGAGTTGCGGATCTTTGGTTTGCTTCCAAACAGCCCCAACTTCCAATTGACGGCGACGCCTGCATCTCTTGCGGCGGAACCGGGCGGCATGGGCACCTTTCAGATTTCCGTACGGGCAGAACCTGGTTTCAGCTTCAACGGAACGGTGACGCTTAGCACCAGCGGCTTGCCGGCCGGCATCACCGGGACGTTCAATCCTCCGTCTATCAGCGGCGCCAACTCCGCAACTCTAACCGTCTCCGTCGGCGGCACCGTGGCTTTGGGTTCCTACCCATTTACGATCACTGGAGTCAGCGGTACGGTGACACAAAGCGCGTCCGTGACGCTGGTTGTAACAAATGGTTCGGCCATCGTCTTTCCAGGCGGCCCGTTGACTGTGCCGGGAACTTCTTCCGCTGGCGTCCGCTTCACCTACAATGGCACGCTGACCCAGTTGGATACGATTGCCTTTTCCGAGACCGGCGAAGCGTGCCTGCAAGCTACCACGGCCTATTGCACCAATGGCGCAGGGATTGTGGTGGTAGCTGGAAGCACTCCGGTGGGCGGGACCAGTTCATTCAGCGAGGCCTTTGGCACGACCAGCGGCCTCTGGAATTACGGCGCATTGCTGATGGTAATTTCGGGTGTAAGTCCGGTCGGCACGGTGCAGATCTTCCCCGCTAATGCGCAAAACGGCCTGGGGAGCCAGACGCCGCCCGTGGGACTTAGCCTGCCATCCACTTCGTTAGCCAGCCTGGGCTTTAGCCCCTTCAGCGTGACGAATCCTACTATCGCGTTCCTAGTCGCGGACACGAACTACGCCGACAATTCCGGAAGCTTTGTCCTGGCCCAATCTGGCGCGAAGTGAGGCGCGACCGGCAAAAATTCGACGATGTCTTACCTCTGGGTCCTTTGGGATAGGGACAAACAGAGATGAGACAAGTGAGGACACCCCGCGGGGGCCCTCGGAGATGCGGTTTTCGCATCACCCGAACCAAAAGAGCCCAATGGGCACACGCTCGATCGCGGAACTCCTTGCGAGCGTTTTTCAGGGGGCACGCCCGCGAAGTGCCGCGCTGCGTATGGCATTCCTGCGGAGGCCATCCTTCGCGCGCACGCCGTCCGGCACGGTCGCGAACCACGGGCCTCAGAATGTGCCCCGCCGGCGCCCGTCGGCGTGGAACGCTGGATATCGGCTCAACGCGGCCTGCACCTCGCGTGCCGCAACAATAGCCTGGGAGCCGCATAGACCGTTCCCTGGCGGCCATGGCTCGAACAGCCAGGTTCTAACGAGCGGCTTCCTGCAAATGTCTATTGGCCATTCACCTCAGCTTGTGTGATTGTAATCGGTGTGGGCGCCGAAGAGATACCGGCCGCGCTTACAATGAGCGAGTAATTACCGGCGGTGACAGCGCCATTCAGCGTGAAGTCTACGGTTTGGGGCGTTGAACTGGTTCCCACACCTACAGAGCTCCAGTTGGTGGTGCGGCAGTAGTAAACGCTTCCGGCAGAATTCACCAGCCGGACAACCGGATAATTTTCATCCATCTCAGCGTCATCGCCATAGGCCGCGCCGGCCGACTGTCCGGATAGCCTCAGGCCGGTAAGGGTGAACACGCCAGGGCTGTAGACGACGCCAGTGGTGACGGGCTGGTAAGCAGATGGCGCGGTTCCGTCGGGTGTGTATACCCATAACTGAGACGAGCCGTCCGCGAACAATAGCTGGCCGGTCGGGAGCATCAGCATTCGAGTGGAAAAGGAGGATAGAGTTTGAAGTCGGGTGTCCGGGCTAGCCGGTGATACCGGAGAAATCGTGTTCGTGCGAGGATCGAAATCAAAAAGTTGAGTGGGCGGGCTGTAAACTCCTCCGAATTGGAGTCCGATCCCGGACGCAGCTCCGGCGGCGTTCCGCGAAATAGTTACTTGTGTCGGCGAATCCACGCCTTTCACGAACGCCCCGCCGGGGATTACGCGCGATCCGGACGTTTGTGTTACCCCCCATCCAATCTGGATAGTAGCTGTAGAATTGATACCCGTGATGACGGCCGACCCTGAGACCGTACTGCCGGTAGATATGACGGGCGAAGGCCCTGCATCCGCCGCGAATATCACGTCGCCATTTGGCAAAATCGCGCCCGGGGCATCGTCGGAGCCGAATGTAGCGGGGATGCCATTGAGCCTTCCCGTGATCACTGGTCCGGCAGCCCAGGTATTGGTCGCTGGATTATAGAGAGCGGTGTTGCCGGTCGCTCCAATCAGGAACGCGCGCCCGTCGAGCAACCGCAAAGCGGGGCCCAGTTCATAGCCGACCTCCGTACTGCTCAGTAGAGGAAGCGTGCCGCCGGCTGATCCGTCCGCGGGGCTGATGCTGGACCACTTGTTGGCAACGGGATCGTAAATCTCGGCATAGCTGATGCCGGAGTTGACGGTTTGGCTGACATCATATGTGATAATCTTGCCGTTAGCCAGCTTGGTCCAGCCTTCCTCGTCACTTGAATCGTTGTAGACCTTGTTGGCGGCAAGCGCGAAGGAATTATTCACGATGTCGTAGATATAAGTAGAGTTGCTTACCAAGCTGCCGGCAAGGATACGGTTGCCCGGCAGGAGTATGGAGGGATCGTCTCCGAAACAAGACGCCGGCGTGCCGGTAAAGGTGAGAGCCGCTCCGGATTGGGTGGCGGTAGCGTCGTTCGATATGTGCACTTGGCTCGCGGAATCCACGCTCGTGACGGTCGTCTTGGCCGGAATGCCATTTCCCGACACAGCCCAGCCGGGCAGGAAAGTTGGCGTGACGGCCGGCGGAAGATTGGTGATCGCCGGAGAGCCGCTCGAAATGTTTCCGGTCACATTATAGGCGACGGAAAAGCAGCTTTGGGGTGGAAATGCCGCGATGGGCGACCAGGTGTTCGCAATGGGATCCCACTCCTCTCCAGTGGAGGTCCAAGCGGAGTTCAAATCAGGCCCGTAATATTCGCCACCCAGAACCCAAACCTTGCCGCTTTGCAAGACTTCACTGGCAAAGTACAGCCGGTTGGTGCTCATCGGATTGATGGGATTGCTGGTCCAAGTGCCGTCAATGTAACTGCCGCTAGCGTCAGGGGTCAGTCTGAGCCAGCTCGCACTACCGCCATCTTGAATCATAATGGTGCCATCGGTGAGCAGAAGCATGGTTCCCGACTGGGCGCCATTCGGTGGCGTATTGGCCAGTTTTTTCCAGGTCGCAGCGTGCGCGCCCAAGGACGCCGCGCACAGCAACATCAATGCGGCGGCCATTCGTGCGATTGTTCGATTTCGTTTTTGATTCACGGGATCTCCTCAAGTGCCAAAAGCCAAACGAGACGCCGATGTCAGCGTGTCGAGCATTCCGAGATCTTATCATTTGTCGAGATGCCGCCGGCGACGCGTATGCATCGACCGCCAAACCCTCGATTCTTGCGGATGCTGTCGAAGCCCATGGAGCGGGCCTGGGGGCCGAGACTGGCGCTGGCCCGAGTAGGGCACGGCGGTCGCCTTTTAAGCCATCCAAGGGCGCGCCCCGCGGCGGCTCCGGCAAGCTGCCCAGTGTGCGCTCCGTGTCGGCAGTCCTTGCGGTGATACCGCGCTCAACAGGCCCCAGAATCACGGGATAACTTCAAAGACGGCGCCATAAAGCTCGCTCGCACGGCCCGGCAAGGCCGCACCGTAAAGCTTCCCGTGAGCGGGCGCAGTTACTCCGCAGGCGCGCTGTCATCGCCGGAGGCTCCCGCAAAGGCATGAAGCAAGGTTTACGTCCAACTGTTCGCTGTTTGCGTCAGTTCGCAGACCGTGCCACAGCCTTGGGAGCAAGCAGTCAGGTTCAGGGCCCCAGCAGATTTCGCGCGGCGCCGGCAACTGATGCCGGTTGCGAACTTTCGCTCAGCCGTTCGCTTTACCCGCCACCAGCATGGACTCCAAAATCTGATCGGAGAGGTCCTTAACAACTCCTGGAGAATGCGCCAGAAACAGCGTGTTGGTTCTGTCGCTCTCGCCGATGGACTTCAGAGTGTCGAAATACTGGGTGACCATTACCAATTGCATGACTTCTTTCGCGGACGCCCCGTCGACGACTTTCTGAAACTGTTCGATCGATACCTGGAGGCCTTCGATGATGGCCTTCCTCTGGTTCGCGATTCCCTGTCCTTGCAGGGCCTTGCTCTCCGCTTCGGCCTCCGCTTTTTTTACCACCAGGATCTTCTCGGCCTCGCCCCTGGCGTTTGCGGCGACCTGTTCGCGCTGGGCGGCATTGATATCGTTCATAGCCGACTTCACTTTCGCATCCGGAACAATGTCGGTGACCAGCACATTGACGATTTCATATCCGAATCCAGCCATGTCCGCGTCCAGCTCTTGTTTCACCGCCGCGGCAATACTAGACTGACTGGCGAACACTTCATCCAGCGTCATCCCCGGGACATGCCCGAGGATCACCTGCTCCACATAGGATTTGATCTGTGCGCTCGGATCGGCCAGCTTGTAGTATGCATCGTAGACCTTTTCCGGACGAACCCGATTTTGTACGGAAATAGGAATCGTGACAAACACGTTGTCTTTGGTCTTGGTCTCCATGGTCAGAGTGATCTGAATCACACGCAAGCTCACTATCCCCGCTACGGAATCGAAGAACGGCCGCTTCCAGTTCAATCCCGGCTCGGCGACACGGAGGAACTTGCCAAATCGCGTAATCACTGCAACCTGGGCCGTATTGACCGTGAAAAAACTACTGAAGATCAGGTAGAGCGCGATCAATGCCACGATCACCAATAGAATCGAGTACATTTCTTCCTCCTTCGCAATCGCCGAGGTTCAGCATAGCGAAAAGCGCGATCGTACGCCACCGCACCGGTCTCGCAGTGCGCCCGAAGAAGCCCAAAAACCGCGGGCCGCCAAAAGGCGTTCTTGAGCATTTCGGAGTTGTTACGCGAGCCGGAAGGCGCCGCACGCGCTCGACCCACGCCGCGCCCCGGCCTAGCGGTTCTTCCGCGCCTGCGTCTTCTCTCGCGCGGCGACTTCCTTCGCACGGAACTTCGCGATGCGTTCGATCAACTTCACGGGGACAGGCTCGGAGAACGGGAAGCGGACTGTGCCCTTGTTGACCTCGTACGGTGCGAGTTCGTCCTTGAACGCCGCGACGACGCGCCCGGTGGCGGGGTAGAGCGAATAGTGCTCCTTCCACCCTGCGAAATAGAGCACGGGGCGATTGTACAGTTTGTACGCGGGCATCTTGTACGAGATCGTTTCCTCGGCTCGCGGTACGGCCTTGCGGATGGTGCTTCGCAAGCGCTTGAGTACGCCCTGCGCGGCCTCGGGCCGCGAGGCGATGTACTCGTCCACGGATTTGAAATCGGTCTTGGCCATCGCGATTCGACTCTTCGGATTCAGCCCCCTATCCGCTGAACAGGGCAATACGGATTATCTCACGGCGCCGCGGACGTCCGGGCAAATCGACAGCAATCGCACCGGGCTTCAGCGCCATGGTCGGGCGAACCGTCCCGTCGCGATCGAGACGCGGGCGGATCGGGCCGGGATGGCAAGCCGCCCGCCGCGTTGTCACAAAGGTGCTGAAGCGTGAGCGGCAGTACGGGAACCAAGAGCCAGGTGTCATTCGCGACGATATCTCGGGCGTGATCCCGACCGATGAGCGCCAGTTCGGCACGTGTGTGCTACAATCGATGCCGATCAGGGAGGCAGCTTCGTTATGTCGAACCGATCCGGTCTTGCGACCGCTCGCGCGCTCACTCGCGGGTGTTTGATTGGTTTGGCGCTCTGCGGCTTGGCCCTCGGGCAGCATGGGAGCATCATCACCTTTGACGCTCCCGGCGCCGGCACTGGCTTCCGCCAGGGCACCACAGCCACAAGCATCAACGCCGCGGGAGTCATTACGGGTTACTACGTTGACGCAAGTAACTTCTACCACGGCTTCGTGCGAAGCCCCTCGGGCGTCTTTACGGTTTTCGACGCCTCTGGCCCCGGCACGGGGACGCTTGCCAACGGCATCAACGACTACGGCGCCGTTACAGGATACTACATCGATACATATGGGTTGGATCACGGCTTTGTCCGGAGTCCATCGGGAGTTATAACCACGTTTGATGCTCCGCCGGTGTCCGGAACCTCTGGAACCTATGCATTCAGCATCAACGACGCGGGCGCCGTCACAGGACTTTATTTCGAAGGTGCGGTTGCGTACAGTTTCGTGCGAAGCGCCTCTGGCGCTTTCGCATTATTCGGAGTCCCTGGGGCCGGCGGCGACGGATTGAATGGCACTCGGGCGGCCAGCATCAACAATGCGGGCGCCGTCGCGGGCTCCTACAGCTATAATTCGCCCCGCTATACCCTGCCTAATCATGGCTTCGTGCGAGCTGCCGGCGGCGCCATCGCGACATTCACGGCGCCGTATGCCGGCACTTCTCCAAACCAAGGCACTCAGCCGAGCGGCATCAACGACGCCGGCACAATCGTAGGAAACTACATCGACGCCACGGGAATCACGCACGGATTTATGCGAGGCAGCAGTGGCGTTTTCACCACTATCGACGTATCGGGCGCCATCGCAATTTTGCCTGTTAGCATCAACGACGCCGGCGCCATCGCGGGCTCTTACTCCATCCCGTCGCTTTTGAGTTACGGTTTCGTGCGAAGCCCCTCTGGCGTCTTTGTGACGTTCGAAGTCACAGGCGCCGGTGGCGCCCCCTACAGTGGCACTTTCGCCAATAGCATTAACGACGCGGGCGCCATTGCGGGATACTTCATCGATGCCGGTTCGACCTATCACGGCTTCTTGCGCACCCCATGAAAGTGGCTGAGCTGCGATCGCCGTGGCGCGCCACGTTGTTAAGCGATCGGCTCGAGGGGGAACGCATCAACCCGTTTGTCGAGTTCCTCGCCAGTTACGGCGCGGGCCGCTGGGCTCGTGCCAAGCACCACCTACCCGGACGCAGGTACCGATCTGCAACACCGCCTTTCGCACGTTAGCGCCCCGTAAGCCTGGCGTGTGGCCCAACCGGCGTAGCACCTTGCGGAAACAGTCCAACGGCCTCTGGTCGGCGGGTGCGAGCTCCGGCACAAAGCTACACCCGCCAAAACCAGCCGCGCCGGTACATGCCGTAGGCGATCAGCCACATCAGCATTGTGTAGGCGACCGCATACAGTAGCGACGCATTGAAGGGCGAGGCCAGCGGAACGAACAAGGTTTGAAACAGCCGCTCGCGTAGCCCGGTGGCGCTGAGGGCTACGTCCAGCAACTCCGAAATCATGTACACCGTGATCGCGTTCATGCCGATCACCACCAGCGGCTTGACGGCACGCTTGACGCCCACGCCATCCACCAGCCACAAGCAAATGGCGAAGACTACAAAATCCAGTCCCGCCATGAACAGCGAGAACGAACTGGTCCACAGCTTCTTGTTGATGGGCAGCCACGTATTGCAAATCAGCCCCACAGCGATCAAGGCGCTCCCGGCCACAAACAGCCAGGTGGTGCGCTCTGCGAGTTCCCGTTTGAGCCGCAGGAGGTGGCCCGCCATGACGCCGAATAGCGTCGTGGCAATAGCGGGCAGAGTGCTGACGATGCCCTCCGGATCCCACGTCTTGGTTCCCGCGTAATTGTGCCGGCCCAAGACAAGGCCGTCGATGTAGTGTGCGAAGTTACGCTCCACATCCAGATGACCGGCGCCGTAGCCGGGCACCGGCGCCAACTTCATGATGAGCCAGTAGACGCTCAGAAGGGAAGCGATCCAGATGAGTTGCCCACGGACTCCCGTGGTCAGGTAAATGGCGGACGCGATCAGGTAGCAGATGGCGATGCGCTGCAAGACACCCAACCACCGCTGTGTGGAGAGATCCAAAGGCCATGCGTAGACCACCAGGCCGAGCAGATACAAAATGATCGCGCGCCGAAAGACTTGCGCGAACAAACGGGGACGCGGGATTCCCGCTTCCAGGCGTCTGTTCAGCGTCAATGTCATCGTCACGCCTACGATCCAAAGGAAAGCGGGGAAAACCGTGTCTGTGAGGGTCCAACCGTTCCACTCGGCGTGTTGCAGCGGGCCGTAGGTGTGCGAGCCATCGCCGGAATTGTTCACGAGCACCATCAGCGCCATCGTCGCGCCGCGAAAGACGTCCAGCGACACAAGCCGCTGCGCGATGGTCTGCTTCCGTGCAGTCGTGCCGGAAACCTGAGTGCGCAATCCGGAAGCCATTTAAGCAAGATAGCAGGAAACTCCGGCTCGACCTAGTCAGCCCAAGAATTTTCGAGAACACAAAGCGGCAAGCCACGGCCGGTTGTCTTACCTCAAGCTACGGTCACAGGCGACGGCTGGATGTGTGCCGCTGGGTGTGCCCGGCCGGAGATTTGCCGTGGTGTGCCGCTCCGGCCCAGCCACCTCAGTCCTCAAGCTCTCTCAGCATGGCCGCCGAGCGAGGCGGCAGCTCATAAGGCTGCGAAACCCGCACCACGCGCCGTTTCGCCAGGTCCGGCTTGGAGGTGTCCAGGCAGACTTCCCAGGCCGCGCCATCGTGCAGCTTCGGCATATAGAAATCGATGGGCTTCTGGTCGGGGTTGAGCAGCAGCAGGAACGAGTCGTCGGTAATGGTCTCGCCCACCGCATTTACATCGTCGAGAGTCCTGCCGTTCAGGATCATGCCGATGCAGCGGACCCAACCGGCGTGCCACTCTTCGGCGGTCATCTGCTGCCCGTCGGGACGCACCCAGACAATGTCCTGTTCGCTGCCTCCATCCACCTCACGCCGCGCGGTACCGGGGCCGATTTCGCGGTCTTGAAAGAACTTCCGCCGGTGCAGGTTGGGATGCTCCCGGCGCAGCGCCACCAGCATCCTCGTGAATTCGAGCAGGATGCGCCGCCGGGCATCCAGGTTCCAGTCGAACCAGCTCGTCTGATTGTCCTGGGCGTAGGCGTTGTTGTTGCCGCCTTGCGTACGGTCGATCTCATCTCCGGCACAGATCATCGGCACGCCTTGCGATAGCAGCAGCGTCGTGAACAGGTTGCGCTTCTGTCGGTCGCGAACCTGATTTACCTGAGCGTCGTCGGTCTCTCCTTCCACGCCATAGTTATAGGAGTCGTTGTTATTCGTACCGTCGCGATTGCCCTCCCCATTTGCCTCGTTGTGCTTCTCGTTGTAAGTCACTAAGTCATGCAGTGTGAAGCCGTCGTGCGCGGTAATGAAATTGATGCTGGCCGTGGGATGCCGTCCGTCGCGCTGATACAGATCGCTGCTGCCCGTGAGCCGGTAGCCTAATTCCGCAAGCTGGCCGTCGTCGCCCTTCCAGTAGCGGCGCACTACGTCGCGATAGCGGCCGTTCCACTCCGCCCACAATGGCGGAAACTTCCCCACCTGGTAGCCGCCTTCGCCTACGTCCCACGGCTCGGCGATCAACTTGACCTGCGAAACCACGGGGTCCTGGTTGATGATGTCGAAGAACGCGGACAGGCGGTCCACTTCGTGCAGCTCGCGCGCCAGCGCGGCGGCCAGATCGAAGCGGAAGCCGTCCACGTGCATCTCCTGGACCCAGTAGCGCAGGCTGTCCATAATCAGCTTCAGCACCTGCGGGTGGCGCACGTTCAACGTGTTGCCGGTGCCCGTGTAATCCATGTAGTAGCGCGGCTGATCCGCCACGAGGCGATAATAGGTGGCGTTGTCGATACCCCGGAAGCTGAGCGTCGGGCCCAGATGGTTGCCTTCCGCTGTGTGATTGTAGACGACATCGAGAATAACTTCGATCCCGGCGCGGTGCAGAGCTTTCACCATGGCCTTGAATTCACCGATCTGCTCGCCACTGTTTCCGGAGCTGCTGTAGCGTGAGTCCGGCGCGAAGAAGTTGATGGAGTTATAACCCCAGTAATTACGCAGCCTGGCCTCGACCAAACGCTTATCGTCCACGAACTGGTGTACGGGCATGAGCTCGACGGCGGTGATGCCCAGCTTTTTGAGATAGTCGATCATCACCGGGTGGAAGAGGCCCGCATAAGTACCGCGTAACTCCGGAGGTATGTCGGGATGCAGCGCCGTGATGCCCTTGACGTGCGCTTCATAGAGGACGCTGTCGTGCAGGGGAGTCATGGGCGGCCGGTCGTTTTCCCAGTCGAAATGCGAAGTGGTGACTACGCATTTGGGCACGCCCCAGACATCGTCTTCCTGGTCCGGAGAAAGGTCGCCGGCGGGATCCCCCAACTTATAAGAAAAGACCGGCGCGTTCCAATCCGGCTCGCCCGAGATGGCTTTGGAGTAAGGGTCGATCAGCAGCTTGGCTGGATTGTAGCGGCAGCCGCGCTCCGGTTCGTACGGGCCATATACGCGGTAACCATACAACTGTCCGAGCTTGGCGCCGGGAAGATAGCCGTGCCAGACATAGCCCGTCACTTCGCGCAAGGAAATATTCTCGCTGCGGCGCGCGGCGACGTCTTCAAAGAGACAAAGCTCGACGCGCGTGGCGGTCTCCGAATAAAGTGAGAAGTTCACGCCCGTTCCATCCCAGGTGGCGCCCTGAGGATACGGTTTGCCTGGCAATATGGTTCGCGGCATTCGATTCTGAGGGAGTGCCCGGCTTGGCAGGCGAAAGCGCCTGCCCCACGTCTAGCGACCACCTTAGCAAATTCGGCGGTATGATAGTTAACCGTGGTTTCGCAACTGCATCGCTGTTCCCCGCACCACGCGCAACGCACGCGCCCTTTCGAGATGGTCGTCGCAAGCCCGGCTGACCAGCCGCCGGGCCACGACGCCATCGCGGCCTTGGCCTACCAATATTGGCAGGCGCGCGGCTGCCCTATCGGCTCGCCGGAAGAGGATTGGCAGCGGGCGGAGCGTTTTCTGGCCGTGAACGGAAGTGAATTCCCGGCTGAAAAGCTCTGATAATATGAAGGCATGCAATTCCCCCGCCTGTTCCTGGTGCGTCAGAATTTTCCCGACCGCCGCATTCCCGATGTAGCCGCCGAGGTCAAGCGGCAGCTCCATGACTCCGGTTTTGCGGCGCGGCTCAAGCCCGGGTCGCGGGTAGCCATCGGCGTAGGCAGCCGCGGCATCGCGAATATCTCCACCATCGCGCGCGCCACGGCGGAATTCTGGAAATCGCAGGGCATGCACCCGTTCGTCTTCCCGGCGATGGGCAGCCACGGCGCCGCCACCGCCGAAGGCCAGGCCGACGTGCTCGCACATTACGGAATCATCGAAGCCACCATGGGCTGCCCCGTCCTCAGCTCGCTCGATGTCGTGCCGCTGGGAAAAACGCCGGAAGGCATACAGACCTACATGGACCGCAACGCCTACGAGAGCGACGGCGTCATGTTGGCCGGGCGCGTGAAGTGGCATACCGATTTCGCCGGCAAGATCGAAAGCGGCCTCTTCAAGATGATGGCGATCGGGCTTGGCAAATTTGCCGGCGCGAAGAATTACCACACGTATGCTTACAAGCTGGGCCTCGAAAATACCATTTGCTCCATCGGCCGGACGGTGCTCCAATCCGGCAAGGTGCTGGGCGGCCTGGCCATCCTGGAGGACGCCAACCACAATACCGCCAAGCTCGAAGCCGTTCCGGTCGAGAATATGGAGCGGCGCGAAGAAGAGTTGCTGGCGCTGGTCAAATCGTGGATGGGCCGCATCCCGGCGGACTTGGATCTTCTCATCCTCGACGAAATCGGCAAGAATATCAGCGGCGCCGGCATGGATACCAAGGTCGTGAACCGCAGCGTTTTCGGCGACTATAATCCGTGGCCGGACACGCCGCGCGTCGAGCGCATCTTCGTGCGCGATCTGAGCGATTTGAGTTACAACAATGCCGTCGGCCTGGGAATGGCCGACGTCGTGACGGACCGGCTGGTGAACCGTGTGGATTGGACGCCCACGCGCATCAATTCCCTGACCGCCTCCACGCCGTCCGCCATACGCATTCCAATCCATTACCCAACCGACCGCGAGTGCCTGGAAGCCATCGCGCCCACGGTCGGCAAATTCGAGATGAGCGAGCTGACCATCGGGTGGATTCGCAACACCATGGAGCTTTCGCTGCTGGCCATGAGCGAGAACTTGCGTCCGTTGATCGAGCGCAACCCGATGCTGGAGATCGTGGGGCCGGCGCGCGAGATCGAATATGATGCGTCTGGTAACCTGCTCGAGCTAGACGTGGCGTGGGCGCTGGTGCCGGCCGCCTCGGCCCTCTAGGAATCGAGTGGGCAGGCGAAAGCGCCTGCCCACCACAGAAAGCGCAGGATTTGTTTTGGTGGCGCAGTCGTTTCCGCCTGCGGCTAAAAATCGGCCGTCAGCGGAGTTGGCAGGCGCAAGCGCCTGCCCCACGTTTAGCCTGAAAATACCCGCCCGGCTGTATACCAATTCGCCGTCCCACCCCCTAATCTGGATTTAGACCCTATAAGCAATGCCGGGAAACCGTTGGACCAGTCTCCAGATTGAATCGCTCGTCGATCAGATCGTCCATCAGCGAAAGCCGTTACCGGAAATCGACGTTCCGGGCAAATCGCGCGCAGCTATCAATAATCAGCGGAAAAGGCTCCAACTCGCCGGCCTTCTAAACGGGGCCTTTCCGGGCCGCGAAGTCAAACCCTGGACCTTCCCCGAACTGAAGAAGCTCACCGCATTCACCCAGGAATATGGTTTTAGTGCGTTCTTCATCTCTCAAATGGGCCTGCTGCCGGGACGCAGCAAGGATTCCATCAGCAAGATGATGGGGCGGCACGGACTTGGCAATCCAACCGTGAAGGCGCGTGCGCGGGCGGCCCAGCGGCTTGATGCGGAACGCCGCGAGGAATTCAAACGGTTCCTGCTCGGCGAGGGACGGCTGCTGCCCAGCATCGAGGTCGCGCGGCGATGGGGCATCGCGCAGAAGACCGTGACCGCCTGCCGGCGCAGATGGGGTATCCGGCTCTCGTGGCGAGAGGCGCGCTCGTCCGACGAGTTCCGGCGTCAGCAGCGGAGACGCGCGAAAGCCTTCGTCGACCACACCCGCGAGCGCTGGCGGCAATGGCGCGCACGGAAAAGGCTCGCTTGGGAAAAACTGAAACAGGACCTGGCGCAACGCCGCGACTGCCCGCCGGCGCGAGTGTGCCAGGCATGCGGCGAGCAATGGCACGCCACTCGGGAGTTCTTTCACGTGCGCGTGCGCCGCTCGGGCGATCGGGTGAAGATCAGCTACTGCCGCGTGTGCCGGCTGTGCCGCGCCGAACGGCGACGTAACCGGGGCGCAGCGCGTGCGTCAGACTCGCACGCCGTTAACGCATGCGAAGTCCGAAACGGCGCGAGCGTTTGCCAAGCAGTTGCAGCGCCGTAGCCGCGCGCTTAGCCACGCAATACAGCAACCAACATCAGCAGGAATCCCCCGAACAAGCCAATCGCCGTGACCATCAGGGGCCGCATTGGAAACCCACTCTTCTTAGCGAGCTGGAGGTACTGCTCGGCAGAGCGAAAATCGTCTGACACCGTTGTCCACGATGTCAGCGTGACGCCCGATTCACGCTGCCGGCTCCTGATGTAGCCGCGCGACAAGCCTCCGACGATCGCCAGCGCGAAGCCGAGTACTACGAGGATAATCGAGCCATTCGAGAGCATCGCGCTCAGTTAACCCAGAATTCCCAGCTTTTTCCCCACTCGCTCGAACACCTCCAACGCCCGGTCGAGTTCCTCACGTGTATGCGTGGCGGTAACGATCGTCCGTACGCGCGCTTTGCCCTCCGGCACCGTCGGGAACCCGATGCCGGTCGCCAGCACGCCGCCCTCAAACAGCGCGGCGGAGAGTGCGTGCGCCATACGCGCCTCGCCTACAATCACCGGCGTGATGGGGGTTTCGCTAACTCCCGTGTTGAACCCGGCAGCACTCAACCCGTGCTTGAAATACTTGGTGTTATCCCACAGATTCTGAATGCGTTCCGGCTCCTGTTCCAATACGTCGAAGGCAGCTATGCAAGACGCCGCCACGGCTGGCGGATGCGAGGTGGAAAACAGAAACGGCCGCGCGCGGTGATAGAGAAATTCGATCAACGCGCGGCTGCCGCACACGTACCCGCCCAGCACTCCGATGGCTTTCGACAGTGTGCCGACCTGTATATGCACCCGCCCGTGCACCCCGAAATGATCGATGGTGCCGCGCCCGTTGCGGCCCAGGACTCCGGAAGCGTGCGCGTCATCGACCATCATGATTGCGCCATGCTTTTCGGCCGCCGCGACGAGTCCGGGCAGCGGGCCTATGTCGCCATCCATCGAAAACACGCCATCGGTGATCAGCAGCTTGCGCCCCGGCTTATCGGCCAGTTCCGCCAGGGTGCGCTCCGCGGCCGCGGTGTCTTTGTGCGGGAAGACGTGGATCTTCGCCCTCGAGAGCCGGCATCCGTCGATGATGCTGGCGTGGTTCAATTCGTCGGAAATGATGTGGTCTTCGGGGGTCAGGACCGCCGCGACGGTGCCCGCGTTGGCGGCGAAGCCGGATTGAAACACGACACAAGCTTCCACATTTTTGAAGCGCGCGATGCGCTCCTCGAGTTGCATGTGCAGCGACATCGTGCCGGAGATGGTGCGCACGGCGCCCGAGCCGACACCATAGCGCCGGGTGGCCTCCAGCGAAGCTTCGCGCAGCTTCGGATGCGTGGTCAGCCCCAGGTAATTATTCGACGCCAGGTTGATCACGTCCTTGCCGTCGAAGCGCGATTCGGCGGCGCTCTCCGATTCCAAAACACGCAGGCGCTGATATGTTCCGGCCTTCTTCCAGGCTTCCAACTGCTCTCCAAGGTATGCCAGAGGATCGCTCATGGCGTGAGTGTATCATCTAAGAATAGGCCTGCGCGCGCGAAAGAGCCGCATGAATCTCGACCAAACCGTCGGGCGTGAATTGGAGTGGCGCCAGCCGGAGACCTTCCGCCGTTTCTATCAATTGACGTGCAACGGAAGCGAGGTCGCCACGCTCCGTTTCGAGAAGCGCTCTGGATTGCTGGCTACCGGGGAGTGCGGCAATGGAAAGTGGACGTTCAAGAGAACAGGCTTCTTGTCCCAGCGAGTTTCGGTTTGCGAGGCGGGCTCTGACACCGACCTGGCGATATTCACTCGGAGTTGGAATGGCAAGGGCTCGTTAGTTTTTAGCTCGGGGCGCCGCTACCAATTGCGGCCGACGAATTTCTGGGCGACGGAATGGGCATTCCAGTCCGAGGGTGAGAGTCCCGTGGTTACTGTCTCCGGCCCTCATGGTTTCTTCAAGCAGGGCGGCAACACCCGGGCAGCGCCATCCGCCGCTGGATCGCCCGAGACGCCTCTGTTGCTCCTGCTGATCTGGTATCTGCGAATATTGATGAACGACGATGCCGCCGCGGGCACGGTCGTGGTCGCATGTAGTGGCTAAGGAGCGGTATGCCTCACAGAGTCTGTCCCTGGTGGATCGGGTATCTGCTGGCCAGCCCGTTGCGGCGCCTGCAGTACAACCCCGCCGAAATCCTGGCTCCTTACGTTCACGAGGGCATGACGGTCCTCGAGCCTGGACCCGGCATGGGGTTCTTCACGCTCGAGCTGGCTCGCCTGGTGGGAGCCTCCGGCCGCGTAGTGGCGGTCGACATACAGCCCAAAATGCTCGACCGGCTCAAACGCCGCGCGCACGACGCCGGACTTGATGACCGCCTGGATGTCCGCCTCGCGCAGCCCGATTCCATGGGACTCGCGGACCTCTCCAGGGCAGTCGACTTTGTGTTGGCGTTCGCCATGGTGCATGAAGTGCCATCCCCAGGCGCCTTCTTCGCGGAAGTCTCAAAGGCCTTGAAACCCGCCGCTGGCGTGCTGCTCGTCGAGCCTGCCGGACATGTGAAACCCGCCGAGTTTGAAGCCGAACTGGCATCTGCCGCGCAAGCTGGTCTCGTTCCATCGGGCCGGCCAGCGATACGCCGCAGTCTGGCCGCGTCATTGAAAAAAGCCTGAAAAAAGGAGGTCTCCAACTATGGCTGAAGCGAGAGGCCGCGCATCCGCCCACCGGACGCACGTCGTGCTGGTCCCGGGATTCGCCGGATTCGACGCGCTCGGCCAACCCGAATACTACGCCCGCGTCACGCCGCAGTTCCGCAAGTGGCGGAAGCAGAATGGGCGCGCCGATGTGGTGCTGCACTACTTCGACAACTTTCCCACAGCGGCGGTGGCTACCCGCGCCGTTCGGCTGCGCAGTTACCTGGCCAAGCGAATGACGCGCGGCGAGTTCATGGACCACGACGCTTTGATCCTGGTCGGCCACTCGACCGGCGGCCTGGACATACGCAAGCTCCTCTGGGATCTGATGACCGGGCCTCCCGGCAAGACGTTTCCTGTGGATGGCGACAAGGGCTCGGCGTTCACGGTGAAAGCCGCGGAGATCCTGAGGTTGGTGCGCGGCGTCGCCTTCCTCTCCGTGCCGCAATGGGGCACCAACATCGCCGACTGGGTGCGGGCCTATACGCTCGGGCGAAAAGTGGTAATCGCCGACTTGCGCGCCACGGTCGCGGGTTCCCAAGTGCCGCTGCTGGACAAGCTGGAGAGCTGGATTGCCAGCGGCGCAGCGTGCCTCACGGGCGTAGAGTTGCTGCGCGCCCTCCAGGATGCTCTGAGCGAGGCGCAAGCCGACACGTGCAGCCGAGATCCGGCGCGTGTAGCGGGAGCGCAGGAAGCCGCGTCCGAGCTCGAATTGTGGTTGCGCCACATAGCCACGGATTTCGGCGCGATCGACGATCTCGCTTCGAATAACGCGGAGGAGGATCCCGCCAGCCCGGCCCACTTCCCCGGCGGCAGGCGCGACCACGAGAAAGACCTCTGGCGGAAGCAGCGGATTAGCACGCGGTCGTATGCCACGCTGGGCAGGAGCCCCTTTGTGTTCGATTCGGGCGTCGAAGCGCCGCAGTGGGATCTTCTGAATCCCACGACCTACCCGGAGTGCACCAGGCGCGAGGCCCCGCGCGCGCACACCGACATCGTTTATCGCACCTGTTACCGGGCCTGCGCCGGCGGTCCATTCCACCAGCCGCCCGCCAGCGATCTGGCGAGCATCCAGTATGTGAGCGCCATTCAGCGGCGCAGGATCGAGCGCTGGCACACCGGCGCCCAGATCGAGCTCTGGGATAACGACGGCATCGTCAACACCTCTTCGATGCTCTGGCCCGATGGCGCCCAGACGCGGCTCGTGCCGGGAGACCACATGGACATCGTGGGACACCACCGGCTGGTCAAAGCCGTTCCTGGATCGTGCAGGAAGTACCAGGCTTACGACCTCCTGAAGTCGGGATCGGAATTCGACGATCCTACGTTCGCGGACGTATGGAACGACGTGTTCGACTTTTGCGTTTCGTAGACCCGTGGCTCGCACTCCTGCCGGCGCGGGTGAGCCTTGCTCGCCTATCGCGCAAACGGAACCCCGGTCCCGCCCGCCCCACAACGTCCGGCATTGGGCTTCTGGAAAGCATGCTGCTGTGGGCTTCAGCCCACAATCGGTATTCGGCGAGCCGAAGCTCGCCGTGGGCGGGACTTCACTGTATGCCCTACGGGGCAGATTACTAGTGGGGGAAGGACCCACTCGAATAGTTGATGGTTAGATTCGATAGTTGGCGCGCGGTGCGGGTTGGGAAACTGGCCGGATGGGAACCCCGCGATAAAGTCCACGGAAAGGTGGGTGAGCAACTTGGCAGGCGGTAACGCGTGTGAAGATTGAGCAGGCCCCGAAAGACGCGATGGGGTGCCGAGCGCTGAAGCGGGGAAGGCCGAGCCAATCCGGAAGAACCCGGCGCTGGAGCGTGCTAAACCGATCACCATTGGCACGGGTACGGCCACCGGGTAGTGAGCACAGCATGCCAAGAAGGTAGTCTGCGGCCAGTATGCCCGAAACGGTCACGTCCGGTTTGATGAACGGGGGTGCGAAACGGGGCGGCACCTTCGGCGGTACCCGCGCCCATCCTCGACTTTACCCCGCCTGATCGCCACTTTTGCCACGTTGGGTTTCTGGGTGGGTACTGCCGTGGGCTTCCGCCTACGGTCATAATTCGGCGAACTGAAGTTCGCCCGGCCCAGAGGGCGCCCCGGGCTTAAGCCTGCGCCACGACGGCTTCGTCGGGCTCCTCCAGCGGCACCGCGAATTGCCGCTCGATCTGGTCCCGGTAGACCCTGCCGGAGTTATACGCGCAGAAGGGGTAAATCAGCCCGTTCGGCGCGGCATAGTGGATCACGCAGCGCTTCACTCGCTCGACATCGTAATTGTACGCATCCATGAAATGCATCCCGGCCACCATCAGGGTGCGGTAGGTGAAGCCTTCCGTTTCCAGTTTGCCGCGGCCGTAGCGCTTGTCGGTCAAGCCTTGCAGAGTTTGCAGGAACAGCTTGAAGGTCAGGCCTGCCGGTGCCTTGTCCTCGTGGAAGCACTTACGCAGAATGTTCCAGCTCTCGATTTTCGAGAACAGCTTCACGCGGCGGCGTTCGGCCTTGCGCGCCAGAGTGTCCATCATCTGCAGCATGGGGCCGACATCCACGAAGCGCGTCACCGGTACGGCGTGCCTGTGCTGGTCCACAAACAGGTAGGTTCCGAGCGAGCAGTGCGGATGGCAGGTCAGGGTAGTGGTCTGCTCACCACGAAGCGCGCTAAGCAGCTTAGAAAACGGCGACACGCAGGCCAGCGGGAACCAGTCTTCGTAAGGCTCGCAAATGCCGGTCTGCTCCTTGACGGCATGCGCGAAATCGGAGAGCGTGAAGCGCTTGGATTCCAGGTCGTGGCGGGAGATGCGCCCGGTGAAGGCCACTGGCTGGAAACTGATGCCGCTGATGCATTCGATATTCTCGATCGCCAGCCGCAGGATGTCGCCGATCTGGTGGTCGTTCACGCCCTTGACGATGGTGGGGACGAAAACAATCTTCAGGTCGGCCTTGCGCACATTTTCGATGCACTGGAGCTTCTGCTCCCAGAGCGAGCGGCCGCGCGTGCGGCGGTAGATATCGTCGCACACGCCGTCGAACTGGAGGTACAAAGTGTGCAGTCCGGCTTCTTTGGCCTGCTGCGCGAATTCGAAGTCCGTGAATTTCAACCCGTTGGTGGCCACCTGCAGGTGCGAGAAGCCCATCTGCCGCGCCATCCGCAGCACGTCGAAGAAGCGCGGATAAAGCGTCGGCTCGCCGCCCGAAAACTGGACGATGCGCCCGGCCACCGGCTGCTCGGCGCGCAATACCCGCAGCATGCCGCGCACCTGCTCGAAGTCCGGTTCGTAAACGTAGCCGGCGGCGTTGGCGTTCGCGAAGCACACCGGGCAGGTGAGGTTGCAGCGGTTCGTCAGGTCTATATTCGCCAGTCCGGTGTGGCTGGTGTGCATGTTGCAGAGACCGCAATCGTCGGGGCAGCGGGCGGCATCGGATACGGCTGGATTCAGCAGGCCGCGGCTGTCCCCGAAAGTCCACTCCTCCATTTTGAGGTAGAGGCGTACATCCGAAAACACGATGTCGCGGAAGTCGCCATGGAGGGGACAGGACTTCTGCATGATCACGCGGCCGTCTTCTTCAAAAATCCGCGCTGGCAGGATGTGGGTGCATTGCGGGCAGAGCGACTCGGTCATCTTGGGCAGTCCTTTGCGCAAGGGCGCGATGCGCGAGCCTGAATAGGTAGTTTCGGGTTGTATTACCTGGAAATCCGCCATGGTGGTTATTGTACGGGAACGTGTCCACCAGCCACGACGCACAGCGGCTAAACGGCAGATTTAGAAGGTCGTATGGCGAATACCGGGGCGCGAACGGAGCAGGTCAGCGGCCCAGCAGCAGAATGCAGGCGCAGATGGCCAAGAAAGCCAGCATGGAGAGGAGCATGACGCCGGCGCTTTGCAGCAGACTCTGCGAAGTGGCCTTCAGCAGTTCCTCGTCGTGCCGGATGTGTTTTGCCAAAGTGCTGAGCATGGCGGTTAACCTCCCTCGGCGGGGCGCAAAACTTGCCCTCCTTGATTCTACTCCCAAACGGACTGGGGCGAGTATTTTAAGATGCTAAACGGCTAAACGGATGGTTGGCAGGCGAAGGCGCCTGCTCCACGCGGCTGCAAACCCTTGCGCAGCGAGGTGGGACAGACGCTTTCGTCTGTCAACCCGGCCCCGCGTTATAATTGCACCTGAGTGGACGTTTACGAGGAGTTGCTGCGGCTCCGCAAGCTGGGGCAGAAGTGTGCCATCGCCACCATTGTCCAGGTGCGTGGGTCGATCCCCAGCTACGAAAGCGCCAAGCTGTTGGTGCGGGAAGACGGCTCCATGATCGGCACCGTCGGCGGCGGATGCGTGGAAGCCGAAGTATGGAACGCGGCGCGCGAGGTGATCGAGACGGAACAACCGAAGCATCTCACCTTCAATCTCGGGCAGGATGCCGCCTATGACAACGGGCTGATTTGCGGAGGACAGTTGGACGTTTTCGTGGAGCCGGTTTTGCCCGTGCCGGGCGCGTTTATTTTCGGCGCCGGACACATCTCGAAGAGTATATCCAAGGTGGCGAACCTGGCCGGATTCTCGACCACCATCATGGATAACCGGGAAAGTTTCGCCAACCGGGAGCGCTTCCCAGAAGCCAGCGAAATTTACTCGGAGGAATACGAAGAGGTTTTCGGAAAGCTGCCCGTCAATGAAACCAGTTACGTGATTATCGTGACGCGCGGGCATCGCGACGACATGCGCGTTTTACGCTGGGCGATCACGACCTCTGCGCGGTACATCGCCATGATCGGCAGCAAGCGCAAAGTGATATCCGTGATCAAGGAACTGGAGAAGGAAGGCATCCCCCGCGACCGCTTCGAGCGCGTGTTCGCGCCGATGGGGCTGGAGATCGGGGCCGTCTCGCCGGAAGAGATCGCAGTGTCGGTGGTGGCCGAGATGATCGCGGTGCGGCGGAACGCGGAATCGGACTGGCGGGCGCTCTCCAAGTCGGTGTTCACCGACGAGTCCATGCGCGCCATGCTGCTGAAGTGACCGCCGCCGGACTGATTCTGGCCGCCGGCGAATCGCGCCGCATGGGATCGCCCAAGGCGCTGCTGGAGTTTCAGGGAGAGACTTTTCTGGACCGGATGATCGGCCTGTTTTCGCGGCACTGTGCGCCCGTGATCGCGGTGCTGGGCGCGGAGCAGGAGAGCGTTCGAGCCACGATGCGCCGGGCCAGCGAGGCGCTGCTGGTGGAGAATCCGGATTTCCGGTTCGGCCAACTGAGCTCCATGCAATGCGGCTTGCGCGCGGTGCCCGCGGATGCGGACGCGGTGCTATTCACCCTGGTGGATCATCCGGCGGTAAAGCCGGACACCATCGCCCAACTCCTGGCTTCCGGCGAGCGTGCGCCGCTCCGCATTCCGCGCTATGGCGGCCGGCGCGGGCATCCCATCCTGTTCTCGAAATCTCTGATACCGGAGTTCCTGGCTCTCCCGGCGGGTTCCTCGGCGAAGGAAGTCGTGTCACGGTACGCGGGCGAGATCGCCTACCTCGATGTAGACGATTCGGGCATCCTGGCGGACGTGGATGATCCGGAGGCGTACCGAAGTCTGCTGGCGGAGAACCGCATATGAAGGCCGCGGTGAAGCGCGCGGCGAAGTGGCTGGGCATCCTGGCCGGGGTGCTGTTGGTGGTGGGGATTGCAGCGCCGTACTTGAGCGTGAACCGCTTCGCCCCGCGCATACGGGCGTCTCTAGAGCGCGCGCTGGGCCGCCAGGTCGAACTGGGAGCGGTACACTTCAGCCTGTTCAGCGGGCCCGGTTTTTCGGTGGACAACGTGGTGATACACGAGGACCCGGCGATCGGCATCGAGCCTATCGCGTATGTCGGCTCGCTCGCAGCGGTGCCGCGGCTGGCATCGCTGTTTGGCGGGCACCTGGAGTTCGCTTCGATCCGGCTTGAGGAAGCCAGCATCAATCTGGCCAAGACCGGCGGTCCCGCGGAGCCGGGGCGCTGGAATTTCCAGGCTCTGTTGGACCTTTCCGTGATTCGCGCCATACCGGAATTGCACGTACGATCGGGGCGGATTAACTTCAAGTTCGGGGATAGCAAGTCCGTCCTATATCTCACGGATACGGACCTGGATATCGCGCCGCCCGCGCGGGGTGCAGCCGACTGGAGCGTGGACTTTTCCGGCGAGCCGGCGCGCACCGACAAGCCGGCCCACGGCTTCGGCAGGGTGCTGGCGCGGGGCGGCTGGACGCCGGCCGGCGCGGGCCGCCTGGATCTCGACGTGCGCCTCGAAAAAAGCGCGGCTGGCGAGATCATTGCGCTGCTGCACGGCAACGATGCTGGAATCAATGGCACGGTGTCCGCACGCATACGCCTGACCGGTCCTCTCGACAACATCCGCATCTCCGGCCGCGTGGATGTGGACGACGTGCACCGCTGGGACCTGATGCCGCCGTATGGGCAAAGGTGGCCTTTTCGCCTGGGCGGGCGGCTCAATCTGCCGGCGCAGACGCTGGAAGTGGACTCCAGCCCGGCGGGCGGCGAGGCCTTGCCCCTCGCGGTGCGGCTGCGATGTTCCAACTATCTCTCCCAGCCGCGCTGGGGCGTGGCCCTCAACTGGAACCGTTTTCCGATCGGTCCGCTGCTGGAGGTGGCGCGCCAGATGGGGGCCGAAGTGTCGCCCAAACTGAAAATGACCGGATCGGTAGACGGCGTGTTAGGTTACTCGGGGCAGGGAAGCCTGCAAGGCGAGCTGGATTTCCACGATGCCTCGGTCGCCATTCCGGATTCTCCGCCCATACGCTCCGAGCAGGCCCGTTTGGTTTTCGGCGGCGGCCACGCCAAGCTGGTTCCCGCGCTAGTCCGCACCGCGCGGGACGAGCAGGCGCAACTGGAAGCCGACTACGACTGGGCGGCGCAGTCCTTGGACCTGACGATCGCAACGGATTCCATGCTGGTGGCGTCCCTACGCGAACAAGCCGAACTGGCCGCAGTTCCATGGTTGGAGCAGGTTTCGAGCGGGACTTGGACGGGCCAGCTTCACTACCAGCTCTGTGGGACAACTCCGCCGCCGGCGTCCGCTGGCCCTGTACGCCCCGCGGCATGCCCGGAAAAGACCGGCTGGACAGGCAAGATCGAGCTCGGCAACGCCACGTTCCCATTGCCGGGGCTCGCGGAACCGGTTGAAGTGCAATCGGCCACCGCCCACATCGACGGCGCCCGGGTGATGCTGGACCGCATCCGCGCGCGGGCCGGCGCGATTGCTTTTCAAGGCGAGTATCAATATGCGCCGCAGGTAACGCGACCGCATCGGTTGCGCATCTGGATTCCGGAGGCAGATGCGGCGGATTTGGAACGTGTGCTGATGCCTTCCCTGCGCCACAGCCGCGGATTAATTGCGCGCGCGCTTAGCGTGGTGCGGACGCCTATACCCGGCTGGCTGGCCGATCGCCACGTGGATGCCACTGTGCAAATCGGATCGCTGCGCCTGGCGGATGCCGAGGCGCGCGACATCCAGGCGCATCTGCTGTGGGACGTGAGCAAGGTCGAGTTGGAGGACATACGCGCCCGCTTCGACGGGGGACACGTCACCGGCGCGCTGACGGTCAACCTGCGCGGCAGCCGCCCCTCGTACCGTTTGGAGGCGCACTCGACAGGCGTCGGGTGGAAATCCGGCAAGGTGGATGCGGATACCGTGCTCGAGTCAAGCGGCACCGGCATGGAGTTGCTGGCGCGTCTGCATTCCACCGGCGCCTTTGTGGTGCGTGGGCTGGAAATGGAGGATCTGCCGGAGTTGGAGAGCGTCGCGGGAGCTTACGATCTGGTGTGGGGGCAGGCGGGGCCGCAAATACATTTCCCGGAACTGCAACTAGTTGCGGGCGATGAGACCTATACCGGCCAGGGCGCCACCCAGCCTGACGGCCGGTTGGCGATTCAACTATCGAGCGGCAGCAAGGAAATGCACATGAGCGGTACGCTGGCGGAACTGCGGCTGGAGGAGCCGGCGGCCCGGTAAGAGTTGGCTGGCGAAAGCGCTTGCCCCACCAATCACCAAAACAGATCCTGTGTCTGTAGCAGTGAAAGCCTTGACTATTCGGCATGCAGAGCGTCTACCGGGTCTACCGACGCAGCGCGGCGCGCGGGAATGAAGCTGGCCAGGAACGCCGAAAACCAAGTACGGCCGCGACCGAGGCCAACGTCGGCACATCCCACAAACGTACGCCAAACAGCGGCCGAGGATCAGAGTTTCGGCGGCCACCGAGCACGCCGAGCCAATGACGATGCCGGTGGCAATCAGCCACCCGGCTTGCGTCAAAATCACCCGGTAGACTGAGCTGCCCTGCGCATCGAGCGCGATGCGGGCCCCGATTTCGCGAGTTTCTGGCTCACGGAGTAAGCAATCACCCCGTAGAGTCCGGCGGCACCGAGCAGCAATGCCAGGACTACGAAGCCTCGCCCGTGAGGAAATCGCGGCCCAGGACGGGAGCCGCCGGACCAACTGTGAGGACGGGCGGTCAAATCCAACCACCTCCCAAAGTGATACGCGACGGCCCAGCAGCGCCTTCACCAGCGCCTGCGCTTAAGCTCCGCATTGCCGGCTCTCATGTTGGCGTAGATGCTTTATTTGCATTAAGATCAAAGAAGCTGCTGGCAGGGCGGAGAAGGCCCCGAGGCTTTGGATTCCCTCTTTCCTAACCAAAAGCAACTTGTAACGCCCTCGGAAGTCAGCTATCGTTTAGGCGAATCTGACGCATGACCGAAGAACGCCTGTGAAGGGACGAGAACGATGTCGCCGCGAGGCGCGGCTGGAGATTTCAGCGTCAATCCTGGCACCTTTGCTTTTGGTGCGAGCAGCCGTCCAAGTGCGACTGGTTCCGACGCTGCTTTTGGGCGTCAAACGAAGGGGGTTCTTCGCGGTATCGGGATCGGGTGAACTGGGGGGCTGGCCGTAACAGGAGCAAGAATTCGAACGGAAGGAACCCTTCTAAATGCGCAGTGTATTTCTGGCAGTCTCAACCGCAGTTGCGTTTCTGCTTCCAGCATCTGCCTGGGCGCAGATCAGCCTGGTGCAGGTAACGAGCTGCGGCCCAAGCCCATTCCCGGGAACCAGTTGTACGATTCCAGCGACAGGGAGCGGACACCTGATTGTCGTCGGTTGGCAGTCGGCTGCCAACTCAAACTTCGCGGCCACGATCGGCAGCGTGACCGACAACGCCGGCAACACATATGTGGAGGCCGGCGCCGCGCGATCGGTGGATGCCGCCGAAACCGACTGGAACGACATTTGGTACGCCAAGAATTCCGCGGCGGGGGCTACGTCCGTTGTTATCACCCCGAGCGCAAGCATCGCGCTCGCCAGCGTTGTGATCTGGGAGTTTTCGGGAGTCGATGGCGCCGCACCGCTCGATCAAATAGCGACACTCAACAGCCAAGCGTCTACGGCGACTCCTTCTGGAGCTTCCGTGACTATTACGCAACCGAATGAGGTTGTAATTACGCTCGCAGACGTCGCTACAACTGTGACGGGCATTGTTGCAGGTAATCCCTTTGTCAACGATTCTTCTCTGTTTACCAACGGGTGGGCGCATTACATCACCTCGTCGGCTGGAACTTACTCGGCGCAATGGAACCAGAGCCCTCCTGGCACGTATGGTAGTAGCACGGTTTCCTTCATAGCGGCCGGTTCGTTTAGCGCGTGCGATTTGAACCAGGACGGCAGCGTGAACATTCTGGATGTGCAGTTGGCGGCCAACATGGTGGACAGTTCGCCGCCATGCACCGCCCCCTCCGGATGGTGCACCGACAACTACTATACCGCGTTGGTCAATGCCGCCTTGCCGGGAGGAGCATGCCTCCTTCCGGTGCTCAGCGCTCCGGCCACGGTCGGCTTCGGCAACGTCATAGTAGGCAACCCCAGTACCCAAACGGTGACCCTCTCGGGAGCGGGCACAGGAAGCACGACAATCTCTCAGGCGACGGTGAGCGGAACAGGCTTCAGCCTTAGTGGGCCTTCGCTGCCGCTGACGCTGGCTTTAGGACAGAGCGCTAACTTTACCGTGACATTTACTCCTCTCGCGGCAGGTAACTTCGCTGGCGGTATTACGTTTGTGAGCAATCCTCCGAATGGGGCGATTAACTCCCCGGTTACCGAGACTCTCACGGGTGCGGGAGTCAATGCGCATTATGTATCCCTGACCTGGCAGGCCAGCACTTCTCAGAACGTAGCCGGCTACAACGTTTTCCGGGCTAGTTCGTCCAGTGGACCGTTCAACACGCCGCTGAATTCATCGCTGGTAACGACGACCTGTGGGGCCCTCTTCTGCTACACGGACAGCAACGTTGTGGCCGGCCAAACCTATTACTACGTCGCCACGGCCGTGAACAGCAGCAACAATCAGAGTGCCGATTCGTCTCCACCCGTACAGGCGACGATCCCGTCTCCGTAGTAGGGAGCCGCGTTTGCTCGCCCCTTGCCGATCGCCTTCTTGTCATCACGCGTGCCGGGCGCCGTTGTGCTAAATTCCGTTGCCGCAGAACGAATTCCGCTTGCCGTAAAACCGAAGATTCTGCGTGCCTCGCTCCGCAGAATCAACAAGTTGTGAGGCCCAGTTGGGGTTGCGGCGTACAATGTGCGGTACAACGCAAACCTGATGAGCGGTAAAGTCGGGCCGGAAGCAGCGCCCTTCGCCCGAAGCCATTGCCCGTCTTGCCAAACTGCCGCCGGTAAAAACCGGGAAATGACCCGGCAAACCTCGTTAAATGGCGTGCTTAGCACCAACCAGTAGCATAGTTCTAGCGGCGATCGCCAGCGCTATATAGCAACGGTTGCGCCTGACATACGAACGAAGACCGGTGGCGGAGGCAACGGCGGCTCGCACCACTTTCTATCCAAGACGCCACAGGCCATCGGGGATCAATATCCCCCTAATGCTCGTTGGTTGAAGGCGCTTTTGCGACTGGCTTAGCGTTTGCAGGTCTTGCATCCGCAACGGCAAATCCTGCACTAAGGCTCGGGTCCAGGCGTCCCACCGGTTGCGCCGATGAGCCAGCGCCAGCGAAGGGTTTCCTTTTAATAAAGCGTTCTCCTCTAATGGATAGGTTTGGCGCTGCGCGTGCTGTTGAGGACGCGGCAAAATCAAGGCGCTGACGTAAGCTGACCTTCGATTCCGCAAGGAAAAGCTGAGTGGATTTTCGAGGAAAGAGATCTGTTTCCAGGGGTGTCCGGACCCCTAGAGGGCGGTAGCTTGCCCAGCCGCCGTCTCGCGCCTAACAGCCCAGCTCCATTCGAGAATGAAGGAGTGGTCGTTTGTCGAGACTGCCCCGGCACTTCTGCGATTGCTCGCGAGCCTCCGTGCCGGGCGTTCAGCGCCCTCAGCTGCGCCCGAGATTTCTTCCGCCGCTTGCCCCGCAAATCGGCCAGAAGCCAGCGGCGTGCGCCGGGGCCAGTCGCCGACAGGTGTTTCAAACGTATGTTCGCACACACGTGGTCCGGCCGCCGCGATAGGTTGAACATCTCGTCTATGTTTGTACGGTTTGTACGCCGTCAAATGGCGTTTGCGATCAGACCCGAAGAGTAAGCCTTGAGGTTATGCGAGGACTGCGAGAATACGAATTAGAATACAGAGTTCTCCTCGCGGATAGACTAAAAGTACTAAGGTCTTTTGTTAGTACGTTTAGGACTTCGTTCCTTTATGAAAGCCTTGCATTCACGGCATTTCTCCGTTGACAAGAGATAACGGATGTGCAACAATTTTTCCAGGATGTTCTCGACATGTGCGGGAACAATGGTAGAGCGCCACTAGGTCCCTGAGGTTGGCACCTAGCAAATGTGAGTGATGGGGCGGTAGCCTGCCCATCTAGGTCTTCGGGACGCAGACTTGGGGAAATCTCAACCCTCTTGGCAGATCGGTTTTGGCGTCAGCGAAACGCGACGCGACGGAATTGCCCATAAGTGTCCGGGCGCCGTTCCTCCGGAGATCGAAGCAGCTTGATCGAGACAAGGCCGTGAATTTTTTGAGCGATCAACCCGACGGCGCCACCCGGTGGTACGCGGTGCAGACGCGGCCGAAGCATGAAAAGGCTGTGTCGGCTGCGCTAAAGGGGAAAGGCTACGAGCAGTTCTTGCCCTTGTACCAGCGCTGGCACCGGTCCAGCGGCCGCCTAGAGAGTGCGCTGCTGCCCCTGTTTCCCGGTTATGTGTTTTGCCGCTTCGATCAATTCCACAGGCTCCCGATTCTAATAACGCCGGGCGTGTTCTCAGTCGTGAGCAGAGGCAGGGTGCCTGAGGCGATTCCCGAGGAAGAGATTGCCGGAATTCGAACAAGTTGCTCCTCGGGTCTGCCGGTGAGTCCATGGCCGTACCTGGAGCGAGGGGAAGTGGTGCGGGTGGAGTTAGGCCCGCTGCGGGGCCTTGAAGGGATCTTCCTTTGTGAGAAGGGCAGTAACCGTTTAGTAATTTCCATCGATCTACTAAAACGCTCGGTCGCCGTCGAAGTGGATCGCCTCTGGGTGCGGCCGGTCAGTCCTGTTGCCTATCTAACTGCCGTCTAGGCAGGCATATCTTGGAGGGTCCGGAATACCGGGCCATCGGTAAAGTGAACTTCATCAAACGCGATCGAATCGTCGCTACGCGGGTTTCTCAGGAAGAGTACGAGGAGCTTCAGCGGATCAGCCGGGAGCACGGCGCTCAGAGTGTGTCGGATTTTGTGCGCAGAGTAATAACGAACCATAAATCCGTGATCCTTGCAGCGGAAGCTCACTCAATGGCAATGCAAATCGACTCACTGCAGCAGAAAGTGGATTGGTTGACGGATATTGTGAGCCAAAACGGCCCAAGCAGGACCGGTGTTTCGACTGCGACGTCGGTCGATACGAAGCGGCTTGGTGCGGGGGCCGGGGAATGCTCACCGGATCTGGAAACGGTGCCACAGGAACTGCCAGATGAGGCGTAGCGTGGCGCTGTAGTAATCCGAAGCAGCGTCCAACGACTTCGCCATGGGACGCTGAGGCGGCCAAGTCCCGACGAATGCATCGTCTCCACACTCCGATTGCCGATGCGAGGCTTCCCTTCCGGCCAGCATCCTCGCTTCACGGAAACTCGAATTTGCCCGCCGCTGTAATCGCCGGCCGGGACCCGACACATAACGAGAGAGCTCATCGTAGACCATTACCATGAAATTGGGCCAACCAATATCCGCTGCCGGACTGTCAGAGGCTTCGGATTTTTGCTCCGTGTTGCCAGTCAGCCCCGAAGTGTTTCCGTGGGCTGCCCGGTTTACACCCGTAGCATGCCATTTAAGGTCAGACAAGAGCGAGCCGCCAGCCTGGGGAGAGGCATGGATGCGCAATCGCAAGTGAGAATGCCGTGGGCAAATCAAACAACCAAAAAAAGATAAGTGAGAATGTGCGGAGGATATTTCGCCAGAACGGCGACTCCCGGGCCACTTCAAACGGCGGTATTCCCTGCGACGAGTTTTCAGGATGTGGAATCCTCGCGCAAGAGGCCTTCAGGAGAATGCTCTATTTAGAGCGGAAACGAACGGAACGTTCCGGCAGACGTTTTGTCCTAATGCTTCTGGAGATCGGCAAGCTGCTGAGAGGCGGGCCCAAAGAAGAGATATTCGAGCGGATCCTCTCTGCGCTGTCCGATGCCACCCGGGAGACGGACACCAAAGGATGGTATACGGCCGGATCTGTCATCGGAGTCATCTTCACCGAGATCGGCACGACTGATGGAAACATCGCAAATGCTCTCTTAATCAAAGTCAGCACTGCGCTCGGTGGCGCGCTGGGTATCGAGCACCTCCGCGAGATCAGTCTTTCCTTCCACATCTTTCCCGACGATTGGGAGAATGGCGAACCGGACGGTGCGGTCGATTCTCGGTTGTATCCGGATCTGATGCACGAGCCCGACACGAAAAAGTCTCGCCACCTGGTGAAGAGATTCATCGATATCGCCGGCAGCCTTCTGGCGCTGATGGTCTGCCTGCCTCTGTTCGTGATCATCGCCGCCGTAATTAAGTTCACGTCGCAGGGGCCGGTGCTTTTTCGGCAGACCAGGCTGGGGCAGTACGGCAAGAAGTTCACTTTTCTCAAATTCCGGTCCATGCATGCGGCCAGCGACCATGCAATTCACCGTGAGTTCGTCGAGGCGCTGATCTCGGGAAAGAACGGTTCCCAAGAGAAAGACGGGCGCGCCTGCCTTTACAAAATAAAAGACGATCCGAGAATCACGCCCGCCGGAAGGTTCCTGCGCCGGACCAGTCTGGATGAGTTGCCACAGTTCATCAACGTGCTGCGAGGAGACATGTCGCTGGTGGGTCCCCGGCCGCCCATTCCATATGAATTCCAGTCCTACGACCTTTGGCACAGGTGCCGTCTCCTGGCCGTTAAGCCCGGCATCACGGGTCTGTGGCAGGTGGAAGGCCGCAGCCGGGTCGGTTTTGACGAAATGGTTCGCCTGGACCTAAAATACGCCACGTCTTGGTCCGTGTCCATGGATCTCAAGATCCTCTTCAAGACACCCCGCGCCGTCCTCACAGGTGACGGCGCATACTGACCGGGCTGGGCGACTTTTACAGGCAACAAACGGAAAACGCATTATGATTCGCATTGGTGTCATCGGTTACGGTTACTGGGGGCCGCGAATAGCCCGTAACTTTCACGACGTTGACGGCTGTGAACTCGGCATGATTTGCGACAGGCGGCCAGAGGCCCTCCGGCGCGCAACAAAAACCCATCCCAATGTGCATGTAACTACCGACCCTTGCGAGGCCATATTGTCGCCGAATCTGGATGCGGTGGCGGTGGTCACGCCCGTTTGGACGCATTTCGAGCTCGCCAAGGCTGCGCTGGAGAATGGGAAACACGTCTTCGTCGAGAAGCCCTTTACGGCGACGACCGCCGAGGCGGAGCAGTTGATCGAGTTAGCGGATCGAAAAAACCTCTGCATCATGGTCGACCACACGTTCCTCTTCACCGGCGCGGTAAAGATGATCCGGAAACTGATCGACGATGGAACTTTGGGCCAGCTCTATTACTATGACTCGACCAGGGTGAATCTGGGGCTTTTCCAGCACGACGTCAATGTCATTTGGGACCTGGCGCCCCACGACCTGTATATCATGGATTATCTGATTAAGAAGAAGCCGGAAGCTCTAACCGCTACGGGGCAGGTACACCTTAACGGCGTGGAAGATCTGGCATATATTACGATCCACTTCGCCGATCGTATGATCGCCCATATCAACGTGAACTGGCTTTCCCCTGTCAAGATTCGGACGACCCTCATCGGAGGGGAAAAGAAGATGGTGGTGTGGAACGACCTGGAGGCGGATGAAAAGATCAAAACGTACGACAAAGGCGTCAACATCACCAGCGGCGACAACATCTATGACGTACTTGTGAGCTACCGTACGGGAGACATGTGGGCGCCGAAGATCGAGCAGACGGAAGCGCTGGCGGCAGAGGCCCGGTACTTTGCAGAATGCATCACCAAGAACGAAAGGCCCTTCAACGACGGGCTGGCGGGCTGGCGGGTAGTGAAAATGCTCGAAGCGGCCGACCGATCCGTGAAGGACCGCGGCAGACCCGTTGACCTATGAACGAGTACCGGTCGATCGCGGACGACGTCAGGCTGGGGAAGAACGTAAAGCTGTCGAAATTCATTAATCTTTACGGCTGCGAGGTGGGTGATGAGACGAAGATCGGCGCGTTCGTAGAAATTCAAAAAAACGCGAAAATAGGGAAGCGGTGCAAAATCTCCAGCCACACGTTCATCTGTGAAGGGGTCACGATTGAAGACGAGGTCTTTATCGGGCATGGCGTGACCTTCATCAACGACACTTACCCGAGGGCCGCTACCGCGGATGGGCAGTTACAGACTGAAGCAGATTGGCGGGTGGAAACCACTCTGATCCAGAAGGGCGCATCGATCGGATCGGGGTCCACCATTTTATCGAAAGTAACCGTTGGCGAAAATGCAATTGTGGGCGCCGGAAGCGTCGTTACCAGGAATGTTCCCGCGAGAGCGATCGTAGCGGGAAATCCGGCGCGCCAGCTAAGAGACATTACAGCCACATCAATCGGAGGCGAAAAATGATACGTACAACTACGATTCCGTTTTTAGATCTTGTTACCGTCCACCAGGAGCTGCGAGACGAGCTCGTCGGCGTATTCAGCGCCGCCTTGGAAACCGGCGGATTTGTCGGCGGTCCAATGGTAGAGGAATTTGAGCGCGACTTCGCGAAATATTGCGGTACCGAGCACTGCGTGGGCGTGGGCAGTGGTACGGATGCGTTGAGGTTCGCTCTGATGGCCGCGGGAATTGAGCAGGGCGACATCGTCGTCACGGTTCCGAACACCTTCATAGCCACTGCCGAGACGATCTCCCAGGCTGGCGCGCGTCCGGATTTTGTGGATATCGATGAACTCACGTACAACATGTCTCCCGAGACGCTGCGCGAGTATTTCGAGGTCCAGTGCACCGTCGACCGGGCCGATGGCCGGACCGTCCACAAGCGCAGCGGCAGACGCGTAGCGGCCGTCGTCCCGGTACACCTCTACGGGCAAACGGCCGACATGGACGAGATCTTGGAGATCGCCCGGCGCTACCACGTGAGCGTGATCGAAGATGCCTGCCAGGCGCATGGGGCCGAGTACTTTTCGGCTAGCGACAATCGCTGGAAGAAGGCGGGATCCATGGGGCGCGCGGCGGCGTTCAGTTTCTACCCGGGCAAAAACCTGGGCGCCTGCGGGGAAGCCGGGGCCATCACTACCAACGATGGGGATCTGGCCCGGAGAGTCCGGATGCTGCGCGACCACGGCCAAGCTCGCAAGTACTATCACGAAATGGAAGGCTATAACGGGCGTTTGGATGCAATCCAGGCCGGCATTCTGCGGGTGAAGCTGCGGCATCTGACGGCGTGGAACGCAAGCCGCCGGGAGGCCGCCGCCCGGTACCGTGAACTATTTGGCGAGATAAATTTACTCGAGCTTCCGCCGTACGAGCCCGATTGGGCGAAAAGCGTCTACCACCTGTATGTTATCCGGGTACAAGACCGGCAGGGTCTTATACGGCACCTGGCGGACGCGAATATCGGCACGGGCATCCATTATCCGGTCCCGCTACATTTGCAGAACGCCTACCAGTCGCTCGGTTACAAGAGCGGGGATTTTCCAGTGTGTGAAAGAGTTGCGCTGGAGATACTTTCGTTGCCTATGTATCCAGGGCTGGCATATGACCAACAGATTGAAATCGTCCGGCAGTTGGAAGCTTACGGGTCCCAAAGATCTGCCGACGGCTTGACCGCGGCCGTCAGCCTGGGGACTTATTAGTGCCTCGTGGAATGTTGTTGGCGAGCCCAATTCGCGAATTCCGATGAGCCCTCGCGTTATGGCAGCCACAGAGCCGCGCGTATTGGCGGCAGCGAAGAAAATCTGGATCGATCTAGACAACTCGCCGCACGTTCCTTTTTTCGCGCCGATCATCGAGGAGCTACAGAAGCGCGGGTACTGCGTGCTGGTTACGGCCCGCGACTGTTTCCAGGTGTGCGACCTCGCCAGGCTGCTCCACGTTTCCTGCAAACCCATAGGCCGCCACTATGGCAAGCACGCCATCCTCAAGTTAGTTGGTCTCTGCGTGCGCGCACTCCAGTTGGCCCCTACCATCCTGAGAGAACGGCCGGATCTCGCTCTGTCCCACGGGTCGCGCTCGCAAGTGCTGCTGGCACGGCTGCTGCGCATGCCGTCGATTGTGATCTTCGACTACGAGTTCGCCAAGGGCGTCAGAGTTCTGCATCCCACCTGGATGATGGCCCCCGAGGTGATCGCGGAGAAAGCCACTAACGGAAGGGCCCGGCTCATGAAGTACCCGGGTATCAAAGAGGACGTATATGTTCCAAGGTTCACGCCGGATCCGTCCCTAAGAGCTTACCTTGGACTCAAACAGGACGATCTGGTAGTAACCATACGCCCGCCCGCCAATGAAGCCCATTACCATAATCCGGAAAGCGAGGTGCTCCTCAGCGCTGTGATTGAGTTGTTGCGCGAAATACCAGAGACAAAAGTGATCATGTTGCCGCGCAATCATAGCCAGGAAAGCGCCGTTCAGAAATCGTGGCCGAGTTTGTTCGCCACCGGCAAGATGCTGATTCCAGCAAGCGCCGTCGATGGGCTGAACCTCATTTGGAACTCCGACCTTGTCATCAGCGGAGGAGGCACCATGAATCGCGAGGCTGCCGCGCTAGGTGTGCCCGTTTATAGTATTTTTCGGGGCAAGATCGGCGCGGTGGATCGCTACCTGTCGGCTGCAGGCCGGCTGGTGCTTGTGGAGAGTGTTGGCGATGTCCAAAGTAAGATACTGCTGCGGCGGCGAAGCCGATCCACCGGCTTTCCACCTGACACTGGCGGGACTTTGCGAACGATAGTGGATAATGTTGTCTCAGTTCTGGAATCTACTCACGCAGTCCATTGATACTCCGACATGCTGGATCCAGGCGGTAAAACCTCAGGCGGGCTTAAGATTGGCGAGCTCAACGATTTGGCGGTTCGTGGACTTGTAGCGATGTTCGACCGCGAGAGCCAGTTGTTTTGTTATCGCCTCCGGCGGCGCGAATCTGAGTTGGTTCAGGAGGGATTGTCTCACCGGTACACGATGATGACGGTTCTTGGACTGCACCAGTATGAAGTGAAGGGCAAGCCGTCGCCGATTGAGGTCAGGCCGGTCCTGGAACGCCTCCTCGACGATACTAGCTGGATCAAGAACCTCGGCGATTTTGGTTTATTGCTCTGGAGCTGTGCTTTGTTGTGGCCTGAGCGTTTGAGGCAGGCCTCCGCCAGCGTCGACGCTAAGGGCGCCATACAACGGTTTCGGGAAGGTCGCGAAGGGCGAACCATGGAGTTGGCGTGGCTCTTGTCCGGTATCGCGCACGCGCGCCTGGCTTGGCCCGGGGAGTTGCCGGAGCTGACGGACTTGGCAGCCGGTACGTACGGCCTGTTAAATAAGAACCAAGGCGAGCATGGTATCTTTGGGCACCTCGCGCGGAACCGGAGTCTCGCCGGCGCATTGAGAGGGCACATTGGCAGTTTTGCGGACCAGGTATACCCGATTTACGCCCTCACGAAGTTCGCCGAGGCATATCGGGCGCCTGAGGCGCTGGAAGCGGCACGCACATGTGCGGAAGCGATATGTCAGGCCCAGGGTCCCCTGGGGCAGTGGTGGTGGCACTATAACTCCGCGACCGGCAAAGTGTGCGAGAGGTATCCCGTATACTCCGTCCATCAGGACGGTATGGCCCCCATGGCCCTATTTGCGCTCGGCGAAGCCACGCAAGTCGATTTCACCGAACCTATTAACAGGGGGCTGCGGTGGATAAGCGGGCACAACGAGCTAGGTTGCGACTTGCACGTCCCAGGCGACCACATCATCTGGAGAAGCGTCTATCACGGCAGGAGGTATCAGAGGATCTCCAGCCGTGCCCGTAGCGTCGTCGGGCTGGCAAACGGCGTGGAGTCCGCTGAAGATCTTAAGACGACTTTCGAATGTCGCCCGTACCACCTCGGCTGGCTGCTATACGCCTTCGCCGGCCGGGAAGCCGCAGGTCCCGTCGCCCCTGAGTTGCCTTGTGCCGTGGGACAAGTCGCCACCAAGCGCTGACCTGCGGAACTGTATCCACACCACACGCATGCCGGTTCAACCATGTTCAAAATGAAAATCATGAGCGTTGTGGGAGCGCGGCCGAACTTTATGAAGGCTGCGCCAATTGTTGCCGCAATCAGCAAGCACAACGAGGATTTTCTTCACTGCGAGCCGCCTGAACGCCTCCAAACCGGGCTGGGACTGATTGAGCATGTGCTGGTACACACCGGGCAACACTACGACCGGCTCATGTCCGACGCTTTCTTTTCAGATCTGGGCCTGCCCGAGCCAGACATTCATCTAGGCGTGGGTTCCGGGTCCCATGCGGTCCAGACCGCTGAGATCATGCGGAAGTTCGAAGAGGTTCTGCTTCGGGAGAAGCCCGATGTTCTGATTGTGGTGGGCGACGTCAATTCGACGCTGGCCTGCAGCCTGGTGGCGGCGAAGATGTCGTCCGATGGCTCCCGCACGCGGCCGCTCATTGCCCACGTGGAAGCCGGTCTGAGGTCCTTCGACCGGACGATGCCTGAGGAAATCAACCGCATTCTGACAGACCAGCTTTCGGACCTGCTCTTCGTGACCGAGGAAAGCGGCTTGAGCAATCTCGCCCGCGAAGGCGTGCCCTCCGAAAGAGTCCACTTTGTGGGCAATACAATGATCGACTCGCTGCTGGCTTATAAGCACAGGGCAGAGGCATCCACGATCCTCGACGATCTCGGGCTTAGAAGTAACGCTCACGACAAGGGCGCCGTCTGTCCTGTCGCGTCCTATGCCTTACTTACGCTTCACCGTCCCGCGAATGTGGATAGCCGCGTTGTGTTTTCGGAGATTTTGGAGGGGCTTAGAGAGTTGGCAGCGGAATGGCCCGTTATTTTTCCCGCACATCCCAGGACTCAGAAGTGCATTAGCGGGCACGGTCTCGAACGGTATTTCAGTTTTGACCGGGTCCGGCAGAAAACGAACGGTGCACTTCCGCCGGGCAAAAGCGGTACGATTCAACTGATCGAGCCGCTTGGATACCTCGATTTTCTTCAACTGATGCAGAACGCTGCGCTGGTGATCACGGACTCCGGGGGTATCCAGGAAGAGACTACGTGTTTGGGCGTGCCTTGCGTCACGGTCCGGGAGAATACCGAACGCCCAGTCACAATCACGGCCGGTACGAATGTGCTATCGGGGCTGAGTCGGGAGGGCATCCGCGAGGCGGTTCGAAGGCAACTCACACCGCGGCGAGTGGGCGCCGCGCCGGAACGGTGGGACGGCCAGAGCGCCGGACGGATTCTCGACGTGATTACCAGAGCGATGCAGAAGAATGTGAGTCGCACTGCCCAGACGCCCCAAGGTATCGAGTCTCCAGGCGGAATCGCCCGTACCTTGGAGCCAGAAGTGGCGCCTGCTACTTGAGTGAACGGGAGTAGTTGAATCGGCATGTACGAGACCGAAGCCAACAGCGGAATCGAGGCGATTTCTCACTTCCCCGTTGAAGTCGTCGAGAAATTCCGGGAGTTCCGCGCGAAGGTTGTAGCCAGGACGCTTCTGCCTTGGGGTGAACATTGCACTGAGTGTGTTTGGCCGACTTGCTACACCACCTGCGATCTCTACAGTCCCCGCCAGGATGCCCGATGCCGGCGTTTCGTGGATGGCATGGTCCGGCTTGACTGTCCGGGTGCTGTGAACTCCTATTTGCTCAAGATCCGGTTCAAGCGCTGGGGGAAGTTGTGGGCGCCGGGCAATGTTCGCCTGCTAACCGTCGGGCAAGCCGATCGCTTGGAGCTGCGCGACCGGAGAATCGGGTCTACTCTGATTCATCTGCCGGTTCCAGGCCGGGTCCGGAGATTTGCAACAAATAAGCGGTACAGTTGGAAGAAGCGCCTCGCGGCTCATGGGAGACCATCTTCGGAGGCGCCTGACCTGTTTGTGATCGAATGTTACAACCCTGGCGAACGTGCTATCGGCCTCTCGCTCACGATGCGTTCGTCGGATGGCCTCACCCGATTGCCATATCAAAAGCTGATACAGGTGTTCCCGGGCTTTCACCGCGAGGAGATCCCGGCAGAGGAGATCGCCAGGACCTTCGATCTTCATATCCCCTTCAGTGTCGAGATTGTTCCCAATGAGATTCCCGACGACACGCCGCTCTTGTTCGGGCTCATGGACTTTGTGAAATGCGCGGCGAAGCCGGTCATCGAAGCCGGTGGCAAAACTCCCGTAAAGTGCATCGTCTGGGACCTTGACAATACTCTATGGGAAGGAACTCTGGTGGAGGACGGGGCCGAAAGGCTCACGCTCAAGCCCGGGATCGTCGATGTAATCAAGGAACTAGATCGCCGGGGCATCCTGCACTCCATCGCGAGCAAGAATAACTTTGACGAGGCCATGGCGGTTGTCAAGAAGCACTCTCTGGACGACTATTTCCTGCATCCCCAGATCTCCTGGTCTCCCAAGAGCGATGCCCTCAAGACCATCGCACACAGGCTGAACATCGGTATCGACACCCTCGTGATGGTGGACGACTCGGATTTCGAACTCGCCCAGGTTCGGTCGGCCTGTCCTGAGGTCAAGGTTCTGCGCGCCGGCCGTTTCCGCGAACTGCCGGATCTGCCCGAGTGTCAGGCGCCGGTTACGGAAGAAAGCGCCAATCGCCGCCGGATGTACCGGCAGGCGGCGGTACGTGAAGGCGCGGCGGGGGGCTTCGCCGGCGATTATTTTGCGTTTCTGCGTGATTGCGATCTCGAAATGCAGATCGAATCGCTTTCTAGGGCGATTCTCGATCGTGTTCACGAGCTCACGCAGCGCACCAACCAGATGAACTTTTCCGGCAACCGCTATGATCGCAGGTTGCTCGAGCAGATCGCCGCCACGCCGCACCTCGACACGTACGTCATCAGTTGCCGGGATCGTTTTGGCAGCTACGGTATCGTGGGATTCTCCGTCGTGGACTCCCGTGAGCCCCGCATGACCGACCTGATGTTCAGTTGCCGCATTCAGGCCAAGCGCGTCGAGCACGCCTTTCTTGCTTATCTCCTCAGGAAGTACATTGACGCTACGGGTTCCGACTTTTGGGCGAATTACCGCAAAACCCCGCGGAATGCCCCTTCCGGCCGGGTCTTCCAGGATATCGGGATGGACGAGGTGGCCGAGCGCGACGGCGTAACGTCGTTGGTGTTCCGCCACGAGCGCGTCGTTCCCGATGACGGCATTATTCGAATTGTGGAAGATGGATGCGCTGCGCAGTCGACCGCGCATGCCTGTGCGCCACTTTCTAGGTAGAATTCGATCGGGAGCCCTCTCGGCCTCAAACCGGCGCGAACTGCCGCTGGACGGGTCGGAGCCCATGGTGTCGTTTACCTTCGACGACTTCCCCCAATCGGCTCTGCATGTCGGCGGCGCTATTCTGAAGAGCTACGGCGCATGCGGAACTTTCTACGCCGCCATGGGGTTGATGGACCAGGTTAACGACCTCGGCCGGCAATTCTGCGCCGAAGATCTGCAAAGTCTGCTTCGAGACGGGCACGAACTGGGCAGCCATACCTTTGGACATCTTTCCTGCCGCAGATCCTCGTTGCGCGGGTTTGAGGGGGATGTTTGGAAGGGCAAGCAGGCCGTGGAGCGGGTGGCCGGCGCCGACAGGCCCCATCAATTCTCCTATCCCTATGGACACGTTACGTTTAGAGCGAAGCCGAGGGTGGGCGCAGGGATGTCGAGCTGCCGGGGGATCGTCCCCGGCGTGAACGAGTCCCCAGTCGACCTGAACCTCTTGCGGGCCAATAGCTTATACAGCCGGTCCTGGGATCTGGAAGGCATCCATACGCTCCTGGAGCGGAACGAACAGTGCCGTGGCTGGCTCATTTTCTATACCCACGACGTAGCCGATAGCCCATCCCCGTTCGGATGCACACCCGGCGAGTTCGAGGCCGTTGTAAGGCTGGCGGTCGAACGGCGCGCCAGGGTGCTGCCGATCGGGCAGGTCCTGCTCAATACCCATTGATTTCCGAAGGTTAGCAGGGCGTTCTTATAACTAAGGTCAATTGGACTCAGCTTGGGGCCGCAACGTATAATCTGGGTGATGAAGCTTTTGTGCGTCACCGCCTTGGGAGCTTTCATGCTCCTTGGCTCGAACGCGTTCGCGGCAACGTACTACGTCGATTACACGAACGGCAGCGATTCGAACAACGGCACGTCGAAATCCACGCCGTGGAAATACGCACCAGGCATGTACAGTTGCGCGAATACTTGCAACTCGACAGTCTTGAAGCCTGGGGACAGCGTGATCCTCAAGGGTTGCGTCACCTGGCACAACGCCGCTTTTCCCTGGACGCCCAAGTACAACGGCTCCAGCGGCAGCCCGATCTACTATGGGGTCGATCAGACATGGTGGGATTCCACGGTGTCGGGATGTTCTACGGCATGGAATCGGCCGATCCTGAATCCCGACGCCACCGATTTTAGCCACGGCAACACGTACCTGGAGAGATTAGTGGTCGTTGGAAATATGTCGTACAACACCTTCGATAACTTCGAGGTGACCAACGTCCTCCACAACGACGGCTACGGCAACGACGAAGTGACTACCTTCGATTTCGGCGGCGGCGATCCGAACAATAACAACATCGTCCAGAACTGTTATGTCCATGGCTGGGTAAATCCGTACTTTGCTATTGGCACAGGCAACGTAGCGGCTGGCTCCAACACAATCACCAACTTCGTTCCCTACTCCTACTCTCCCCACGTTCCGGCCGCGGCATGGGCTTCGCTCCATTCTCCAGTCGCGGTGCAGGTGCTTGGTTACTGGCCGATCCAAAGTAATGGACCCATCGCGACCTCGATCTCAGGAAATAACCCGTATACAATTGTGACGAACAGCAGCACATTAGGCAGCCTCTGCACGGGCTGTGTTGTGCAGATTGGGATCGATTTCGGATATATCTTCGCGGGCGTGGAGGGTTCCTGTACCGGGTGCCTCGCGCAAAACAACGTGGTGGATGGGTCCGATACCGTCGAAGCGCAGTTGAACCCGTACGGGGATTGCGGAGCCACGGAGTCCAACAACCAGATCTGCGTCACGAGCGCCATCGCAGGTTGGCGGCTTCCTAACATCTGGCGGAACAACGTTCTCCGTTATGTGGCAAGTTCGTTTGTTGGAGAGTGTACCGAGTGGTCGGGCAACCTACTGGAATACAACCGGCTGAGCATCAACCCCTCGGCCCACACGAACGCCATAGAGTGCCTGGATGAAAACCCGGTAAACGGTGCGACTCTCTCGTATAACAACGTCATCCGGCACATGAACAATCCCAATGCGAAGGTTCCAGGAGGCCAGTGGTCGGTTGGCTTATTTGATCAGTACACTCCCAAGAGCGGTACGGCTGAATACGTGTTCAACAATGTGATCTACGACACAATTCAAAACGTCTGGGCCGGGCTGTTTACAGGCGGCAATGGCTGCTGCGGAAGCATAAAGATCTTCAACAACACAACGTCCTGTGGTCCGGATTGGTCCATATCCTACTCATGCACAAATCCATGTCCGAGCGGTTACGCCGGATGCACCTACCAAAACAATCAGTGGATCACAACTAGCGCGAACCCGGCTGGTAGCCCGCAAATAACCGACCTGCTTCAGACGCCGGCAACCGCCACCAGCCAAGGTTATCTGGAGACTTCGGCTTACGCTTTCTCTCCTCCATCTGGGGGCAGCACGATTGGCGCCGGCACGAGCCTTTCGAATATATGTTCGGCAATCGCCAGTGCGAACGCCGCAGCGGGAGCGGCATGTGGCCAAGACACAGTGTACGGGGCGTCCTACAACACATCAAATCATACGGCAATCACGGCGGCGCGAACGCCTCTGACGCGTCCGGGCACGCCGGACATTGGCGCGTACCAGTCCGGATCGAATTCTTCCGGTGGAGTCTTGCCTCCGACCGGTCTCGTAGTCACTGTGCACTGACTCCGTTTCCGCCGCGACCTCCAATCTTGACGGCGCGTAATTGTATGTCCGACAGCGTCGTCTGGCGCCTCGTAGAGTTTGGGCTGCTTCGATCTACCGGCGGATAGGGGCCGCCGGCCGCGACTGGCGGTTTCTGTCGGGCGCTGGGACTCGATTCGCGGCGTCGTCCCTCGATTCTCTCTTCCGACGCCTTGTGGCTCAACCTATTCATGGCGCGAGTGCGGCAGAACCCTTGCCGCCTCGCCCAAAGATCGCGCCCGGCGTTGGATCCCGAATTCCCGCACTCGACGGGTTGCGTGGGATCGCGATTCTCGCGGTGTTTATGTTTCACTACGCGCGCGGCGCAAGCATCCATGCGAGCTCGGCATTCGGATCAATCGCCTCGGCGCTGTTCGCGCTTGGCTGGACGGGAGTCGACCTTTTCTTCGTACTATCCGGATTCTTGATAACGGGCATCCTGTACGATACCGAGGGGACCACTGGTTACTACAGGAACTTCTACGCTCGGAGGATACTCCGGATCTTTCCAGTCTACTACCTGTTTGCCGGCCTCTTGGCAATACTGGCGCCCTTTCTCGGGGTACACTGGCATCTTGGACACTTGTTCTTTCTTTTCTATCTGGGATATCCGGCGGCAATTTTCTGGCCAAGTCTGACCCTTGTGGCACCGCTAGCGATCACTCACCTCTGGTCGCTCGCCGCCGAGGAACAGTTTTACATGATCTGGCCCTGGGCGATTGCCCGGTTGCGGAATTCAGATGCCATCATGCGGACTTGCGCGGTCGTGGGGGCCGCCGCGCTGGTCCTTCGCATCGTAATTCGCGCCCTGCCCGAGATAGATCCCACTTGGGCTTATGCATTCCTGCCTGCGCGGATGGATGCCCTTGCGATTGGCGCCGCCTTGGCCATCTTAGTAAGAGGCAAACTACATGCGCGCATCGATAGATGGGCGATTCCTGCACTCGCCTCGGCCGTCGCACTTTTGATGACGATCTGCATCAGTCGGCGGACGGAGGCTGCGGAAGATCCTCTGATAGGGACCGTGGGGTGTACCTTGATAGCGATTGCGTGCGGAGCGTTGTTGCTGCTCTCACTTCGGGAAGGTTCGTGGCTGCAGCGGCTACTATCGTTTTCCCCGTTGCGCGCGTGCGGCAAGTATAGCTATGGCTTATACCTCTATCATCTCCCGCTGTCGGTTGCCCTTCATCCGATGAAGAGCTTCTTTGTAGCCGGCGTGCACTCCGCGGCGCTTGGCGGGCTATTTTATGTTGCGAGCTCCCTATCGGTCAATTTGATAGTGGCGATGGCAAGCTATCGCCTGGTGGAAGCGCCGATCATGAGGCTGAAGTCGCATTTCAGTTACAAGAGCGGCCATTCCGTCCCGCCCGTGGTTGGGGCCGGCCTAGAGAGCGTGTGTACTTAAGGTGAAGGTTCTTGCGATGGTTGCCAGCTATGGAAACGGGAACGATCGCTATCTTTCCCGGCTGGTCAGCGAGTACAAATCCATGTCGTTTAGCGTGGATGTCGTGGTACTCTCCAACCTGCCGAAGAAAGTATCGCCGGCAGCCCAGGTGGTTGCGGTGGATTTGCGGGGCCGGAATCCGTGGTCGCTGCCTTTCGCTCATAAGAAACTGTTCGCGGACCGCATTGGCGAGTTTGATTTGTTCATCTACTCGGAGGATGACACGCTGGTCCGGGAGAGCAATCTGCGTGCGTTCCTGGAAGTTTCCGCCGTCTTGCCGGAGACCGAGGTTCCCGGATTTCTGCGTTTCGAGCAGGGGCTTGACGGCCGGGTCAATTATCCCGACGTACACGGTCATTTTCATTGGGATCCGGGCTCAGTCAGGCTGCGCGCGGGGAACGCACTGGCTGTTTTCACAAATGAACATGCGGCATGCTATGTGCTGACCCGGCGGCAGTTGCAGCGGGCTATCGATTCGGGCGGATTCCTCGTGGCGCCGCACAGCGACAAATACGATCTTTTATGTACGGCTGCGACCGACCCCTACACGCAATGCGGCATGGAAAAGCTGATCTGCGTCTCGCGTTTGGACGACTTCCTTTTACACCACCTGCCGAATAAGTACGTTGGGACCAGCTTCGGAGTGAGCGACGGCGAATTGCGCCGGCAAGTAGAGGTCTTATTGAGAATTAGCGGGTCCGCACAGGACCGGAAGTCGCTTCTCAGCACGGAGACAAAGCTGCCGGACGCACGCTACTCCAAGTGTTATTACGAGGAAGTGCAGCCGTGCATTATCGAGGCGATTCCCGCCAGCGCGCGGACTGTACTGTCAGTCGGCTGCGGATGGGGCGCGACCGAGGCGTGGCTGGCGGAAAAGGATATGCGCGTGACGGCGGTGCCACTGGACGCTGTCATTCCCGGCGGCGCCGAGGCAAAGGGTGTCGAGATCGTGGCGGGCGATTTCGCCGAAGCTCGCGGTAAGCTGGCGGGCCGGCAGTTCGATTGCCTCCTCCTGTCGAACATATTGCATCTCGTTCCAGACCCCGTGGCCGTGCTGGGCTCGTTTGGAGAGCTCCTGGTGCGCGGAGGCGTGGCCATCGCAACGGTTCCGAACACGGCGCAACTGGCCGGCCTCTGGAAAGCAATGCGGAGGAAAGGGCGTGTCGAGATTTTTAGGGGTTATGAAGAGACCGGCGTACAGATGACTTCGCGCCGGATCGTCCTCGGATGGTTTCGAAGCGCCGGCATGCGGCGGGCAGGATTCCGGAGTGTCGTTGGGGAAGGGGCCGCGAAAATGGCGCGTGTGACGTTCGGCGTCCTCGACCCGTGGCTGGCTACCGAGTTCATCGCCGTTGGAAGAAGGATCTGATGTTCCAGACAACCGGCGCGTTGCCGAAGAAGACGCCGCAGCGGTCGTTCTCCAATGCGATCAAGTGGGCGTACGCCGCCAACTGGGGGGAGCGGGCCTTTGGCGCGATCTTCACGCTAGGCTTGGCCGCGATTCTTGGCCCGCGGGATTTTGGGGTCGTCGCCATCGCCATGGCGTACATTTTGTTCCTCCAGATGTTCTTGGACCAGGGTTTCCTGGCGGCCTTGATTCAGAGGCCCAACCTCGAAGCCGGACATCTGGACGCGGTATTCTGGACCGATCTGGCCTTGAGCCTCCTGCTGGTTTCAGTGAGCTTGGCCTTCGGTGGATGGTGGGGCGCGGAGAATCACTCTCCAGAGGCTGGCAAGGTAATCGCCGCACTATCGATTTGCATCCCGATTGAAGGATTGGCCGCCGTTCAGGGGGCCATTCTCAAACGGCAAATGGACTTCAAGGCCCTGTCGATCCGGGCCAATGTCGCGGCCCTGGCCGGCGGCGCCGTCGGCATCGCAATGGCGCTTGCCGGCTTCAAGGTCTGGTCGCTGGTCGGGCAGCAGATTGCGCGAGATCTGACCTCGCTGGTTCTTCTTTGGAAGCTTAGTGCCTGGCGCCCGCGGGCGAAATTTTCCCTGAAGCACTTAAAGGATCTGACCGGCTTCTCGATTTGGAACTTTACCGCTCAACTGGGAATTTTCGTGGAGGCACAATCGAGCTCCGTCCTGCTGGGCTTTCTCTTCGGCCCGGTAGCCGTCGGCCTATATCGGATTGCCGATCGCTTAACCAGCAGCATCGTCAGTATGGCGACGACCTCCATTCAGTCGGTCTCTCTGCCGGAATTCGCCCGGTTGCAGAATCGCCCCGCGGAACTGAAAAAGAGCGTTTTAAACTGCATTCGGCTCAGCTCCATCGTAACCTTGCCGGGACTCAGCATTCTGGCCGCTGCAAGTCATTCGGTGATGAACGTCTTGGGACCGCAATGGGCGCCGGCCACCAACGCGACCAGGCTGCTGTGCATCCTTGGCATGTGCTCGGTTTGGGTGTACTTCACCGGTCCGCTGCTGCAGGCCCTTTCCCGGACACGCCAGCTAGCGGCGCTCGAGTGGGCTAGATTGACGCTGGGGTCGCTCCTCATTGTGGGCGCGGGAATTTGGGCGCACAATAGCCCGGTTGAGCGTCAGATCACAGCGATTGCCCTGGCCCGCCTGATTTTGTTTGCCTGCCTGGTCACACCCGTTTTCCTCGGGATTCTGATGCGGATCAGCCGAATCTCCTTCGGCGACCTTGGGTCGGCTTTGGCCACTTCTGTCATTGGGTCCTTGGCGGCCGCTGGAGCCGTGCTCGCCTTTCACCTGATTGGGCCGCTTCGTTGGCTATCGCCGGTTGTGCTACTGGCGGGCGACGCACTCATAGGTATTGTCACGGGTCTTGCAGTGATGCTGGCGATCGATTCTTCTCTGCGAGACATGGTGCAGCGCTCAATTCGGAGCGTCGTGGGGATATCGGCGGTTGCGCCCGAGAGCGGCATTGAAGAGCCCTCCACGTTCGCGAGAACATCCGGGCCTGCCACAGCCGCGGCCTCGCTTGTGTCGATCGTCATTCCGACCTACAATCGTGCGTATACGCTCGGCGATGCTTTAGCCAGCGCGCTGGGACAAAGCTATGGCAACCTCGAAATCCTCCTGGTGGACGACGGATCGACCGACAACACGCGGGAAATTGTGGAAGCCATGGACGACGGCCGTATTCGCTATATTCGTCATGACCGCAACCGAGGCTGCAGTGCGGCTTACAATACCGGAATCGCTGCCGCCAAGGGTCAGTTGATTGCGATTCTGGACTCCGACGACGTCTGGAGGTCCGATTACCTGGAGCGCCATCTCCGCTTCCTGGATACGCATCCTGAAGTCGACGTTTCTTTTTGCGATACCGAGATCGTCACTGTGGCTCCTTCCCTGACGGCGCTTATGCATGTGTTTCCCGGGCTTCTGGCCAAACACCCTGGGGCGGTGGAGCATTCTTTCAGCCGGCGCGACATGCACTTGTGCCTTCTCGAAGAGATTCCCGTGAAGCCCAGCGCCGCGGTGATCAGACGTGAGGCCCTGAATCGGGTCGGTGTGCCCTTCGCAGAGTCGTGGCCCTCGGGAACGGACTGGGACCTCTTTTTGCGGCTGTCGCGGTTCTCCTGTTTTGGCTATATCCACGAAGTTATGGCCACGCAGCGGCGTTCGGGCGACGCCACTCACCGGAAGTACCTTCAACAGGACAAACTGTTTCTGTTGACGGTTCTCCGTCGCGAACAGGCCCTCGCGAGATCCGATCGCGCCGCTGTCGCAGCGGTCAATCGGGGAATTGCAGGTCTATACAACAGCCTGGCTTGGTACTATCTGCAATCCGGACACCCGCGGAAGGCGCTAACGTGCTACTTGACAGGCTTCGCAGAAACATGGCATCCGATGCTGGCGAAGAAGTTTGCGGCAGGAGTGCTGCGCACGATCGTTGACGGCGTTGCCACGCTGGGCCGCCGGCGCCTGCGCGTCCGGCTAGATTCGGGCGTGGGGAAAACTCCAGCGAGCACGCCCAGCGGAGTTCCCACAGTCGATAGCAGCGGATGAGTCGGAAAAGAGGAAACATGCCGGTTCGCAAAACCGAAAGATCGAGTTCCGTCTCCGTGGCGACACCGCCCGAAGAGGGTTTCCCCGGAGATCTCGATAGTGCCGCACCGATTGCCGCTCCGGGTGGCCGCTGCATCGCATGCGAAGAGAGCGACATTGAAGAGTACCTGCAGGCGCCGGATCGGTATCACGGCCGCAGCGAAGTATACCGCCTGATTCGTTGCCGGTCTTGCTCGCTGGTCTGGTTGGAGGACCCGCCGCCGCCGCCGGAAATGGGCCGGCACTACGGCCCGGACTACGACCGGGCCGTGGCCTTGGCCGGGAGGGATCCCCGCCGCTGGACGCGGCGCTGCGAAGTCGTGCAAGGCTTCACATCCAATGGCACGATTCTGGATCTCGGGTGCAGCGATGGCGGCTTCCTGGCCGGGCTCGAAAAGACGAAGTGGAAGATGTACGGTGTTGAGATGTCTCCCGAGGTTGCGAAAGCGGCGGAGCGAAGAACTGGAGCTGAAGTTTTTGTCGGTGACGTTCTCGATGCGCCTTTCGCGCCCGGAACATTCGACGTAATCACCTGTTTTCATGTTTTTGAGCACCTCTATCAACCTCGGGCGGTTCTCGCAAAGGTGCGCGACTGGTTGAAGCCGGGCGGAGTGTTTTTCACGATGATGCCGAACATAGACTCTGCCGGCGCGCACATATTCAGGTCGTATTGGTACGGCCTTGAACTGCCCAGGCATCTATACCACTTTTCGCCGAGGTCCCTGCGGGCGCTGGCTCAATCGATCGGCCTTCAGGAACTGTCGATCGCCACCGATCGTGAGGTTTTTATCGAGGCCAGCGCGCGATATATCGTGGACGATCTGTTGCGCAAGATGGGAATCGTACGTGTTCCCCTCGCAAAAGCTCCAGAGCCGCGACTACCCGTTAGAATTGTGCGCAAAGCCGCGCGCTTGACACTCTTTCCCGCACTAAGCGTCCTGGCGGGGATGGCGGGAGACGGTGAGAGCATTCACGCGATTTTCCGGAAGAGTTGAAACCAGCCGGCGAGGCTGGACGAATGCCACCTGAGCACGCACGAACTTTCGGCGGCGGTGTAGCGGATACGGCGCTTCAGCCAGTTGTCTTGGCGGCGTTGATCCTTGCGCTCGTCCTGATAATTGCGTTGCCCCGGAGGTATGTACTTTGGCCCTTTCTTCTGATCACCTTTTTGGTGCCGTTGGGACAGGGGATAGTTATAGCCGGCGCGCACTTCTACGTAGGGCGGATCGTCGTTATCGCCGGGCTGCTGCGTTTGGCGAGCGCCGCCCTTAATTCGAAAGGCCGTGTATTGGCTGCAGGCTATAATTCGATCGACAGTGCCTTTTTTTGGTGCACGGCCTGCCAGACAGTTGCCGTACTGCTTCTATTTCGAGACATGCCATCGTGGATCAACCAGTTCGGCGTCCTGCTGGACACGCTAGGTACGTACGTTCTTTTGAGGTTTTTCATCCGCGACGAAGAGGACACTTTTCGCGTCCTGAAATGTCTCGCCTTGATTTCGCTGGTGTTAGCCGTATGCATGGTCGTTGAACAAGTGAAACTGATAAATGTTTTTTCGTTCATTGGAGGCAACCGCGCAACGCCGGAACTCCGGGAAGGCAAAATTCGCTCTCAAGCAGTATTTCAGCACACACTTCTCGCAGGCGCATTTGGCGCAACACTTTTGCCGCTATTTATGCTCCTTTGGAGAAGCGCAGCGTCAAAATTCATCGGCCTCGTCGGGATCGTCGGATCGACTGTAATGACGATAACGTCTAATTCCTCGACTCCCCTGCTAGCCTATGTGGCCGGACTGTTGGGCGTCTGCCTCTGGCGCATCCGCCGCAAAATGCGCATGGCCCGTTGGACGCTTATAGCGGCCCTGGCCGCGCTGGCCGTTGTGATGAAGGCGCCGGTATGGTTCGTCATCGCTCACATTGACCTGACAGGCGGATCCTCCGGATATCACCGCGCGGAGGTGATCGATCAATGCATCAGGCATTTCACCGATTGGTGGCTGATCGGCGTCAAGGATACTGGTAGCTGGGGGTGGGACCTATGGGATGCGCAGAACCAGTTTGTCAACGTCGCCGAGACCGGTGGACTGGCTGCACTAATTCTATTCATTGTCATGATCAGCCGCTGTTTTGGCAGAATAGGCAAAGCCAGAAAGCTTGTAGAAGGAGACCGAAGACGCGAATGGTGCCTTTGGCTTCTGGGCGCGGCGCTGTTCTCTCATACGGTGGGTTTTTTCGGAGTAAATTATTTTGACCAAACCAGAGTCAGTTGGCTGGCCCTGCTGGCGATGATTTCGGCGGTTACGGGCCCGATTTTGCAGTCTCCGTCTGACACGCAGCCCCTCTCAGCGGCCGCAGAGGAGCCTGTCGTAAGCGAAGCGATGACGCCGCTGGCAGCCATGCCCTGGCCGGGCGGAGAACAGGCTGTAAGCCTTCGCGGACACCTCAGCGATCGTTGCTACGAGTAGTGAGCGCCGGATCGGGCCTGGCCTGAGCGCAAGGCCCTCTGCAAGGCGACCGCGTACGGCGGCCGGATCGTTATTCCATGAGCTCCAGCGCATACGTTGTCGTCACTCCTGTACGGGACGAACAGCAATACCTGCCCTTGACCATCGACAGTATGGCGCGGCAGACAGTTCGACCCGAGCAATGGGTGATCGTCGATGACGGCTCAAAGGACGCAACCGGAGAGATTATTGACAAAGCTGCTCGGAACTATTCCTGGATTCGCGCCGTGCACCGTACCGATCGCGGCTATCGCAAATGGGGCGGCGGCATCATCGAGGCATTCTACGACGGATTCAATAAGCTCACTTGCCCGAAATGGGACTTCATGTCGAAGCTCGACGGTGACTTGTCGTTTGATCCAACATATTTCGAAAACGCCATCTCGAAGTTCCGGAACGACCCAAGAATCGGCATCGGAGGAGGTGTCCTCTATCACTACGTGGATGGAAACAGGATTCTGGAGCGTCATCCGATGTTTCATGTTCGGGGAGGTGTCAAGATCTTCCGGCGGGCCTGTTGGGAGGCGATCGGTGGATTGTGGGTCGGGCCGGGATCGGACACCGTCGATGAAGTCAAGGCGAACATGCTAGGCTGGGTGACGCGTAGCTTTCCAGACCTGCACCTTATTCACCATCGGCCGACCGGAGTCTCGTGGGGCAGATGGGGAGGACTGGTAAAGGATGGGCGGATCGATTATGTATATGGTTCTCACCCGGCATTTCTCACGGCGAAGTGTATCGCTCGTTTGATCCGGCGGCCTTATGTTGTCGGGTCCATCGCTCTCTTTTATGGATATCTGAAAGCTGCATTGACGCACACGCCCCGCGTAGACGATGCGGATTTGATTCGTTACCTGCAAAAGCAACAGCTTAATCGTCTCTTGGGTAAAGAGACGATATGGAAGTAACGGTCGCGAAGCTTGACAGCCAGGGCCGCGACTTCAGCCGCGAACTAACAACGGCAGGCAAAGTATGGAACTTTCCATTATTTGCGTGAACTGGAATTGTATGGACTATCTCCGCCCATGCATTGCCAGCATTTACGAGAACACGCAGGGCCTATCGTTCGAGATCCTGGTCGTAGACAACGCATCGTCCGAGGGCCAGGTCGAGACCATCCTGGACGAATTCCCCGCCGTCAAGCTCATAAGAAGCGGCACAAATATCGGCTTCTCACGCGCAAACAATCTTGGGTTTAAGCACGCTTGTGGAAAGTTTGTCCTCTTTCTGAATCCCGACACCAAGGTGCTGGGACCGGCGATCGATACCATGCTGCGGCATCTCAACGCCTTGCCGGACGCGGGCATCGTCGGATGCAAGCTGCTTAACGCGGACCTATCTGTATCCACCACGTCGATTCAAAAGTTCCCGACCATACTCAATCAGATCCTGAATATCGAATATCTTCGGCTTCGTTGGCCTGGGTGCCCGTTGTGGGATCTATCTCCCCTATTTTCGGAAGGAACGGAGCTTGCAAGGGTTGAGGTCATTCCCGGAGCGTGCATGCTGCTAAGGCGCTGCGTGTTTGAACAGGCCGGGATGTTCAGCGAGGACTTCTTCATGTATGCCGAGGATTTGGATCTTAATTTTAAGGTCAAGGCTCTGGGGCTCTCCAATTACTATGTTGGCGGCGCCCAGATCGTGCATTACGGCGGGAAGAGCAGTTCGCGCCAGAAGGTAAACCAGTGGGCTACCACGATGAAGTACGGCGCGATGCTGCATCTGTTTGAGAAAACTCGCGGCCGGTTTTATGCGGCGATGTACCGTATAGCGATTGCGAGCAGTGCGATCGGACGCTTGTTTGTTCTCGTGCTGGCATTCCCATTTGCGGACAAAGATTCGGTCCGCGTGGCGGCCGAGAAGTGGACAGCGGTGCTCAAATGGTCGGTGGGCTGCGCTGTGTGGCGTTGGGCGGCGGATAGCGGACGATAACTGGAAGCCACGAATAAATATGTGCGGCATCTGTGGAAAGTTGATGTTGGACCTGGAAGCCAGAGTTTCGCCTGCGCTCCTTAGGTCGATGGCGGACACAATTGCGCACCGGGGCCCTGATGATGAAGGGTACTACGTTTCCGGCGCCGTTGGCTTCGGATTCCGCCGTCTTTCGATTATCGATCTCGCGAAAGGCCACCAGCCGTTGTGCAACGAGGATGGTACCGTTTGGATCGTCTTCAACGGTGAAATTTACAATTATCAGCAGCTAAGGCGAACACTGCAGTCCAAGGGCCATGTCTTCAAGACCGAGTCCGACACCGAAGTGATCGTTCACCTGTACGAGGAGTACGGCGAGGCTTGCGTTGAAAGACTGCGTGGAATGTTCGCGTTCGCGATATGGGACGATAAGGCAAAGGTCCTGTTTCTGGCGCGGGACCGCGTCGGAATCAAGCCTCTGTACTATTGGACCTCCCGGGAGTGTTTGGTCTTCGGTTCCGAGATCAAGGCTATTCTCGCCGACCCCGCGGTGGTCTGCGACATCGCCCCCGGCATGATCGATCGTTTTTTGTCCTTCTATTTTCTTCCTGGGGACGAAACGCTGTTCAAGGGTATTCGGAAGCTCCTGCCCGGGCATTGCCTAACCGTTAAAGACGGCCAAATCAGAGTCCGTCAGTATTGGGATTTGCAGTTTACGGAGCAGCACATCGGGATTCGCGACGCGGAGGCCAAGCTGTTGGAACAACTCGACGAGGCTCTGCGGTTGCACATGATCAGCGACGTGCCCGTCGGATTCCTTCTCAGTGGGGGCGTGGACTCCACTGCAATGCTGTACTTCGCAGCGGGTAAGACCGAGTTTCCGTTGAGCAGTTATACGCTCGGTTTCTCTGAGGGTGTCATGGCCGACGAACGGCCGTACGCCAGGCTGGCGGCGGAGGTATACGGATCTGAGCACCATGAGATGACGATAACGGCCAAGGACTTCGTCGATTTCATGCCAAAGTATATCTGGCACATGGAGGAACCGGTGTGCGAGCCCCAGGCGGTGGCTCTCTATTACGTGTCGCGGATGGCGCGGGAGTACGTCAAAGTCCTGATTTCGGGAGAAGGCGGAGACGAGGCGTTCGCCGGCTACTCGATCTACAGGAATATTCTGTGGCTCGAACGCCTGAAGACAGCGCTTGGCCCGGCGCGCGGCCTTGTACGCCGAACGCTGGAAGGAGCGAATCGTGCGCTTAACTCACAGAAAATCGCGAAGTATGCGCCATTGCTGGATGCGCCATTTGGTTCGTACTACTACAGCCGGACATCGAGTCCCGCGCGATTCTTTAATGACCATATCGACGAGCTCTATACAAGCGATTTCCGTCGGTATGTGGATAAAGAGCACTCCGTCGGGATCGCGAAAAAATATCTTAACAATGGAGAAGGCCGGAGCAAGGTCAACAGGATGTTGTACGTGGATACCAAGACCTCGCTGCCGGACGACCTGCTGCTGAAGGCCGACAAGATGACAATGGCCAACTCCCTGGAACTCCGGGTCCCCTTCCTGGACCATGAGCTCTTGGAGTTCGCCGCATCTCTGCCATCCAACTATAAGGTTCGCCGGTTCACGACCAAATATCTCGCTAAAAGGGCATTGAGAGATCGCTTGCCTCGCCAGATTCTAAAGCGTAGGAAAGCGGGTTTTCCGGTGCCGTACGAGTCATGGTTGCGAACCGACATGAAATCGTGGATGACAGATGTATTGTTTGATCGGGAAACGCTAGGTAGGGGGTATTTTAGGAGAGCGTGCGTAGAGCGCATGATTGCGGAAGACGCGCGTCTTGGGGGCTATTCCAAGGAACTGCTCTCGCTCGTTACTCTGGAGCTGTGGCATAGAGCCTTTGCGGAACAACTGAAGGGAGTTGCGCAATGAGCGTGGCAAGCGATAGGCTGCGGGTCTTATATAGCTTCCCGCACAAGCTCGGTGCCGATCGGATCTGTTACACGGCTTGGCAGCAGGTCAATTGCCTGGCTAAGGCGGGAGCGGACGTGCTGGCTTTCCCAGGCGTGCTGCACCGGCCTGTGGCGGCAAGTGTGGAGGTGCACCCCACACTGGCGTGGAAGAAATTGCGAGTCTCCTACAAACTCCTGGGCAAGATGCGCGCTCTGGCCTTGCATGATCGCATTGTCGCCCGGAGAATCGAGAAGTTGGCCGGACAAGTGGACATCATCCACGCTTGGCCCGTGGCCGCGCTGGAGACGCTGAAAACGGCGGCGAGGCTGGGCATTCCAACAGTTCTGGAAAGGCCGAACGCGCATACGAGATTTGCGTTTGAGACCGTGAAGAGGGAATTCGACCGTCTGGGAATGAATCTGCCCGCGGGAGATGAGTACTACTACAGAAAAGACGTTCTGGAAAAGGAAGAGGCGGAGTACGAACTTGCCGATTTCATCTTGTGCCCATCTGATTTCGTTGCCCGGACCTTTGTGGATCAGGGTGTAGCGCGGTCAAAGCTTTTGCGACACGCATTTGGGTTCGATGAGAACGTGTTTTATCCGCGCGGCGAGCCGCAGAAGGCCGGGGGTGGTCTGCGGATGCTGTTCGTGGGTGTGTGCGCGGTCAGAAAAGGACTTCATTTTGCTCTCGACGCCTGGCTGAAATCTCCAGCTTCCGAAACTGGCACTTTTCTCATAGCGGGGGAGTTCTTGACCGCCTACGCGACGAAACTCTCCCCGATGCTCTCCCATCCAAGTGTCAAGGTGCTGGGGCACCGCAATGACGTTCCCGAGCTAATGCGGAACAGCGACCTCCTCGTCCTCCCCAGCGTAGAAGAGGGCTTTCCTCTTGTAATTGCGGAAGCCATAGGCAGCGGTTGCGTTCCACTCGCCTCCGATGCGTGCGCCGAGATCTGCCGCCATATGGAAAACGGGCTTGTGCATCGGGTCGGGGACGTCGCGATGCTCGCGCAACAGATCGCCATGCTTCATGAGGACCGCACCCTGTTGGGGAGACTGCGGGCCGGGTGTTTAAGGACCGCGCGTGAGTTTACCTGGACTGCCGCTGGCGTGAGACTCCTGCAGGTCTATCGCGAAGCCATCAGCCTTTATCGGGAGCGTGAAGCACGCCCCGATTTCCTGCCCGATTCTGCCGCGAGAATAGCGACCCGGTAGCAGCCACCTGGCGGATTTGGCCCACAAACTGACACACGGTGGCCCCATGCGTGAGGTCACGGCAACCTTCGGCCCTAGCGTCTTTGATTCTGATTGAGTGGAAAGGTCCGCAAGGTAGGCATTCTGAGCGTTCCCCGATTTACGGGTTACAGGCGATAGTGCTGTGATTCGAAGCTTCTTTGGATTCCCCGGCGAGCTACAGATGGGCATTGTTACAAGATTGCTTGTGCTCTGCTGGCGCTGCGAATAAATGCGACAGGCCATGTTCAGGACATCGGATACCGTGACTCCAGCGTGGAGCGTTGGGCAATTTCTGATAGACCGCTTCCGTTGCCCGGAAGACGTTGCCGGCTTCACGGTGAGCGGAGATCTATCCGCCGACTCCGGCTATTTCCGGCTGGGTTCGGATACTATATGCTACGGACAGTGTTCTTCCGGGGTTCCTGCTGCACGCGCGACAGATCCGCTGCACGACGCACTCGAGTATGTGGCCATAAACGGAGCGACGGTCGATCTGCCTTTCAATCCGGCGCAAATCGTGGATAACCTGCGTTCTGAGCGGTATCAGGCCACCGGGGCAGGGGTCAAAAAACTTCCGGCCAGCAGCATGTTTCGCGCCCTTTATTACCTGGTGCGTCCGATGCTGCCGGTCGCGGCGCGGAAACACCTGCAGAGGCTGTATTTTCGGGGATGGGAGAAGATTCCTTTCCCCATGGTGCCTGTGGACCGAACAGTCGAGAAGATTTTCGAGCGACTGCTGTGTCTTTCGATGAAGTCTCAAAAGATCGATAGAGTTCCCTTCATCTGGTTCTGGCCGCACGGAGCTCCGAGTTGCACGATGATGACCCACGATGTGGAAACATCCACTGGCCGGGACTTTTGCCCGCAACTGATGGATCTGAACGACTCGTTCGGAATCAAGAGCTCTTTCCAGATCGTTCCCGAAAAGCGCTACAGCGTTTCACAGATTGTTTTGGATACCATTCGCAAGCGAGGCTTCGAGATCAACGTTCACGACCTGAATCACGATGGACGCCTGCTTTGCAGCCGGGAAGAGTTCTTGCGCCGCGCGAGACGAATTAACGTCTACGGGCGGCAATTTGGCGCTCTGGGATTTCGGTCGGCAGTGATGTATCGGAACATCGATTGGTACGATGCCCTCGATTTTTCTTATGATATGTCCATTCCGAATATGGCGCATCTGGACCCGCAACAAGGTGGTTGTTGCACTGTGTTGCCGTTTTTCATCGGCAATATCGTCGAACTTCCGCTGACGACCACACAAGATTACTCGCTGTTCAACATTCTCAACGACTACTCGATTCGGCTCTGGAAAGAACAGATCGCTTTGATCCGGCAACAGCACGGTCTGATCAGCTTTATCGTTCACCCCGATTACATTATTGACCAATCCGCCCGGCGCGTCTATGCCGAACTGCTCGGTTACCTTCGCGAGTTACGATCCAAGGGAGGAACTTGGATTGCCTTGCCGAGCGAGATCGCAGCATGGTGGCGGCTAAGAAGCGAGTTGAAGCTCGTCAGGGCCGGAGGCGCCTGGCGCATAGAGGGTACAGGCAGCGACCGGGCTAGGCTCGCCTACGCGGTGATGGTCAATGACAGGATTTCCTACGAGCTCGCTCCATCCTCCGGGGCGGACGGTGGCTCATGCTGTGCGCCTTGGGGCGCCGGAAAGGATGTCGGAGGAACACGGAGCGTGGGATTCTAACTGCTAGAATCCTGGAAAATGGAGCGACAATGACTTCTTGCGACGTAGCCATCATCGGCGCCGGCCCTTACGGTCTTTCTGCCGCGGCGCATCTACGCACGATCAAAGGCCTGGAAGTTCGCGTGTTCGGCGAATCTATGTCTTTTTGGAAAGACAATATGCCCGCCGGCATGCTGCTTCGCTCTAATTGGACCGCTACACGAATCGCCGGCCCGCAAGGATCACTCGGGTTGGAAGCATACCAGGCGGCCACCGGCGATCGGTTCTCTACGCCCGTACCGGTCGATCGCTTTGTCCAGTATGGACTCTGGTATCAGCGTCATGCGGTGCCCGACTTGGACCGGCGGAAGGTCGCTCGCGTCGAGCGTAATTTAACGGGTTTCCGCATCTTTCTTGAAGATGGCGAAGTGGTCGGTTCGCGACGTGTGATTATAGCCGTCGGAATAGGGGCATTCGCCTGGCGTCCCCCGGAGTTTCAGAACCTGCCAGCCGCGCTGGCATCCCACACATCCTCTCATTGCGATTTTGCGAAATTCGCTGGAAGTAAGTTGCTCGTCGTCGGTAGCGGGCAGAGTGCGCTGGAATCGGGTGCGCTGCTGCACGAAGGCGGCGCCGAAGTAGAGATTATCGCGCGGGCGGACCGCATTCACTGGCTCCAAGGCCGTCTCTCCAGGACGCTTCACCAGGGGTTGGGCGGATTCACCAGGCGCCTGCTCTACGCCCCCACCGACGTGGGGCCCGCGGGACTCAGCCAACTCTTGGCGCGTCCATACTTGGTCAGGCGGCTGCCCCGAGTGCTTCAAGACAAGTTCTGGAAGCGAGCCGTGCGACCGGCTGGTGCGCGCTGGTTGGCGAATCGGCTCCAGGATGTGCCGATCCGGCTGGGACGCTCAGTTGTTTCCGTTATCCCCGTAGGCGAACGCGTGAAAATCAAGCTGGACGATGGAAGCGAGCGAATCGTGGACCATGTTCTTCTGGGAACTGGATACCGCGTGGATGTTTCCAAGTACGGGTTTCTGGCGCCGGAACTCTCACAGGCCATCGATTGCTTTAACGGTTACCCCCTGCTCAAAGCAGGGCTTGAAACGTCGGTGCCAGGCCTCCACATACTCGGTGCGCCGGCCGCCAGGAGCTTCGGCCCGCTTCTGCAATTTGTCTCCGGCACGCAATATGCCTCGCGCGCCCTGCTGCGTTGCATCGGCGGAAAAGCCGAAGCGCTCCGGGAGAATGAAGGATTGTCATGTCTGCCGGCACAGTGAATTCCTTGAAGCTGGCTGACTCCGCGGCCCTGCGCCCAAAGCCGGTCGGCGCAGTCGTCGTCGGCGGTGACTACCAGGGGCTTGGGATTGTTCGCAGTCTTGGAAGACGGAACATCCCCGTCTGCATCATCGACGATGAAAGCTCCATCGCCCGCTTTTCGCGTTATGCGACTCACTCGATAGGTGTGCCGAGTCTGCGCGAAGAAACGCGGACCGTAGATGCCGTCATGGAGATCGGCCAGCGGCTGAACCTCAAGGGCTGGGTGCTCTATCCTACAAGAGACGAGACCGTGGCGGCTTTCGCCCGGTATCAGCCGCTACTACGAGAGTCGTTCCGTGTGCCAACGCCGGGCTGGGAGACGATGAAATGGGTCTGGGACAAGCGCAACACTTATCGTCTTGCGAATGAGCTGGGTATTCCTACACCGAAGACTTGGTATCCGCGGAATAGGGAGGACCTTGAACAGATCTGTACCGATCCTCCTTTTGCTGTCAAGCCCGCCATTAAAGAGCACTTCTTCTACGCCACCAAAGCCAAGGCATGGCGCGCGAACAATCGCGCGGAATTGGAAGAATTGTTCCTGCGGGCGGCCGCGCAAGTCGAACCCGGCGAGGTCATGATTCAGGATTTGATCCCCGGCGACGGCTGTCAGCAGTTCGCTTATTGCGCCTTTTTCAAAGAGGGCGAAGCTATTGGCAGCATGGTGGTCCGGCGGGCTCGCCAGCATCCACCTGAATTCGGCCGAGCCAGCACTTTTGTCGAGACCATCGAACTGCCGCTGCTGGAAGAGCTGTCCGCACGCTTCTTGAGAGCGATCGACTACTACGGATTGGTCGAGATGGAATACAAACTCGATCCGCGCGACGGCCAGTACAGGCTGCTCGACGTCAACGGACGCACTTGGGGCTATCATACTCTTGGACCCAGCGCCGGCGTGGATTTTCCCTATATGCTGTTCGCCGACCAGGCCGGCGAATCGGTGCCTGCCTGCCGGGGCCGAGCCGGAGTTCGTTGGATTCGGCTACTCACCGACCTGCCCACCGGAGCTCTGGAGATTCTCAAAGGCCGCCAAAACTGGCGAACATACTTGGAGTCGCTGCGGCGTTGCGATGTCGAAGCGGTCTTCAGTTTCGAGGACCCTCTGCCTGGTCTCGTGGAGCTTGCGCTTCTTCCTTACTTGGCGTTGAAACGAGGCTTTTGAGTGTGTGGAGCTTTGTGACATTCAAGCATCGCGCAGGCGCTGAGCTCTCGGAACTTGCCCAATTGAATCGGTAACTGCTCAGCCGGTGGTTTGACTTAAAAGCTCAGCGCCGTATCCGTTTCGTCATGATCTTTCATGAGACTAAACTGCGAGGCGTATTCGAGATCCACCTCGATCCCATACGCGACGAGCGGGGGTTCTTCGCGCGCACTTGGTGTCGGACGGAATTTGAAGGTAATGGACTCAGTTCCAAGCTGGCACAGTGCAGCGTCTCGTTTAGCGACCGAAAGGGAACCCTCCGCGGCATGCATTATCAGGCCGAACCTCATCAGGAGACAAAACTGGTGCGCTGCACCAGGGGGGCAATCTACGACGTCGTGGTCGATCTCCGGCCCTGTTCGCCAACATTCAAAAAGTGGATCGCGGTGGTGCTGACGGGTGCCAACCGGCACATGGTCTACGTCACAGAGGGATGTGCGCACGGCTTTCTGACGCTGGAGGACGAGACCGAGGTTTTCTATCAGATGTCGGAATTCTACAGTCCTGAATCGGCCCGGGGGGTGCGCTGGGACGATCCGGCGTTCCAGATTGTCTGGCCGGGCACAACCGAGGTGATTTCCGAACGGGACCGGACGTACCCGAACTTCGAATAGAAGCGATGGGCCTGCTGAAGGAACTTAACTGTAAGGACCCCGCGCAAACCGGCCAGGAGTTGCACCGCTTTGCAGCGGACCTCTATCCGATCTGCCGGAGCATCACCGGCGACGGAATCCGTCAGACGCTCGCATTGCTGCAGAAACGCATTCCCTTGCGCAATTTCGATATAGCCACGGGAACTTCTGTATTCGACTGGACAGTGCCTAAAGAGTGGAACATTCGAGACGCTTACATAAAGACCCCTAACGGCGAACGGATTGTGGATTTCTTGAAGAGCAACCTGCACGTCATGAGTTACAGCACGGCGGTCGACGCGACGATGTCGCTTGCCGAACTCAAGCCGCACCTGTTTACCGTTCCCAGCCATCCCGATTGGATTCCTTACCGAACGTCTTACTACCGTGAAAACTGGGGATTCTGCCTGTCTCACAGCCAGATGCTGGCGCTTGAGGACGGCGACTACGAAGTCCGCATCGACTCCACTTTGGAACAAGGAAGCCTGACCTACGGAGAGTGCTATTTGCGCGGGCGTTCTGCCGACGAGATTCTGATCTCGTGCCACGCCTGCCACCCATCCTTGGCGAATGATAATCTTTCGGGGTTGACAGTGGCGGCCTTTCTGGCGCAACTTCTGGCCGGACGGGACCATCATTACTCCTATCGGTTCCTCTTTATTCCTGGGACCATCGGCGCCATTGCGTGGCTCGCCCAGAATCGCGAAGCCGTCGGCCGCATCCGCCACGGTCTGGTTCTCACATGCATCGGTGACACGGGCGGATTCCATTACAAGAAAAGCCGCCGAGGAAATGCCGAGATTGACCGAGCCGCCGTGCACGTTCTCCGCCAATACGCCGAATCGCCCGAGATACTGGAATTCTCACCGTACGGTTATGACGAGCGGCAGTACTGCTCTCCAGGTTTCAATCTACCTGTCGGCTGCTTGATGCGGAGCGTGTGGGGCAGCTTTCCGGAGTATCACACGTCCGCCGACAATCTCGATTTTATCCGGCCCGAAAAGTTAGCCGAGTCACTTCGCGTATGCGCCGCCATTTTGGATGTGCTCGAGAGCAATCGGCGGTATTGTAACCAGATCCCTTACTGTGAACCACAACTGGGACGGCGAAACCTCTATCCTTCCACGGGCGGCGAAACGGCGGGAGTGGAGATCTCCGCGCGCCTCTGGGTATTGAATCTCTCCGATGGCGAGCATTCTCTGCTCGACATTGCGGAACGTTCGGGCATCCCGTTCTGTGCGATCAACGACGCGGCAGAACTGTTGTGTCAACATGGCTTGCTGTCTGTCACACCCTGAGTATTCAATAAACGATTTGATTGCGACGCGCGCTTCCCCTTATGAGAATTTTATTGACTGGCCATAAAGGCTATATCGGCTCGGTAGCGGCGCCCATCTTGCGCGCTGCCGGCCATGAAATTGTCGGCTGGGATACAGGGCTGTTTGCGGGCTGCGAGTTTGGACCGGCCGAAACGATTTCGGAGATCGGCAAAGACGTCCGCGACGTGTCGAAGGCCGATCTCGATGGCTTCGACGCAGTGGTGCATCTGGCCGCGTTGTCGAATGACCCGCTGGGCAACCTCGATACCGGCCTTACTTACGAGATGAACCATGTCGCGTCGGTGCGCCTGGCGCAATTGGCTAAGGAGGCTGGGGTCCGTCGCTTTATCTTTTTCTCTTCTTGCAGCGTGTATGGAGCGGCAGGGGACGCCATCCATGATGAGACAGCTCCGCTCAGCCCAGTCACCGCGTATGCCGAATCCAAAGTCCGCGTGGAGCGAGACGTGGCGCGGCTCGCGGATAACCATTTCAACCCGACCTATCTAAGACCGGCAACCGCGTACGGCGCATCTCCACGCCTGCGGCTGGATGTGGTCTTGAACGACTTGGTGGCCTGGGCGTTCACCACCGGCAGAGTGTATATTAAGAGCGATGGCACGCCTTGGCGTCCACTGGTCCATATTCGCGACATTACCGCGGCGGTTCTGAGCGTGCTCGAAGCTCCAGAGGACGTCATTCATAACGCAGTCTTCAATCTCGGCCAGACAGAGGAGAATTACCGCATTCGCGAGCTGGCGGCCGTAGTCGCGGAAACCGTACCGGGGTGCCGCGTCGAGTACGCGCCCGGTGGCGGACCCGACAAGCGTTGCTACCGCATCAACTGTGACAAGATCCGGCGAGTACTGCCGGCCTTCCACCCACAGTGGAATGTCCGCAAAGGAGCGCTGGAGCTGTATGAGGCGTATCGGGCGGCGGGGTTGAGCTTTGCCGATCTTGAGTGTGGCCGCTATAGCCGGATCGACCACATACAGAAGCTCATGAAGGCGGGCCGGTTGGACACTTCGCTGCGCTGGATCCCGCAGACTGCACTGGTTTCCTGACCCGGCTATTTGGATAAAGGATATGGCCACTATGATGCTCTCCGCTAGCACGCAGCAGCCACAATCCGCAATCAAGGCATGCCGCTTCTGCGGCGCCAGCTTACGGCAAACCTTCGTCGATCTGGGAATGTCCCCCCTTTGCGAGACGTATCCGTCGCTTGCCGACCTCAACCACGGCGAGGTCTACTATCCGCTGCATGTCTACGTCTGCGACCAGTGCTTCCTGGTGCAACTGGAACAGTACCAGAGCCCCGAGAATATTTTCAGCGACTACGCTTATTTCTCGTCTTACTCCGACTCTTGGCTCAAACACGCCGAGAATTACTGCGACAACATGATAAGAAGATTCGGCCTGTCAAGGCGGAGTTTCGTAGTCGAGGTAGCCAGTAACGACGGCTATCTGTTGCAGTACTTCGTCCAGCGGGGCGTGCCTGTGTTGGGCATTGAGCCGGCGGCAAATGTGGCCAAAGTCGCGGTCGAAAAGAAGGTTCCCACGCTCGTCCGTTTCTTCGGTACGCAACTGGCGAATGAGATGGCGGCCGAGGGTCGCGCCGCCGACTTGGTTCTGGGCAATAACGTGCTCGCACAGGTCCCGGACTTGAACGATTTTGTGGAAGGTCTTAAGATCCTGCTTAAGCCCGACGGCGTCCTGACGCTGGAGTTTCCCCACCTACTGCGGCTGATGGAGCGAAACGAGTTCGACACGATCTATCACGAGCACTTCTCCTATTTCTCGTTACTCACCACGTTGCGCATTCTGGACGCGCACGGGCTGAGAGTGTTCCATGTGGAAGAATTGGCGACACACGGCGGTTCGCTCCGCGTCTATGCCTGCCGGGTAGCGAATCAAACACATGACGTAGAGCCGAGCGTAAAGGAGTTGCTCTCGGCGGAGGAACGGGCCGGGCTGAGCGCTGTGGACGGTTACCTGAGCTTCGGCCGGCAAGCGAAGCAGACCAAGTTAGCGTTGCTGGATTTCCTGCTCACGGCGGCGCGGCAGGGTAAGTCGGTGGCGGGGTACGGAGCGCCAGGTAAAAGTGCGACGCTCCTGCATTACTGCGGAATTGGCAAAGATTTGATCGAGTACACGGTGGATCGTAGCCCATACAAGCAGGGGCGATTCCTGCCGGGCAACCATATTCCGATCTACCATCCGGACCGGATCCGCGAGACTAAGCCGGACTATATCGTGATCCTCCCCTGGAATCTCAAAGACGAAATCATGCAGCAATTGCAATTCATCCGGGAGTGGGGCGGCCGCTTTGTCGTACCGATTCCCGAAGTAGCCGTCTATTAAAGCCGAGAGAGCGAAGGCGCGAAATGAAAGTAGTTCTTTTTTGCGGCGGAGCCGGCATGCGGCTCAGAGGATACGACGACGACGCCCCCAAACCGATGGTGAAGATCGGGACGCGGCCGATTCTCTGGCACCTCATGAAATACTACGCCCACTTCGGGCATAAGGACTTCATCCTCTGCCTCGGATACAAGGGTAACAGTATCAAAGACTATTTCCTGCACTACGATGAGTCCGTCTCCAACGATTTTGTCTGGTCGCAGGGTGGCAAGAAGATCCATTTCCTGAACCGCGATATCGACGACTGGACGATCACCTTCGTGGAAACCGGTATCCACGCCAACATCGGAGAACGGCTAAAAGCGGTGGAGCCTTACCTGCAAAACGAGGAGATCTTCCTGGCCAACTACGGCGACGGGCTGAGTTCTGTCGAACTCCCTCCGTTGCTCGAGAAATTCGAGCTGAGTAAAGCCGTGGCTTGCCTGCTTCTGGTGCAGCCAACGGCGACCTTCGATATTGTCAGAACAGCGCCGGGAGGGGCTGTTACGGCCATCAGCGCGTTGAGCCGCTCCGACATCTGGATCAACGGCGGCTTCTTCGCCTTTCGCAACGAGATCTTCAGCTATATCCAACCCGGCGAGGAACTGGTGCGGGAGCCGTTTCAGCGTCTGATTGAAAAGCAAGCTTTGCTATCGTATAAGTATACCGGCTTCTGGCAGTGCATGGATACCTTCAAGGACAAGCAGCATCTCGAGGAGTTGGACCAGTCTACCGCGCCCTGGAAGGTCTGGGTTCGGCCCGCAACCTCCAGCGATCCCAAGACCGTAACGGTCGAAGCATGATCCACCTAAACCTGAGCGAGAAGACCGCGGAAGCGTTGCAGGTTCTCTGCCTGGGCGCCCATTCCGACGACATCGAAATTGGTTGCGGCGGTACGATCCTCCGGCTGGCTGAGCAGTACCCCGGTTGCGTCTTCGACTGGGTGGTCTTCAGTGCCATTGGAGTCCGGGAGCAGGAGGCGCAACGTGCGGCCGCGTTGTTCGCCGGTCCCACACGCCTGCGCGGGCCCCTCCTCAAGACGTTTCCGGACGGCTTCATGCCCTTTGTCGGCGCGGAAGTGAAGACGGTCTTCGAGCAGTTGAAGCAGACAGTCTCGCCCGACCTGATTTTCACGCACAGCCGCAAGGACGCCCATCAGGACCATCGCTTGCTAGCCGAATTGACCTGGAATACGTTTCGAGACCATCTGATCCTGGAGTACGAGATTCCGAAATATGACGGCGACCTTGAACAGCCCAGCGTTTTCGTGCCGCTTCCGGCAGAGCTGTGCCAAAGGAAGGTCCATAATATCTTAGACGCCTTCCCCTCCCAACAAACGAAACGCTGGTTTGACAAAGATACTTTCTTCTCCCTGATGCGGTTGCGGGGAATGGAATGCAACGCTCCGAGCGGCTACGCCGAGGCCTTCTACTGCCGCAAGATGGTTCTGTAAGTTGAAAGACGCCTCAGTCGGCCAATCTCACGACGCGTTTCATTTCCGCGGGTTACGGCAGACAGCCATGAAGGACTTGAAAGAGAAAACGATCCGAGGCGCTTTTGCCAAAGTCTGCGCCCAGGCGGCAAATCTCCTTCTGCGCCTCGGCTCTCTGATGGTGCTAGCACGCCTGCTGGGGCCGAAAGATTTCGGGCTGGTAGGGATGGCTACGGCGGTCATCGGAGTCTTAAACCTGTTCCGGGATTTCGGCCTTTCGACGGCTTCGGTTCAGCGTACAACGGTCACAGAGGAACAGATTTCCACATTGTTCTGGATCAACATGCTGGTCGGAGCCATTCTTGGGCTCCTGTCAGCGGCCATCGCACCGTTTATCGCCACGTTTTACCACGAGCCCCGTCTTTTCTGGGTAACAGTTGTGCTGGCAACGGGCTTCCTCTTCAACGCCGTGGCCGTCCAACACTCCGCGATTCTACAGCGTCAAATGCGTTTTACCACACTCTCGGTGATAGACATTATTAGTCTGGTCCTAAGTACTGCCATCGGAATTATCATGGCTATGAAAGGCTATGGATACTGGGCGCTTGTCGCGATGACCCTTGTGTCTCCCATTGTCTCTGGCATTTGTTTGTGGGTGAGCACGGCTTGGGTCCCTGGGAGGCCGCGCAAGCGAGCCGGCATCCGTTCCATGCTGCGCTTTGGCGGCACGATCACCTTGAATGGCCTGGTCGTATATGTGGCCTATAATCTCGAGAAAGTCCTCCTGGGCCGCTTCTGGGGCGCCGATGCGGTCGGGATCTATGGAAGGGCTTACCAGCTAAGCAATATCCCAACGGACAATTTGAACTCGTCCGTTGGCGGAGTCGCATTTTCCGCTCTGTCCCGGCTCCAGGAGGATCCGCAGCGCCTTAAGAGCTATTTTCTGAAGGGCTATGCGCTGATTTTGGCGCTGACTCTGCCCACGACTATTGCCTGCGCTCTCTTCGCAAATGATGCAATTTCCGTTCTTCTCGGGCCAAAATGGAAGGAGGCGGCTCCTATCTTTCGTCTGCTCGCTCCCACCATCCTGGCTTTCGCGATGATCAATCCTTTCGCTTGGCTGCTCTTCTCAATCGGCCAGGTCGGCCGAAGCTTGAAGATAGCGTTGGTTATCGCCCCTCTCGTGATTACCGGGTACTTGATCGGACTGCCGTATGGGCCCAAAGGCGTGGCCCTCGGTTACTCGGCTGCCATGGTGTTGTGGATCGTTCCCCATATTGCGTGGTGCGTGCAAGGCACGGCGATTTCCGTCCGGGATGTCCTGCGAATTGTCATTCGGCCGTTGCTTTCAAGCATCGTGGCTGCGGCTTTTCCTCTTGTAATGCTGTTGTTTTATAATCATGCCTGGTCTCCTCTCCCCAGACTCGTGATAGGCCTCGTTGTATTTGGCGTCACATATCTGGCGATGCTCTTATATGCCATGGGACAAAAGGCGTTCTACATAGACTTACTACGGGGGTTGCGGCGGCCTTCCCCAGCCAACGGCGAAGCTTTGGTGATGGCCTGACGCGGGATGAAAAATGAACGCTGGACCTTCACCCTGCGTAAGCGTGCTCACGCCGGTGTACAACGGAGCGGAGCATCTCGCGGAATCGATTGAGAGCGTTCTGGCGCAGACCTATACGCAATGGGATTACACGATAGTCAACAACTGTAGTACGGATCAATCGCTCGCGATTGCCGAGAAGTATGCCGCCAAGGATTCGCGAATTCATGTGGTGAATAACAGCCGGTTCTTGAACATCCTTGAAAATCACAACCACACGATTCGCCAGATCTCTGACGGCGCGAAGTACTGCAAATTTGTCTTTGCCGACGATTGGCTGTATCCAAATTGTATCCAGGAGATGGTCGAGGTCGCGGAAGCTAGTCCATCGGTCGGATTGGTGGGTGCATATACCATGGATGGCCGGGCCGTGCGTTGGCACGGGCCGCCCTACCCAAGCCGGTGCGTCTCTGGCCGGGAAATATGCCGGAGGCAGTTGCTTGGTGGGCCCTATGTATTCGGCACGATGACATCGCTATTGGTGCGCTGCGACCTGGTTCGCAAACGCCAGAAGTTCTTCAACGAACAACACCTTCAGGCGGACATGGAAGCGTGTTTTGACGTCTTGCAGGAGTCGGACTTCGGCTATGTGCACCAGGTACTAAGCTTCAGCCGGGAGCGGGAGCAAAGCACCGATTCCTTCGCGCGCAACCTCAACAGCCAAAGGCTCGGGGAGTTCCTTGTCTTTGTGAAGTATGGACCCGCGGTTCTGGAAGAGGGCGAGTACCGACGGCGATGGAAGGAAATACGCAGTCGATATCATCGGGTCTTGGCGCATAATGTACTGCGGCGTCGCCCGAAGGAGTTCTGGAAATATCACGTGGAGACGTTAGCTGCCTTCGGATACCGGATCGACCGGTGGCTGTTGGCGGCGTCGATTCTTGCCGAAGTGGGTCTCCACCTTGCGCACCCGCTGAATGCCGTCAGGCGTGCAAGGTTTTGGTGGGCCCCAAAAGTTCGGCGTGCCGACGGCCGGACCGCAGAGAAGTATCTACCGTCGAGTAGTCAGGAACGAAGAGATGTCGGGGAACCCGTCGGACGGCCATAGCGCCTTGAATTTGAAGGCGGGAGAATGGGTCGAAGTCCGGAGTCGGGACGAGATCCTGGCGACATTGGATGAGCGGGGCCGGCTCGAGAACCTGCCGTTCATGCCCGAGATGCTCCAATACTGCGGCCAAAGGCTTCGCGTCTACAAGCGCGCGGACAAAACCTGCGACTACGTCAACGGCTGGAGCCTCCGCCGGATGACAAACGCGGTGCATCTCGATGGAGTCAGGTGCGATGGATCCGGACATGGCGGCTGCGAGGCCGGCTGCCTGATTTTCTGGAAAGAGGCTTGGCTGGTGCGCGCGGCGAACGCTGCGTGCTCTCCGGACGCGCCACCGCCATCCATTGCGGCCAGTCCGCGGCGTAGTGGACTTTGCACTCTCGAGACAGTCGTCGCCGCTTGCCAGTCGGAGAACGCAACTGGAGAGACCGTATACTCCTGCCAGGCGATGGAATTGCGTAACTTCACGTCTTACATGAGCGGTTGGGACCCGCGACAGTATGTGCGTGACCTGCGATCCGGAAATCTTGCGAGCGGACTTGCAGGCGATTCCCGAGCCGAGCGGCTGCTGGAACTGATGCTCGGCGCCGTACAGGTGGCGCGTGCGCTGATCGTTACTCTGTTCAACAAGGTGCAGGGACGGCGGCATGGCGTCCCATATCCGTTTGTAGCGGGGAACCTTACTAAGACTCCCGTCGAGACTATTAATCTTCAACCCGGTGAACTGGTCCAGGTACGCAGCAAGGAAGAGATCATGGCAACTCTCGACAACCAGAACCGGAACCGGGGCCTGTGGTTCGATGTGGAAATGCTCCCGTACTGCGGCGGCATATATAGGGTGCTGCGGCGAGTGAACCGCATCATCGATGAAAAAAGCGGCAAAATGTTGAACATGAAGTACCCTTGTATCGTTCTGGAGGGAGTGGTGTGCAAGTCCGATTTTCATCGGCTTTGCCCTAGGGCGATTTACGCATACTGGCGCGAGAACTGGTTGCGTCGCGCGAACGACGCTGTCGTCACCTTAATGTCTCAGCCCAGCAATCGAATGCATCAAGGGCGCTAAGGCTAGCGTCGCGCCTTCCCATACGAATTGAACACGATGTCCCGTGTGCCACAATCTGCTGCCGTATTTCTGGACACCGCCGCACGGGTTATCTCGCGCATACTGCTTCCGTCGGTGATCATTGTTTTCCTGCTGCCTTTCATTGCGTTGCTATTCTACTCGGCGCCGGCTGCCGACGACTTCTGCAATGCGACGCTTTCCTTTAACTGTGTACCGCAACCCAGCGTATTATCCGTCACGTGGCTGTATTACACACAATGGTCCCCGCGATGGCTGACTGCTTTCATCCTTACCTTCGTGATGAGCGCCGTCGATCTGCCCGCCGCCTATGGGTGGTTGCTTTTGGCGGTTATGGCAGGAAATATAGCCGCTCTGTCATACTTCTTTCGAGCGTTCTTCTGCCAGTCCCGGGCACGATCGTTACTTATGGCTGCCGTCTTCTACGCCGCATGGATGGCCAGCATAGCTAATCCGGACGAGCAGTTGTATTGGCTTACCAACGTGATCGTCTACAACTTGCCGCTAACCACTATGCTCGTTCTTGCGGGCCTGTTGCGGCATGTGCGTCACAAGGCTTGGTACTACGCCGCAATAGCGCTGTTGTCGATTGCGGTGCCGGCACAACACGAGATCGCAGGCGCCGTTCTGGTGGTGATCCTGCTGGCCGCCCTTGTCCCCGGCCGCATAAAAAGGCTCTCCGTTTCTCATTTATATCTAAGTCTCTCCATGACAACGGTCAGCCTCGCGGCCGTAATGCTATCCCCAGGCAATGCCGCCAGGGCGAGCGCGGAACACAGACCCTTGTGGGACGTAGCGCACTCGTTCCGGTGGGTGGCGCATTCCTTTTACAACGGCCTCAACTGGCTGTCCGTTCCCCAAATTCTATTAGCGGCGCTCTGCATCGTCGTGCTATTACAACCTGGCCGCGGGGCGATCGGCATAGGCGGCGTGCCGTCGCGATGGCTGGCTATTGCCAGCCTGATTGGCATGTTCGCCGTTTTATGCGTGTGTTCACTGACAGAGGTGGCTACGGCGACATGGCTGCCTCCTCGGGTGATCTCGTGGTTTGCGTTCGTATTCTGGTTGCTTTTTTTGTGTGTCGTGTTGACTGGGGTGCCGGAGTTATATGCCGCCCAGTTTTCCCTGGGCGCCAGAATCGGCATATTTGCATTGCTGGCCGTGAGTCTTCTTGGATCTTCCAGTTTTCGGCTTGCGGTGGAAGATCTGCGCGGTCCCGCGCAGTCATGGCGGCGCATCTACCTGTCCAGGCTGGAACAGCGCGGCGGTTCTCTGGTGTTTCAGGCTCCGGCGCAGTATCCCAAGCTCGCCAAGCCTCAAATGCTCACCGCGGATCCGGGCTGTTGGGTCAATCGATGCATGGCAACTTATCTTCACGCCGATACCGTGATCGTAATGAATTCGCGCGACAAGTGCCCATGACCAGACACGTCGGCCGGCGGATGGGAAAGCGGGCGAAAGCTGACGGGTCGGCAGGCGCGCGCGATGATGCTGCGGATTCCGTCACGCCAGTCAGCGCCGGGAAAAAATGAGCGAGGTGCCGGACATGAACCAGCACGACAGGCCGGCCGGAAGCCGGAAAGAGCCGGAGGGCGATCGGCGTGGGCTTTTTCTGTCGGTCGTCGTGCCGTGCCGGAATGAGCAGGAAGTGGTGCGCGAGATGCACGGCCGTCTGGTCAGTGCGCTTCGGGGGATTGAAGCTTTCGAAATCGTCTATGTGGACGACGGGAGTTCCGATTCCACCTTCGAGTTATTGCGCGAAATTCAGAGCGCGGACAGCACGGTTCGAGTGGTGCAACTGTCGAGGAACTTTGGACACCAGGTCGCTATAACAGCGGGCCTGGAGCATGCGTCGGGAGATGCGGTGGTGCTGATCGACGCCGACCTCCAGGATCCGCCTGAAGTCATACCCTTGATGGTCGAACAATGGCGCAAGGGATTTGACGTGGTGTATGGTGTAAGAACTCAACGGGATGGGGAATCCGCATTCAAGTTGGGCTCGGCCAAATTCTTTTACCGGTTTCTGGAGCGCCTCTCCGCGGTACCCATCGCTGTCGACACGGGCGACTTTCGGCTGATGGACCGGCGGGTCGTAAACGCGCTTCTGCGCATGCCGGAACGGGACCGTTTCTTGCGTGGGATGATCAGTTGGCTGGGCTTTCGGCAAGTGGCGCTTCCCTACCGGCGGGCTGCCCGCCTGGCTGGAGAGACGAAGTATCCACTGATGAAAATGCTTCGGTTCGCCATCGATGGAATTGTGTCCTTCTCCGTGCTTCCGTTGAAGGTGGCGACTTGGTTGGGCTTTTCGGCGTCTGCGGTCGCCTTGGCGTTTATGCTTTATGCGGTTTTCGTGCACGTATTTACGGATCGATGGGTGACTGGCTGGACGAGCCTTTTTATCGCCGTTCTTTTCATGGGTGGCGCGCAACTGATGTGCATTGGCATCATCGGCGAGTATGTCGGCCGCATCTACGGCGAGACTAAGCAGCGTCCCCTCTATTTTGTTCAAGACATGTTGGGCTTCGAGAGCGAGCGAAAAGCTCAGCGGGAAACATCCAAGGCCGGGGTGGATGAGACAGGCGGCGAAAGGCGCCCACACATTCGCGTTGTCGGAACGGAACGCGCATAACGGGCGCAGTTTTTACACCGGGCGCTCAGATCGCCGATGGTTGGGAGCTAGGAGCAGGTGCTCGGCGGAAGCGGTCGCTTGGCCGAGAGGCGTGGGAAAGCACCACCGTGCAGAGACCCGTGCGGCGCCGCTTGCCGGGCGGAGTAGCGCTCAGGATCGCTCTCGAAGGAATGTCCTAAATGGAGCCGCGTGAACGCTTAGTCGCGAATCTGCGGCGCAGGAACATTCCAGGCCTTGACGGCATCCGCGGTATCGCCGCGCTTTCGGTGGTTGCCTTTCACGGCTGGTCCGAGCATTTCCCCGGCCGCCTGGCTGTCCAAGTTTTCTTCGTGATCTCCGGGCTCTTGATCACCTGGCTGCTGCTGAAAGAGCTGAAGCGATCCGGAACGATTGACAGGAAAGCGTTCTATTGCCGGCGCGCATTTCGGCTGTTGCCTGCCTTAGGCGCGTTGCTGGCTTGGGAGTGGCTGACGGACTTCCCGCACGTGGCGCGCGCAGGTGTCGTCGCGGCGGCCCTCTATTCCGCCAATTATCATGTCATCTGCGGAGGCCAACTGATCGGGCTCGCACACACCTGGTCTCTCGCGGTGGAAGAACACTTCTATTTGATCTGGCCGCAAGTGTGCCTTTTCGTGCGCAATCGCAGGACCCTGCTCCGGCTATGCTTCGGCGTCGCGGCGCTCGAAATCGCCTGGCGCATTCTTACAGCATACCGCGGCAGCTATTTCTATGCGACCCTCGCAACGGAAACCAGCTCGGCCGCGATCTTATTCGGCTGTGGATTGGCGCTGCTACTCTGGCATTCCCCTAATCGTCTGCCAGCTCTCGCCCTCGAAGATTTTATGACGCCGATATCCTTGGTGGTCATTCTAGAGGTGGCACAATTGCCGGAACGCATGCAATCGGTTTGGGGGCTTCCACTCGCGATACCCTTCGCGTCGATCGTGGTACTCCAGGCAATCGTTTACGAGTGGGCTATTCTCGAAAATCGAGTGGCACACTACTTGGGCCGGATATCGTA
>Ga0181518_10000076_pt1 | contig 106947 bp, 92 predicted proteins | sample PEATcosm2014_Bin_28_FD_119751 | JGI IMG/M metagenome (GOLD analysis project Ga0181518, IMG submission 119751) | Peatland microbial communities from MTU Mesocosm Facility, Houghton, MI, USA - PEATcosm2014_Bin01_60_metaG | ecosystem: Environmental > Terrestrial > Soil > Wetlands > Peat | place...
ATTTCAAGTGTGGCGTCTCCAGCGGTCTCCGGACGTTTCAACCGCCGAGATGGCGCGGTCAGTCGTTCTTACACGCGAAATTGTCGGTGCCGCATTTCAGGGGGTTCTGCCACGGGCTGTTAAGGGAGCGGCAAGGCTGGCCCTATTGTTGCCGCCCAGTCGGGTTCCCTGGACCGCCCCGGCCTTCCGCACCTTTCCTGCCGCTGGGGCCTGGCATGTTCATGCCCGGAACCCGAGACCGCGCGGCCAGCATCAGATCGTGCGGCTGGCCCTTCGACTTGCTGTAGTAGCCGACTTCCGTGCCCGGTTTGAAGAAAAAGGCGGCGCCTTGCGCGACCGGGTAGCGCACCTCTTTACCATTCGCGTCCAGTCCAGCCACCATGTCGCCCGACCCTCTCAGCAAGAAGTAGATTTCCTCCTCCGCCGGGTGATTGTGCGGAATGTTTGTCCCGCCCGGCGCGAAGTCCATGATGAACAGGCTGTTCATCAGGTAGGCCGCGGCTAGTTTATCGCGCTGGCTGGAAGTGGTTCCCATCATCAGCTTGTACTGGCTGGTCGGGCCGTGCTGACCCAGGACCTGGAGCTGTACGTCGTCCGTATTGGCCAGCATGAGCTTCGGCGTGGGCTGCACCTTCGTGTCGGCGGGAATCTTGTATCCCATCACGATCACTTTCACCGGCGCGGCCGACGAATTTGCAATGCCGTGTTTGACCCCGACGGGAAGGTACATGAAGTCATTCGCCTTGATGGGCGCCTTGTCATCGCCATATAACAGCGTCCCGTGGCCTTCCTCGACGAAATAGATCTGCTCCTCGGCCGGGTAACTCACCAGCGCGCTGGTCCCGCCGGGACCGACAGTAAGTTCGCCATAGCGGGCCACGCCCCTGAGCTGATCCGCATCCTGGTCGCCAATGCCAAAAAGGGGCTTGTAGGAAGCCGCCTTGGCGCTGGCCGTAGTCAGGTCGTCCGGTCGCGGCTTGACGTCCGATACCTGCCGCCGCAGAAAGATCGGATCCGCGGCAAAAAGGCAACTCGATACGGCACAGAGAATCGCCAGCCTCTTCGTACTCAAAATGTTGTTCATAGTCTCTCCGAAAACACGCGCGCGCCACGGCCACCGGGCGAAGCCAATGGCAGTAGCAAAGCAATTGCCCGCCGAAACAGGATCAGTAATCCGCGGTCCGCTCGTTGACCCAAACGCCGTCCACGTTGAAGTGCGGCCAGGGTCCGCCCAAGCCTCGTCCGGTGATGCTGTCGTCCCATTTAGTGGCCGGGTCGAAGTAGCCGGGCGTCCGCAGGTGCTCTCTCACCACCGGTTCGTTCAGTTCCACGCCCAGGCCCGGGGCATCCGGAACGGTGATGTAGCCTTTGTCGATCAGCGGCTGCGACACTCCCGTGATCAGTTGCTGCCACCAGGAGAGGAAATCCACGGCATGACATTCCATAGCAATGTAGGACTGCAGCGTGGCAGCCGTATGAACGGCGGCAATAGTGGCCAGCGGCGATCCCGCCATGTGAATGGCCGTCGGGATGCGCTCGCGGTCGTAGGCGTAATCGGCAATCCGTTTGGTCTCGCTGCACCCACCGGAGGTGCCGTGATCCAGATGGATAATATCGACGGCGCGATTGTCGATTAGTTGCTGGAACCCTTCCTCCAGCCCGAAACCGTCCTCGCCGGTGAGCAACGGCGTGCTGGTATGAGCCTTGATTTCCTTGAACTCCTTCCACCGCCAGAAACCGCCGGTGTAGAACAGGTCTTCCAGCCATGAGAGCCGGCACTTCTCGAACGTTTTGGCGGCGCGAATGCCGTCTGGGACCGTTCCGCACCGGAGGCTGGAGGCGTCCACCGCCAGCGGCTTATCCCAGCCGATGGCAACCCGCACGGCCATGATCAACTCGGCTCCGTACTCCAGCCCTTTGTCCGTCGGGACACCTTCGGTATCCAGATAATCCGGCTTGACGCCTACGAAGTTGGTGGTCACATCCATCTTGAAAAAGGTGAACCCCTTGTTCATGCGCTCCACCATTCGAGCCCCGTACTTTTTAGGGTCGGAGGTTCCGGTAGTGTCGCAATACATGCGCGCGCGATCGCGTTTCTTATCGCCCAGCAAGCGCCAGACCGGCACGCCGTAGACCTTGCCGGTAATGTCGTGCAGAGCGATATCGATGGCACTGAAGCCGCCGCCCTGTCGTCCGGGGCCTGCAAACGGGCGTACGCTTTGGAGAATCCCCGATATGTCCAGGGGGCTTTTCCCAACCAGCAGGGGTCTCATGCTGAGCGCCAGGTTCTCGTTGCCGGCGTCGCGCACTTCGCCCAGGCCGTAAACATCCTGGTTGGTGAACATTTTGATGATGGGATAGTCGAAATTGGCCGCCACCCTGAGCGCCCGTATGTCCGTGATTTTCAGGTCGCTGGGAGCGGAGAACTTGTTGATTGGCCCATAGTGGACGGTCCCGCCGCGTCCGGGGCCTGCGCCGCCTCCGGGGTTTTGGCCGCCGGTGGGTACTCGACCGGGGGTGCCCTGCTGCGCCGAGGCGGACATTGTAAAGATCCCGCCCAAACCACTGGCGATCGCGGCCTGGCACAACATTGCGCGCCGGCTCAAATCTCTCGCTTTAGCACGTTTCATATAAAAGTACGCCTTTCTGCTTGGTCCTGCGTCTATCCGTCCTCTGGCAAGTCGAACACCGCAACGGCGTGCGAGTGCGACTCTTGGTAACGTCCTATCTGGCGTCTGGAGCGGTGCCCTACCGGTAGGAAAGGCAATTATCGCACCACTTGCCCTGATCGTCAAAGCGCGGCCGGCCTGGCCCAGGCAGGTAAGCTACCGCGGTTCAGTCCCGCGGGCCTTGGACAGTGCCACTTCCAGGTTGTAGCGGGCGTCCGAAGAGCCGGGCTGGAGCTGTAGCGCCGTTCTGTATTCTTGGATGGCCTCGGGCAATCGGCCTGGCATGAGGGATAGCGCGCCACCCAGGTTGTTGTGGATCTCGGCTGAATCCGGCTTGATCCGCAGGGCAGCCTGGAAGTGCGGGATCGCCTCCGCAAACCGGCCCCGCGTGTTTAACAGGGCGATTCCCAGGTTGTTGTGCGCCTCGGCGGAGTCCGGGTCAATGCGCAACGCAGCTTGGTACTCCTGGATGGCCTCGGGCAGCCGGCCGGAGATTTTGGACAGAGCCAATCCCAGCTCGTTGTGCGCCTTGGCGGAATCCGGGTCAATGCGCAAGGCCGCCCGGTACTCTTCGATAGCCTCGGGCACGCGATCCGGCGTCTGCGAGAGCGCCAGAGCCAGATTGTAATGCGCCATGGCATAGTCCGGCTTCAATCGCACAGCCTGACGGTAGTGTTGGATGGCCTCTTCCATCCGGCCCGGAGTCCCGGCGACGAGCACTCCCAGGTTGTAGTGCGCGACCCAGCAGGTGGGATTGCGCTCGAGAGTCTGCTGGAAGAGCGTCTCGATGTCGTGGTACATGCCACACTGCTGCCAGGTGAGCGCGCCGAGCGCCGCCAGCGCAATACACGCTGCCGCAACCGCCCATCGCCGCGCCCCGGGTCCGATCGCCGACGTCAGCCCGGACGCCACGGGGACGATGATTCCGAGGCTGGCGGTGTACTGAAAGTGGTCGGCAACGAAGGAATAGATGAAGGGATAAACGTTGAAAAACCCGAGCGCTGGAAACAAGGTCCCGGCAAAGATCAGTGCTCCGGCCAGCGGTCCTCTGCGCTTCCGAGCCAGCAGGCACAAGCCCGCCACGGCCGCCAGCGCCGCCAGCGGGAAGAGATACTGCGACCACTCCGCGGAGTCCACCTGCCAGCGCGGATAAAAGAACATGAGATTTGCGGGCCACACCAGCTTGCCCAGGTAGAACCAGAGCGCCCGGCCCGCGACCAGGAATCGCTCCACCAGCGTCAGCGCGAAATCCGGACCCTCGGCGCCGACGAAGTTGCGCTCCACCCAGGCAGTGAACAGCCCCGCCGCCGCGCCGAGCGCGAACCACGGCAGCAAAGGCAACACGTCGCGCTTCCAGCCGAGCCGACCCCGCTGCCACCAGAAAACGACCAGCAGAGCGGCCGGCAGCGTGTCCGTCACGGTCTTGCTCAGCAGCGCCAGGACAAACAGCGCCAGAGCCAGGAGGTATTGCGATTTGCGCCGCGTCCGATCGAAGTGCAAGTAGAGCAGACCCGCGCTCAAATAGAAAACCGTCGAGAGAGTGTTCTTCTGTTCGGCGATCCACGCCACAGACTCCACGTAAACCGGGTGGAGGGCGAAGATTAAGGCAGCCAGCCGAGCCCCCGGCAGCCCCAGGCGGCGCATGATCAGCATCACCAGACAAGCCGCCGCGGCGTGCAGCAACAGGTTGGCGAGGTGGTAGCCCAGCAACGCGTCCCCCCACAGCTTGTACTCAATCCAGAAGGCGCTGTGCAGCAGCGGATAGTATTGCTGGGTGGCACCCAGGTCGGACCAGATGCGCCAGAGCCCGTGAAGGGAGCGCAACTCGGGGCGCGTGATGTGCGCACCGTCGTCCCAGAGAAGACCGCCGTCGAGGGCGGGCAAGTACGCCAAAAGAGTGCAGCAGCTAATCAGGAGTGCGGAGAGAAGCGTTTTGTCCGCCCGGCGACCAGCTAGCTGCAACCTCGACAAGGGGCGGGCGGAACCGCCCCTGTGCCGAGTGCTGAGTGCTACCAGGTCAGGCGCGCCACAAGCTGGCCGTTGCGCGTGGTCGGAATGGCGCCGCCGGTCTGAATGTTGGTGACGCTGGTGTTGATCCAGCCGAAACCGGAAACCGTCTGGCCGGCGGAGTTAACCACCTGCGTCTGCGTGGAGTTGGTGGCCGTCGGCGAGGTGAGGAAATTGCGGTTGAATATGTTGAAGAACTCCGCGCGAAACTGGAAGGTGAAGCGCTCCTTAATGCGGAACATCCTTCCCAGACTCATGTTTTCCGCGGGCTGCCGCTGCCATCGGTAGTTGTTGTAATACGGCGCGGCATCGCCCCATTGCCCGGCCGCGGGCTGGCTCCATGCGGCGGGGTTGAGGACGAACGTCTTGTTGGGGTCGAAGCAATGGCAGTTCGGGGCTTCCGTAAAGAACGGCTGGCCAGTGGGATTGGCGAAAGTCTCGTTGGCGGCCGCGCGCGGCAGCAGCGCGCCCAGATTGTTGGTGGCGAAGGGGCTCTCAATCGGCAAGCCGCTCTGGTAACGGAGGCTGCCGCCTAAAGTCCAACCGCGCGTGATCGCACTCACCACCGCGTTCTGAATCGGCGCCTTGGGAATCTCGTAATTGAAAGCGATGACCGCCACTAACGGCAGCGAAGAGGCGGAAATGGCTTTTTGGACCGGAAGGTTGTAGACATCGTTGACGTTGGCGCCCTCCGCGGTGGTCAACTCCTTCGAGTAGGTGAAGGCGACCTGGCCGTTGAGGCCGTGCTTGAAGCGCTGCGTGAGCTTGGCCTGCAAGGCGTCATACCAAGCGTTGCCTCGGGGGTCCCACTCGATCTTTATGTTGGTAAATTGCGGGAACGGGCGTAGCGCCTGCGCCAGCGTCGAGGTAAGCGGGAAGCCCGGATAAGGCAGGGCGAACCCGGCGGCCTGCGGCAGCCCGGAAGCGAATGTCGATCTCAGCAGGGTTTGATTGGCGGGGTTGGTGACGCTCAAGCCAAACTGGGAGAGCCTTTGGGTAGTCAAACCGTTAATATCATCGAGGGCGGTGGCCTGCAGCCACACGGCGCGGTTACCTACGTAAGCCGCTTCCAACACCAAGTCCGGGGTGAGCGAGCGCTGTATTCCGATGTTCCATTGATTCATACGCGGGGGCCTTCCGCCTTGGGGATCGATCCAATAGGGTGGGGCGTTGAGCTGTCCGGCGAAGGGCACGATCCCGGCGCTCAGGCTCGTCGGATAAAGCTGCGCCTGAGTGTAGGGCAGACCCGCCCCGAAAGTGGCAGCCGGCGTGCCGAAGCCCGGCGCGACAAACGAAATCGAGTTGTAGCCGATGGATGCGCCGCCCAGAATCGAGGTATTGCTGATGTACCCGAAGGGGGCCGTTTGGCCGTACGTGAGGCCCCATCCGCCGCGGAATACGGTCTTGGGCGTGATCTGGTAGGCAACGCCAATCCGCGGGCCGAACGCCTTGTTATAGGTATTCGTGAAACTGCAATTGCATCGCCCCGCGCCGTAGCCTTCGTAAATGGTCGCTCCCAGAAGTCCGCCGGCCGAGGGATTCGGCGTGGTGGGAGAGAACTCCGCCAGGCGCTGATTGATTTCGTCCGCCGCGCCCTGGCGATCCCATCGCACTCCGTAGGTGAGCGTCAGTTTGCGTGTGACCTTCCAGGTATCCTGCCCGAAAAACGACCAGGACATTTTCCGGAATTGGGGATCTTGCGGGGTCTGTACGGCGGCGCTATCGGCCAACCCCAACAGGAAACTGGCATACGCGTTTCCGAGGTTGGCGCCCCCGAGACTTCCGGCTTGAACATACGGCTCGGCCGTTTCGTTGTTGCTGAAGGTCCAGATGCCCTGGGTACCCCTGACGTTGCGATCGCGATAGGCGTCGATGCGCCAATCCCCGCCCACTTTGAAACTGTGGTTGCCGGCAACGTAAGAGGTGTTGAGCACCGCGGTAGGTTTATCGATGGCGTACTTATTGGCGTTCGCGGGGCCCATGTTCAGCGACATGCCATAGCCGCCCGTGGACAGAGCGGTCAAGCGGGGGAATCCGGTCGCGACGGTAGTTCCCGTGAAATTGTTCGGAATTCCGCCCACCAGCCCAAGTTGCCCCGGAGCATCGTAAGCCAACACGCTTGAAAGCGCCACGTCCGGATTCCGGTACATGATGTAGCCGATTCCTGCATGGACGAGCAACCGCGGGGTAACGGTGTAGTCGTAGTTCAGGCGCATGGTCCGGTTGCGCTCGTATAAGATGCGCAACGCCGTGATCGGCGAGGGCAGCCCGTCGGGCGTGACATACTGGTCGGTCCGGAACTCCGAGTAGTAGAACGCAATTCGCTGCTTGCTGCCAATGTTCTGGTCGAACTTGACGCTGGGAACGCTCTGCAAATCCGAGGTTGGATAAGTTTGCTGCCAGTTGTTCACCAAAGCCGCATTGGAGGGCGCGGGGATGAACGCCTGAATCTTCTGCGACACCGGGCTGATCCGGCTCGATGGAATGACGTTGCCGGGGAACGGCGTGTCAACCACCTGGCCGTTGACCGTCTGCCCGGATTGGGGATCGAAGACCATGTTCTCAGCTACCGTTCCACCCGTTGGACTCGTGCCCACGACCTTGCCGGTCAGAAGCGCGCTGAAATCTCCATTCCGCATCGGCGCTGTAGGCACGGTCTGGTAAACGCCCGATATGTGCTGAATCGCGTAGTAACCTTCCCAAGCGAAGAAGAAGAAGGTTTTGTTGCGCCCATCGTAGACATGGGGAATATACGCCGGCGCACCCCAGCTGAAACCGAAATCGTTGCGCCGCACGGCGGGCCGGATCAAATGGCCAGCGCCGTCATTGGTAAAGGGAACACCCGCGTTAAAATCGTCGTTTGCGAGGTAATTAAACGCGCTGCCATGGAACGAGTTGGTGCCGGATTTCGAGTTAAAATTGAACAGACCGCCGACCACCTGCCCGAATTCCGGCGCGTAATTGCTGGTCTGCAACGCCACCGCCTCGATGGATTCCACCGAGGGCTGCAATTCATCGATGCCGCCGGCGCTGTTGGTATTGGTAGCTTCCTGGCCATCGACCATCATGGATTCCGAACTGTTCGGCATGCCGTTCACGCGGACGGTATTTTGTCCCGTGTTGTTGGCGCCGGGTTCGTTCACGATGAAGACGAAAGGACTGCGCACATATCCGCCGGCAATGACGGAGAAATTGATGGGCAGCGCGCTGACCTGATCGCCCGACATGTCGTGAGTGACCTCGGCGTCCTCGGTCTTGAGCAAGGGCGCTTCCGACGTAATGGTGATGGATTCGGTTGCCGCCCCGACTTGCAGACTGACGTCTACGCGCGCCGTCGCCGCCACCGCCACCGTGATTCCGGATTGCACGAACCGCTTAAAGCCGTCCTTGGTGACCGTGACCTGATAAGGCCCGGCAGGCAGGTCGGGTATCGTGTAGTTTCCGGTGTCGGTTGTGGCGGCCCGGGTCGCTATTCCGGTGTCCGTGTTTGTGATGACGACTGCGGCATTCGGCACCATCGCGCCGGCCTGATCCGTGACGGTTCCCGTAATCGTACCACGGTCGCTTTGAGCTTGGACGGTCGCGAGAAACAAGAGACCGCCCGCTACGATTGACAAAATTCGCATTTCTCCCCCCTTTTCACTTCAACAGGCCTGAGCAGGACTCACGGTCAACCCAGCGAGACCCCGCAGGCATTCAAACGGATTTCAGCATACACAGTTTCCCAAACGAAGTCTTTGAGCCAATGCGGCCACTGTAGCCGTAAAACAACAGGCTGCGACCCCCAGCAATCGCATCAATAGACCTCCCGAAGCAGAGACACATACCGACCGGTATTTCCGTGCCAACCAAGCAAAACCCCTGGCTGGCGATTCCAGCCGATCTGCTGAAACATATCACATGGTCCCGGATCAAGTCAATACTAAAGTCGACAGCCGCTACGCTTGGGCCCAGGTGGAGAGGGAGTTGCGGCGCTTCCCTTCCGGGAGTAAGCTTCGAAGTAGAGGGACATTTTATGAGGGTTCTTCTGCGAATTGCATTGTGTGCTTGCCTGGCGGCGGCGGTTGCCACGGCACAGCGAGGCGGCGGTGGGCATGGCGGCGGGGGCTTCCACGGCGGCGGCGGTGCGATGGGCGGCTTCCATGGCGGCGGGGGTTCGGGATACGGCGGCTTTCGCGGCGGCGGCGGATTGGGATATGGCGGCTTTCGCGGTGGATTCGGTTACGGCTACCGCGGCTACGGTGGCTACGGCTACGGCGGTTTCTACGGCTACCCCTTCTGGCCCGGTTGGGGCTTCGGCTACTCCTACTGGCCGGGATACTACGATTACGGCTACTCTCCCTACTACTATCCTTATAATAGTTACGATCCGTCACCCAACACGACGGTGATCTATCCGGCACCGGACCCGCCCGCTCCCAGCACAGGATACGCGGAGCGCGCCAATCCCGTCGTCGGACAATACGATCAGTATGGCCAGGAGGTCAAGGCCTCCAGCAGCGGCGGCGCGCCCATCTATCTGCTGGCGTTCACCGACCACGCGATTCGCGCGGCCGCGGCCTACTGGGTGGACGGCCAGACCCTGCACTACGTCACGCTCGAGCACGAACAGAAGCAGGCACCGCTGGACACGGTGGACCGCGGTCTCAGCCTGCAACTGAACCGCGAGCGCCGCGTGCCCTTTTCGCTGCCCGCTCCGTAGCGGCGGCGGCCCTAATTCCACTTCTTCACTTGCGGCCACAATTCCTTCAGTGGCATCCTCAATCCGCGGCAATAGAACACGTCGAAATGGTTGTAAGGCATGGAGTAAGGGTGCTCGACGCGGGCCACTTTCCGGACCACTTGGAATAGCTTCTCGAGCGCTTCCTGCCGATCGGCCATGACAATCATGCTCTCGCCGGTGTAGCCGCGCGGCCCCCACAAGTAGTAACTCTGGTGCCCGCTGATGGCTTGGGGCAGGCCGTACTTGGGGCCAAATAGGTCCACCGCGCCGGCCTGGCCATAGCTCTGCCCGAAGATGGCGGTTCTGGCTCGCACGTCCGCGGGCAGAGCGTTATATACGGGCGCTACCGTGGCCACCATCTCCTCCCAGCCGAACTGGTCGGCAAAAAGCTGCGGCAGCGGGCCGAGTTTGTGCGTCTCGATTCGCGGTTGCTGCAGATGTAGGGCCGCCGAATAGCGGATGTAGGTCTCGACCGGCAGCAGCGGAACCACCGTGGGCGCAATCACGGCGGCCGTCAGGACGATTAACGCCGCGTACGCCGGCTTGATCCACTGCACGCGAGCGCCGGCCAGCCACCGCTCCCACAGCACGCCGCCGCCGGCGAACAGCAACGGAAAAGCGGGAAACAGGTAATAAATGCGCGGGCTGAGCGCCATGATCGACGCCGCCGTCGCCAGCCATGCCCAGCCGAGCGCGCGAAACGGTTTTCCCTCGCGGCGGAAGAAGAAATACCACAGGCCTGCCAGCCAGATCGGAGCGCTTGGCGGAAGCATTGCCAGGGTCTCCTGGCCCAGAAACGCTAACGGCGTCAGATCCACATTGCGCCCGCTGCGCCGGATGTTGGCCTGCAATTCCAGGAACGGGAAATGGTATTGAACATTCCACAGCAGATTGGGCAGGAAGATCAGGAACGCGACCAGACCGCCGATCCACAGCCACCTGGTGCGGAGCAGGCGCCGTTGGGGAGTGAGCAGCAGTCCGGCCATGATTCCGAAACCGAAAATCAGCATGGAGTACTTGTTCTCCAACCCGATTCCCGCCAGCAGGCCGAACCACAGCCAGAGCCTCCGATTCCCCGTCCTGACGATGCGAATCACCACCCAGGCAGAGCCCATCCAGAGCAAAGGCTCGAAAGCGTTCATGGAAAGAAAATGCTCGGTCGCCAGGAAGCCCGGCGCGGCCAGAGCGCACAGGGCCGCCAAGCCCTGGGCAAATCGCTTCCCACCCAGCTCGCGGGCGATCAGGCCCGTCAGCAGCACTTGGCCGGCGCCGGCCAAAGCCGGAAAGAAACGGATGGCCGAAAGGGAATCGCCCAGCAACACGCGCTCGATTTTCGCGATCAGGGCAATCAGCGGCGGCTGGTCCACGTAACCCCAGGCCAGATGGTTGGCGCACGCCAGGTAGTAAAGCTCGTCGACGAAGTAGCCGTAATGGCGGCCGGCATAGAGGTGCAGGAGCAGCTTAACGGCGGCTGCCGCGGCCACCACCATGCCCGCGCTCTTGATCCACGGCTCCCGGCTGCCGTTGTGGCGCATGGGTGCTGTTTCCTGAATCCTCCGACGGCATTTTAACATCTCCAGGGTTGTATTCCACCATTAGTTCGTTTTAGAATCACCAGACAATGCCGGATCGTGGTACAGTAATTCACCAGAGGCGGAGGGCTGTATGAAATCGCTGTCGGTTGTTGCATTAGCTGTCCTGTTGGTCCTCTCGTCGACTCGCGTCCGGGCTCAGAATTTCGATCCCGTCCGGCAAATGGAGACATCGGGCGACAGTGCCGGCGCGCGTGCCGCCCTGGCCCTCGCCGCTGAGAACAGTCCCTACGATGTTTCCGCGTTGACCCGTTACGCCGAGTTTCTGGAACAGTACGGCGACCCATCATGCCGCGAAGCTTACGCCAGAGTGTTGGAGGCCCTCCGTAATTCGCCCGACACGGCGCGCGCCGGAGTGATTGCCAAGCGGCTGGCCGCGATCGACCTGCTGGCCGGCGACAGCGCCGCCGCCGCGCGCGACTTGGAGGTCTATCGTGCAGCTACTGGCAAGAGCCTGGATCGGTCCGCAACTACGGCGCCCGCGGAGAACTGGCCCACCGTTCCCATTCCCGGGCCCATGCGCCCGTTCGCCCGCATGGCGGCCATTTCTCCGGAAGCCGACGCGGACAAGGTGCTTTCCGCCCTGGCGCGCAACGTGACAACCAACGGCTACCAGGCGTCGCGTGGCAACGAGGCCCTGGAGCCGACCGAGTACCTCAAGCTGGTGCATCGCTATCTTTCGCAGGCGCGCGAACTGGACAAGCTGGCCGGCGATCAGAAGGTCATCAAGATCGAAAGCTGCGATTCGCCCAACGTGGCCGACCTGCTTCGGATCCTGGGCTACCGCATGCGCGGCGGCTGCGGCTCGGAGGTGGTGCTGGAAACCGTCAACGCCCCCCGCGCCTTCCTCACGACGGACTCCGGCTTCCCTCTCAACGACCTGGAGCAGGCGCTGCGCACCAATCGCCCCTTCTCCTACGATTTTCACCCCGCCCAGGCGCCGGTGCTCTTCGGTTGGGAGTACTGGATGACCGGCCTGAAGGATAAGACTTCGGCCGATTTCATCGAGAACTTTATCTCCGACCCGTCGGTGTGCCGGCTCTATCTGGGTCTTTCCGAGCTGGACCGCGAGACCGCCGCGAGCCTCCGAAAGGCGGTTCCGTTTACGCGTCTCAAGGCCTATGCGCACGTGCTCGATTTCTTCGGCGGCATGTTCGAGCTTCGGGGCGGCAAGGCGGTCACTCCCGGCGGTCAGCGCTCCGCGGGCGCGTGGGCCGAACTGGTGGGAGTTTCACCCGACCAGGGCGCCACCTTTTTCGACAAGCTCATCGCCAAGGATGACGGCTGGATGGCCAGCCTCTACGACGCCCTGGCACGCATCCACGGCCCCGTGCGAGACTATCTCACGGAGCCCGCCCGCATGAAGCGTTTCTATGCCGCCGTGCGCGGCCGCGTCACCAGTCCGGGGCCTGCGCGGCCGGTGTTCCGCTCCAATACGGATATGATGCTGCTCACCACGCGGCTGCAGATCGACGCCAACGGAAGGCCCCACATACCCGGCAGCCTGGAAGTCTGGAAGAACCTCTTCGTGACTCACCCGCAGGGCAAGTACGACGGCAAGCTCACGCGTTCCGCCACTGGCTGGAAAGAGCCGGACGACGTTCTGGAGGCCCTTTTTGGGCTATGCCGCAAGTCCGTGGAAAACGAGCCGCTCAAGATCTTCATGGCCATCACCGACTTGGACCGCAATCGCCCGGTCCCTCTGGAGGCGGCCACCGTCGACCGCCTGGCGCGGGCCTACCACGATTACGGCAGCCAGTTTGCCATCTTCAGCGAATCGCGCACCATCAGCGACAAATCCGTCAACCAGTACATGGATGCGATTGAGAACATCAATCGCCTCAGGGACCCGTTGCTTTTCTCGGACGTAGCAGGCTCCTTCCAGGCGCTGATTGGCCTATGGCAGATCCTGGTTCGGCAGCAGAGTATTCCGGCAAGCCAGGCCGACTCGGTGTTTTCCAGTATCGCCGGCTCTTTCCTCCAGATCCGCAATGACCGGGAGCTCTTCGACGCCGGCCGCAATGGAGTGAAGCTGCTGCTGGCCGGTACGGCCTCCGGGCCGGCAGCGCCTGCCCGGTCCTCCAATCCCCACGAGCGGTTGGTGGACCTGCTGGCCGGCTCGCCGGAAACGGGCGACAGCGAAGCGCGTGAGCAAATGGCGCAGCAGATCGTCCGCATCCTGGAAGCGCAGCGCATCATCTCGCTCGACACCATGTTCCAGCTCGCCGACCACATGGAGAGCATTTCCCATGGCGAGAAGCTCAACACGGCGCTGGTGAACCGGCTGGCCGGCGGCATCGGCGAGATTCAGCTTCCGCGCGCATCCTTGACCGCCCCGGAAAAGAACGCCCTGGGATTCGGCTACTGGACCGAGAGGCACATCGAAGCCGAACGCAAGCTCAACCTGCGCGCCGCCATAGAGAAGGCGGGGGGCGATCCCGAAAAACTCAAGGACGCGCGCGGGCTGATGGCGCCGCTGCTGCGCGACACGCTGCTGGCCTTCAACTACGCGCACTACGCGCCGCCGGGAGCCCAGATCCTGTACACCAACCCCGTCTTTGTGCGCAGCCACGATTTCGTCGGGCCCCAGGGTTCGACCCGCACCTGGCGTCCGACAGACCTGTTCGGCACCGGCTGGCCCTCGAACGGCGGCGGGCGGCTGGTCGGTTCTCTCTCGACTCTGCCGTACGTATTGGCCGAAGCCGAGCAGAACTTTCTGATTCCCGAGCAGACCCAGGCGCTGATCTGGGGAGACCTGGCACCGCAAATGATCCTGGACGCCAAGATCCCGCGCTGGTGGAACGTCACGCCCTCGCAAGTCCACTGGGTGGGGCTGCACCTGCGCTATGGCCGCGAGCTGCTGGCGGAATCGGCTTTCGATGCGGAGCTGCGCGCACAGGTGTTGGATTTGTTATCGCTGCTGGCGTCGCCGGCGCGCATACACGAGGTGGGGGGCTTGATCGAGCGGGGCGCGGTGAAGGATGCCGTCGAGCGGGTTACGCCCTCGGAGCTGTTCTCGCTAGCGCGAGACATGGCCTCGCGCCAGGGCGCCGATAGTTCCGACATCCTCCAGGAGCTGCGCCAGCTCGCCCAGGCATCGCCCAACGAAGTGAACTACGCGGCCATATCCCGCGCCTTCGGCACGCCCAAACCCACACTCGCCAATTCCTACGAGCCGGAGCTGCTCAACCTTCGCACCTTCCCCACTTTGATGGGATACTCGAGCCGCATTATGGCGGAAAGCTGGGAATCGAACACCTTATACTGGGCGGCCCTGGCCGACGAGCTCGGCCTCTCGCCGGGGCAGCTTAACCTGCGCATTCCGGAGTGGACCCAGAAGCTGGTCGAGCGCATCTTTGCCTCCCACCTGGAAGATTGGCCCGCGGTGCTGAAGTCGCTGCACCTGGTGGGTGACGATGTGCGGGCGCGCAGCCGTGCGACGGTCGCCGCCGACAGACCTGGTATCGAGGAATTCTGAAACGGGATAAACCATCATGACGATTTCGCGGCGAGGATTCATGGGGATGACTGCAGGGGGGCTGCTGCTCCGCGCTCAGGAGACGAGCCAGCGGCCGGTCTTTCGGGTGAAGGTCGACATGGTGGTGCTCAGCTTCCAGGTGACCGACAGCAAGAACCACTACATCAACGGCCTCAAACCAGGCGACTTTCGCATCTACGAAGACGGCATCCTGCAGAAGGTGGCGACTTTCGCGGAGGGCGCCAAGGCCCCCGTGGCGGTGGCCGATAACGGCACCACGCGCCCGCTGCTGGAAGCCAGGAATGAAGTTCTGCCGGGTCTCGACCGTCCGGACGCTTTCGTCGGCACCAACGTTTTCGTGTTGTTCGACACGAGCAACTTCATGTACCGCAGCTTCGTCTACGCCGAGGACGCGATTGCCGATTTCGTGCGCGGGCTGGACCGCGCCGATTCGATCGCGGTCTACACCTTCAGCCGCAATTTGTCGCGCGCGGCCTCTCTGACGCGAGATCACGGCGAAGCTATTGGCGGCCTGCGCAACGCGGTGGCCGGCGACGACACCGCGCTTTATAATTGTCTGCTGCTGACGCTGCGCGACGCCGCCAAGATCCCCGGCCGCAAGGTGATCATCGTGTTCTCGAACGGGCCCGACAATGCCAGCATGGTGGCCCCAGACGACGTGCGCGCCGTGGCCGAAGACGAAGGCATCCCCATTTACGTCATTTCCACCAGCGAAGTCAACAAAGATCCAATCTCGAGCGGTGTTTTCCGGCGCATGGCGCAGCGCACCGGGGGCAAATCCTACTGGGCCAAGACATGGCAGAAGCAGGTGGAGGCGTTCGAGGACATTCGCGAGGACATGAGCAACTCCTACACCATCACCTACTACCCGCAGGCCAACCCCAACGAAGGTTTCCGCAAAATCTCGGTAGAAATCGTGAGCGACCCCGGCAAGAAATACCGCGTGCATTCGCGCCCCGGCTACCGGCCCAGCCGCGCATTCTGAGCGGTTTGGCAGGGCGCTGCGCCACGCCGGGCTGACTAAAGTTCCTGGCACCCCGGCCGATGAACAAAGTGTGGTGTTCCCGCTGGTCCGTCATGGCAGATTGAGCGGCTGCGCTGCGCTCATTCTGGCACTGGGCGGCAGCGGGTTCGCGCAGCAGTACAGCTTCCGCCACTATGGGGCTGCCGAAGGGCTTCAAAACCTGGTCATCCTGTCGTTGGCGCAAGACGGCGCCGGCTACATTTGGGCTGGGTCGGAAGGCGGCCTGTACCGGTATGACGGAACCCGCTTTCGCCTGATGGGAGCTGCCGAAGGGCTGCCCTGCAGCAACGAAGTCCACACCTTGCACGTGGCCGCGGATGGCGCCCTCTGGGCCAACACCTGCGCGCAGATTCTCCGTTTCGACGGGCAGCGCTTTCAGGCCATCACTCGCCTGGGCGGGTGGCAGGCCGGCGCCCAAAGCATGGCGGACGGTCCGCACGGCGGCGTGCTGGTAGCCACTCCCGCCGGCCTGTACGAGGCGCTGCCCGGTAGCAGCGGTGACCCCTTTCGGGTGCGCCCTTACCTGTTACCAGCCGAATTGGCGGACAAACCAGTGCGCGGAATCGTGCGGCATGGCTCGCAGCTCTGGTTCGGGTGCGGCCAGCGGCTTTGCCTCGAAGACGGCGGGCGCGTCTCGGTGTTCGGGCCAGAGAGCGGCTTGCCGGAAGACTCCTGGAATGGAATACAAGTGGCGCCGGACGGTTCCGTGTGGGTCCGCAGCCCGAGCCGATTGTACCGAAAGCCGCCCGGCGCGACACGGCTGGTTCGGGAGAAACCGGATATGGCATCCAGCAGTTTCTGGGGCGCCTTGACCATCGTCCGGGACGGCTCGATCATGGTTCCCTCCGACCAGGGGCTGGCGATTCGCAGCGAGAGCGGCTGGAGCGTCTTGGATCAGCAGAACGGGCTGCGCACCGCCATGACCAGCGCCGCGCTCGAGGATCGCGAGGGATCGCTGTGGATCGGCCTGATCGGAGCGGGTGTGGCACGCTGGCTGGGTAGAGGCGAATGGGAATCCTGGACCAAGGCGCAAGGCCTGCCCTCGGACCTGATCTGGAGCATACGGCGCGACCGGAGAGGAGCGCTCTGGGTTGGCACCTCTCAGGGCCTGGCGCGGCTGGACGGGCCGGCGCGACCGAGGACGTGGACCAGAAAAGACGGCCTGGGCGGCGATAATGTCCGATGGCTCGGCGAGACTTCCGACGGCGCAATCTGGGCGGTTACCAGACCAGGAGGATTAGCTCGCATCGATCCGGCCACCGGCAAGATCGGTCTGGCCGGCCGGAGGGACGGGCTCACCTGCGATGCTCTGAACCGCGGGTTCGTCGACCGGCTGGGCCGGCTGTGGCTGGCAACTACCTGCGGGGTCTTCCGCAGCGACCGACCGGCGGCTTCCACCCGCTTCATCCGCATCGACCAGCCCGAATCGTTGCAGCACGCAGCTTGGTCCGTGTTCGAAGATCAGCAGGGGAGTATATGGATCACCAATCCAGCGGGGCTGTGGCGATTGCGCGACGGCGAGTGGCGCCACTACGGCAGATCGGACGGGCTCCTCAGCGACAACCCTTACATTATCGCCATGGCCGCGGACGGGGCCCTGTGGCTGCGCCACCGGTTCGACGCCGGAGTGGAACGGGTAGAGTTTTCGGGCGACCGCATCGTGCGCTCGATGCCCATGGTGCCAGCCGACCCGATGTCGGTGGAGGTCACGGCCTTCCATGGCTTTGACGCCTTAGGACGGTTCTGGCGGGGTGGGGCCAACGGGGTGGCCCTGCTGGATCGCAACTCGTGGACCGACCTGACCACCGAAGACGGGCTGGTCTGGAACGACACCGACGGAGAGGCATTCTGGGCCGATGCGGACGGCAGCGTGTGGATCGGAACCAGCGGCGGTCTGGCGCACTACCGGCCACCCAAAGGCGGCTCGCGGGGGCCACCGGTGGCAGCTCCGGTCATCACCAGGCTTGAGATCAGCCGCTGGCCGCGACTGGTCGAGGCTCAGTTCTCCTCGCTCAACTACAAGAGCGAGCAACTGGTGCGGTTTGCCTACCGGCTGGACGGGGGAGCCTGGAGCGACGCCGCCGAGCGGAGCCTCTCCATCGCCGGACTCGGCCCGGGGCGGCATCGGCTCGAGGTCCGCTCCGGGATTCGCGGCGGTCCGCCTTCAGCCAGCGTGGCCGCGGCGGAGTTTCAGGTGGCGCCGATGTGGTGGGAAACCTGGTGGCTGCGATCCCTTACCCTCTTGCTGACCGCTGCCGCCGCGTGGGGCGCGATTCGGTGGAGACAGCGGCTGCTTCGGCAAAGGAACCACGAACTGGAGCGCGCCGTGCGTGAGCGCACCGCTGAGCTGGAAGCCGAACGCGCCAAGGTGCTGGAAGAAAAGACCCGCGCCGACGAGGCCAACCAAGCCAAAAGCCGTTTCCTGGCGCACATGAGTCACGAGATCCGGACACCCTTGAACGGTGTGATCGGCTTGAGCAGGCTGCTGGAGGAGATGTCGGTTCCCGACGAGGCGCGAGACACGCTCCGGCTGATTCACTCCTCGGGCGACGCCTTGCTGAGCGTGGTCAACGGCATCCTGGATTTCTCCAAAATCGAGGCCGGAAAGCTGGATGTGGAAGTCATCCCCTTCCGCCTCCGTGCCTGCCTGGAGGAGAGCCTCGAGATGTTTCGCCCGGCGGCCGCGAAAAAGGATTTGGGCCTGCGATGCAGTTTGGCCCCGGATGTGCCGGAATGGGCCGCCGGCGACGGAACCCGCCTGCGGCAAGTGCTCCTCAACCTGTTGTCGAACGCACTCAAGTTCACCAGTTCGGGCGAGGTCACGCTTTCCGCAAAGGTAGACCGGGAAGACGACGCCGCGCATCTCATCGCCATCGAGGTGCGCGATACCGGCATTGGCATTCCGCCGGAGGACCTGCACAGCCTGTTCAACTCCTTCAGCCAGGTGGACGCTTCCATCAGCCGCCGTTACGGCGGGACTGGCTTGGGACTGGCGATCACCAAGCGGCTGGTAGAACTCATGGGCGGCGCGATCAGCGTGGAATCGAAGCCGGGGGTGGGCACGCGGTTCCGGTTTACGATCCTGCTGCCCGAGGCCCAGGAACCGCGGCCCGCACAGACGGTTGTCGCGCCCGCGCCGGGTGAGCGCGGACTGAAAGTGCTGGTTGCGGAGGACAACCCGGTGAACCAAATAGTCGTCCTGGCGCTGTTGCGGAAGCTGGGGGTGAATGCCGATCTGGCCACCGACGGTTCTCAGGCTGTGGCGGCCGTTCTGGAACACGACTACGACCTGGTTCTTATGGACATGCAGATGCCGGAGATGGATGGTCTGGCCGCCACCCGCGAAATTCGAAGCCGGCTGCCGGCGGATCGCCAGCCCGTCATCTGCGCGCTCAGCGCGCACGCAACGACGGACGATCGCGACGCCTGCCTGCGGGCGGGGATGAACGGGTTTCTGACGAAGCCGCTGGAACCGGAGAAGCTTCGCAATCTTCTTGCCGGGCTGGCGGCGCCCAGCAGCGCGCCGCAGAGCGATTCAGCTATCCGAGTCTCGTAATCAACTGCTGAATCTTGTCGCGGTCTTCCTTGGTGGGATTGTATTTCAGCGCGTCTTGAAGCTCCTTCAGCGCCCGCGCCCTGTCGCCCTTTTGCGAATACGCCATTCCCAGGTGATACCGGAAAACTGCCTGGGCAGGCACTTTGTTCACCAGATCCTTGAAGACGTCGATGGCGTTGTCGGTGAGGTTCTTCTTGAGGTAGATCCAGCCCAGGGTGTCGGAGACCTCGGTCAGGTCCGGCAGCAACTGCTTGGCCCGCGTCGCCTTGGTGAGGGCGTCGTCCAGATCGCCGCCGTGCTCGGAAAGCAGAAATGCCAGGTTGTTCAGCGCCACGCCGTTGTTGGGATCCAGCTTGATCACGACCTCATACACCTGCCGGGCCTCGAACCAGCGCCCCGCGGCGTCCAGCCCCAGCGCCAGCGTGCTCAGCACCGCGCCGTTCTCGGGAAGGATCTCGCGGGCCTTCTGCAGCGCCGCGATGGAGTTGCTCAGATCGCCCTTGCGCCGGTACGTCTCGCCGATGCGCAGGAAGATGTCGCCTTGCGATTTCGACCCCTTAGGGAGCGACTCCGCCACCTTCTCGAAACAGGAGACCGCCAGGTCGAACTTGCCGGCGCGGACCGCGGTATTGCCGAGGGCCAGTTGGATGTCCATACGATTGGGCGCCTTGGCGGATTCGGTCTGCAACAGTTGCATTGCCCGATCGGGATGGTCCTGCGCCATCTCTGTCTCCACCATGCCCATCAATCCACGCGAGTTCGCGGGGTTCAACTCGTAGGAGCGCCGAAAGGAGTCTTCGGCTTCCCGGTACTTGTTCTCCGCCAGGTTCACGACGCCCAACTGGAAAAGCACATCGGGAGAACTGGGGTTGGCCTGGAGCATGGAGTCCAGCAGTTGGCGCGAGTCCCCAAACTTCTTCTGGCCCATGAGAGCGGCCGATGCGATGAGCCGCGCGTGGTTGTTGTTGCGGTCGATCGTGAGTACCTGTTGGGCGCTCTTCAGGGCGGCGTCGAAGTCCCCGCGGGTGACCTGCAACTGCGCCAGGGCCAGCCGCGCCAGCACGTAGTCCGGCCGCAGATCTATGGCCTTCTGGAAATGCTGCCGCGCCTGCTCCCACTCGGCGAGCGCGGCGTGCGCGCGGCCCAGGTTGTACTGCGCGACGGGGTTGTCCGGCGAGTGCGTCACGACAGCCTGCAACTCCGACAGCGCCCTGGTAACGTCGCCTTTGTCCAACATGAAGGTGGCCGCCAAGCCGCGCGCATCGTTGTCGCCGGGATCGTCCTTCAGGATCTGCGAATTCAATTCGGCCGCCTCACCCCGCTTGCCCTGCCGCATGAGCACTTCGATGATGCGCTTCTCGTAGGTGGCCTTCCTCTTGACGTCCTTATTGAGGTCCTTTGACATGCCCTCGCGATACTCGCGGACGGCGGAGTCCGGGTCTCCCATGCGCAGGTAGAAATCGCCCACTGTGATGTATGCCTGCTCGTATTCCTTGGCGTGAGATTTGATTTGATTGAGGACGCCCAGCATTTCCTCACGCTGCTTCTGCATGTAGTAATGCCCGGCCAACAAGGTCAGGTATCCGAACTGTTTAGGATTGTTCTGGGATCCCAGCTTCAGAACCTGCTCGGCGTCGGCGGGCCTCTTTTGGAACATCAGCAGCCGGTAGAGTTCAGTGTAGGCGGTTTGAAACGTCTTGTCCTTTTCGATGACACTGCGGTAAAGCTTTTCCGCTTCGGGAAATTGAGTTTCCGCCGACAGGGCCCGGGCCAACTGCATGACAACGCCAACCTGCCCGGGCTTGATGGCCTCGGCTTGGCGATACTGCGCGATGGACTGGTCGAGCAACGCCCGCCCCTCGTCCCGCATGGCGACCTTGAACTGCTCGGAGGCCCGCGCGTAGTCCAGATCGCCACTGAGCCTGTGTCCGTCGTACGAATTCGGGTCGCGTTTCAGCAGCGCGTCGCAATAGCCCTCGACTTCGTCCAAGTAAGCTTTCTCGCGCGTGACGCCGAGGTAAATCTCGCTCAGCTTGACCACGGCGTCCCAGTGATCGGCCTCGCTTTCCGGCAGCAGTTCGACAGCGCGACGCAGCGCGTTCACGGCCTCGGTCGCGTTACCCAACTTCAGAGCGGTCAGGCCCAGCTTGTAGTGCGCCGGCCCCCAACGCTGGTCCTTGGCCTTGGCATTGAGGTACATGATACGCGCTTCTTTGTACTTGCCTTTGTCGAAGTACTTGTTTCCGCTTTCGAGATAACGCCTCTTGGCGACGTTGGGATCGCGGCTGCACGATACCAGCGCTAGCACCGCCGTTACCATAATCGCGACTAGACGTTTGGAACGCATAGCTTCCTTAGACCGATTCTCTTGCCCTCTCCCGCCAAGTTCCATGGCCGAGGTAACGGAAAGCATCGGCGGAGACATTATAACAATACCAGTATCACCAGAAGCGTTTGGGAGGGGGCCGCAACTACTGTACGTAGACGGTGGGCACGTCGGTGCCCGGAGAATTGCCCGACCGCGACATGGCAATCGCCAGCGGCGTCTGGCGCGTGTTGAAGGTGGTGACCGGCGCTGGCGGATTGCTGGCGGTGCTGTAAACGTCCACCTGGCTGGAGTCGGTGTCCACCAGGTAAATGCGCTTGCGAGCCTCGTCCAGAACCAGGTCCGCAAGCGACAGCGTATGCGGAACCACCGTCCCGAAGGTCGCACCCCAGGAGGGCAAGACGCTCAGTACACACACTAACAGGGGCCGGGCTACAGACATCGGTAAACCAATATAACCCATGGCGGGTAGCGAAGTTGCGACCGCGCCATGGCTAGAGACGGTGGCAGGTCAGCACTGTAGCGCCGGATCACCGGCCCGGATGGCGCCGCCTCGCTCTTCCAAGGTGACCGTTAGGGGCATCTCCTTCTTGTTTCGTACCACCGTCACCGTGAAGGTCTTCTTCGAACCTAACGCGCGCAACGCCCTGGTGATTTCCTGCGGAGTGGTAACCGTGGAATCATCCAGCTTGACGACCACGTCGCCGGCTTTGATGCCGGCTTTCTCGGCGGGCGAATTCTTGCGCACCAGCTTCACCAGCACGCCATCTTTGACGCCGAAAAACTCCGCAAGCTGCTCTTGCGAGGTCAGCGATTCGCCTTCGATTCCCAGCACCGGATTCTGCCAGGTCATCTGGAACCGCGGGATCTCGATCTGAGGCGGGCGGATAAAGGGAACCGTTAGGTCGAGGCCGCCGGACCGGACGACCGTACCCTTTCTCGCCTCGATGGTGGCATTCAGCGTTTGCGCCGCGCCGTTTCGCCACACGGCAATCTTCACCTGGCGGCCGACGGGAGTTTCGCGCACCAACCGGGTGAGCTGTTCGATGCCCTGAACGGTAGCGCCGTCATACTCGAGCACCACGTCGCCTTCTTTGATGCCGGCCTTGGAGGCGGGGCTGTCTTGGGCCACGTTGGTCACCTCCGCGCCGCGCTCCTCCTTCAAATTGAGGGCCTTGGCGCGCTCGGCGGTGATATCGGCCACGCCAATTCCCAGGTAGCTCGCGCCACCTACCTGCACCGTGACTTGCGCGTTGCGCCCCCGGGCAGTCTGGGACCACAGAGCGGGCGCGGACAAAACGACGGCCAGACATGCCATGCCAATTCCGAGAATCAGTTTCATAGAAAAACCCCTATGGTTGACGTTTGATAAATATCGTTCCTTGCGTGGCGGAGATTCTCAACAACGGTCCTCCGCCGTTTACCGGCCCCTCCGCTACAATCCGCGCCCCCTGTCTCCGCACTGGGATGGCAGGGAATTCGGAGACGATCCGCCGGATGGTATCGGCCATCTCGCTCTCGGCCCGGATGTTCACACCCACGTTAGACGGGATGAGCACGGTAATGTCACCATCGCCGGTGGCCAGGAAGGAATCGGCCGGCTTGCCGCCCAGCAGGTCGGCCAGGATGCTGCCCATCATGGTGGAAACCTGCATGCCGCCCAGGATATTGCTGAGCCGAACGCCGCCGGCGCCCGATTCGGACTCGACACCAGCGGCGGCGCCCACTTCGAGGGGTCCGGCCATGTTGCGGGCAATCACGATCCCGCTGGCGGAATCGACCATGATGCGGCCTCCGCCCGTGGTGGCTGTCACGGTGGCCCCCGCCTTGGCAATGTGTATTCCACCGGCGCGGGTTTGGGCGCGCACCGGGCCGCCCAATTCGGTGGCCACGATGTCGCCACCCTCGGTCTCGAGGACGGCCTCTCCGCGCACCGTCCCGACCGTGATGCGTCCGGCACCGGAGGCGCACTCGAGCGATCCATCCACTTGCCCGACGCGCACGTCGCCGCCACCGGTAAAGAGCTTGCAATCGCCGCGAATGCGGTCCACAAACAATTCACCGCCGCCGGTCGAGACCACCAGCGCGCCATCGACGCCGCGCACATCGACCGCGCCGTCGGAGGTGGAGACGGCCGCCGCGGCCAGGCGCGGGGCTTTCACCGACACCGCGGACAGGAACGGGCCGCCTGGCACAGTCAATACCAGCCAATCACCCTGCGGCGCCAATCGCACGGCATATCGCTCGAGGACGCGGAGCGCCTCGGCGGCGGTGCGCGTTTTCACGCTGACCTTCACCTGGTATGACAAGTCTTGCGAAACGCCGCCTTCGAGCGTCACCGGGCCGTGCGCGTTCACCCGCAAACGGGGCGTGGCGGGGCCGGCGCCGGAGAAGGTACGCACCCAAACGTCGCCTTCGCGGGTGAGTTCCTGCTGCGCGAAGGCGGCGCTCACGAAGGCAACCAAGGGCAGCCACGCGAGAGCCACCCGAGCGCTAAAAGGTCCCGATCGACGCATTCATATCCTTCAGCGCCTTCTCACACTTCAGGCGCACATAGTTGTTGTCTTCCTTCTGCACCAGGTTCTGGAGGACTCCAACCATAGAATCGTCGCGGTGCGAGACGAGCAGGTCCACCACCTGCATGCGGACGGCGGGATTGTCGTCGGCCAGGAGAACCTGGGCGAGGGTCTTGCGAATCTGGGGATCGGCCGCCAGCGGCTTCAAGCCATCCAGAGCCTTGAGGCGCACTCCCGCATTGGAATCATGAGCCACGGCATTGAGCAGGGCATCGCGCACTTCCCCGGAGTCCGCGCGGCTCTTCAAGAGGTCCACGGATTCCACGCGCACGGCGGGGTTGTCTTCGCGCGCGGCAGCCAGCAGCAGCCTCTGGATGTCGCGATCGCCGGTGGGTCCGGAGACGACGCGGCGGCGCGTTTCATCGAAGGCAATTTGCACGCGGCCGGAGCTGTCGGGCTCGACGGAACGCACCGTGGAGAACACTTCGCCGGCCGGCGAGAGCGAAGACGCCGGCACGCCGGCGCTGAACCGCGCGGCGAAGAAGCCCACGGCCACCAGTGCCACCGCGGCCACGGGCGTGCGGTAACGGTGGAACCCCGCGAGCGTGGCTGCCAGGGCTTCCAGAAACAGCGCCCAGGGGCCTTTGGCCGGTTGGAAGAAGTGCGGCGCGCCACCCTGGATGGCGGCCCACAGATCGGCGCGGCAGGACTCGATCAGCATGGGCGGAACCTCGGCCTGGCGCCGGTCCAGCGCCGCCGCTAAAGCACGCTGCCGCTCCATTTCGCGCGTGCAGCCGGCACAGGCGTGCAGGTGCTCCGCGAGGCGGTCTTCCTCTTCCGGCATCAACTCGCCGTAAAAATAGAGGGGAATCAGCCTGGTAACCGAATCGCAAGTCATACGCAATCTCCCAATACCGCACGCATTTTCCGGGTGGCCCGAAAGAGGCAGTTCTTGGCGGCCTCTTCGGTGGTGCCCAGCATTTCACCGATGTTTCGCAAACGCAATCCCTGGTAGTGGCGAAGCTCGAAAACCATGCGCTCGCGCGGGGTGAGGTCGTGGAGCGCATTCTCAATGCGCCGCTGCAACTCCCGGTTCCAGACGGTGCGTTCCGGGTTGGCGTGCGCGGCTTCCTCTTCAAAAACATCCATACGGTCGACCGGCCCACCGGGCGTTTCCACCACCGCGGACTCCTCTTTCCGGACCTGCCGCTTGCGCAATTGGTCCAGGCAGATGTTGGTCACGATGCGGTACAGCCAGGTATGAAAGCTGCAATCGAACCGGAACGAATGGAGGTTCCGGTAGACCCGCAGGAACGCTTCCTGATAGACATCCCGCGCATCTTCCGGCGACCGCAGCAGGTTCATGGCGAGCCGAAGCACACTTTGGTCGTGAGCGCGAACCAGTTGCTCGAAGGCATCCTGGTCGCCGCGCTGGGCCGCCCGAATGAGCGAATCAATCTGGGGACTCAATCGGGCGCCTACCGCTCCGGCTGCATCCTGAGCCATAAACCAAGCTAGTCTAACGTCTTACCGGCTCCCATACCACCTGCCTTGTAAGATTGGACGGGCCGGTTGCCGAATGGTAACGGTGTGGCGCCGATTTTGAGGGGGGCTGCTCTAGGCTACGCGGTCGGCGCGGTGACTGGCCTGCTCATAGCCGCGCACCACGTGATAGACCAGGGCATCGAAGAACTGGCCAATCCGTTGCTCCAACTCCTCTTGTGCGTAGACTTGGATCACGGTCATGGACAATGCCTCCTCGTGGACAAAGCCCAGGATCTTGTTCTTCAGGATGTGCATCCGAAGCACCGCCTCGTGCAACGGAATGTTCTGTTCCAGGCGCATCCCGCCCAGGACTTGAAACCGGCGATAGGTTTCCTGGTCTTTTCTTGACAAAAGCAGATAACCCAGGTTCTCAAGAATCTCCCGGCACCACTCCTTAGTTTCTGCCTCGGGCAGCGCTGCCACGGTTTGCGTCTCAGGGTTCTCCCGGATGGAACGGATGAGCCGTCTGGCTATTTCCTCCCAGTTCCCTTCAATCTGTTGAACCAGCCTTGTGGAAATCATGGTCCCCTCCCAGCGTCGTTGGAGCATCGGTAGGGTTACGGCACCCAGTACCTAGCGTAACAAGTTCCGGTGCTTCTCTTATTAGCATGGCACACTCAGGAAAAAAATTCACAGAATGATGGGAAGCACGACATTCAGGGCGGAAAGCGGCGTGGCGGACCGGCGGCGGTTGGCAGGCTGAAGCCTGCCCCACCTTCCACGGTACAATCACGGGTATGAAACGATTGGCTACGGTTTTTGTTCTGGCAGCCGCGGCTGTGTTCGCGGCCGCGCCCGAAGAGTTTTCCACGTCCGCCGGAGCGCTTCGGCTCACGCCGATCCAGCACGCCAGCCTCATGATCCAAGCTGGAGGCAAGGTGCTGTACGTGGACCCGGCGCAGGGCAGCTACGATGGGCTGCCGCAGGCCGACTACATCCTGATTACCGATATCCATGGCGATCACATGGACCCGGCACTGGTCGATAAGCTGCGAAAGCCATCCACCGTGATTCTGGCGCCCAAAGCGGTCGCCGAAAAGGTCAGGGGCTGCACGGTAATCTCCAATGGCGAGACGAAAACCGTGGGTGCCTTCAAAGTGGAAGCCATCCCCATGTACAACATGAAGCCCGCCGCGGATGGACAGATCTACCACGAAAAGGGGCGCGGGAACGGTTACATCCTGACTTACGGCGGCAAGCGGTTTTACTTCTCGGGCGACACCGAAGGCACTCCCGAGATGAAAGCGCTGCGCAATATCGACGTGGCGTTCGTGTGCATGAACCTGCCGTACACCATGACGCCTGAAGCCGCCGCCGAAGCGGTGCGCGCATTTCATCCGGCCATCGTTTACCCGTACCACTACCGCGGGTCGGACACCACTGCGTTCGCCAAAGCCCTGGCGGGCACGGGTATCGAAGTGCGTCTGCGCGACTGGTACGCGAAGTAGGAAGCCGCCCGGCGGTTACATCGGCGGACGGGCTTCGCTGGACGGCGGCACGACACCTTTAAGGCGCATGTAGACGGCCAGGTAGCCGTACTCTTCGTTGCTATGGATGGTGTTGCCGATGAGCGCGCCCAGCTTGGAACGCTGGCCGCGGCCGGCCAGCGCCTCCCCGGCATTGGCGTCGGTGATGCTGTCCCAGGCGGCGTCGCACTCGTCGAACGACGCCTTGAGCGCGGCCACCAGGTCGGCCTTGGCGGTCTTGGAGGCGGCGTCGGCCTGCTTCTGCTCGCCCTTGACGGCGGCGCAGGTGCGCATCTGAGTATCTGCGATGTGCGCGATGAGCGCGCCGAAGGTGCGAATTTCAGGCGAAGCTTTGAAACCGTAATTCTCGTCCGACATCTTGTCGGCGGCCTTGGTGAGGTTGGTCTTGATGGCAGTGTAGGCCCGCTTGGACTCCGCGATCAGCGGATTGGTCTGGGCCTGGAGCGCGCAGCCGCCGACGAGGGCGGCAGCGAAAATCATCACGACAGATCGGTTCATATCGATAGTCTCCTTCAGGGGTGATGTGTTGAAGCCACTGATATTCTATACCCGCGGCTAGCCGGCAGGGCGGGCGGCGGCGCGGAGCAGGGAGACGGCTTCGCGCGCCTTCTCAAGCAGGAGGCCGTGCTCGGCGCCGGCGCCCACGAAGCGCATGCCGCGCTCGACCCAGGCTTTGGCCGAGGCCACGCTGCGCGTCTGAATGCCGGGGACCACGCCGTGCTGGTTGCACTTTTCGATGAGGCGCTCGACAGTCGAGATCAGCAGCGAATTGTCCATCTGGCCGGGGATGCCGAGCGAAATGGACAGGTCGGCGGGGCCAACCATGGCGATATCCATGCCCTTGACGGAGAGCAACTCGTCGGCGCGCTCGATGGCGGTAGTGGTTTCGAACTGCACTACGGCCAGGGTGTTGCGGTTCTGATGCTCCATGATCTCGGGGAAAGAGCGGGCTTCGTAATCGATCATGGTGGCGTTGACGCCGAAGCCGCGCCTGCCTTGGGGCGGGAATCGCAACCAGCTCAGGGCTTCTTCGAGGGGCCTGGGGTCCTCGACGCGCGGCAGAATGATGCCCTGCGCGCCCGCATCGAGCAGCCTCGCTACCAACGAATAGAGAAGCTCAGCCACGCGGACGATGGGAGTAATGCCGGCTCCGACGGCGGCGACGATCATGTCATGCGCGGTTTCGAGATTGAAGGAACCGTGCTCCATGTCGATGAAGACGTAATCGAAGCCGGCGGCGGCGAAGGTGCGGGCGATTTCCGGAGACCGGTAACTTTGTATAGCGCAGCCGAGGACCGTCTCGCCCTTGGCCAACCGCTCGCGAGTATGATTGACGCGCATGTGGATCAGCTCCTTGGCTGATACTCGAATATAGCGCGCGTGGCATAATCGCAGGTATGGAAATCACCTGGAATCTCTGAAGGGCACTTGAAATCAACAAGTTGCCTCGTTTTCAATACGATGAATTGGAGACAACAGGCGGATAAGGACAGAGGACTGACGCATATTGTACACGGTTTTAGCGGACAACCCGCCCTTCGCCGACGCAGCCACGGGCTTACAGTCGCCGGCACACCCCCAAATAAAACGAGCCGCCCGATTTCTCAAACTGCGCCCGCGTATTGGCGATTGAGCAGCGGAATTCCGGAAGGCCCAAGCTCCAAGCGCCTCACACAGACGATTCTCGGGCGCTACAATCATGAAAAGGCCACGTCATGCCAGCCAACACAACTTGCTTCGTAATTGCTCCAATCGGGGAACCTGATTCGCCAATCCGCAAGCGATCCGATCAGGTGTTGAAGTACATCATCAAACCCGCCGCCGAGGAGTGTGGGTTCACAACCCTGCGTGCTGACGAAATCACTCAACCCGGAATCATCACCAGCCAAGTAATTCAGCACATAATGGAAGACGCTATGGTCGTGGCGGACCTCACGGGCCGCAATGCCAACGTGTTCTATGAACTGGCAATCCGCCATGCCATTAGACGGCCTTATGTGCAGATTATAGACGAGCGTGAACCACTTCCTTTTGACGTGGCTAATGTCCGAAGCATTTCTTTCACGCATCAAGATCTCGACAGTGCAACTATGGCAAGGACCGAGATCGTCAAGCAGATGCGCTCAATGATGGGAAGCGACAAACCTATCGAGAGTCCGATCACCGCTGCGGTTGATCTCAACACCTTGAGAACTAGTGAGAAGCCCGGAGACAGGCATTTTGCCGAACTCCTAACAGCCATCGCAGAACTCAAGCAGCAGGTTACGTCTTTGCAACAGCAAGGCGCTGTTCCCGCCTCACTGACAGATTTACGTTCGTATGCTCCATATCTCTCCGCTTCAGTGGCTGAAGTGGCACACATCACGGAGGCGGCTAACGCTGTTATGGGCAAGTGGGCGGAGCCTGTGGATCTTTCGGGGATCAAGGTCTCCAATGATCCAATTCAACCTGTCAAACCCAAGAAGCGTAGCACGCAAGAATGAAGCGACCCGAACTCTTGGCCACAGGAGTGGCTAAAGGAACACGAAAAGCGATTGGTGAAACGAGCGTCATTGAAAGAATAGGATACAAGTGATATGGAAATCACCTGGCTTGGACATGGCACATTTCTATTTCGGCTTCCCTCGGGGCAAGTCATCCTGATGGATCCGTGGACCGACGGCAACCCGGCGTACCCGAAGGGGTACCAGATCGAACGCGTGGATACGATTTGCATTACGCACGGCCACTTCGACCACGTGCACGACGCTGTACCGCTGGCGCAGCGCTTTACTCCGGAAGTGGTGGCTATTTTCGAGACCTGCAACTGGCTCCAGTCGAAGGGCGTGGCCGACATCCGCCCGATGAACAAGGGCGGCTCGCAGAAAGTGGGCGAGGTCACGGTGACTATGACCCACGCGGTGCATAGCTGCGGGATTCTGGATGACGGCAAGATCATTTACGGCGGCGAGGCGGCGGGTTACGTGCTGCGCTTCGCCGATGGCCGCGCGCTGTATTTCGCCGGCGACACCAACGTGTTTTCGGACATGCACCTGATCGAACAGCTCTACCATCCGGAGCTGGCGATGCTGCCTATCGGCGACTTGTTCACCATGAGCCCGCGCGAAGCCGCGGTGGCGTGCAAAATGCTCCGCGCGCGCAAGGTAATCCCGATGCATTTCGGAACGTTCCCGGCGCTCACCGGGCGGCCGGAAGAGTTGGGCGAGCTGGTGGCGGACCTGGAAACGGAGGTTTGGGCGCTGGAGCCTGGCGAGACCGTGGAGTGGTAGGGCCTGCCGTCACGGGTTCACGAACTTGGCGATGTCCTCGATGACTTCCGGCGCCACGTGGCCGGGCTTTCGATATTCGGCCTCGGTGCCCTTGCCTTCGCCGGCGACGAAAAGGTGGTTGAGCGCGGGATAGCTGCGCATGGTGACGCCCTTGCTCGCGCCCACGGCGGCCTTCCAGAGAGCGAAGTCTTTCATGGTGACCTGAAAGTCCCGCTCGCCCTGCAAAATCAGCATGGGGAGCGCCAGTTTCTTCGCCAGTGCGGCTGGATCGTATCCCTTGAGATCCAGCCAATAGGCGACCGGCACGCCCATCACGGGGGGAGAATCCTCGTCACCGGGTTCGAGACTCTTGACTTTGGCTGCCACCCCCCTGGCGGTTTTCAGGTTGTCGGCGGACACGCCTAGATACTCCGCTTGCTCCACGACCAGGTCTTCCATCGGCCGCACATTGCCGGCGAGGACGATAAGGCCGGCGAGCTTGCCATCCTGCTCGGCGATGCGCGGCGCCACATAGCCGCCGAGACTGTGACCGAGCACGAAGACGCGCTTGGGGTTCACTTCCGGCTGCGCGCGCAACAGGGCCGCGGCTTTGACTGCGTCCTCCTCGGTCTCCTGCTCCACCGTGAAACTTGCCAGTCCGGCCATGGCGGAGGTGTACTGGCGGGTCCGTTTCTCGTAGCGCAAGACGACCACGCCGCGGGACGCCAGGCCTTCGGCCAGATCCTTGAAGACTCTGGTTCCACCGACAGTCTCATCGCGGTCGTTGGGTCCCGAGCCGTGCACCAGCACAATCCCGGGGAAGGGTCCTTGCCCGGCCGGTACGGTCAGGGTACCAGGGAGCTTCCACTGGCCTTCGCCGACAGTTACTTCGCGTTCGCGGAAGGAGTCCGGCTTGCTGTAGGCCGGCCGCTGCCACGCCACTTCGCCGGGAAGAAAGAACATTCCCGCCACCAGGCCGTCGCGGTTGACGATGAATCGGAAAATGATATTCTGCGCGGCGAATTTAGCCGGGAACTCGACGATGGTGTTGGGACCGACCTGGCGCGGGGATGGGTTGCCAATGTTCTCCATGGCGCCCCAGGACTTGATCTGAGCGCCGAGCTTGCCCAGGGCTTCCTCGGGAAGCCCCTTCTTCATGTCGGCAGTGAACATCTGGGAGAGTTCCGGGTAGTTGCCGGCAAGCAGCAGGTCCAGCGCCTTCCTGCCGAGAGCGGCGGGGTCTTGAGCCGGCTGCGCCAGCAGCAGCACCGGCAGCAAGGGCAGAATTCTTATCGCGCGCGAGAGCATCATCTAATAGAATAACCGGGATGGTGGAGGGTGGCAGCTTCCCGCAGCAACTCCCATGCCCGCTCTACGTGCGCTTTCGTGGTGGCGTAGTTGCCAATCGCCAAGTGCAGGGTGAAACGGCCGTTCAGGACCGTGCTGGAGATAAAGACTTCGCCCGCGGCGTTGACACGATCGAGAATGCGGCGGTTGTCGTCGTCGGTGCCTTTGTAGCGGAAGTTCACTACTGAAAAGGGCGCCGGCGCGGCCAGCTCGAAACGCGGATCGGCCTCGACCTCGCGGGCGAATTCCCGCGCCAGCCGCACGTGCTCGCGGATGATGGCGGCGAGGCCCTCGCGCCCGTACGAGCGCAGTATGAACCACAACTTCAGGGCGCGGAAGCGGCGCCCGAGAGGCACGCCGTAGTCCATGAGGTTGACGGCGAGCGGGTCCTGCTCGGTGCGCAGGTACTCCGGAACCAGGGAAAAGGCGCGGCTCAGCACATCCGGGCGGCGGGTGTAGAAAACACTGCAATCCATGGGGGTGAGGAGCCACTTGTGCGGATTCGTGACCAACGAATCGGCGCGTTCGCAACCGGCGAGAGCCCAGCGGAATTCCGGGGCCACGGCGGCCGAGCCGGCGTAGGCGGCGTCGACGTGAAGCCACAGGTTATGGCGCTCGCAAATGTCGGCGATGGCTGGCACGGGGTCGACGCTGGTGGTGGAAGTGGTGCCGACGGTAGCGGCGACGCAGCACGGGCGCAGACCGGCGGCGAGATCGCGGTTGATCATTTCGCGCAGCGCGTCCGGCAACATGCGAAACTCGGCGTCGACGGGCACCAGGCGAACGTTGTCGTGGCCGATGCCGACGGCGATGGCGCCCTTGGCGATGGAAGAGTGCGCCTGCTCGGAGGTGTAGACCACCAAGCCGCGGGCCACGCCCTTGGAACGCGACTCCGGGTCGGCGGCCTGACGCGCCGCGGCGATGGCGTGCATGCTGCTGGTGGAAGCGGTGTCGTAGATCAGGCCGAACCAGTCCTCGGGCAAACCGCTCCAGTGGCGCAGCCAGCGGAGGGTCACCTGTTCGAGCTCGGTGATGGCGGGCGAGGTCTTCCATAACATGCCGTTGCCATTGAGGGCGGCGGCGAGCAGCTCGCCGAGGATGCCCTCGGGGGTGGCGGAATTGGCGAAATAGGCCAGGAAACCGGGATGGTTCCAGTGCGTCATCGCGGGCACAATGAGCCGCTCGAAATCGGCGAGGATGGCCGACATGGGTTCGCCGCGCTCGGGGCCGCGGGCGGGCAGAGCGCCGGTGAGCTGGCCGGGCTTGACGGGCGGCAGCACGGGATGGCGCTCGGGATGGGCAAGGTATTCGGCGATCCAGTCGACCGCCTGGTGGCCGAAAAGGCGGAATTCTTCAGGAGTCATGAAACGTCAGCTCACGCTCGGCGCGAAACCAATCTTCCCAGGGCGAGCCGCCCCGGTATCCACGGGCTTCCCAATAAGAATAGGCCCGGCGCGCGATCTCCTCGTGAGTGGGAGCGCGCCCGCGCCGTGCGCTGCCGTCGGCGTCCTGCTCGGCGGAGTCAAAGCGGGTGCGGACGCTGTGCAATCTTCCAAAAAAATGCGGCATATCGTTTCGGAACAAACTACATATAGCAGACCGCGAGGTCATTGGGGCGGGTCCTGACTTCGGGAATGAGGGGGTCGATGGGGAGACGCAAGCAATTCCATTATTGCCGCAATTCGTCGATGGTTTGCCGCATCTTGGCGGCCTGCGGCCAGTCGGGGTGATAACTTGAGGAATTCCTCGAGCACGGCGGCGGCTTCGCGGCGCTCGCCGCGGCGCAGGTGGATCTCGGCCAGCAGAAGCTGGGGGCGGGAGAAATGCCTCGGATCGATCTGCCGCGTGCGCTCGAGGTACTTCTGGGCGAGATCCATGCGCGCCAGCTCAAAATAGGTCAGTCCAAGCTGCGAGTTGGCCAGAGCGTCGTTGGGGCGGGCGAGCACGGCTCGCAGATTGTAGTCCACGGCCTGGTCGAGCTTGTGCACGGTCACCAGCACGCCTCCGAGGTTGACCAGGGGATCGAAGGCCGCCGGCTCCTGCTCGAGCGCTTGGCGGACATTCCTCGGCTCGGTCGAATTTGCGCGTCTGGTAGGCAATGGTTCCCAGTTCGTTCCAGGCCGCGGCGAACCGAGGGGCCATCTCGACGGCGTTCTCGAGGCGCTTCACGGCGGCATCGAGATCGTGCCTCTCGAGGTCCTTCTCCGCCTCCAGGTATTCGTGCAGGGCGGCCTTCGGAATGGCCAATTGGGTGGTCGAGACGGAGTACTGGGGTACGGCGGCGGCGAGATCGAAGTCGGAATCCTTCAAATCGAGGGTGAGGGAAACCCGCCGGTGGGAGTCGGCGGCGGCGGGACCCACTTCCACCGTGCGGCGCGCTTCTCCGCGCCCCGGGATGAACACGGCGACGGTGTAATCGTCGGCGCGGAGTTTCTTGAAGCTGAAGCGGCCGGTGACGTCGCTGAGAGTAACGGCGGTGAAGGGGTTCTTGGTGCCGAATAGAGAGATGGAAGCGCGGCCTGGCGGCCGGAGTTGGCCGCAAAGCTCCAATACCGGCTCGGCAGCGAAGGCCGCCGCTGCGAGTGCCGCAGGCAAGAGAAACCGAAGCATGGGCCGATTCGATTGTATCGCGGGAAGCTATAGGTGGGCCTGCGCCAAACCGGGCGACCCCATCGCACTTTCAACCGTGCCCGGCTGGACATTGGCTCGGGACGCTGAATCCGACGCTTCACTGCATCGCCGACTTGAATTCGGCCTGCGCTCCGAGGACATCCCGAGTTGGTATAAGTCATGAACCAGTCCTTGGTTTTCCTGAAAACGCTCCCAGAGCAACTGTGTGTACTCACAATCGCGTTGCGCGTGGACCATGGCCTGGGTGCGGCTGCCGGCACAGCCAAAAAAACAAATCTCAGAGGCCTTGCACGTCAGGCAGGCAAGGTAAAATGACGGCATCGCATGGAATTCCCGCAGCACCCGCTCGCTGCGCACTCGATCGTATCCTTCGTAGATGTTGCCAAGACAGTACTCCGAACACGTCACATTTGGACAGGGGAATACATCTCCCCTGGCATTCACACTCAGAAACTTGCCGCCGCCCGGGCAACTTATACGATTGCAGAAGTTATCATAGTAAGAAGCGTGGAAGAATCGAAACACCCGTTCCAGCAATTCCATTTCCCTTAATGCAAGCCGGCACTCCCGCATATACTCCATTATCTTGAGGCTTGCTCTAACCATTGCTTCGGGTGTCGGGATCAACTGCCTTTCAAGCACTGCCGCCCTTCCGTGATCCCGCACATCATTGAGGTAAAACGTCTGAATACCCAGCGACGAATAGAGCTTCAGCAAATCCTCAATACGATCAAGCACCGCGGCGGTCGCAATCGTTATCACATGAGGATTCGCACCGTGACGTTGCAGAATCTTCAGTCCGGAGACGACCCGGTCATAGAGCCCCCGTTGCCCGTTGTGCGACTCGGCAGGACCATCGAGACTGACATTGGCGTTCACCTTGTAGCGGCGGAACATGTCCGCCCATTCGTCGTCGAGCAATGTAGCGTTCGTGGTAAAGGCGACGCGCAATGGTCTATCCTGCAGAGGCGGCAGCACTTCTTCAAACCAAGCCTTCCCAAGAAGCAAAGGCTCCCCCCCCATTATTTCGATCGTGAGGTGGTCACGACCCACCGATCGCAAACAAAACTCAATGATCTCAAGACATTCCGTCGGCGCCATTTTTGCCGATCCACCCAAATCCGTTGCTTGGACTGCGCAATAGGAACACCGTAGATTGCACGCGTTCAGAGCGTTGAGATGCAAGATATCGACATCCTCAAAGAAACGCTTCGACCCGTCGGGAATCATAGACTTCACCCTCCAGCCATTCCTGCATCTGCGTCGGCTCCAGCTCTGATTCAGGGGGGCAAAAGTCAACCTCTTGCCCCTCCGTCCGTCGAATACTCGTTATTCGGCTTGCCCTACTACATTAGCTGCGTGGGTATTCACTCAATGTGACAATCGAAATAAGCGGTGTATGAGTTTGACCAACTGCATACAGGCCAATCCTCGCCTGCGCGATTCGGGGCTCTCGCGGATATCATAGGTTTGAAGCTTTCATCCTTAAGCTTCTTCCCGTGCTGCTTGATAACCTGCTCGTCGATGATATAGCAATCACCGTTCGCATCGATCGCCATCGCTTTTCCGGTTTCTGCCATAGTTGTCTCCTTTCCTTTAAGTCCAACACCCTGTTGGACACCACTACTCTTTCGGACTCGAAGCAGGTTTCCATTGGGAAACCCGCTCCTAGTCAACCTTCTGACTACCCACGGATGGCTTTCCACCCTGTTCGCCATCACTCATCGCCGGCTCGCAGCCAGCTAACGCCTCAAACTCCTTGGAAACATCGATTCGAATTGAATCTCGCACCCGGCTTGCGTGCCTGGCTACTATTTCCTTAGGCAAACGGTACTTCTGAAGAAGCTCGGCCGGCATCTCGTAATACTCGCCCTCAAGAGTTCGAATTATCGCCATAGCGTTAATCCTCTTCGTTCCACATGTTGTGGAGTCTGTCAATCATAGGTCGCTCCGCCAGGAAGTACTCCATCAACGCCTGGTAGAACTCACAAGCGGTTTCCCGCGCCAACCGATCCGCGATATTCACCGCAGAGCAGGAGAATCCGCAAATCACCCGCGCCCGGCATGTCAAGCATCGAATTGAGTACTCATCCTCCAATACATGGGTTTCCAGGGCAGCCCTCGAATGCGACCAGCAGACCCTATCGCTTAGAGCGTCTCCCACTTTTAGCGTCTCATCAGTGGCATAAGAACAGGGAAAGATTCCGCCGGAGCTGTCCAGAAAGATGAGCTGTCTGCCGCACGGCTTGATACCCGATTGACAGTCAACTTCCGTCAAGTGACCCCCGTCGTCGCTGATGAAACGTTGCACGAGCAGATGCAACCGGTCTTCCCGGGGCAGACCGGGATTGCGAAGAGAGCTGTTTATCAGCGCAATGTAAGCCGTCGTCATCACCGACGCTGGAACTCCCCCGGAAGTTCGCGCTCTTCCGAGTGCCATTAGGGGCAGGATGTGAAAGCTACGGACGCCCAGTTCGCCGAAGAATGCATGGATTGCGGCGATGTGCGGCAAGTTGTGAACTGTCCCTACGAGAATGACGCCTGCACGGATTCCGTTCTCGCGAAGGAACCGTACGGAATCGGCGGCTGCCTCGGTGCCGGATCGCTGGGGTGCGGCGATCTCGGGCGTCCCATCGATACTCACACCGACGCCCACGTTGTGGCGTTTGAAGAGATCCACCCAACTGCGGTCGATCAGCTGGCCGTTCGTCTGAAGACACAATCGAAGCGATTTCTTGGATTGTGAAGCTCTCTCGGAAGCGTGCGAGAAGAGCGCCTCGTACCAATCGACGGGAGCCAGGGTGGGTTCGCCTCCCTGGAATATTACGGTAATCCTTGGAAAGCGGCTGTTCGCGACGACCTCATCAAGCAGGCTTTGCGCTCTTTCCAACTGCAGAGGGCCGCGGCTGGAGTTGGCGGCAACCGGCTGCGCATCTGCCAGACAATACCGGCATCGCAAGTTGCACGCTGCAGTGGGTGCAATCAATACACAACGGACCTCCGAGGCCCTTGTGGCTGATTCCGCCGTTGACTGAACAGGTGTTTGCTTCTTGCCGCGCCGCTCCCGCATGGTGGCTGCGCGGATGAGGGACGTTAAGGTTTCGCCCGCACTCATTGCCGTGACGCCCACAACAAGATTAAGCCGGGATTCCCAGTTCAGGCTCTCCGGCTTGTAGGTATTCTACACCCAACAGCCGACTTTTCATCCTCCAAAGTGCAGTTGTCTGGAATTTGTTGCTTTGGGGGCCTTCATTTTGCAATATAATAATTGCAATCTGCGATAATTCTGGAGCCGTCCGGTTTCTCCAATGGCCGACTACAATAGGTCTGAGGGTGCGGGGCTCGGTCCGAAGAATCACGGAACTCTTGCGCGGCGGAACGCGTATCGACAGAAGGACTCCATTCCCAATGCCTATGACAAACACAAACAGCCCAGAAGTGGGCCACATCCACGCGCTGTTAGCGGAGCGAGGTTATGCAGTCTCCGAAACGGCGCCCGACACTTTGAGAATCGCGGAGGTGGAAAGCGGGGTTGCCGTCCAGGCGGTCCTGGCAGGCGAAATCCTGTACCTCTCGCTGACGTGCACGGTGGTGCCGCGCGCGGCGGTCACGCCCAGTATAATGGAGCGCATGCTGGCGGCCGATAACGGCATCTCCACCTCGCACTTCCAGATCTATGACGCCGGCGCCGGCAAGGTGGCCGTCACGTTGAACAATTTCTGCAAACTCCAGGACATGGGGCCGGAGGAGGAAGACGACATTCTCTCCTGCGTGCATTTCCTGCTGGTGGATGTCATCACGGCGCGGCGCCTGTTGGGCGACCTGCAATCCTAAAGGAGAGGAACGAAGAACATGGCATTTCTATCCGATCTGTTCGGCCGCATGGGGCGCGTGGCGCGCGGCGAGGCCAATCAAGGAGTGGGCGCCATCGAAGACGCCACTTTCGAAGCGACGGTGAACCAGACCGTGGCCGACATGAAGTCCGACTTGAATAACGTGGTCCGCGCTTCCGCGGTAGCCATGAGCAATTACAACCGGCTGGACGCCGAGTACCAGAAATACGTCCGCCAGGCGCAGGAATGGAAGGACCGCGCGGGCATGGCGCTGGACGCCGGCAACGAGGACTTGGCGCGCAAGGCGCTGGCCAAGAAGGCCGAGAGCGATCAGCAGGTGGCCTCGATGAAGCAGGCGGTCGAGACTGCGCAGCAGACCAGCGAGAAGCTGAAGCAGCAGGTGACGGAGCTGAAGCACAAGATCGACGAAGGCGAGCGCACGGCCACTACCCTGGTGGCGCGCAAGAACGCCGCCATGGCGCAGCGCAAGGTCTCCGAAGCCATGGCGGGGGTGGGGAGCGCCGACAACGCGTTTTCCGCGCTGGGGCGGTTCGAGGAAAAAGTGGCGCGCGAAGAGGCCACCGCCAAAGCGTTCGACCAGCTCGCCTCGGCCGGCAAGGATGACGACTTGGAAGCGCAGTTCGCGCAACTCGGCGGGCACAGCGTGGATGCGGAACTGGCGGCGCTCAAGCAGGAGCGTCTCACGGCCAAGCAACCGCCGCCACCCGTGCTGCCCAAGGAACTGGGGCCAGGGCCGGGCGCGAAGGCGTAGCGGAACCACATGATTACGCTTACGCTGGTGGCCATTCTGGGCGTCCTGCTGGTGATCGTCCTCATGCAACTCTTTAAGAAATCCGAGGAACCGGGACCGAAAGGCTCCCCGCTGCGAGCGAAGGCTCCGGATCTGGCTCATCTCAAAGTCACGGACGCCCGGGTGGGGGACGTGATCTCGGTCTCCGGCGCGGGCGACGAGCTGTCCGATCTCGATTTCACCGCCGACCGCTGCGCCTGGTTCGAAGCCGGGCCGCGGCGTTGGTTTGAGCTGAGCGGCGGGTATCGCGAACGGCGCGTATCGCTGCGCGTGGCCACTGGCGAGGATGTCGAAGCCGCCGTCCACACCGACCCGCGTAAACTGACGATCGAAGACCTGGGCGTATCGGAAGACGACCTGGCTCAAATGGACGAGCGGCAGAATACCGCCGACTTTTTCGAATTCGACGGCAAGACCTGGCTGTATCGGCTGAGCCGCGAGGCGCAGGCTCGCCGCAGCGACGAGGCGGAGATTGCCAAATTCTACTATTGGGAATTCCAGGAACAGGGTGGCAAGGGCTTGCTCGGCATCCGCAAAGCGGAAGGTGAACCTTTCGCTGTGACGCTGGCTACCACAATCTATCCGGGCGATGTCACCGTCTACCGGGGCGGACGCACGTGAAGGGTTAGCCATGAGCCGATCCACACTTCGATTTCTGGCCGTCTTGCTGACGGTCCTCATCGTCATCGTACTGTTTGCGGGGCTGGACGCGCTGCCGCGGGCGGTACGCGCGCAGATCGATGGCGACCGCGCCGCCCTGGCGTCGGCGCAAACCCAGCTACGCTCGGCGCAGGATGAAGTCGCTCGCGATAGCCAGGCCGAACCCGATCTGTTTCACGCGGTTTCGGCAACCGGCCATTGGAGCGACCATTTCGGCGCTGCCGCCGGATTGCTCCAGGACGCCGGCCGCGACATGGACGAGCTTTCGCGGATTGAGAAGCAGAACCGGCGGCAGGACCGGCAGCGGGCTGAGTCGCTGCTCTCGCATGAGCGCGATCTGCGCGCCAAGGCATTGGCGGAAACCTCGGGCGTGCAAAAGGAAGCGGCGCAGTGGGTGGATTGGAAGCGGCAGTTGCCGCAGACGGTCGCGGAGATGGAGCGGGACTACCACGCCATACATGCCTTGGACCTGGCTCCGATGGCCGCCACCGTCCAGAAGGCGGAAACCGACTGGCCCGAGAAGAAGGCGGATCTGGATTCGCGCCTGGCCACGGTGCGCGGCGCAGTGACCCAGAGCGACAACCTGTGGCAATCTACCGATGCGGCGCGGCAGCAGGCGGCGTCCGGGAATTACGCCGGGCTGGATTTCGCCGTGTTGTTAGCCGCCGCGGATTCGCTTAAGACTTACTCGGCCACGCTGCCGCAGAGGACCGGCGAACTGAACTCGCTCAGCGGCCAGTTATACGACTCGTGGGACAAGGTGTTGGTGGATATGGAAGTTCGCGGCATCGGCACTGCCCGCGAATACGACCAGCAAATCCGCACCGTGCGAACTCACCTCACCGACGTTTCCGCCAAGACCGGCGTCACCACCTCCGAGGAGAAATGGGTTGGCGTTCCGCAGACGACGTACGAGGCCATGCGCAACGATCTCGGCATGGCCATCGAGCACAAGCCCGCCGGCCGGTACGACTCCGAATCGGAACACGTCGCCCAACCCGCGGGATTCGCGTATATGGCCTCGCCCACGCAAGCCTCCAACCAATACGGCTACTGGGAACATAGGGACGGGCGCAATTTCTGGGTCTTTTACGGCCAGTACGCGCTGATGCGCGACCTGCTATTCAACCACAACTACCAGCCGGTGGAACGCGGCGAATGGGAAGGCTATCGCACTTACCAGAGCCGCGGCCAGACTTACTACGGGCAGGACCCCGGCGCCAGCGCGCCTAAGTACGGATCGCAGGGTACGTCCACGCAGAATCGCTACTCGGGGAGCACCTACGCGCAAGGCGGCGGCTTCCGCGATTCGCAATACGCCAACAAGCCGGGATCTTATCGAGACTCGAAGTATGCCTCCCCTATGGCACGCGACCCCAACGCGGACCACACTCCCAAGCGGTTCGGAAGCTCGAGCCGGCCGGAAGAGCCGCACGCTGCACCGGTACCCAGACCGAGCTACCGTCCAGCACCGCGGCCGATGCCTTCCAGGCCGCCTATGCGGAGCCCGGGGCGGAGCTTCGGGCGGAGACGATAGAGGGCGAGATCACGTCCGGAGCGCTATGAACTTGACTCCATCCTAGGCGGATTTAACTCAACAATTATCACCAGCCGTGCTGTTTCTTCCAAAGCGCGCAACGCGTCATCGGTATGTCGGCCACGCGGCAGGTTTGAACGGGCGATCGTCGCCAGGTGGGCGTTACGACAGGTGACGAATTGCTGGCTTGTGCGATGGCAGTGGCTTGGGTCGTCTGGCCGACATCCTCCGTGGTGCGAGATGCAGTTCCGATGCCGGTACCAAACAGGAATCAAATCCTTAGTGTGTCCGATGCCCATGAACCGCCCGGAAGCGCTGCGGGCTGCATAGGCGCGTCGCGCCAATTCGCAGACCAGCGGCTCCGCTGCGTCCTCAATCGTTCGTGGGATACCGTGTCGATTCATGATGGGTTGACCGTCCCAATCAAGTAATGGCTGTCCCGCGAGATTCTTTGCGCGTGCTATCATCTCGAGGAGCGTCCAAAAGCGGTAGTACGCAAACTCCGCGTCCTGCTCCTCCCTCGCCTCGCGAAACAGCTTTACGTACAGTTGTAGCGAGTCGTTGTGCTGGACTGCCGCAAGCCGCTTTGAGAGCGTTTCGGCGCTTTCGCCGGCAAGCACGCCGCCGAGCAGGTTCCCGGTGTAGTTTGGCACCCTGACGCGCCAGCGAGAGGCACCTGCAGTGAGATCTTGGATAATTGTCCCAACCACGCTCGCATAGCTGTGGCGTTGTATCGCCAGCAAACAAGCGATCAGCTCGGCCTGCTGCTCGGCGAGAATGAAGCACGCGTCGGTAGATGGCGCTGCGAGTCGCCGGAAGTGCACTACCACTGTCGGTTGACCCCGCTTCGCTTGCTCGATGACCCTGTCGGTTTCATTCAACGATCCAGGCTGAAATCGTGTGAGAAAGGTCTGCATTAGATTCAGTTCGTCCGTACAGCCCAGCCCATCAAAGGGAACAATCTCGAAGTCGCCACACTCTAACAACGAGTGCGCGAGGCAGTTCTTTAGAAACACTAGAGCACGATAATCAGTTGACATGACCAGCATCTCTCAAGCGCGGTAGATCTCCTTACGATGCCTGACGCGGTAGAGGACCACGTCGCTGCCCTCGACGTCGTAGCGAATCCGGTATGGCCACACTTCCAGGCGCCACTGGCCCACACCTTTGCCCTTGAGCCGCTTGATGCGGGGCGGCGGGCCAAACGGGGAGGTCTCCAGAGTTCCGATCGCATTCAGCACTCGTTCCTGAACGTCCGTGGGCAGTCGCTCAAAATCGCGCCGGAAGCTCGGCGTAAGCAGGACTCTAAAGCGGGCCGGCAAGAGATTATCCGGCGCGCCGCTCAGCCAGCCGCTGCTTCAGATAGTCCCTCAGCGTGACCGCCTTGCCGGAACGGCATTCTCGGGCCGCAGCGGTGAGACTTTTTCTAAACTCGGGATCGACTTCCTCCAGCATGTCGTCAAAATCCGAAATCGAAAGAAGCACGGCAGTTGGCCTGCCGCTCTTGGTGATGACAAAACGCGTCCTGTTTTGGGCTGCCTCTTTGAGAAGAGCGCCCAATTGCGTACGCGCGATGTAAGCGGAAACGGTGGTTGCCATGTCCATCCTTTGATTAATCAATTCATCTTCATCCTACAGGATCGTCGGCAGAAGTCAAGGAGAGCGCTTGAGGAAATCTCATGAACGCCATTCCGCGATGAGGGTAGCCGACGCTCGAGCCGGCCGGAAGAGCCGCACGCTGCACCGGCACCACGAGCTTGACGGCGATGGTGCAGGGATTACTGCGACGCCTGGAACGGATGTTTCTCCAGGAAGACGATGCCCGCGTTGTCCGGGTGCGACCGCATGCCGACCTTGTCGCCAAGCTCCATCACCAGGTCGCTCCGGGCCGGGCCAAAAGGCGACCAGCGGGGCAGGCCGTCGCCATTGGGGTCGAGGTTCCTGGCGAAGTTCACCCAATAGGACGACACGACGCCGGCCAGCTTCAGATCGTACGCCTCCGGCTGCGCATTGCGGAAGGTGTCGCTGTTTCGCAGCGCTTCAGTCTTGCCGATGTTGTTGAACACGTAAGCCAAGTCTTCCCCGTGGGGCGCTCCCAGGCGGGGGACATCAGCCGGCGTGTTCGCCGGGGGTCCGCCCGGGGCCATGCGCGTGAAGTAATAAACGTAGGCGTTGGATCCGGCTTTCGCCTGCGCCTCCGCCCAGAGCCGCATGTTCAGCCCCATACTCTCCTCGGTGGCCGACCTCTGCCGCGATTCCGCCGCCTGGGCGTCGGTATTCGCCGGATACAGTTTCAGATACTCCGTAGCCGCCTCGCCGAACCTCTGATGCGCCTGCTCGATGAACTGCCGCGCGTTCATCCGGCCGCGCGCGAACATACGGCCTTCGTCGGAGTTCGACCCCACCAGCGCCGGCACGTGGTTCTGTTTGCCCTGCTGAAAAAGGGCCAGCGGCGGCTCGGGCAGCACGTAGCCATCGGTGTTCGGGCCGGCGGTGAATGCCGCCGTAGTCAATTCTGCGGCCGGCTTGGCGCGCAGCTCCGCCAGCGATTTCGCTCCCACCGCCTGGGCGAACTTCACGCCCTTGGCCTCGGCATCGGCCACCGACTCGTCGTACAACATGCCATTGAAGGACGCGCCGCTCTCCCCAATCACCGCCCGGAACAGCCCTTTCGCCAGGGGCGACGCTTGCAGGCAGTTCACCGCCATCGACCCCGCGGATTGGCCGAAGATCGTCACTTTGGCCGGGTCGCCTCCCAATGCCGCGATATTCCGCTGCACCCACTGGAGCGACGCGATGGCATCCATCAGCCCGTAGTTGCCCGACGCCTTGCGGCCCGATTCTTTGGTCAGCTCGGGATGAGCGAGAAAACCGAGCACTCCCAGCCGGTAATTGATAGTGACCAACACGACGCCCTTCCGCGCCAGTTCTTCTCCGTCGTGAAGCAGCATGGCGCCGGTGCCGTCGCGGAAGCCCCCACCGTGAATCCACAGCATCACCGGGAGCTTGTCGGCAGCGGATTTCGCGGGTGTCCACACGTTAAGGTAGAGGCAGTCCTCGCTGCCCTGGGTCTCCCGTGGATTGGTGCGCAGCGGCTGCACGCACCGCGCCTGGAACTGGTCCATTTTGCGCACGCCGGCCCACTTCGCGGCCGGTCGCGGCGCTCTCCAGCGCAGGTTGCCGACCGGAGGCGCGGCATAGGGAATGCCGCGGAACACATAGATTCCGGGCGTGGATGTCGGGACACCGGAAATATCTCCGCTGTCGACGTGGACGGCGCCGTCGATTGCGGCCGCGAGCGGAAGAACGCCCGCGATGAGAATGACCAGGTGCTTCATGCGATTCCTCCTCTTGAAACCGATCACCACCACTCTACCGCCGCGCGCGCCGGGTGGCGTCACAACGGGAAATCGACGGGCAGGCGTGGTAGTGAAAGGTGGAATCCACAGCGCCGAAGCGGCTGCAGTCGTCGGCCTGGATCCCGCTCAGCACCGCCTCTTCGCAGGGACTGTTGGTTTTGTCTTTTGAGAGCTTATACTCTCAAAACGGCTCGGCTCTTCGACGAGTGCCAGTGTATACTGGGGATCGCGGAGGCAACGCCGACTCGCAACCTGGGGACGCGGGACCCTTTGGTGGGCGCTGCTTTTCCTATTCGGGGAGGTTGGAATGGACGGCACTAATGCGCGGCTGGAGCACATGCGGGCGACGCTGCGTCGCGAGGCCGCGGTTCTTCAGGAACTCGCGAATGATTTCGATGAAGGCGCTTCGCGCGCGGTCGATCTGCTGCTGGGCACCGGCGGCCACGTTTTGATCGGTGGTGCGGGCACCTCAAACGCGGTCGCTTGGCGGTTTGCTCACCTGCTATCCTGCTGCGGGCTCCCGGCACTCTTTCTGGACCCAGCCGAGGGCCTGCATGGCGGTTCTGGCGCCGTGAAGCCCGAAGACACTGTCATTCTCATCTCGAAGGAGGGCAGGAGCCTCGAAGTGAATGCTTTTGGGCTCATCGTGAAACAGCGTGGCGCGAAGCTGATGGCCATAACCGAGTCGCCGGATTCGGAATTGGGCAAGATGGCGGACGCGGTTGTGCGCGTAAAGATTCGGTCCGGAAGCGATCCCTTCGATATGGTGGCAACCTCGAGTTCGCTCGCCAACGCAGCCGCGGCCGATGCCATTTGCGAAGTCATCCTGGTGGAACGAGGCCATACCAAGGAGGCGTTCGGGGCGACGCACCCAGCCGGCGCCGTCGGCGAGCGTATGCGACAGGAGGGAATCCTCAAGTGATGGGGCGCCGACCAGTGTTTACAATGGAAGTTCTCATATGCGAATTGCCGAGCTGTATGAGCTGCGCAAGTTCAGGATAGTGAATGGCTCCGTTGAGGACCCTGGTCCGGGACAGGTTCAGGTCCGCGTGGAAGCCGTGGGGATCTGCGGGTCCGATATCCACGAATTCGCCGAGGGTGGGATCGGCGGCAGGCCGTGCCAGTATCCGATGGTAATGGGGCACGAGCCGACGGGAGTGGTGGTGAAAACCGGACCGGGGGTAACCGCCTGTGCTCCTGGCGACCGCGCTGCGTTTGAGCCCGCCATCTACTGTTACCGCTGCGAGTTCTGTCTCGCCGGCCATCACAATCTCTGCGAGAACATGCAGTTCTTGAGCTCGCCTGGCATCCCCGGGTTCTTTCGGGAGTATGTGAATCTGCCGGTGGAGTGTATTCTGCCGCTTCCGGCCGGGGTCGGCTTCGTCGAAGGCACCCTCTTTGAGCCACTGGCGGTGGTTCTGCTTTCGATGACGCACGCGGCCATCCGGCCGCTCGAAACCGCGGCCGTCTTCGGTGCGGGTCCCATAGGCTTGATGACTGTCATTGTGCTGAAGATGTGCGGGGCGGGGAGGGTCTGGGTGGTAGAGCCCGTGCCGCACCGCCGGCAGATGGCCAAGGCCGCGGGCGCAGACGCTGTTCTGGACCCGCACCAGTTGGATGCCGCCCGCCAGATCTTCAGCGATACCGCCAACCGGGGTGTGGACGTCACCATCGACTGCGCTACCAAGGAGAACTCAGTCAACCAGTGCATACGGATGACCCGTAGGGGAGGCCGGCTGGTGGTGACCGGTGTCCCGGCGGAGCTGGAGGTGTCCTTTGATATGCACACAGCACGGCGCAGGGGTCTCTCGATTCATCACACCAGGCGCTCTAATCACACGTCGCAGGCGGCTTTGCAGCTTCTGCGCGAACATCCACGCCGTTTCTTGCCGATACTTACTCACACCTTGCCCCTCGAGAAGATACAGTCCGGGTTCAACCTGCTTGAGAACTGCACGGATGGCGCAGGCAAGGTCGTCATTTCGCTCACCCAACCTGCGTGAACACTAACACGGAAAGGAACATTGAATGTCGATCGTTGCAGGAGTGGACTTCGGGACGCTGAGTGTCCGCGTGTCGATCTTCGACAGCCGGAAAGGACGCCTCGGCTCCGGCGTAACTGGGTATCCGCTGCATCGAAAGAAGGAAGACCCGGACCACGCGACGCAGAGCCACGCCGACCAAATGCGGGGGTTTGTCGAGGCGATGAGGAAAGCTTTCGAGGCCACCGGAGTACGGGGCGACCAGATAGAGGCGATTGCCGTGGATACCACGGGCTCAACCGTAGTGCCGGTCGGAGAGGGCTTGGAACCCCTCGACGACTACTACATGTGGTGTGACCACCGGGCCTGGCGGGAGGCCGCGCTCATCACCGAACGGGCACATCGGCTGAAGCTGGAAGCCATTGAGTGGTCCGGCGGCGTGTACTCCTCGGAGTGGGGTTTCTCGAAGCTCCTGCACTGGCTGCGCAATAACCCCGAGAAGCGCCGAAAGCTGGTGGCGTTCTTCGAACACTGCGACCTGGTTGCAGCAGTGCTTTGCGGGACCACGGACCTCGACCGGGTGCCGCGATCGATCTGCGCCTTGGGACACAAATGGATGTGGAACGAGGCGCTCGGGGGACTTCCCCCGGAGGATTTCCTGGTTGCCGTCGACCCGCTGTTCGAAGGCGTGCACGCCAAGCTGAAAGGACGCTATGCGACCAGCGACCAACTGGCCGGCCGGCTGTCGCCCGAGTGGGCGGCACGGCTCGGCTTGCGCGCCGGCATTCCGATCCCGGTCGGAGGCTTCGACGGACATTGGGACACAATCGGCGCCGGTGTCCGGGAGGGCGACGTGGTGTGCGTGATTGGGACATCCACTCCCATCATGGCCATATCCAGGGAAGCGAGGCAGATTCCAGGCATGTGCGGCGTTGTGCAGGGTTCGATCCATCCGAAGATGGCCGGCATCGAGGCCGGCCTGTGCGCCAGCGGCGACATGTGGGAGGCGATCGCCAGGCGGGCCGGCACAAACGTGACGGCACTGTCCGAGGGGCTTGAAGAGTACCGTGCCGGACAGACGGGCCTCCTGCGGCTAAGTTGGGACAACGGCGACCGCACCGTTCTGGTGAACCCTGAACTCGGAGGCGTCACTTTTGGCTGGAAGCTGACGCACACAGCGCAGGATGAGCTCTTCGCCGCATTTGAAGGCGCAGCCCTTCACACCCGGGTGATCTTCGAACGCATGGAAGAATACGGCGTACCGATCCGCCGGGTCATCCACGCTGGCCGTGTGGCTCAAAAGAACGAGGTAATCAACCGGGTGACCGCCAACGTGCTGAACAAACCGGTGCTGGTGCCGGAGAGTGAAGCCACCAGCCTGGGCGCCGCGATCTTCGCTTTCCTTGCGGCGGGCACTTTCAAGACAGTCGAGGAAGCACAGGATGCGTTGTGCCCTCGCTACCGTACGGTGCAACCCGACCCGGCCGCGGTGAGGATCTACGAAGAGGTCTACCCGTTGTACCAGAAGCTTTACTTCGGACTAGGAAGCGCAAACGCTGCCGCCGTGTTTGCAGGAGATGTCTTGCCAACCCTCCGGAGCATTGCCGCGGAGGGAGTGAAAGACCGTGAGCTTTCGGCCAGCCTGCATGACTCCGCATAGGGCGTGCCTTCGGCCAGGCTGCGTAAGTCGGGGTGTGCCGCGGTGGAACCAGGGTGCAAGCGACGCCCGGATGGTCAGTCCTTACGCTTCGTGTACTTCACAAAGGCGGAATCTATATCGTCACCGACGCCGTAGCCGAGCCTTTGGCTGATGCTGCGGACCCGATCCAGCCTGGCGATCAACGCGTCCCGGCTGCCGGCGGACAATGTGTTTGCAACGGTGAGCGCCTGCTCGAACATACGCACCAGTGCGGCGAAATAGCTCTCGTCTTCATAGCCGAGATCGCTGCAAAATCCGGCAGCCCGCTCGCAGTAGAAAACCATCAGTTCTGCCACTCCGGCGGGTTCGCCAACTGCCTTCTTGTAATTGGCTATGGCTTGTTTAGCTTTGGCGACCGACGTGTCCTCGTTCCTCAGGACGTCAGGCCAAAGCCACCGATCTATCGTCTGCCTGTACGGTTCCAGGACGTCCTCGCCCAGGCCGAAACGGGCGTGAAGAAACGTCTGATTATCCTTGTGCGCAGCGTAGAGATCCTGGACCAGACCCAACAGTCCTATACGGTCAAAACTCGCGAGCTTTGCCTTAACATCTACCCACGTTGGTTGCGATTTCGACTGGCGTCTCGCCATGTTCCTGTTCGATTCTACCGATAGAGCCAAAAACGAGTGAAGTCCGCATGCTGGATGGTTCAGGGCGACGTGAGATCAAAACAGGTAGCCCTGGGCCACCCAGTAATGCCAATCGCCGATGGCCTCGACTGTTGATTGGTCCGCGTCGATGGCGACCAGTTGCGACAAGGGAACCGCAAGGTTCCGGCCCTGCCAGCGGATCAGCACGAGCATTTCGTTGGCGCAGGCATCCTCGGGCGCCATACGCCGTACTTCAACAATTTCCCCTTTCCTGAGGGGCGCGACGGCGCGCCACCTCGGGCTATAGTCCAGCCGCGCCGGGCGGCGTATTCCCGCAGGACCCGGATCGGCACCACCGAAGTGGATGAAAATATCTCAGACGGCCGGCATCGATGTCCACAAGAGGATCGTGGTTGTGGTGATTTTGCGGAGCGCGCAGCCAAACCGTTTGACGATTAGTCGCGCATCGGAAAGATCCCGCTTGCGACCACGCGCCGCTTGAGTCGAGCGGGCCTGATCCCACAAAACAACATGATTCGAGGACGGTTTGCCCTGGCAGTCCACTCACATCGTGCAGGACCTCGCTTACACAGTGCTGGCGAATGACGTTGGGTAATTCCCCTGATTCTTCCAATGCAGCCAGGCATTAGCGACCACGTGAAAGACTTCCCTGCTGTCAAACGGTTTAGCCAGAACGTTGTAACCCCCGAGGTTGAGCACTTCCGCCCACAGAGCATCATCTGCCGATCGGGACGTCACGATCAACAGGGGGGCGTGCTGCATGTGAGTGGTTCGGTCTAACAGATCGCGCCACGTGCCGTCGATTAAGTCGGATTCGCAGATCAGCACGGGAACGGCATTGTCTCGGAGGAATGTGAATGCTTCGGCCCGGCTCCGGGCAGCACAGTATTTCCACTTCGAGTGCTGTAGGATTTGTGTTAGAGACCGGTGGTCGTCGTCCAGGGGACTAATCAGCAAGACCTTCACCGCTTCACTTTCAGTTGGAAGGGAGCTCTGCCAAATTGCGTTGGATGCGTCCGCGGTGTGGGGGCAGGCCGTTCGGGGAATTGGAAGAGCCTCTTGGAGAGTGCGTGGCATTGTCGTTGGCCTCTAAATTCTGATTCTCCGGTGTGCCTCGCACAGGCGGTGCGGACGTTCCCGGCAACCAAGAGAAAAGTCTTTTATCCTGCCCGAGACAAGACGAGTTTACCACACTTTTCTACGAAATTATCAGATAATTCTGGAATTTATCAGAAAATTCTGCGGTTGTGGGTCTTAATAGTTCCAAAAAACCTACGGAAATTAGGTTATTTTCGAGTGCGAATTACGCGGCAAAAACGGGCATTTACATCTTGTTTTCTGTTACTTGCGGGTGATTTCGACCTCTTATTTGGAAATCTCCACGCTTCTGGTTCTGCCTCCGCCGACCGAAGATCGAGGTAAAATGCCACTGTTTTATCTCCTGGCTGGTCGGTGCCGGGCCCGCTGGGCGAGCAGAACCTCGGCCGCAGGCGCTCCGTTTTTCGCGTGCTGCCATGACCGCGCTCGCGTCTCCCCGACCCTGTGCCAGAGCGGCGCAGGCGCGCACTACCGCGCGGCGCGTCAACTCCAGCTGAAAAGTCCTCCATAGTTCCGGTTGAGAATCCCCCACCCGGAATCGTTCCGATATCGACCGGCGGTGGGCGACGGAGAAGCCCAAGTCTATAAGCCCCCTTGTACCTCGTGGGTGTGCCATCCTCGGCGACCGTGGGGTCTACACCGGGGCGCATGGTCCAAGTCCCAATCCCAGCGCGACCAATTCGGCACAGCGCGCTGCGTCCCAGGGAGTCTGCTGCCCCATTGCATCGAGCAGCAATGCTGGACTCGCTTTCGCTCGATTGCGCAGACGCTGAACCGCCGTGTTTACGGTTTCCTCAAACCCGACGTTGGCGCACAGTTCGCGCAGAGCTTCGGCAGCAGATGTCCGGCGCCCATCATACAGCCGTCGGCGATCATCCTGTCCAACCCGGCCCATGTTATCTTTTGCGTTCAGGCCGTAATGACTGCTTTTTGGGGCGTGCCTACCTTCGTCTCCGACCACTGGCCTTCCTCCGACACTCCCGCCTTCAGCTATTTCTGGATCAGGCGAAGAATAGGATGGTCGGCCACGCGGTGCTGGACAACTGCATCGTCCACACGTGGCTCATTTGGTCCACAAAGCCTCGGATGTCCGCGTCGAGCACCCAGTTCACTCGCTTCCTCTGGATTCCCACAGTCAGCGCGTCGAGCGCCTAGTGCGGGTTGCGATCCGGTGGCGGAGCTGGCGATGGTCCCGATTATCGCCAGGGAAGGAATTGACGGTGTCCAGGGCAGGGCGTGTTGTGACGATTGCTGATGGCACTGAGTTGGCGTCAGGCTGATTGGGGGGCTGATTGGGTACCGGTTTCCAGATCGTCCGCGCCGCCATCGATCTCCTGGCCGGGAATCGGCTTTGTCGAGGGCGTTTCAGCCGGCTTGACTGCGATGCATTCTGCAAGTAGTTCTTTGGCCCTCTTCGCATCCAAACCAACTTCCTTCAAGAAAGGATGCTGTTGCAATTCCGCCGCTGTTGATTTACATTTCAGTGCAGATCTGACAAACCCATCCGCACCGTTAAAGTCAGGGGGCGCACCTGCCACATCGGTTTTCGGGTACGGGTTCTCTTCGTTTTTTTTGCCCTCCCACTCTGGTTTTTTCCCGACGGCTAGTTCATAAGCGACAACGCCCACCGGAAAGATATCCCTGTCAAAGCCGCACCAGGTCCCGTTACCCATAAGTAGCCTTGGAGGGGCGTAGCGCGCGGTGCAAGCATTGCTGGCCTTAGCGGGAATCGTCGGGCCCTTCGCCTTTTCGAACGGCTTCTGGTATGCCATATATCCGGCGGCGCCGAAATCGGCAATTTTAAGCTGCATCTCTGCATCGAAGAGCAGATTGTCCGGCTTGATGTCGTTATGTGAAATCGGAGGGGTGCGGGCAAAGTCAACTACAATGCCGGGGACCTCAACACGCAGCGGGGCGTCCGGCGTCCCGCCGACCTTGCAGTTGGAACCTTTGGGCTCGATTCAGAGTTCCCTTCCCTCGATGCGCACCAAAGGTCAGGGTGGCTGTTTTCTTCTCGCGGGATGGGCCGACGACGACTAACACGGGCGCCGCTAGCAAGTCCTTGCCTTCGGCGTCCGGGCACGTGATCTTACAGACCGCTGGAACTCTCAACCCCTTGGGGCCTTTTACCGCTAATTTCACTGTAGCCCAACTGCCCATCGGGTAATAAATGCCTTCCGGTTCGAAGAATTTCAGTATTGGTACGGTTTTGGTCTTGGGGTCCCAAGTATCGTTGGGAAGCAGGTGCAGGGTATGAAGATGGTGGAGTCCCTCCAGTAACTCGGTCAAGAGATACTTGATCAAATTCCATTTGTTATTTTTCCAGTCATCGTTTCCTCCGTACTTCTTAATAAAGTCTCTGAGGTTCCCCTTCGGCAGGTTCTCAATTACGAGCCGCAGGCCTTGATCGTCGACGCCGATCACCTTGCAAATACAACGATGGCCGCCAAAGCGGTTAGCCGCCCGGAACATCTCGTATTCGTGCCATTGGGTGGTGTCCCGGCCTTCTTTTTCGAGGGCGGTTTTCTGAATGAAAGCGGTGTCGATCCCCTCGGCGGTCAACTTGTGGACTTGGCCGAAACCTCCCTCTGCGAGGGGTTTTACGCCGGGCTGGAAGGGCCCGAAGTCCTCAGGCACCGGTTCCGGAGCGGCAGCCGGAGCAGCCTGAGCAGGGGCCGGAGCAGCCGGAGCGGGCGGCACGCAATCTTCGCACTTGCAACGGATCTGCTCGGGAGCGCTAAGTTTGCCGTTGAAATACATCTCGCGCAGCGGCTCCACGGTAACGCGGTACTCCCTCGCCGGCTGTCCCTGGTTCGCCGTCAAATCGACGCTTACCGCCTGGGGGTTCACACCACATGTGTTATCCAAAGGCGTGAGCGTCACGGTCCCCTTGCCTGGCTTAAGAAACTGCACCGATGCGGTGCGCCTGACATCGCCCGGCGGAATCTCAAACTGAATCGGACCGCCGACTAGATCGTCTCCACCGCTTTCGGCAGGACATGTAATCTGGAATCGCGCCGATGCCGCCACACCTCTCGGTCCTTTCACGGCCTCGCATTTCATCCAGTCGTTGACCAAGTAGAAGTCGTCAGCAACGTCGAAATCTTCGCTATCATCGTCCGCTTCGCCTTCTTCGCTTTCACCGTCCTCTTCGACTGCCGCCGCCGAGCCGGTCGAATCAGCACCTGTTTTAGTGGTAACACCTGTTTTGCCGGTAACACCTGTTTTGCCGGCGTTTTCATCGGCAGAACCTTGTGCCGGCGGAGGAGCCTGAGGGGGGCAGGGGCCGACTCGGTCTTCTGTGTAACGTTGCTGTGGTCGGTATCGGGCATTAAGAATCCTTCGGCAATGCCAAGGCGCATTCCGGCAAATTCGGAGGCACGTTAAGTTGCGCCCGTCGCCACGCGGTGCGGCTGGGGTGCGAGTTCCAGGTGGATCGATGGGGGCGTTGGTACAAGCTCCAGATGGATCTGCGGAATAGTCAAGGAGCACCATTGCACCACATCCGTCGCCTGGTCGGAGAATCCCCCGCAGTCCCCAAACGCCAAGCTATTCGATGTTGCCATTACCGGAATCCGCCTTCTTCGCCGGAATCATCGCCTCACTCGCTTTGGACCTCAATTCCTCGAGCGTCCATTGCACCCCTCTCTCGGTGATTTGATTCAAGATCGCTGCCGCCCAGGGTCTGGCCCTGTCGAAGTCTGACCCCATCACCAGTCCCAGGACGGCGTACTTACAGATATCGCGCTCCGCCATGATACCCCACCCCCGGGCCCGCCGGATGCATTTCCGGACATGATCGCAGAGTGTTTCATCGGGCAGCGCACCGCATCGGCCGGGGAACTGCCGCCGGAGATAGGCCAAGACCTGCTTTTCGAAGCGCGCCTCTACCGCGGAGCGAAGCGCCTCCATCTGTTCGTTCCTTATGGTCAGCACCTAAGTTTCGACCCCCGCATCGTGGGAGTATATCCTACTCCGCCAGCATGCTCTCGATACGGGAGACATGGACCCGCAGCGTCGAGCGGCCTTCGATCAGACCCATGCGCCGGAACTTGCCCAGGAAGTAGTTGATGCGCGACCGCGTCGTTCCCACCATCGCCGCCAGGATGGTTTGACTCATGCGGGGGACGGTGCCGACCGGAGCGAGATTGGGGTTGCGCGCCAGCACCATCAATACTCTCGCGAGCCGCCGCTCGCTGGAGTTGAAGAGCTGATCCGCCAGCGCTTCCTCCGCCAGGTTCTTCCGGTACACCAGGTGATGCAGAAAATTCTCGCAGAACTCGGCGGAGTTGCGCAGGGTGTACCGGAGGTCCTGTTTCTCGATCCGCACCAGTGTGGAACGCTCCAGCGCGACTGCGGACGAACCTCGGGTTTCCGCTTCGCGAATGCATTCCTCGCCGAAGAATTCACCCGGCCCCACCACCCCAACCACCGCCTCCTTACCATGCGGATTCACCACCGTCAGGAGAATCCGGCCTCGCATCATAGCGAAAACAGCGTCCGCCTTATCTCCTTGGGAATAAACCGTAGCCGACCGCCCGTACTCCGCTGTGCTTCGGCCAACTCCGCGGTTGAGGAAGGGGAGGTCCCCCGCCCCTGCCTGAAATGCGCTTGCTGCTGCAGCCATACGATGATCCGTCCTCCAGGGTGCAGGAAAGCCGAACAGCCCCTACTTTCCCGCCGTCGCGAGCCCCGCCTGAACCTCAGAAATCGCCCGGTCGACCAGCTTGATGGCGGCGGCGCGGTGACCGCCTTTGTTCGAGTCTGCCTGAACCAGAGACTGACGTGCGCTCCGCAGCGAAGCCAGCGCGTTTTCCATGTTTAGCTGATCGGCCAGTGCAACAAATGCAAACACCAGTAACCCGAAGCCGAAAACTCCATACAGCAGGCTCTTGACGGTTAGGTTGAGTGAAAGCAGATTGCTCATGGACTTTCCTCGCGCTGTCTAGAATATGCAAAACTGCAGAACAAATGTGCTGAATTCTTGAGCAAAGGTTCTGAATGGTGAAAACAAGAGTAATTTTTGGGCGAGAGCCAGCCGCGGCGGGTCGCTCCGTGTTCCGGAAGACGGGTGCTGAAGAGAGTCGTGCCAGGCGCGTCGCGGAGACTCTCAAAGTGGCTTTTTCAGTTCCTTGAGGGGGTTCTTCTTAACTTAAGGGGAGGCACGCTACGGCGCACTCAGAGCGGCTCTGGCCTGCCGGGCGATGCGAAGGAATCCACGGGCGAGGGCGTCGCTCTGGAGCGCGGCGAGCCGGGTTTCGCCGCTGGTGCGCGCGCCGGTACGCATTTCGATCTCGCCCATGGCCAAGCGCGCTTCGAACTGGAGATTGACGGCATTCAGTTCTTCCGCACGTCTCAGCGATTGCGCCAGGCTGGCCAGGGCAGCGGCAGTTCGCCCGCTGGCACCGTCCACCCTTGCTGCCGTGATGGCGATTGGCAGCAAGAAGTCCGCCTCGTTGACGCTCTTCTTGCCGATTCGTTGCGCCTGGTCAATGGCGGCGCGCGCTTCGACCGCATCGCCCCGCGCCAGCCACGACTCCGCCAGCACTCGGTAGGCGCTGGTACCGGGCGAGGGGAGGTCGGACGACGCCGCAATCCGCTCCAACTCGCGCTGCACTTCCGCGGCATGGCCCGACTGAATGGCCAGAATAGCCGAATCGATGCGACATCCGTCCAGGCGGTCCCGTTCTCCCAAAGCTTCGTGGGTCTGGCACGCCTCCTGCCAGAGTTTGCGCGCGCCCTCAGCATCGCCCTGCCATTCCTTCACCCGCGCCAAATGCCCTAACGTATAGCCGATCGAGCTGCGGTCCCCGATCTCCCGCTTGAGCTTCAGTGATCGGTCGAAGCGTTCCTCGGCGATTGCCAGATCTCCTTGAACGTAGTCCAAAATCCCCAGGCTCCCGAGCGCGCTGGCCAACGTGGCGCGGTCGCCGGTCTTTTCGGCAAGGTACTGCGCCTGCTCGTAATCCGTTCGCCCGTCTTTCGGATGCCCCGTATTGTTGAGAATGTTGCCCAGATTCAAATGGATGCGAGCTTCGAGACCTTCATTCCCGGTTTCGCGAGCGATGTCCAAAGCCTCTTCGAGCCGTTTCTGCGCGGCCGCCATATCGCCCTCGGTCCGGGACGCCTCCGCCAGTCCCAACAGTGCCAGCGCGGTACGCTGCCGGTCGTCGCGCTGGCGGCTGGCCGCCAGGACCTGTTCCAATTCCCGTTTGCCCGACACCAGTTCGCCCTTGGATAGCAGAACCTGGGCATCGGAATACATGACCTGCGCCACGCTGCCGGAGTCGTGAAAGGAATCAAACAGGCCGCGGGCCTGGGCCAGTTTAGTCTGCGCCTCGGCCGGCCTTCCCAGACGGAACAGCGCATTGCCACCTTTAAGGAGCGCCTGCGCCTCGAGAAGGTACGCCTTGCGCTCCACTCCCGCCTTGGCCGCCAGTTCCGCGGTTGCGGCAGCGCCCGCATAGTTCGAGAGCGACATCTCGATGCTCGCCTGGAGGAGAAGTATCCGCGGGTCGCCGGCAAATGGCGAGCCGGGCCGCGATAAGGCCCGCACTGTTGCCAGACTTTCTTTTCCTTGTCCGGATTGCAATTGCATCTGCGCCAGCATCAGACCGTAATCCACGTTGTCAGGGAAAAAACGCCAAAGCGCGCTGGCGGTCTCCAGCGCTTTGGGCCACATCCCGGTCACCCGGTAGTAGCGCGCCTCTACACCCAGGCGGTCTTCGCGCGAGAGACTCCCCGAAAGATCCAGCGCCTTCGTAGCTTCCTGGCGTGCTCTGGTGTCGTAGCCGAGCTGCGACCATGCCTCCGAAAGCGCCGAGTGCGCCAGCGGATAATCCGGATCGGCCGCAATTCCCGCCTGGAAATACTGCGACGCTCCCGGCGCATCCAGCAGCCGCATCCGCTCCTTTCCCTGGGCATATTGCCGAATCGCCTCCGGGTTCGACGGTACGGCCGCCCGGAACCCGTTCGTCTGTGTGGTAGTAAGCGGCCGCGCGCCCAGCCGCTCCCGTAATTGCACCCCGACTGCCGAAACCAAATTCAGAAACTGATCCTGATCGTCCGCCTGGCTCAAAGTCGCCAGCGTCTCGCCACTGGCGGTGTCCTGGAGGAAAAGGTCGACCCGGATCTGCCTGGCCACCGGCAGGTAGGTGCCAGTGACCACATAGTCCGCACTCAGGTTACGACCGATGAGCGCCAGTGTCTCCGGCCGGAAGTTCGGTGCCGCTGGCAGTCCCAGTTCCGTCTGGATGCGCGCGACGCTCTCGGCCGGGGCCGTCCGGAATTGTTCGGAGGCGCTGAGCTCCGTCGTCAGAGTATCTGCCAGCGCGGTGGCGATCCAATTGTAGTCCGAACGTCCCGACAGATTCCGCGGGGCCAGCACCGCGATCGATTTTCGGGCAAGCGAGGCGCCTGGCCGCCCCGGCCGCTGCCTGGCTCGCCATGATGCCCCGCCCGGCGCAACGGCAGCCAACACCAGCACGGCTGCGGCCAACGAGAGCCAACGAAGCGCGCGCAGAACTCTAGGTCTGATGGGTAACGCTTCCAAGGCTTCCCCGGCCCCGGGGGTTTCTTCGGGAGATTCCACCGCCGCGACAAACCGATACCCCTGCCGGGGAATGGTTTCGATCGGGCTCCGGCCATCCGCATCGCGCCAGAGCGATTTGCGAAGCACCGATATCGCCTGGTCCAGATTGTTGGGTTCGACAAACGTGCCGGGCCAGGCCTTCTCGACCAGTTCGGAACGGCCCACAACCCGATCCCGGTGCAATACCAGATAGATCAGGACGTTCATGGCTCTTGCGGGGACGTTCACCGGTTCGCCGTTGCGGCTCAGCGCCCGCGCGCCGGCGTGGAGACGGAAACCGGCAAACGCGATAGACTTACCGGCACACAAAGACTCTGGTGGAGGAGCTGTGGCCAGCTCCGCTGCGGACACCTGGCGGGTGTAAGAGTGCAGTAAGTCGAGTGTACCCAGGGTTCGTATGTTAGCAGACACTAGAACGCTCGAACAACTGGGTTTCTATTTAATTTCGTTATTTAGCGTACATGGGCGGAACTGGCAAAGATCCACTTCGTACCGGTACGCCCATGACGTTTCGCGCGAATTGCCGAGAATATCCTTATACCGGGCAGTACCATAGACCAGGACCAGCAACTCGCCCTCCCTGATGCGACCGGCGGTCTCACTGCCTGGAGGGTACTCCAGCGTGCTGGCGACTTTGGCTGCGGAGCCCGGCCCAAGGTTGCCCTCGGGTGTCATCTCAGCCGGCTCCTGCCGGTGAGATTCCGCGGGCGCGGACTCTATAACATGGAACTGCGCCGTCTCGACATCCATGGCCGGTGTGCGGCCGCCATTGCGGATGACCGTCGAAATGGAGACCGGAAAGTTTCGCCCATTGCGCGTCATGATATGGATCCCATCGACAGCGAGCCACGCGCGCTGGCTCGTCTCCGCCAACAGGCGTGTAGCGGTAGCGCTTTGCCGCGCGGCTTCGACTGCGGCGGCTGCTGTGGTGGCGTGCCAGGCGGCGATCTCGAGCGCCTCGCGGGTACTCTGTGCATGGAGCTCGCCGGCTTCCCGCGCCGCGCGGAGAGCTTCATCACCGGCCGTGCGCAGCCGCCGCGTTTCGAGCGCCAGCCATAACATGGATGCCGCTACAATCAGGATGGCGGCGAGGATGAGCGACTGCATGCCAAGCCTCGGCTACAGCGTATTGGACCGCCGAACCAGAGCCTGGATCCGCTCCTTGCCGCTAAAATCGGCCGCGGCGCGGGCAGCCGTACTCAAAGTCTTATAGGTGCCAAGCCGCACCGCGTGCCACTCCCGCTGTTCGTCATCCAGCGAGGTCATGATTCTGGCGCTGTAGCCGCGCTCCTTAAGATCGCTAAGCAACTGGCGCGCGTTCTTCTCGTCGCGAAAGGAACCGACTTGAAGCGCAAAACCACCCTCGTCCTCCGGCGCCGCCGGCGGCGGCGATGCCTCGGCCGGGCCGGACGCAGGCTCCGGCAGTTGCTGGGGCTCGGCCGCGGCCGCCTCCACCACCGGTGGCTTAGCGGGTTCCGGTCCCCCGGCCGGCGGCGCAGGCTGGGGTGGCGGCGGCGCCGAAACGCGCGCGGTTTCGGTAACTGGCCGGCGCTTGAGCAGAGCGATCTCCTCGCGAGTCGGCATCCAGAGCCCAATCCCGGTTACGAGACCGGCGGCAAAGGACAGCATGATCAGCAGAACCAGGCAGACCGACAGCAGTGCCAGCCGCTTGTGATTGAATTCGTATTTCATAAACGGCCCTCCTAAGGAACTTGCACGGTGAATTCGCCAGGCGACGCGATTTGAATGACTCCGCCATAAGCGCACATCAGTTTGGAGTTCGCGTCCAACGCCGGCATGCCTCCGATCATAACCGTCAGGGCTCCGGGCGCCCAGGGTGCAACCAGAACCGGCACACAGGCTCCCGGCGTGGGAGTTCCGAGCGCGGCCGCGGTAGCTGCGATCACCGTCGGATTCGCCGGGGCGGTGCACATCACAAACGGCGGGATTTTCGCGCCAGGAGAATTGTCCATGATGGTGGCGGATGGCGTTCCCGACATAATACGGTTGGCCGGAGGCACGGTCAATGCGCTCGGCGCGGCGCCGAAGCTGCACTGCAAGACCGCCCCCGTAGCGATCAACATCGGCATACAGATCCCCTCCTATGCGTGCTCTTGCCCGGCGCCGGGCTTCCTCGCCGCCGGATTGCCCGCTGCTTTAGGCGGCTGATGGACCCGTCCCTCGCGGTAATGCAGCCGCTCCGTAATCTTCCCCTTTTCGGTAAGGCGTACCAACTCCCCATCGCGCACGTTGTTCTTGAACGACGCAACTTCGCGCGGCTTTCCCGAAGGGTAGTAATCGATAGTATATCCGTGGAGGAGGCCGTTCTCAAACGCGGACTTGCGCACCAGATTGCCGTCCGGGCCGAAGTAAAGCGAATCGCCGTGCAACTTACCATCCTTATAGAGCGCCTTGATGAGGATCTGGCCAGCGTCGTCGTAGAATGTCGCCGGGCCATTCTGTTTGCCGTCGCGGAACTGGAGTCGCGCCGAAACGCGGCCGGCCGAATACACCAGCGTCTCCCCATCCAGCACGCCATCTTTGAGCGTGGCCACGTCGGTGATCTCGCCATCCAAGTTGCGAACGACCACTTTTTCGGCTCCCTTTTCGTCCGTCATATCAGTTCATCTTCACCATGCCGCCCTTGACCGTCAGCATTCCGCCGCCGTCCACCGTCTGGGACGCGGATGCCTTGTTGGTAAGGGAAATGCCCGCGTTGTTTTCCAGGCTCATCTTGGCCTTGTTGGTTAGCGACCCGCCGGAGTCATTCAGCAGGTCGCCTTTCGACTTGTTAGTCAGAGCCGCGCCCGATTCGTTGGTGAACGCTTTTCCGGATTTGATGCTGACCGCGCCGGATGCCTCGATTTTGATATCGCCGTCCACCTTGAGGGTGAAATCTCCACTCACTTTCATGGTGTAGTCGGCCTTGTTGGTGTGGGTCTCCTTGTCCGTAACCGTCACGTCCCGCTTGCCCTTTACATCGTGGGTTTCGTTTCCCTTGTTCACTTTGACGGCGCGGTCGCCCTTGTCCACGATCAGGGTTTCGTCCTTCTCTTGAATGGTGGTGGTCCGGCTGTTCTTGATGGTGACCTTCTGGTCGTTGCCAACCTCCGCGGTGTAGTCCTTCTGGGCGTGGATGTAAAACTCCTCCGAGTTTTTCTTATCCTGGAAACGAATTTCGTTGAAGCCCCCGCCGCCTTTGGAACTATTGCTCTTTATGGTGCTCTTAGTCTGGTCGTCGGGCAGGGTGTAGGGCAGAGTTTGCTCCGCGTTGTAGACGCTGCCGGTGACGATGGGGCGATCGGGGTCGCCATCCAAGAAGCTCACCACCACCTCCTGGCCGATGCGAGGAAGAAACAGGCTGCCCCATTGCTTGCCGGCCCACGCCTGCGAAACACGCACCCAGCAGGAGTCCTTCTCGTCCGATTTGCCAAACTGGTCCCAATGAAAGTGCAAGCGAACGCGGCCGTATTTGTCGGTCCAGATCTCTTCGCCGGATTTACCCACAACCGTGGCGGTCTGCGAACCGTAGATGCGGGGGCGCGGCGTCGAGCGAGCGCTGCGGAAGGGCGTGGCCAGCGGCTGGCACTCGAAGGAATTGGTGAAGGTGCTGCTCTGATCGCCGCGGAAAGAGACACGCCGTATCACATAGTCGGTGTTGAAGCTGCTCCGCTCGTGTCCCGTGAGTGTGAACTTGGCGCCGGGGCGGAAGGAGCGGCACGAGCTGCTTCCGCGCAGGATTTGTTTGTGGGCTTCCAATCCCTGCAACATCAGACGAGTCTTGCTCTCCACGTCGGCCTTCAGCTTGCGACCGGCGGGAAACTCGTACACGGTGGTGGCGCCATCGCCGCTGGAAGTCTCCAGCAGATCGGTGGACGGCACCTCGAAATTGTAATCGTCGGACTTGTACTTGGCGGTCACCGGGCACTGCTCGAACGTGCAGTCGAGAATCGCGCCTTCGTCGTCCCACCCGGCATCGCTCGGCCGCATGCGCATCGTGGGATAACCGACCACCGGCTGGTGGGCGCTCGAATCGTCCGCCAGCACGAGAGTATGTTTGCCATTGGCGTGGGTGAAGAAGTAGTAGATTCCCTCGTCTTCCATGAGCCGGGAAATAAAGTCGAAGTTGGTCTCCATGTACTGCACGCAGTATTCGCGCTGCGCGTAAGTTCCGGTGAGACTGTCCTGGACGTCGGTCACGCCCTGCTCCTTGAGAACCTGCTTGACGATTTCCGGCGCCGCCTGGTTCTGAAAGATGCGGCAGTCCGAGCTCATGGTCAAGAGCCACAGCGCGGGGTGAAGGTCGGCATAGTAGACCGTGCGCCGCACACCGGTGCCGGCCTGGACGAAGCGGCCTACGATGCCGTGGAGGTACGCATTGCCGCCGTCCGCGAGCGGCATGGTGACCGTGACGCCCTTACCGACGATCTTGGAAAAATCCAGGTCCTTCTCGGCCGAGATCAGCTCGAGCGTGTACTGGAAGAGGCCGGAGATACGCTCCTGGCCCTGGATGGTCCGCAAGACTACCTTGCCATCGCCGAAGGGCGTCGTCACCTGGATGGGAAGCGTGCTTTGCGCGGTGGCGGCCATGATTCGTCACTCGGCTCCGGGCACGGAAAAGCTGGCAAAGGGATCGGCCGGCCTGCGGGAAACCAGCCTTACCTGAGAATCGTCGTTCGGAAACGGCCGCGTCTTCAGCCAGGAGGTCCAGCCTAGCCACGACTGGCCCAGCCGCGTAGCGGGCACTTCCCCAGCGCTAAGCGTCAACCCGAAGCCGAATTCCAGCTCCGGCCCGGCGTAGAAGCGGGTCAACTCGCACAACGGTTCGAAGCCGCTGCCCCGCGGCAGAAACTCCAGGAAAGCCGTCAGGCGCATGGGGCCAAGATTCACTTCGAAGCGTCCCTGCTGGTCCCAGACCCGCGTTCCGAGCAGCGCTCCCCAGCCGAGCGCCTGGTTGGACCCGGGGGAGCCGATGCGGGTCCAGGTGGACGGTTCCAAGTGGTGCCACTGTCCCTGCAACTGACTCACGCGCACCGGGACCTGGAAGTAGTCGGTGAGCAGCCGCTCCAAACCGCTTGCGGAGCGCGGATGCTGGGAGAGAATGCCGGAGTAAAAGACGAAAGAGCGGTCGGCCACCCGCATCCGGTTCTGTAATTGTCCCAGCGCCATCCCAAAAAACGCGTAGAGGTAGCGGGCAATCGGGCCTTCGTGCGGAGTAAGTGGCGTGTAAGAGGGATGGTGAGACTTCCGGCTGCGTACCAGCAGCGACAGGAGGCGGTGGTGAAAGATATCCAGGAAGTCACGAATGGCGAAATCCTTACGCCACGAGCTCTCGATGACCAGGTCCGAGTACGGCGCCGGCAGCGGTCCCGAGACACCGCCGACGCTGAAAAGACCGACTGTCATGGTGGCGGAATCGCCGGGCCGAGCGCCGGGGGAAAGCGCCTGAACTTCACTGGCGGCGAAGACCTGCGAGACGGCCGCGCGGAACCGCAGCGCCTCCTCGTCGGGATCCACACCCTCGCCGGGAGGCACGCGCAGGGGATGCATCTGCTCGAGCAGCCGGGCCGCCTGAAAAAAATCAAACTCCCAGGGTTCGGCGAAAAGCCAATCGGCGAGCGAACTGTCCTGCTGCCAACCAAAAGCGGGCATGGGCGGTCACACCGGATCAGTCGTCCACATCCGGAATGTAATCCTCCTGCGGTTGGTCCGAAACCCCCTGGTACACCACATAGTTGCTGTAATCACTAGCTTCTATGACAACGCCCGGAACTGTCACTGGTGTAATATCGTAGTGAGTGTCCGTGTCCAGGACCATCGCTGGCGTCTGCGGAACCTGTGGTGCGAGGCTTGCCTGGCGTTCTTGTCGCTGACGGTCCAACCAAGCGTCGATCTTGTTTTGCCGCTTCACCCACGCCTTGATCTCAGGCGGCTGTTTGACCAACCAGTCCTGGACGTTCCTGTTGTGGCTGACCGTCCCGTTGGCCACCAGGGCGTTCCAGTCCCCTTTACTGGCCACGAAATCGTTCGCCATTACGGTGGCCCCGGCGTCCCAGGGGAATACCGCCACGCCGTCCAGGGAAACACCGAACATCTGAAGCGCCCAAAGCAATGCCAGAGTGCTATTGTCTGTAGGTTTGTAATGGCCGCTGTCGGGGCATACCCCTTCGACCGCTCCGTTCTTAATAAGCATGCTGCCGGCGAACTGCGTCGGCTGCCCTTGCAGATAATACGAGTGGTAAGTGCCCAGCTTCAGTTTCCCGTTCGGCAACCTTTCCGGCATAGCGTGCTGCGCCATGTAGATTTCCCGGTTCATCGTCATCACGCAGTAGCCCCAGTTGGGTTTGTCCGTACTCGCACCGACATGAACCGATTTCGTGGGCTGGGCACGCTTGGACTCGGCCAGCACCAGCGCGCCGTTGGACGGGCTGGCTTCCCACCAGGGGTATTGATATACTTTGCCGTCTTTGAACCGCAGGCGGTACTTTCCTAACTCCGTCTTGTCCTTGACGTAACCTCCCTGGCCCCATTCGACGTCTACCTTGTGGCCCTCTCCGGTCAATTCCCTCCCGAACATCGTTTCCAGCTCGCGTGGCAGCACATTGACTGACACCTTGAAGGCGGTGCAAAGCATGTTGACTATCTCCAGGTAGAGCTGTTGTACCACGTTGGCCTGGTCGCCTTCGTACAGTGCGCTATTGCTTTTGTAGTATTTGAGCCAATAGTCGATGGTGAAGAAAAGGTCGCATTCGTAGGCGAGTCTGAGGTACTCCTCAATGCACCCGTTATGGAGATCGATCAGCTCCTCGTTGCGATTCAAGATGATGTCGTACCGGCTTTTGCGGGAGAACCGGAGATTCATACTTATGTTTTCAGCCATAGATTTCCTCGTGCGGACCTGTGTTACACAACCTCCTGCATGCCGGCGAGCGCGGGCCAGCGCTTCCACTCGCCTTCGCGCTGCTCGCTGCGAATGATGAGCTGAGTAAACGAGTTGATCGAGGCGTAGAGCGGAAGAAAGCGGTTGAGCACCGCTCCCAGCAGGAATGCCCCGTTTCCGACGTACAGGCTTTCATCGAATGTGATCGTCACTTCGGTGCCCTGGCAGAACCCGCGCCAGGGTTCCTGGCCGACGCGGCGGGTGGTCCGGCGGCAAGACATCTGCCGCAAACCTTGCACCTGCTGGTGCGTGGAAGGCTGATCCGAAAAACTGTAGAGCCGCAGGATCTCGCGAAGCGCGTCCAGGCTGCCGCCTCCGCCGGACAACGACAGGTAATTGAGCGACAGGTTGGATATCAGGTACCACAGCGTGCGCCCGCCGAGCGGCGGGTAAACGGCCGGTGTCGGCTTGCCCAGGCAGGTGATGCGGGTCAAGGGAGCCGTGTCCTCGATTTGCAAGTCGGCGCCCGCCGGCAATTGGGCCGCGAAGTTGCGATTGGTGCACAGCGTATGAGCGTAGACCACCTGGTGCGGCGGCAGCATGGGATTGAAGTCGAGGTCGACGAATGAGATCAGCACATCGGTGCCGGGCAGGTCTTCGCGGTCGGTCGGAACCGCGCGGCTGTACCAGAATGCGCGCTGCATGCGCCCATCCAGCCGGTGGCGAAACGAATAGAACGGGTCCACGAGAAGCGTCTCTTCGGCTGGATTGGAGGACGCGGAGACGGACAGAACGGAATGGATTTCGGTGGTCCGCTCCCGGCGCATGTCAGCTTCGAGACGGTATTCGTGAGAACGGTGGTCGATGCGAATCGGCTCCGTCGTCTTGTGATACAGATTGACGATGGGCGTGCAACCGAGAGAAAACGCGCGGCGATCCACGGCCAGGCGCGGCGGAGGCAGGCGATCGAGCAGGATCAGGATATCCATCGCCTGGCCGGAAAGTCCCGCGTCCAACTGGTCGAGGTCGAAAAAATGGTATTTCTCCGGAAACGCGAAGTATTCCTGGAGGAGGCGGTAAGCGGGAAGCGCATTCGAGGGATACAGAATCACCTCATCGGCGGGCTCGAATCCAACGGCGAGGATGGAATCGGCCGGCAGATACGAGGGACGGCCGCCTTCGCCCGGCAAAAGCGCCACCCGCAACGCGTGGCCAAAAAGCAGCTCGTAGACGGTGTTGACCAGAACGGCATCTCCGTCCAGGTAAAATCGCAGCTTGCGCAACGCCAGTTCTTGCAAGGTCAGACCGACGGTCCGGAGGCGAATGCGCAAAACGCTGGCGACTTCCGCGGAATTATCCAGAAACGCGAATTGCGCAGGCGACTCGAAACCAGCCGAAACTACTTCCAAAGGCCAGAGAGTCACTGGATAACATGTCCGGAAACGGCAAGTCAGTCCCGTATCGGATTGGGCGAACAACGCCGTTCCCCGCGGGATCTCATACCCGGATGTGAGCTTACCCTGGTCCGGGTCGACGTCGAAGCGGGCGATGGCCATCGGTGGGATGGAATTCACCAGGTGGGGATAAAGCACGCCCAGCAGCGCGGCCGTGATCTCGGGCAATTCCGAATCCAGGCGCCGTTGCAGCCGTGCCGTCAGGAAGGCGAACGATTCCACCAGCCGCTCGACGTGGGGATCGGCGGATTGATCGGCCGAGAATTCCAGGCTCCCCGCGACACGAGGGTACCGCCGGGAAAACGCGGCGCCGGCACGGCGCAGATAGCCGATCTCGGCGTTGTAGTAAGGGAGCAACGACTCGTGTTCGTTCACCGTAGCCCCCTATCCCGCCGCTTCTCCGGCGCCAATCCGCACGCCCTGCCGGTCGATCGCCAGGAGCAATGAGACCGGTTCATAAATGGACCCCGAGCGCAGCGAAGCCACCAACCTTCCTCGCATCCCGACAGGACTGCTATCGGATGGAGCCAGCACCACCCGGACATCGCGCAACCTCGGCTCGTAAGCCGCGATTCTCTGCGCCAGCACGTCCGCCAGCCGCCTCTGCTCCGACTCATTGGCCGGCGAAAACGACGTGAGGTCGGGCACGCCATAATCCACAACCGTACCCGCAGCGAGCTCGGCGGATTCGCCGCGCATGTGACAGCGCGTGTTCAGAAGCCTCTCCAACTCCTCCATCACCGCCGCCACAAGAGACGTGTAATCGTGAATCACGGGCTTGACGCCGCCCCCGGCCGCCGAGATCGCCAATCGTTCAAAGAGCGAAGCCCGCGCCCCCTTGATGGGATGTGGTTCGCGCACGGGAACCTACTTATTCGTGCCGGTCTTCAGGTCGTATTGAGCCTTGTTGGAACCCTTTACCGCTCCGGTAGCTTGCTGCGGCTTGTAAGTCCACGCGATCTTCGTGTAGTCCAGCATCACGGTTTCCGTCGGCTTGGCGTTGCCGCCTCCCATGCTGATGCTGGCGATGACGACGTCGTCCATCTCGACCAGCATGACCTCGTTGAACTCCCCTTGCTCAACCTGGCCGATGACGATCTTCACCTTGGCGATCGCCTTGCCGGTGTTGCAGGCGTCGATAAGCTGGCAAGACGCATTGTCGAAGTACTTATTAACCGCGAAACCCGCGTGACTCGGTTTTCCTGTGGTACGCTTCTTATTCGACTTGTCGGCGGTCACGTGTTGCAGGATCGAGTGGTTCATGGACATCAGCTCGATTTGCCCATCGTAGCCCTTCAGCGTGCATTCACCGGTATAGTCCTTACCGCAATCCATGATCATCACATTGCTCATAGCGTTTATTCCTCAGTTAGACAACTCGATCCTCCGTTATGCCGCCGCCGGCGCCGGAAGGTCCGCAACCAGCCGCAGCGATACTGTCAGTTCATCCAATTGGAAATGGGGCTTCAGGTACACGACTGCTTTGTACACTCCAGGCCGGCCCGGCACCTCAGTCACATCCACGCGCGCATCCCGCAGGGGATAGCTAGCCTTGACCGACTGCGGGGCATTGTCGGTAACCAGCACGTAGCCTGAAATCCAGGTATTGAGGTAGACCTCTACGTTCTCGCGCGTCATGAAGGTGCCGATCTTGTCGCGCATGATGACCTTCAAGTAATGAGCGAACCGGGACGCCGCCAGGATATACGGCAGCATGCTCGAGATACGAGAGTTGGCGTTCGCTTCGTTGGTGTTGTACATCTTGGGCTTGTTGGTGGTTTGACCCCCGAAGAACGCCGCGTAGTCGGTGCCTTTGCAGTGACACAGCGAAATGAAGCCCAGATCGTTCAGCTCCTTCTCACGCCGGTCGGTAATGGCGATTTCAGTGGGGCACTTGAGCGCCACATCGCCCTGATCGGTCTTGAAAGTGTGAGTGGGCAGGCCCGCTACCAGACCGCCGCCCTCCACGCCGCGGATGGCGGCGCACCAGCGGTATAGCGAAAAGGCCTCGCCGATCCGTTGGCCAAGCGCGTAGGCCGCATTTCCCCAAAGGTACTTGCTGTGGTCCTTGCCGTTGACGTTTTCGACGAAGTTACAGCCCTCCACGGGAATCGTGTCCGGTCCATAGGGCAGACGGAGCAAGATGTGGGGAAGCACCAGCGTCACGTAGCGGGAGTCCTCGGTGGCCCGGAAGCTGCGCCACTTGATCAGTTCGGCGGTCTCAAACCCCTTGGACAGATCGCGCGGCACGTTCATTTCGGTGAAACTGTCCCAATCGAACAGCCTCGGACTGGCAGCGGCAATGAATGGCGCGTGCGAGGCCGATGCCACGTTCGAGAGTTTCTCCAGCGCGGCGATGTCCTGCGGATGCCGGCCGAATTCGAAGTCGCCAATCAGGACGCTGAACGGGTGGCCGCCAAAGGTGCCGTATTCGTCCTCGTAGATGCGCTTGAAGAGGTTGCTCTGGTCGAACTCGGTCGCCTTCTCGAGATCGCCGACAATCTCCTGCTTGGTCACGTTGAGCAGGCGGATCTTCAGGTGCGTGCCAGTCTCCGTGTTCATCACCAGGTAGTTCAAACCGCGCCAGGCGGCTTCGATGGCCTGGAATTCAGGCGTGTGCATGATTTGGTTGAGCTGCTGGCTGAGCAGGTTGTCGATCTCGGCGATTCGCGTCTTGATGGACATTACGGTATCGCTGCCAACCACCATGCCTTCATCGAGCACTTGGCCGACAAACTCCCCAATCAGGTCTCTGGCATAAGGCTTCTGCGAAGGATCGCGTGCCATTCTGCCTTCCGCGACGATCTTGTCCAGAAGGCTCGCCGACCCATTCGTGCCGGCGGATGCAGCCACCTTTTCCGCGGAGGGCTGCGATTCGGGTTTTTGTTCTTCAGGCATTGACGGTAGCTCCTTCAGACTTGATCTGCTTTAGTGCTTCGGTGTTGCTGATAATCTGTTGCAGCGCGGCGTCCAGTTCATCGTTGCCGTCCATCTTAGCCAGCAAATCGGAAAGGCGGTTGCGCGCGTCGAACAGCTTCTTGAGCGCCGGAACCTGGTTGATGAGGTTGACCGGCGAGAAATCTTCCATGTCGCGGAAGCGCAGCTCGGTATTGAGAAAGCCGCCTTCCTTGGTCAGTTTGTTCTCCGCCCGGAATGCCACGCGCGGCGCAATCGAAGCGAGAACGGCGTTGAAGTTGTCGCGGTCGATCTCGACGAATCCGCGCTCTTTGAGTTTGGGTAGCGGCGTCTCCGGCTTCCCCGACAGGTCGGCCAGAACGCCGATCACCAGTGGGAGTTCCTTCTTTTCAATGGCCCCGCCGATCTCCACGTCGTAGGTGATCTGAACGCGCGGGGGCCGGATCCGATCCAGTTTGTGTTGGGTGCTTTCTGCCATTCCAATCGTCCTCTCTATCGTGCACGGGCTTGGTGTGCACTATCCCGGAAAGTGTCGATTTTGATGGAACCGGCGAAGAAAAGCTGTTCAATTTTGGTCAGATTGGCGGCGATCGCGGCTAGGCGCGGATTTCGCCGCGGCTGGGGCCGAAGTCGATCCGCCCGCCGTGGATCAGCGCCGCCGTTCGGCCGGGCGGAATTTCGCGCGGCGCGAGACCGGTCTGGTATTCGAGAACCCAACTCTCCGCGGAGAGATTCTCGAGTCCCCACCGCCGCGGGTCCGCCGGGTGGCGGCGTACTACCGCGACGGGAGCGGAAAAATCGTACGCCCGCTGCTCGTCGATGTGGTGCGGAAACAGCATCGTATCGCGATTGAGCACGACGATATTGCGGCCGATGCGGATACGAAACGGGGTGCGGTAGCGCCGCTGGCAGCTCCAGCAGATGCCATCCTTCGCAGCGGACGCCTGGAGCGGCTCGCGGTCATAGAAGTTCTCGCCCGCGCAATGCTCGCAACAAACAACGGAATCGCGCAGGCGGATCATGGCGGCTCGCCATTCGCTTTCGCGCACGCGTCCGTGAGCGGGGTCGGAGATGCCGGTAGTGAACGCGCGGGTGAACAGTTCGCGCAAGAATGCCGGGTAGATCGGCCAGATCGCCAGCGCGTTATCGTGATAGCCTGGCACGGGGCGGTTGGAGGTGTCGCGCGGGTCGAAGATGAAAACCGGCTCGTCGCCGTAAAGGCGGTTCATGGCCGGCAGATCGAAGCTGTGAATCGCCAGTTCCCTGGCGCCTTCCAGGGGGTGATGCACCACGAACAGGTAGAAGAGCAGGACCGCCAGCGAGTAAAGATCCGTCTGAATGCCCGGCCGACCCTGGCCCGTCACCACCTCGGGGGCCATGAAGCGCGGCGTGCCGAGCACACCCGCGCCCGTTTCGCCATCCACTGTCACGTTGTCGTTATCGCAGATGAGGATCTCGCCGGTATCGGGGTCGAGGAAAAGATTGCCGAACGAGATGTCGTGGTAGCAGAGTCCCTTGGAATGCAATTGGAGAAAGCTGTGGGCCAGATGGAATCCCGCGGTCGACAGGGCGCGGAAACTGGGATCGATGCGCCGCTGCATGAGCTCCACCAGGCTGCGGAATCGCGGCTCGCGCAGCCGCATGAGATATCCGAAGCCGGGGACGCCGGAGGCGAAGGCGAAATCGACGGGCCATAGAAAACTGCTGTCGGGAGGTCCCTTATCGATCAGTTTCGCAATCAGCGAGAGCTGCCTTTCGGTGGCCGAGGCCGGATAGTACCACTTCAATGCCAGGGCGCCAAGCGCGTTCCGAACGCGGTAAACCTCGCCCTGCGCTCCTCCGCCCAGCAGTTCTTCGACAGTGCATTCGGTCCCCGTCGACCGGGCCCACACCCGCTGGCCGGAACGGAAGATGGCATGCGCGTTCAGCGTGCCCCCTTCCGGCAGCGGCGCAATCCAAGGAAAATGCCGGAGACGAGCACCGAGGCGTAGACCAAGGCGGCGGGGCCGAGTGCGCCAGCCATGTAAGCCCAGCGCGGCGCGGGCGCAAACAGCCGGCCAAAGCCGCTCCAGGCTCCCCGCAGAGCCAGAACGGCGCTGGCCGCGAGGGCCGCGAACCAGGCGGCGTACAGGCTATATGGCCGCCAGGATTTCATCGGCGCCGCACCATTGAAGACGCAATTTTTCCCTGCACTGAGACCATGGATGGCAGCCAGAAATACAAAAAGGCGACGAGTGCCTGCGACTGGAGAATCCGTCCCAAGTGAAAGGCCAGATCGTGCGGCTGCCCTGTGACATGCAACGAGCCGATCCACTCCAGGGCCCAGAAGCCCACCGTCAAAACCGGCGCCAGCGGCAAGGTGAGCAGTGTAGCCACCTCTACCAGCATGGCGCCGGCCGACCGGTCCGGATCGAGCGCGCGGTGGTTGGGAGCGTTTCGGCGCGCCATGCCCCGGCCCACCAGGGCCATGCCAAACCCGGCGCAAGCCAGCCCTGCCGCGAGCACCGAGGTTTCCTTCAGCCAGCCGGAAAACGTGTTCCAAAAGTGAAAGAACGCGCAGCGGGCCACCGTCGCGACGGCGATTGCCGAGCACGCGGAAGCCGCCAGGCAGAGGGCCAGCCACGCCCAATCGATGGGCCCGGCCGTCGCAGCATCCGCCGGCGCTTCTTCGTCCCGCTCCGGCGGACCCAGACGCAGCGGCAGATCGGGCGCCCCTGCCAGCAGGCGGCAAGCGGGAAGCCACGACTCGACGGCCCAGCGCGCCGAATCTTCCGCCAGTCCGAGGTTGTCGCGCAGCCGCCCGGCGCCACGCGCCACCAGGACCTCCTCCGGCAACGAATCGAGCTCGCCGACCATGTCCAAAACCACCCGCTGGCGCAAGGCGGCGACCAGCAGAAAACTTTCGCGGCTCTGCTCCGGGCAGAGGTCGTGCAGCATGGCCGCCAGGCGGCGCGGCTCGCGGCAAATACCCCGACCGTACTTCTCCGAGATGCGGCAAAGCGCGGCCCGCAGCTCGGCCGTGCGCTCCGGCGGCGACTGGCCGATCCCCGGGTTGGCATCAGCGGCCATCGGCCGGCTCCCGTGCGGCGCGGCTCACCACCACGATCGTGATATCGTCGCCGCTTCCCAATTCCGAAGTTTCGTTCAGCCAGCTCTCGAGATTGAGCTCCAGGCCCGCCAAACCGCCTTCGCGGACCACGTGCAGCAGATCGCTGCCGATGCTGAGGAATCCGGCGTCTTCGCGGAAGGAATTAGCGTACCCGTCGGTCGCAAGGACGATGAGCGCCGGGGACGCCGGCCGAACCGACACGCGGACATCGGCCGCGGCATCCTGGCTGCCGAGCGAAGTGGTCTCGACGCCCAGAAGCCTCGGGTCGTGCGGCCACGGCCTGTCCACCACGCCGTTCTCCGGCACCGTGAGAATATCGCCATCGCCCAATTGCACCGAAAGCAGGTAGGTCTCGGTGGCGAGCACCGAAACCACGGTCGAACCGTAAACCGCGAACGTGGCTTCCGAAAAGCGCCCATCGAGGGGATACTCCGCCGCGTGGGCGCTCACGGCGGCGCGCCAGCCCGACACCAGATCCCGCGGAATCGACGCCGCACACGCGTCAACCACCGGAGGATCGTACTCCGGGCAACGGGCCGCGAAATCTCCGAGAACCGCGAGCGCCGCTTCCACCGCTATCGCGGCGCCTTCGGCGCTGCGAAAGCTCGCGTTGCTGCCGTGGCCGTCCGCGACGGCCGCTACGATGCCGTGGGCGCCCGCCGGCGACCATCCCAGAGCATCCTGGTTGCCCATGTTCCGGCGGCGATGCGACGCGCCGCAGACGCTACGGCCCGTCACGCTCCAGAGTGCCGTCTCGATCGCCCCGGTCATCGCTACCAGACGTCGGCGGCAGAGCCGAGAGCGCCGGGAGGCGGGACCGGAAGCGGAACATTCCCGGTGGCGGCGGCTCCGATCACGCGGCTGGCCGGGGCGGAAGCCGCCTTGAGAACCGCGGTCGACACCCAGCGGATATGATTTACCAGCGTATCGGCGCTGTTGGCTTGCAGCACCGGGATTTCGGGATTCGCCACAAACACGCGCAGCGCGTCGTGATCGGCGTCCTCTCCAATGCCGACGGCGATCCGCACCGCGCGTTGGCCCCAAGGCAGGTCCAGCAACTCACTTGTAGCGTTGCTGAAGTCGTCGGTGGGCTGCCCATCGGAGACCAGCACCAGAATCGGGGGCAGTGCGCGGTCGCTCATGGGAGGAATGCGAAGCTGCTCCGCCACTAGGCGAATGGCGCGGCCCATGTCGGTCATGCCGCCGGCCTGCAGATCGGTCCATCGGAAATCGGCCACGGGAGTAGGCTGGGCCACGTGCCACTGGGCGCCATCGGCGAATTTGACCGCGCGCACGAACACCTGCGCGTTGGGATTCTCGTCCGCCGCCGCCTGCATGTGGGGAAGAGCTTCCTTGATTGCGTTGTTTAGAGCCTGGATTTTGCCATCCGCCTGCATCGAGCCGGAACAATCGCAGATCCAAAAGAAATGCAGCGGGCGGGATGCGAGCTCGCCACCTGGTCTTCGGTTCACGATGCGCCCTCCTCTTAATCTCTACTGTAGTCGAAGATCTCGTTGAAATCGACGGAAATGTGACTTTCCCTTAGGGGCTCGGCGTTATTTGAGTGCCGGCTCGCGCCGCAGTGCGCGCCGGCAGCTCGTGAACCCGCTCCCGGAGCCGCCCGTCTTCCATTTCGTATTCGAAAAGCGCCCCGCCGTCCCCGGACTCGCAATAGAAACGCTCGATGGGACCGAATACAGGTTCGAGCTCGTATGCCGTGCAGGTCGGCAGATACCGCCGGAGCACGCGTGGGTCGTACCAGCGGAAGATGAGAATGCGGCCGCGCTCGTCCTTCACACGCAGAAGCGTGCGCAGATGGCGCCGCACTTCCATCATGGGAACGTCGGTCCGGAAATACACTCCCCAGCTATTACCCCACCCTTCGTCGATGAGGAGCCGCGTAAACCGGTCTTCGGCCTCAAGCACAACCAGGTGCGGGGCTGCTCTGACGAGCACCCACGGCAGGCGGCCCGCATAGAGGCAGCACTTATCCAGGCGGGAGGCCTCGACGGCGGTGAAGATGCGTTCGTCGCGCGCGCAATCGACCACCGCGCAGATCTTGGACCAGCGCGGGGCGCGGGCGGGCCAAAGGGCGGTGCGAATGTCTTCCTGTTGCGGGTTGGACATAGTCATTCTTTCCGGGCAAGCCGGGCTCTCTCGCACTCCTCGCAGAACGGCCTTCCCTCGGCGGCGGCCTGCTTCATGAGCGCGGCTATGGCGACGTTGTCAATGGCGGGCGGAGGTGGCGAAGCGGGCAGACTAGCGGCAAGGGCCTTTTGCTGCGCCAGCTTAGCGCACTCCTCGCAGAATGGCGCTCCGATCTCGGCGGCTTGCTGGAGCGCCGTTGCGATCCGCACGGCATCGGCATTCTCGGGCAGAGTGGATTCCGGCGGCGGCAATGGCGGAGGAGGCGGAGTAGCCTTACGAACCGGCACCTCGGGCATCGGAGCTTCCTCTGCGAGGCCGACGTCGGGAATCTCCTGCGGGTAGGGATGGCTGGCTTGGGCGCACACATGCAGCTCACCGGAACTGATCCGCGCCGCCACGTCCTCGAGGAGCTGCCGATGTTCCGGAAACTGCAGCGAGGTTCCATCCAGCAAGTCGCGCAGCTCCGACATGGCCAAGCCATCGTCCTGGAAGCGGCGAAGCCACTCCAATGCCAGATCGGGCCGGCCCAGGAAGGGATTCGGGTGCTCGTTCCAGCGATAGATTCTCCAGCGCCAGTAGCCGAGTTGGATGTCCATTGGTCCTTCCCTATTAGCGGACGAACTGGGGTGTCCGGCGCTGTCCCTTATTGAACAGCTTTTTCGTCCAAAACGGAAAAGAATATTGCCTTCGGTTGCGATCCGGGAAAGGGTCCGTGTCTCCACGAAATCGGAAAAGCCGGGTGCGGCGAGTTTGGTTCGAGGGCGTATGCGTGGTTCTACGGCTGTATCGTGCGTGGTGCTTCTGCTGGGGGCGGCTTGTGGTGCGTCAAAGAACGTCCGCGTGCCCGTGGTTTCGCGTGCGCGCACCAGCCAGAAATTCTCCATCCAGGTCGTGGTGGCGGATTCGGCCAACCAGGATAGCCCGATACCGGTGGACTTCGTGGCGGTGCAGGACAAGAAGCTGGTCCAGGAAGTGGCCAAGCTATCGGCTAAGGACTGGTTTGACCGCCGGGTGCAAGTGATGCGTGATTTTCAAACCAAGGTGCAGGTGGTTTCCTGGGAGTGGGTGCCGGGAGAGCATGCCGGGCCCGTCAGCATCGACGTGGCTCCAAAAACCCTGGCGGCTTTTCTGTTCGCGAACTATTCCAACAGCGGCGAGCACAGGGCGGCCGTCGACGTCCGCACCCCGGTAGTGGTGACGCTTGGGGCGGAGGAGTTCTCGTTGCAGCAACTGAAGTGACGGCGGAGGGACCATCGTGTTGGCCGACGAAATACCCCAGGCGATCCAATGGCACGAAGGCATGCTGCTGGCGCCGCAGCACTTTCAGCAGAGCTCATGGCGGCAGGAGATGCTGGCCCAGTACAACGCCCTGCTGGTGGCGCCGTACTGCTGGGGTGTGCGCCGCCTGGCGCTCGATCTAAAACTGCTTCCCTCCGGTACCGTGCGCGTGCTCGACCTGGAGGCCGTCCTGCCGGATGGAACACTGGCGTCGCACAAACCATCCGAGAAGCACGAACTGATGATCGCTATCGGCTCCGATGAGAGCGTGCCTAAACAGGGCGACGTGGCCATTCACCTGGCGCTGCCGGCGCGGAACTCGGGTGGCATCAAGGGCGGGTTGCTGCGCTACGAGGCTGCCGATGGATCTCCGGTGGTGGACGAAAACACAGGGGAAGGGGAGGTGCGCATGCCGGTTCTGCGCCCGCGCCTCACGCTGATCGCCGGCCCAACACCGCCCCCCAAGTACGTCAGCATGCCGATCGCCGCGATTCGTTTCGAGGACGAAGCATGGGTCCAGACCGAGTACGTCGCGCCGGCGGTGGCGGTTCCGGCTCGTTCGCCGCTGGGAGAGCTTTGCTCCGGCCTGGCGCGCACGGTCCGCGAGAAGGCGATGTACGTCTCCGAGCAGGTTCGTGCTCCCTCCGCCGTGCTGAACGCGCCGCTAATGATGGAGAACCGATCGCATCTCCAAAGCCTCGTGGCGGGACTGCCGCAACTCGAAGCGCTTCTCGCGACGGACAACGCGCACCCGTTAGCGCTGTACGTTGCGGTGTGCAGCCTGGCAGGGCACCTTGCAAGCTTGGGCGTTAGTCTTTTGCCGCCTGTCTTTCCGCCTTACGATCACAACGATTTGCGTGCGAGCTTCGAAGCGGTGATTGAATTCGCGATCCGCATGACCAACGAGGGGATTCCCGAGACCTACACGGCTTACCCGTTCAAACTGAAAGACCGGCTCTTCTCGCTGATGTTCGAAGAGCAGTGGATCGCCCGCCGGATTGTGATGGGCCTGCGGGCTCCCACCGGGATCTCCGAACGGGAGCTGATTTCCTGGGGCGAGGAGTGCCTCATCGGCAGCGAAAGCGTGATCGCTTCCCTCCGCCACAAGAGGATCCGCGGAGCCCAGCGCCAATTTCTGACGAGCGACCCGGAGCTGATGCCGGTGCGCGGGGTGGTGCTGTTTGCGATCCGCCCGGACGCCGAATTCGTGAAGCCCGGCGAGACGCTCCAGGTCTTCAATTTCGGGGAGCGGGGCCGGACCTTTTCTCCGGTGGAGATCGTGCTGTATGTAAAGCGCGGCGATGGAATGGATGGCTAGGGCTATGAGTTCAGGCAAGCAGCCGGGGTCGTTTCTACTGACGCAGTTTCGGGAGTTCTACCGGGAGATGGCGCGCCTGAAACGCACTGTGGAATTCACCGCCCCGGTCAGCGCTGCGGAAGACAGGGTCATGCACGCGCCGCTGGTTGCGGCCGCTGGCGGCAACGGGGGTTCCGGTTACCATACCTCCGCGCCTGCCGCGCCTGAAGCCAGCCCGGCCGTGACCGCCGTATGGCAACAGATGCTGACGCTGCTCGAACGCCAGTCCATCGAAGCCGGACAAGGCGGCGCCTTTGCGTACGAGGTATATCGCGAGGCGCAGTACGTAATGGCGGCCCTGGCCGATGAAGTTTTTATCCACATGGAGTGGGAAGGCAAATCGACTTGGCCGCTGCTGGAATCGCGGCTCTTCCAGACGCACATAGCCGGCGAAGAGATCTTCGCGCGGCTCGACCGCCTCTTGCAGCGGCGCGATCCCTTCTATCTGGATCTGGCGGTGGTGTATTTCATGGCGCTTTCGCTGGGGTTTCAGGGGAAGTACCGCGGCCAGGAAGATCGCGATCGCATGGAGTATCGCCGGCAGCTCTTCCGCACCATCTACCGGCGCGATCCCAAACTCTTCACCGCCACGGGCCCGTTGTTCCCGCAAACCTACCAGCACACCCTCGACAAAGTGGACGCTAAACGGCTCCCCGCGCAGTGGACCTGGCTCTGGCTGATTGCCACGGTGCTTGTGATGTGGGCCGGCGTTTCGCAATACACGTGGTCTTCGGCCACCAGCCGGGTTTCCTGCCTGATCTGTCAGGCGCTCCAACAGAACTGCGCCTGCGACCCCGGAGGCGGCAAGTGAGCGATTGGCTTCTGCAATTCAATGCGATCTGGGTCTGGGTCCTGATCGGTCTTGTGCTGGTGATCGTTTTTGTGCTGGTGGTGCTCTCCACCGTGGTGCGGCGTTCGAGCGCAGCCGACGAATCGCACCCCGGCGCCCCGCCCGAGGAACCGGAGGGCGCCGCGGCCCCCAGCGCGGAGGCCGCGCCCGCCGAAGCTGCCTCGACATCCTTTTCGCGAGCCATCCGGTTTCTGCGCTCATCGATTTCCGGCCGCGACTTCCGCTACCAGCTTCCGTGGTGCCTCGTCATTGGCGATCCCGGTGCGGGGAAGTCGGAGCTAATGCGCGCCGTGGGCGCGGACCTGGCCTCCGCGGAAAGCTCCAGCCGCCGCCGCGGACTGGAATGGCGATTCCTCGACCGCGGCATTCTGATTGGCGTGCCGGGGCGATACTTTAAGGCCGGTTCCTCGCGTGAGGAGCACGACTGGAGCAAGCTGCTGAAACAGTTGCAGAACAATCGCCCGCGGCGGCCGCTGGACGGAGTCGTGCTGGCGGTTCCCGCCACCGATCTCATCGGCCCGGACGCGCTCGATGAAACGCAGTTGAGCGCTCGCGCCGGCCGTTTCTCCGACATGCTGGCACAGGCCCAGCGCGTGCTCGGCTTCCTGTTTCCCGTCTATCTGATCGTCACCAAGTGCGATCGGATCGAAGGATTCGATGCCTTCTGCCGCGAGCTGCCCTCCAAAAGCCGCGACGATATCTTTGGCTGGTCGAGCCCTTATCAGTTGGACGCCTCATTCACACCGGAGTGGGTGGAGGAGGCTTTCAATACTACCAGCCAGGAGTTGCAGCGCCTGCAAAGCGAGATTTTCGTGGAGTGCTCGGAGCTGCCGAACCCGGACGAAGTCTTCCTCTTCCCGGAGGAGTTTGCGCGCTTGCGCATTCCGCTCGGAGTTTACCTCGACCGCCTGTTCCGTGAGACTGCATACCGCGAGTCGTTCCGCTTCCGTGGATTGTATTTCTGCGGCGATTTCAGCCAATATGCCGCTCCCGCGCAGGAACCGCCGGCGCAGGTGGACGCCGTCGCGGAGCCGTGGATGGCCGCAATTGCTCCCGCCACCCCGCCCCCCGCAACGTTTTCGGTGCGAAGGACGCCCGCGTTCCTGAAACGCCTGTTCGAAGAGAAGATCTTTTCGGAATGCGGCGTGGCCCGGCCCCTGGCGCGTGTGTTCCTGACGAAGAGCCGCACGGTGGCCTATATCCAGACGGCCGCGGCGGCGCTGGCACTGATCCTGATTGCCGGAACCTGGTTCAGTTACCAGCGGCTGGCCGGCGATCGCGACCGGTTGCTTCCGGCTCTTCTCAAAATGACCAGCCTCGTGCCTCCATCGCAGACGCTGGATCAAAAAAAATCGTTCGGCCTCGGCCTGCTGCAAAGCATGGACGCGGCGGCGACGGTGAATTTCTGGTCCGTGTTTCAGCCGGCCTCGTGGTTTTCGCCGCTGGATGACAGCGTCACGCAGATGATGAAAACGGCTTGCGAGCAATGGGTATTCAGCGCGCTCCAGGCCGACCTGCTCGATCGCAAGACGAAATTGCTTTACACCGCGCCCGCGGCGGCCCCGAAAGACGACCAGAAAGCCGCCGATGGCGCCGACAGCGACGACGGCAAGGACGAGGCCGATGTGCCCGCCATCACCAGCCTGGAGAGTGCCGCCGAGTACCAGCAACTGGACAAATTCGTGGCCGGGCTTCGGGCCATTTACGAAGCTACCGGCATCTACGAGAATTTGCGGCAGCAGGGCCAGATGGAGAGCCTGGACCGGATTCGCAAATTGCTCTCGTACTTAGAGCTCTCCGACATTCGGCCGCGCGGGCATCTGGCAGTGGCGCTGCAAACCGCCACCGGGCCTCCCGCTCCGATCACCTCGGCGGATATCGAGACGGCATCGGAGACCGTCAGGCAACTGGTGGGCGCGCTCCTCCGCGACTGGTTCGACAATAACGTCGCGTGGAACGATGTCGAGCAGCTTCGCCAGTCGATTTCCGATCTGCAACGCGGCCAATCCACCAACTATCAGCAACTCAAAGACCTGGTGAACCTCATTGGCCAGGCGGAGAGCGATTTCACCGACCCTAATTTCCGCTGGCTGAGCAACACCAGCCTCGAGTTGCCGGCGGCGTTGCAGCGCGTGAGCGTCAACCCGCTGGCCGGCCCCCAGAGCGTCCAGCTCACCGGCTACGCGCGGCAGCTCGGCGAAGGCTATCTGAACCAGTTGCGGACGAATCTCCGGGACGAAAGCACTGCGCTAACCGGTCCGCTGCTGGAGATCAAGAATCCGATCGGACTTTCCTCCGGGACCAAGCAACTCGAAGAGGCCGTGGAAAACACGGTGAATCTCCCGTTCCTTGCAACCACGGTCGAGCCGCGGGCGATCCAGATCACCCTCGAACCCGTCCAGCGCCTGATGTGGCGGCTCGATCCGCTGCACGAGGCCGTGCGCCTCACGGGAATTTACGACCAGTTCGTGCGCGACGGCCTGCGCGGAGCACCCGATTCGCTGAGCACCGCGCTTAGCCGCCTGGCGCTCGCGCACCTCATTCGGCACGTGCAGGACCTGATCGTGCAGGCGCAGATCATTCAGCCGCGTCCGGTGGCGGCGGCCGGTCCCAACGCCGAAGACGAGACGCTCCCGGAAGTCAATGCGTTCCGCGATGCTTCCGAATCGCTGGTCCAATTGGCCGAGCGGTACAATTCCCTGGGTCAGACCTACATTTACAACGCCCTGATGCGCGTGATGGTGGTGCAGACGTTCAATCTCCTCACTAAACTGGACGGCCGGCTGAACGAAGAACAGGCATATGCCATCAAAGAAGGAGCGTGGACAGGCAAAGGATCGATGGCCCTGGCGGTGTTCGACGTCCCCGCTCCGCCGGCTCTGGCCGACTACCTGACGGCGCAGCGCGATCGCATCAGGTTTTTCGAGCAGCAGGCGCAGTCTGTCGTGCCGTTTCTGGTGCAGTACATGCCGGTGCGTGCGGCGGCGCAAAACCAGCTCATCGCCAAGTGGCAGCGGCTGATCGACGATTTCCGCCAATACGAGGCCAAGCGTCCCGGGGCCACACTGGCCGCGCTGGAAGACTTCGTCACCACCGGCGTCGACAAAATACCGGAACGCGCCTGCCACGCCGAAGGCCCGCCCGACCAGCGGCCCGATTATTTCGTGCAGATTCGCAACGGTCTCGAAACCCGGCTGAGCGATCGCTGCCGCGACGTGAGCGCCATTGCGGTCTGCGCGGCGTACACCAAGATCGCGGACCAGTTCAACGACACTCTCGCCGGCAAGTTCCCGTTCGCGGCGCTGGCCGCCGGCAAGACCCAGCCCGAAGCCGTCCCCGAGGATGTGACCGCCTTTTACAAGCTGTTGGACGCTAACGGCAAGACTGCACGCGCCGCGCTCGACGACGACACGCGGTTCGGGGATGCCGGCAGCCAGGCGCGCCAGTTCCTCGACGGTATCGAGAAGTTACGGCCGCTGGTCGTGCCCTCTTCTCCCGAGACCGAGAAAGAACCTCCATTAACGCTGGACCTCGTGCCCCAATTCCGCGTCAACCGCTCCAATGAATCCGGCGGCAGCCAGATCATCGACTGGACCATGCAGGTGGGCGGGCAGATCTTCCAGCAGAAGGACCCCGAGCACCCGGGCCGGTGGCGCGCGGGAAATCCGGTCCGGCTCTCGCTTCGATGGGCAAACGACTCCGTCTACGTGCCGGCGGCCGATGCAAGCCAGCCCGATCTGGTGATCCGCGACCGCAACGCCTACTTCGAGCTCACCAGCCGCTGGTCCCTGCTCGCGTTTCTGCGCCGCCACGAGGCGCTCCCTTCGGACCTGCCGCAATCCGGGGATCCCCAGCCTTACACGCTGAAGTTCCGCGTCCGGACAGCGCTCGACCCGAAGTGGCCGGTTTCGGATAGCAATCCGGCGCCGAGCCCGGCGGTCGTTTTTCTGCATTTGAGGATCATGCCGGCAGGCGGCAAGAATCCGATTGCGATTCCGCCCGTGCCGGCTTCGGCCCCCGGCTTGGGCCCGTCTTGCGCGCCCGCCAATCGATATATCTCCGATGCGCGTTGAGAAGCAATTCCATTTCGACATCGCGAGCGTGCTGGATCCGATCCCGGGCGGCTCCCCAGGAGGAGCCGCGCTCCGTTACGAGGGTACCTACGACAAGATCCGCGAGGCGCGGGAGGAAGACAATCCCGGATTGTCCCGTGGCGTCTGGAAAATCCCGCTCAAGCGGGCCGAGTGGCCGGACGTCGTCACGTTGTGCCTGGATGCGTTGGAGAACCGCAGCAAAGATTTGCAGATCGCCGCCTGGCTGACGGAAGCCTGGCTGCACTTGTACGGTCTGGCCGGCCTGCGAGAAGGCCTGCATGTGGTCGCCGCGCTGGGCGAGCGATTCTGGGACGATCTGCACCCGCGCTCCGAAACCGGCGATTCGCTCGAATACCGTCTCGCGCCGATCGAGTGGATCAACGAGAAACTGCCGCCTGTCGTGCGCCTGCTTCCTCTCACGGAACCCCGGTCGGAGGACGCGAAGATCTACGCCTGGACCGATTGGGAAAACGCTATCCGGCCGCGCAGCTCCGAGGACCACGAGGGCACGACGCAGGTGCAGTTCCAGCAGAGCGTGATGATGACGCCGACGGCCTTCTATTCGGCGCTGCTGGCATCGGTTGAGTCGGCGGCGGACGCGTGCACGGAACTCGAGACGCTGCTCGCGGAGCGCTGCGGAGACCGCGCCGCCAGCTTGCGTCAATTGGCGAACACATTGGATGAAATTCGAGGCTTTGTCGTGAGCACTCTCAACCAGCGGGAAGATGCCAATCCTCAGACGCCCCCCAAGGTGGCGGCCGACGCGACTGCTGAACGGGAGGCGGCCGGCGAGAAAACACCCGCGGTCCGCGTGGCCGAATGGATACCCGGCCCGATTCGCGACCGGACCGACGCATATCGCCGGCTAGCCGAGGCTGCCGATTTCCTGGCCCGAACCGAGCCGCACAGTCCCGCGCCTTACCTGGTCCGCAGAGCGATTGCCTGGGGAAGCATGCGGTTGGAAGATCTGCTCCCGGAACTGGTGCGGAACGACGGAGAGTTGACGGAGATCTGCCGGTTGCTCCAGATCTCCCGCACCGCGGACAAGTAAGGTTGGGACCGGACCATCGGGCAGTTTTGTACAGTCCGGCTGACCAAAATTGGACAGTTTTTCCGGCGGGCAGACGCCATAATGATGCTCCGCCACTATAGAGGAGCCATAACCGCCATGCACAGACGAAGCACTTTTCCCGCCATCAGCTTACTGCTGATCCTATCGCTCGCGATGGCGACCTTTCCGGCGCCGCTATCCGCGCAGCAGGATTCCCAACCGCCTTTTCGGATCGGCGTGCTGGAAGGGGATGGGGCCATCAACCAGATCTCCCAGTTGGTGAACCGCGCCGTCTCGGTGCAGGTAACGGACGAGAATCACAATGCACTTTCGGGTGTTTCTGTGACGTTCTTTCTGCCCAACGACGGACCCAGCGGCTTGTTCCCGAACGGCAGCCGCGTGCTGACTGTGTTCACGGACGATAAAGGCGTGGCAACTTCGCGCAGCGTTCGGTTCAACAACGTGGTGGGGCTGATGCCCATTCGGGTGGTCGCCACGCTGTTCTCGCAGAGCGCCACGGCAACCGTGACGCAGACCAATGTGAGCTCGTCGGCGGCGATGCGGTCTTCCTTCGTCCCCGCGGCCGGCGCTCCTAAGTACAGCTCGCGGCCCCATAGCAAAAAGTGGGTCGCGGTTCTTTTGGTGCTGGGCGTAGCGGCGGGCGGCGCATACTATTTCGCTAGCCGCACCAAGGCGCCTTCGGCCACAATTTCGGCTGGCGCCGCTACCGTAGGCACGCCGACCGTCACGGGGCCCTAATGAACCTCCATCGGAACCTCGCGGGATTTGTCGCCGTCCTGGCTACTTCGGCGGCCATGGCCCAGGCGCCGCGCGCCCAGGGTCCGGCGATCGGGTTTGTCATCGACGCGCGCACCAACCGCATTCATCCCGTCATCGGTGTTCCGGGCGCGGCCGTGGTCGGCGCCGCTGTGGATACCCCCTCCGAAGCGACGGCGCGTGCGGTCTCGCCCACGGGCGCCTACGTCCTGGCATGGAGCGATACCGACCGCCTTCCCGCGCTCTGGCTGCCGTCTTCCGGCGCGCATCCGCTTGAAGGCCTCATGCCGGGCGCGGATCGTGTGGCGCTCAGCCCCGAAGGCACTGCGGCGGCGTTCTATTATGCCACAGAGAACCGCATGGTGGTGGTGTCCGGTCTGCCGGATCACCCGTCGAGTCCCGCTGAAATCAACCAGGTCCCGCTTGCCGTCGCTCCCGGAACCTGGGCCGTCAGCGACGATGGTGAATTGCTGATGTGCGCGTCGAGTGCAGGCCAAACCGGCGCCGTGGTGGTGCTCGGCACTACCGGAGAGCGGAACCGCTTGACATTATCCGGGCCTGTCACCGCCTTGGCGTTCGCCCCGCGGACGCATGACGCTCTGGCGGCCTCCGGGACGGATGTTGTGCTGATTCGCGATGCCGGCCGGCCCACGGGTTGGATCCCGCTCCCGGCCACCGGAGTGGGGCCCGTCTCGGCAATTGCGGGGTCCGTCGAAGCCGGCAAGGTGATGCTGGCGAGCGCCGAATCGGGCAAAGTCGCCGTATTGAGCCTCGACTGGAGCCAACCGCCGGCGCTGCTCGATTGTCACTGCAAGCCCGAAGGTTTCTTCCAAATGAATGAAGGCGCCGTGTATCGGCTGAGCGGGTACGCGGGCGGCACGGTCCACATCCTCGATATCACGGCCGCGCCGCGCATTCTCGCTCTGCCGCCGGCCGTCGAACCGGATAAAGAACCGTGACTCGAACCTTCTGCATCGCCGTCCTGGCTACCTTGGCCGTGCTGGCTGCCCCCGCCTACTCTGCCACCGCCACATCCACCACGTTCTCCGTAACGCCGTCCAATAGCCCCCTCCTGGGGCAGACGCTCACCGTAACTGTGAGCGTGACGGCCGGCTCGGGCACGCCCACCGGCAGTGTGACGTTGTTCAAGGGATTCAATGTGGTGAAAAGCGGCCCCCTGAGCAGCGGCAGTGCCACCCTCTCAAACGTGCTGCTTCCGCTAGGGACCGGGCCATTGAGTGTGGTCTATACGCCCAACACATCCAGTTTTGCCGGCAGTACCAGCACCCAGGCTGCCAGCAACGTTACCACGGCCGCCGGAGCCGGTTTTGGTCTCGCCGCCGTGCCCCAGGTCGCGGCCAACAACGGCCAGGTGGTATACGCCGACTTTAATAACGACGGCATCATGGATATTGCCTACATCGATGGCAATGGCAACCTCAACGTCCTGCTGGGGCGCGGCGACGGAACCTTTAGCACGGCCACTGGATCGCCGTTCGGATCGGCCAACGCCGCCTACATTGCGGCTACCGATTTTAACGGCGATGGCGACACCGATCTCGCCGTCACTTCGAGCAACACGATTTCGGTTTATCTGGGCAATGGACAGGGGCGCTTCGGAGACGGCAACGGCAACTTCGGCGTTCCAGCCAATACCGTCGCGGTCGATACCTATAATTGGGATCTCACAGGCCCCAACCCCCTCGTTTCGCTGCTCGTGGCGGACTTCAACGGCGACGGCATTCCCGACCTCATCACGAGTTTCGGCCGAATTGCAATTGTCGGTTGCGGCTTTGACTGCGACTACGCCGCGGCTACCATCAACGTTGCCGTGGCATTCGGGGATGGCACCGGCAACTTCGGCAACATATCCTATAGCACCCTGGCGGGCGGACTACTCGACCAAGTCCCCGTTAGCAACCCACAGGGACTGGCTCTCGCCGACTTCAGCGGCGACGGCAAGCTCGATATCCTCATTTCGGCTACGCCGTCCGGCGAGGCGCCAGTTCTGTACGTGGCACTTGGGTCTGGCGGCGGCTCTTTCAATACTGGCACTCAGATAGCGACGGTGGGAGTGACCTCCAATTCTGTCGCAGCCGATTTTAACGGCGATGGCTTCCCGGATGTGGCCTACAACGATGGCTCCGCCAATATCCAGGTCCTTCTCAACGATACGACCGGACACTTTAACGCAGCCGCACCCTCTTACGCGACTTCCGGCGGTAATCTCGGCCCCATGGCGACGGCGGACTTCAACGGGGACGGCAAGCTTGATCTCGTCATGGTTGCCGGCAAAGACACGACGTTTCTCCTGGGCAACGGCGATGGCACATTCGGCACCCCAACCGTCGTGGCAAAGCCTTGCGGGGTGAATAGCAATCCCGTGAATGTCGTCACGGCGGATTTTGGCTCCACGGCCGGCACCGACGCCCATCGGGAGGGTTTCTTCGCCACATGCAACGGAACGCAGCCTTACGCCGTGGCACTCGGCCGCGTGCCCACCACCACCACGCTCTCAGCCGCCCCGACTCAAGCCTTGCTTGACCAAAGCGTCACGCTGACCGCCACCGTTGCACCGGCCAGCGCCACGGGCAAGGTGACGTTCTATTCCGGAACTACCATTCTGGGCACCGCCTCACTAAGCAATGGCACGGCCACACTGACGACCAAGTCCCTTCCCACCTCAACCACGGTCTCGGGGCTATCGTTGCTCGCGCGCTATGAGGGCGACGCCTCCAACGGCATCAGCACCGGATCGGCTGCGGTGCCGGTGAGCGCGGTGCCCGGCAAGGGCTTCGCCGCCGCCCCGGGCGTTGCCAACGTCGGCCCCGTCAGTGTGGTTGTTCAGGCGGATTTCAACCGCGACGGCATCCAGGATCTTGCGGTCAGCGACGGCAACAACATTACCATCCTGCTGGGCAATGGAAACGGCGGATTCACGGCTCAGCAAGCGCAGTTGAATGCGCCCTCCCAATCTCTTGCCGTGGGCGATGTGAATGGCGATGGCATCCCGGACCTGATCACAATGGGCCCCGCCGGCGATATCAGGGTCTTTCTGGGCAATGGCAGCGGCGGCTTTACCCAGTTGGGCCAGGCGTTTAACGTCCCCGGATTTATCGCTAACACTATGACTGTCGGTCTTGCCGATTTCAATCTGGACGGCAAACCGGACATCGTGGTTGTCGGGAACGTGAACGTCAATTCAACCGTGGCCGGCGTCGCTCACATCTTTCTGGGTAACGGAGATGGGACCTTTCCGGCCACTCCTTTGGAGAGCGTAGTAGCCACCCCGGGTAACGCCCTCGGCACCAATCCGGCTGCCGTAGCGATCGGCGATTTCAACGGCGACGGCATTCCCGACCTCGTGGTTCTCGCCAGGGCTGCCAGCGGCGAGGATTTATTCCTGCTCACGGGCCGGGGTAACGGCACGTTCACCACCTCCAACGCGCTACTTGCCCAGGGCCCGCCCGCCGGGAACCTCCTGGCCGCCGGCGACTTCGGCAGTGGGCGCGTGGACGTGGCTTATTTCGATACCAATAAGAACATCCGGGTGGCCTTGGACAATGGAAGCGGCGGTTTCACCTATTCGAGCCCCACGGTTTTTGGAAACAATGCCGGAGGCATAACCACCGGCGACTTCAACGGAGCTGGAAAACTGGGCCTGGGGATCACGATTACCCCCAGCAACACGGTTGGGGTACTATTCGGCACGAGTACGCCGGGGACGTTTACCGCCGCGCCCACCGTATCGGTTTGTGGGAACCCGCGTGGGATCGTGGCCGGCGACTACAACGGGGACAACCGGAGCGATTTCGTCGTCGCCTGCGGCAACAACCAACCTAGCGTCCAGGCATTCCTCGGGCAGGGATTCCTGATCAGTTCGTTGATCCCCGCCTCGACCGTCGCCGGTGCAGGCGTCAGTAAGCCGTTTACCCTGACCATCAACGCCACGAACTCGAATTTCTCAAACGGCGATGTCGTAAGCTGGCTGCCGTCGGGCACCACCACGGCTACTCAGTTTATGAACCCCGTGGTTGCCCCCAACGGCAGTTCCCTATCGATCACCATTTCCGGTCCTCCGTACAGTGCGTTACTTGCGAACCAGTTGACCAGCGCGGCCATCGCGGTATCCGATCCGAGCGTGCCCAACCTGGTCTCCAACTCCTTGATTTTCAACATTGGCGCGGCGCCGTCTATCTCTGGAATCACGCCCTCCGGCGCGGCCGTGGGCGGCACCAGCGCGGCCATTACGATCTCCGGCACCAATCTCGCCAGCGGCGACACCGTGAATTTTCAGCCGCCTGGCGGCGCCCCGGTGACTGGAATCGCCACCAACTTCACCAACGGAACGCTCACCGCGACTCTGCCCCAAGCCGCGCTCAGCGGCCCAGGTATCACCGCGGGCGCCGGCAACATCACTGTGGTGGACGGCAGCAGCGGAGTCCCTTCGCAGCCGTTCCCGTTCAACCTGCTGCCCGCTCCCACCCTCACCAACCTCAACCCGCCCGCTGTGGGCGCCGGCAGCCCCGCTATCTCCTTGACGATCAGCGGTAACGGATTTGCGGCCGGCGATGCGGTGAACTGGACGGCCAACAGCGCCACAACGCCAATCGGCAATCCCCAGGTGGTGGGATCCAACCAGATTACCGTTACTGTTCCAGCGGGCCTGCTGACGGCTCCGGGAACCTCCACTATCAGCGTAGTCGACCCCGATGGAGCACCCTCCAACAGCTTGACGTTCACCGTAGCCGCGCCTTCCGTCACTGCGCTCAGCCCGGCCTCGGTAGGCACCGGCGCGGGCAACTTTGCCCTGGCGGTGAACGGATCGAACTTCATTCCGGGAACCACCGTAGGCCCCAACTACACCGGATCGGTCGTGCTCTTCACCGATTCCACCGGCGCGCAGCATACGCTCATACCAACCTCTTCCACGGCCATACAGCTTCAGGTGACCGTGCCAGGTACGTTTATCGGCAACATTGTGAGTAATCTGGCGCAAGTGGCGGTGCAGAATCCGGGACAGGGTCCCGGCAATTCCGGTGGGCCGGTGTCCGGCGCCGTGGCCCTCCCCATAGGAGCGCCCACCATCATCAGCGTGAATCCCGCGGCGGCCACCACCTTGCCGAATGGAAGCGCCAGTCCCGCGATCACGGTAAATGGGACCAATTTCGTAGCTTCTTCGGTGCTGGTCTGGTGCAACGCGTGCAGCGGCTCACCCGTCGTGCTGCCGTTGCAGAATGTGGGGCAACTCCCCACGCCGACGCAGTTGGTGGCGTCCATCCTGACATCCAATCCAAACCTGTTGGCCGCTACCGGGACCGCGCAGATCTGGGTAGGCAACAATCCCAACAACCTGACTGACCCGAACACCAATTCCGCGCCGGTTTCGTTTCCCATTGCTTCGCTCGTCATCTCTTCCATCAGCCCCACCAGCGTGCTCGCCGGCGGTCCTTCGTTCACTCTCACGATCACCGGGCAGAACCAGAATTTCGCTGGCCAGGCCCAGGTGCTGTTTGGGTCCGGGCTTGCGCCGATTGCGCCGGGTTCGGCGGGTGGCACTGTTACCAGCAACTCCATCACCGTCACCGTGCCGGCCAGTTATATCGCTACACCCGGGGTGCTTTCGATTCAAGTGCAGAATCCTAACGGCGCCACCTCGCCGGCCGTCAATCTGCCCATACAGCAGATCGCCATCAGCAACATCACGCCGACTCCCCTGGTCGCCGGCAGCCCCGCTTTGACACTGGACATTACCGGCCAGTCATTCTCCCAGTCCACCGCAATCGTGTGGACCTCCGGCATCACATCCACCACGCTCACCAGCACATATATTTCGTCCGGGGAGATCACTGCCACCGCCACTCAAGCCCTTCTGGCTCAGGCGGGAACGGCGCAGGTAACGGCTGTTGCCAATATCCAGGGCGTCAATATCTCTTCGCCCGCGTTCGCACTCACCGTCAATGGACCGGTGATTAGTGGTCTCACTCCGTCGTCGTCTGTCGTGAACGGCAATGCGTTCGCCCTCCAGGTGAACGGTTCCAATTTCCTCAATGGCTCCACGGTGCGCTGGACTGATGGCACCGGACAAACCACGCCGCTGATTACCAGCTTCGTCAGCAGCAATCAACTCACGGCCCTGGCGCAGTCGAACCTCGTTGCAACCGCCGGCACGGCGTTGGTTACAGTACAAAACCCGGCCCCGGCGGGCACCACCGGCGCGATCTCGGCCGGAGCGTTGTTCGCCATTGGACCGACGCCCACCATCAACACCGCCAACGGATTGAGCGTATGCCCGAGTGGAAGCAACTGCTCGCCCGCGACCTCGGTTACCGCGGGTTCGTCTCAGTTCCTCCTGGAGGTCAGCGGCACCAACTACCAGTCCGGCTCGGTGGTGGCGTGGACCGTTAGCGGGACGGCGACGCACCTGACCACCGGCTTCGTGGACGACCAGGATCTTCAGGCCACGGTGCCTTCGTCGCTCCTCAGCACCGTGGGCTCCGCGCTGATCACGGTGCAGAACCCGGGCAACGCGATCTCCAACGGCGTCATCTTCAATGTGAGCCCGGGCGCCACTCCAACCTTGACGGCCCTGCTTCCGGCGAACGGCGTCACTGTAGGCGGTACCGCGTTCCAATTGACCGCCTCCGGCAGCGGTTTCGCCAACGGCGCGCAGGTGAACTGGATCAATGGCTCGACGACCACCGGCCTGGCCACGGTCTTTCAGGACGCGAACACGCTGGATGCCGTGGTGCCGGCCAATCTCATCACCACGGTCGGCACGGTTTTCGTCGATGTGGTGAGCGAGGGCGCAACGTCGCCGTCGCTTCCCTTCAGCATCAACCCGGTACCCGCAGTGACCATCACCAGTCTCAATCAGTCGAGCGCTACGGCTGGCACTGTCGGGTTCACCCTGGGAGTCAACGGGACCGGTTTCAACTCTTCGTCCGTGGTGCAGTGGAGCGCGGGCGCCGGCCCGCAGGCGTTGCCCACCATATTTGTGGGACCCACTGAGGTCACCGCACTCATCCCCGCCAGCCAGCTCGCCAGTGCCGGGACCGCGTTCATCAACGTGGTGAACACGGGCGGCACGCTATCGAATTCGGTAGCGTTCTCGATTACGCCGGCCAGTTCGCCGAGCATCAACGTGAACGGCTTGAGTCCGGCTTCCGCCACCGCGGGCTCGGCCGCGTTCCAGCTCACCATCACCGGGCAGAATTTTGCAGCCGGATCGCAAGTCCAATGGAACTCGGGAACTAGTCCGCAAACCCTGCCGACCATCTTCGTCGATTCGTCGCAGCTTACCGTTGTGGTCCCGGCCAGCCTGGTGGCTACCCCCGGCACGGCGTTTGTCGACGTGCTGAATACCGGCGGCCTTTCGTCCGGCCTGACCACGTTTCCGATTACGGCCGCAGCATCGTCCCAGCCCTCTATCGCTTCGCCGGGCGGATTGAGTCCGTCCTCGGCGACGGCCGGCGGATCGGCGTTTCAAATCAGCGTGACCGGTACCAACTTCGTGACGGGCGCCAAACTGCAGTGGGATTCCGGTAGCGGGCCCACCGGCCTGAACACATCGGTCCTGAGCGCCACTCAGTTGTCGGCAGTGGTTCCCGCCAACCTGATTGCCACGGCCGGCACTGCGTTCCTCAGTGTGCTGAATCCGGGCAACGCTACATCCAACGTCGTCGTCTTCACCATCAACGCGGCCGCGGGACCAAGCATCCTGAGTGCAGGCGGGCTTTCGCCCGCGTCTGCGGTTGCTGGGAGCGCCGGATTCCAGCTTAGCGTTACTGGTTCGAACTTCGTCAGTGGCGCCACCGTGCAATGGGCGGCCGGCGGTACACCGCAATCGCTGACTACGGCGTTTGTCTCCGCGTCGCAGTTGACCGCGCTCGTGCCGGCACCGCTGATTGCCGCAGCCGGCAACGTTTTCGTGAGCGTGCAGAACCCCGGCAACATTGTCTCCAACCTCGTCGCCTTCAGCATTACGGCGGTTCCGGGTCCCACGATCGCCGCCACGGGCGGCATCACTCCGTCCTCGGCGGCGGCCGGCTCCGCCGCCGTGAGCCTGAGCGTCTCGGGCGCCAACTTCGTTCTCGGCTCCATGGTGCAATGGAGCGCGGGCGGCACGCCGGTGCTGCTGACCACCGGTTTCGTCAGCTCCACCCAGTTGACCGCCCTGATTCCCGCGAATCTCCTGGCCCTGCCTGCGACGGCCCTCATCACCGTCCTGAACCCCGGTGGGATCGTGTCTAACGCCGTCTCTTTCGGGGTGACCGGGTCCGCCGCTCCGCCTTCGCCTACGCTCACCAGCATCGCACCGGTGTCGGCTCCCGCCGGTTCGGCCTCGCTCCAGTTGACAATCGCGGGGCAAAACTTCGTGGCCGGCTCGGGGAATACCACAGGTTCGGTGGTGCAGTGGAACGGATCGCCTTTGGCCACCACTTTCGTCAGCGCTTCCCAACTTACGGCGCAAGTGAGCTCATCGCTTCTCCAGACGCCGGGCACGGATTACGTCGTCGTGGTCAATGGCAACTCCTCTTCTTCGGGCGCGACATTCCAGGTCAACGGTCCTACCGCCACCACGTTGGCCCCGGCGAGCGTGGCTGCCGGCGCCGCCGCCTTCAGCCTGGTGGTCACCGGGACCAACTTCGTGAGTGGCTCCACTGTGGTCTGGAGCGGCGCCAACCTGACAACCACCTTTAACAGCTCCACGCAACTGACGGCTTTGATCTCCTCCACGCTGGTGGCCTCGGCCGGCAGCGCTTTCGTCCTGGTGACCAACCCTGGCGGTAGCGCAACGCTGCCGCTCATCTTCAGCATCAACGTGCCGCCGGCGCCGGTCATCTCGGGCTTGAACCCGCCTTCGGCTGTCGCGGGAGGGCCCGCGTTCCAACTGACGGTGACCGGCACCGGTTTCGTCGGCGGCTCAATCGTGATGTGGAACGGGGCGCCGTTGGCCACCGGGTTCATCAGCGCCACGCAAATCACAGCGCTGATCGATGCCAGCCTGATCGCCAACCCGGGCGTGGCCAACGTGACCGTACAGAACCCCGGTGCGCCGCTTTCCGCCGCCTCGAAGCTCAACGTCAACGGCCCCACCATCACCTCGCTTACGCCTGCCACTGCCAATGCGGGCGATCCGGCATTTTCCCTGACCGTGGCGGGAACCAATTTCGTGCCGGGATCCGCTGTGCAATGGAACGGAACCGCGCTGCCCACGGCCTACTCCAGTTCTACCCAGATCCAGGCCGCTGTTCCCGCCTCGTATGTGGCTTCCGCGGGCACGGCGAGCGTCGCGGTGCAGAACCCCGGCGGCGCGGTCTCCGCGTTCCAGTCGTTCACCATCGGACAACCCTCGCTAAGCATTTCCACCTCCAGCCTGCCGGATGCGGTTGTGGGCACTTTCTATTCGCAGACGCTGGCTGCCCAGGGCGGCAATCAGCCCTACACGTGGACGATCTCGGCTGGCAACCTGCCTGCCGGTCTCATTCTGTCCCCGACCAGCGGTACTATCAGCGGCACACCCACGGGCGCCGCCAGCGTCGTGCTGGGAGTGACGGTTAGCGATTCGCAAGGCCGCACCGCAGTGAAGTCCCTGCAATTGCAGGTGGACCTGTTGTTAAGCATTACCACGCTGGCTAACCTCCCGGCCGCCACAGCCGGCAATGCGTATTCGGTGGTGCTGGCCGCGACGGGCGGTTCGGCGCCGTATCTATGGTCGGCGGCGGGCGGGTTACCGCCCGGACTCTCGCTCAACGTCGCCACCGGAGAAATCAGTGGTGCCCCCTCCACCCCCGGCGGCTACCATTTCACCGTCACGGTGACGGATAGCCGGCAACAACAAACGGCGTCCCAGTCGTTCACCGCGATCGTGTCGATTTCGTCGCTGACAATCGGCGGCCTCGGTTCCACGGTAGGTCCGGCACAACAGGTCCCGTTGGCAGTGACCATCCCGGCCCCGTTTACCATGGATCTTAGCGGGAGCCTCACAATCAGCTTCACGTCCGCGGTAGGCGGCGACGATCCTTCGATTCAGTTTTCCACCGGGGGGCGAACCGTAAGCTACACCATCCCGGCCGGCACCACAACCGCGGTCTATCCGCAGAACGCGCAACTGTTGCTATCCACAGGAACGGTTGCCGGCACGATCACGGTTCAAGCCACGCTGCAAGTCGGCGCCAGCGACATCACGCCCACGCCCGCCCCCCAGGCCGCGACGACCGTCCCCAAGCAGGTCCCCGTGATCACATCCGTCACTTTGAAGAAAACGTCAACGGGCGGGGGCGTAACGGTAACCATCGCCGGTTACTCGACCACCAAGGAACTCGTTCAAGCGACCCTCCAGTTCAATGCAGCCACGGGCAGTACGCTCAGCGCGGCGCCGATCGTCGCGCCGCTTTCCACGGTAATCGCCGCCTGGTATCAGAGCGCCGCCGCCGCCGCATTCGGCAGCCAGATTTCCGTCTCCATTCCGATCAGCGTGTCCGGGGATATCAGTGCCATCGGATCGGTCACCGTCACCCTGACGAACACCCAGGGTAACTCAGCCGCCGCTACCGCGCAGTTGCAGTAAGCCGCAATTCTTAATGCGCTTCACAGGGCCGTCCATCATTGTGGAATCAACGGTTTGCGGTTTCGTTGTACAATCTTCTCTTATATGTCACTCGTGGTAGTGGGATCCGTCGCCTACGACGGCGTGGAGACGCCGCACGGCAAAGTAGACCGCATGCTGGGCGGCGCAGCGACTTATATTTCGCTGGCCGCCGGCTATTTCACTTCGGTCAGAATTGTGGCCGTGGTGGGGGACGATTTCGCGCGGGAAGATGTGGACCTGCTGGCCTCGCGCAACATCGACCTCACGGGCCTGGAGCGCGTCGAGGGCGGCAAGACCTTCTTCTGGGCGGGCGTCTATTCGGCCGACATGAACGACCGCGCCACGCTGCGCACCGACCTTAACGTGTTCGCGGACTTCAACCCGAAGCTGCCGCCATCGTACCGCTCGGAACCGTACCTGTTCCTGGGCAACATCCAGCCGGCGCTGCAAAAGAACGTGCGCGCGCAGATGAGCCGTCTGAAGCTCACCGGTGGCGACACCATGAACTACTGGATCAAGGATTTTCGCGGCGAGCTGCTGGAGACGCTGAAGCAATGGGATTTCCTGCTGATCAACGACAGCGAGGCGCGTCTGCTTTCCGGTGAGCACAACCTGCGGCGCGCGGCGGCGAAAATTCTGGAGATGGGGCCTCACACCCTGGTGATCAAGCGCGGTGAATACGGCGCCATCCTGTTCCGCCGCGGCTGCCACTTCATGGCGCCGGGCTATCTGCTCGAAGACGTGTTCGATCCGACCGGCGCCGGGGACTGCTTCGCCGGCGGGTTCATCGGCTACCTCGCGGGCCAAGGAATCGAGCTTTCGAACGGCGATATCGATTTGGCGGAACTGCGGCGCGCGGTGATCTACGGATCGGTGATGGGCAGCTTCTGTTGCGAGAAGTTCGGAGTGGACCGTTTCCGCACGCTCACCCACGAAGAAATTGAAGCGCGCTACCAGGAGTTCAAGGACTGCACCGCGTTCTAAATGCAGAAACAGCGAACAGGCTCGGGCGTTTGGGTGGTCCTCGTCCTGGCCGCCTGGAGCGCCGCGGCGGTCTGGTTTTTCTATAGCCGCGGCTGGCTGTTCTACTACGGCGACGCCGAAGCGCACCTCAACATCGCGCGCCGCATTTTGGATTCGCAAACTCCGGGATACGACCAGATCGGCACCGCGTGGCTGCCGCTGCCGCACTGGCTGATGCTGCCCTTCGCCCGCTCCGACGCGTGGTGGCGAAGCGGCATTGCCGGGTCCATCTCCGCGGCGGCGTGTTTTGTGGCGGCCGGCGCGTTTCTTTTTGCGGCCGTGCGGCGGGCGTTCGCATCCGCGTCCGCCGCCGTGGCCGCCACGGCGCTATTCGCCCTGAATCCCAACCTTCTTTACATGCAGTCGACGGCCATGACCGAAGCGGTTTTCTTTGCGGCGGTCCTGGCGCTGCTGTACTTCACCATGCGGTTCCGCGAAACGCAAGGGTGGGGGATGGCCGCCGGCGCCGGCATGGCCGCCTTCGCCGGGACGCTGACGCGGTACGAAGGATGGTTTCTTATTCCCTTCGCCGCGCTGTACATGCTGTCGGCGGCCCGGCGGCGGCGCAAGGGCGTGGCTATGCTCTTCTGCGCTCTGGGCGCGCTGGGCCCGCTCTACTGGCTGGCGCACAACTGGTGGCTGTACGGAGATCCGCTGGAGTTCTATCGGGGTCCATATTCGGCGTGGGCCATCCAAGGCACCCAGCCCTACCCAGGCAAGGGCGATTGGCCAACGGCCTGGCTCTACTTTCGCACCGCGACCCAACTATGCGCCGGACCGGGCCTGGCGCTCATGGCGATTGCCGGGGCCGCGGCGTCGCTCGCCAGGCGCGTCTTCTGGCCGCTGGCACTGTTGGCGCTGCCGGGCGTGTTCTACATTTGGAGCATCCACTCCTCCGCCACGCCAATCTTCGTGCCCACATTATGGCCTCACTCGTACTACAACACCCGCTATGGACTGGCGGCGCTGCCCCTGCTGGCCGTGGCTTCCGCGGGACTGGTCGCGATCATGCCTTCGCGCATGCGCGCCATCACCGCGGCACTGGTAATCGCAGCCGGAACGGTTCACTGGATGGTCGAGCCGCAGCCCCGGAACTGGATCGTCTGGGAGGAATCGCGGGTCAATTCGGAGGCGCGCCGTGCCTGGACTCGCGAGGCTGCCGAGTACCTGGCGCCCCGCTACGTGCGCGGTTCCGGTATCATCACATCGTTCGGCGATTTGACCGGCATCTACCGCCAGATGGGAATCCCCTTACGCGAAACATTCACCGGGGACAACGGGCTGCCCTGGCTTGCTACGGTGAGGCGGCCCGAACTTTTCTTGTGGCAGGAGTGGGCCGTAGCGATGCATGGCGACGCCGTTGCGGCCGCTGCCGTTCGCGACGGCCGATACAGTTTGGAAAAGAGCATCATGGTGAAAGGCGCACCGGCGATCGAGATTTACCGGCGTACGGGAGGCAATCGTGGTTGAGGTGGAGGGCACTGGGAAATGAAGATTCCGTTCACCAAGGCGCACGGCGCCAAGAACGATTTTCTGCTGACCTGGAGAAGCGATGCGCCTCCGTCCGATCACGCCGGAATCGCCCGCGCCCTCTGCGACCGGCACACCGGCGTGGGCGCGGACGGCTGGTTGCTGGTGGAGCCGGACCCGGAAGTGGACGGCTCCATCGAGCTTTATAACTCCGATGGCAGCGTGGCCGGGATTTCCGGCAACGGCACGCGCTGCGCGGCGGCGTTCCTCATCCAGCATGGTTGCATCCAGGATAGCCGCGCATCCGCGCCGCTGCGGGTGCGCACAGGCGCGGGCGTCAAGACGCTGCGGTTACTCGAGCGCAGCGGATTGCGCTTCGCGTTCGAAATGAACATGGGCCGCCCGGAGATCGCCGCCGTGAGTTTCCAATTGCCGCTTTCCAACGGGCCGCGCGACGTGACGCTTATGTGGGTGGGAAACCCGCAGTGCGCCGTGCCGGTGGACGATTTCTATTTCGACTGGCGCGCCATGGGAGCGGAAATCGAGTCGCATCCGCTCTTTCCAGAGCGTACCAACGTCTCCTTTTTCAAGGCCGCGGACGAGCACATCGTCGAGGCGCGGTTTTATGAGCGCGGGGCGGGCGAGACCATGAGTTCGGGGACGGGGTCCATGGGCGTAGCCGCGGCGGCGGTGGCGCGCTGGCTGGTGACATCCCCCGTGCGCGTGCTCACGCCCGCCGGCCCGTTGGATCTGCGGATCGAAGAAGACATTTACCTCACAGGTCCCGCGGAGATCGTCGCGGAAGGCGAGTGCTTCGTGTAGTGCCGGTGGCGGAACGGCCGCCGCACTCTAGCGGAAAGCCCCAAGCAGGTAGGCTACCAGGAGAACCACCAATACGGTGCCTACCCCCGAGCCCATACCTCCGCCGTAACCCCAGCGGCTATGGCCGTAGTATCCGCCACCAAGCCCCAAAACCAGTAACAAAACGATAAGCAATAGCAACATTGTGAATCTCCTTTTCTATGGAACGTTAACTCGCTCACTCCGACGAAGTGGCCTTTTGATTCTTGACCTGCAGCTCGTTCACGACCTGCCAAACGTTGGGAATTGAAGACGCGACGCTTCCGGCCTGCCGGCGCGCGGATTGAGAGTCGACCTCGCCCGTCAGCGTGACGACGTGATTCTTGACGTCGTACTTTACACTCTCGTGAAGCTTGTTCTGGATGAGAGCGGCATCCAGGTTCTTGCCGATGCCTTCGTCCAGATCCGAATTCATGGCTTTGGCCGCACGTTCTGCGCCCCGCGGAATCAGTTCGATCTGGTTCGATACAACTTGTCCGCCCGCGATGGACGTTGCAATGGATTGCGCTTGTGCCTTGTCACCGTCAGCCGCGACGTGTCCGCCCAGGGTTACCACGCCCTTCTCGCGATCCTGACTTACGGAAACATCTTTGAGGCCAGCCTGATCGAGCGACGTGCGAATGCTGGCGGAAACGTCGGGTGATTTCATAGACGTCTGTGAGCATCCTGCAAGGATTCCGGCGGCCAGCAACGCCAGCGATGCGGCGCAAATACTGAGAGTCTTCAAGTTCAACATCCTTTCGTCTATCAAGCGTGGTATAAGCAGATTTGGGACCAAACCTGGTTTGGCGCTTCAGGTGCCTTCAAAGTACATCATGCGGATGAATTGGCTGTTCCTCGTGGTTTTGCCTTCGGGTTTGGCTGCGCAGGCCACCGTCGTTTGCGATCCCGCGCATCTGGTTGGGCCGTATGCGTTTCAGTTGACGGGCTCGACGGATATTGCCGGGACGCCGCAACCAACTGTCAGTCTGGGCCGGATCGCCTTCGATGGGCGCGGCAACCTGAGCGGGACCGCGTCCGCCACCTTCGACGGACTACTCCTCGGCAACCCGGTGACGGGGAGCTACGAGGCGAAATCGGATTGTTCGGTGATCTGGAAACTGCAGGACGATTCCGGCGCCTTCCAGAATTTCAGCGGAACGGTTTCGGCCGATGGAACTCGCGTGCAGTTCACACAGACCGACCCAGGCGGCGCCCAGCGGGGGATGATGCAGAACACATCCGACACCTGCTCGGCGGCGGATCTCCTGAAGAAATATGACTTTACGGTCTCCGGCAGCATCATGCCGATGCAGGCCGGCGAAGTTGCGCACACGTTGTCCGCCAAGGGGACGCTGGATATAGCCGAGAACGGCAGCTTCGAGGTAGACAGCGACTGCTCGGTACGGTTCGAATGGATACTCCCGGCTGAGGACGAGCAGGACGCCGAACCTTCGCTAATGGCCATGCGTGGATTTCTGGTCAACGGCGGCAAGGAAATCCTCGCCTTCCAGACTGACCCTGGCGCCATGGTGGCCGCGCGGTTCACTTCCGGCGGGAAGTGAAGATGCAAGCTTGGTCACAGAAAGTGCATTTTTTGCTTGTGATGTTCGCGATATAAGGAGAATCTCAATGCCATACATTACTGTCGGGAAGGAAAACTCCGGCAACATCGATCTCTACTATGAGGACCACGGCTCGGGTGAGCCGGTTGTCCTGATCCACGGATATCCGCTGAGCGGTGCTTCCTGGGAGAAACAGACCCCCGTGCTTCTGGCCGCGGGTCACCGTGTTATCGCCTATGACCGGAGAGGATTCGGCAAGTCCAGCCAGCCGACCGTCGGCTACAACTACGACACCTTCGCCGAAGACCTGCACAAGCTCGTGACGCGGCTTGAACTACGGGACTTCGCGCTGGCAGGTTTCTCCATGGGTGGCGGCGAAGTGGCACGCTACTTCGGGAAGTACGGATCGAAGGGCGTGAGCAAAGCGGTATTCATCTCGTCGGTCCCGCCCTTCCTTCTGAAAACGCCGGACAACCCGGAGGGCGTGGACGGCAGTGTATTCGACGGAATCGAAAAAGCCGTCGCGGCGGACCGTTACGCGTTCTTCACCGAGTTCTTCAAGAATTTCTACAACACGGATCTCCTGCTGGGGAGGCGCGTCAGCGAACAGACCGTTCAGTCCAACTGGAACGTCGCAGCCGGCGCCTCCGCCACGGCCAGTCTCGCCTGCGTGCCGACATGGCATGAGGACTTCCGCAAGGACCTGACCCGCGTCGACGTGCCCACGCTGGTGATTCATGGGGATGCGGACCGGATTCTACCTATCGGCGCCTCGGGACTCCGGACCGTTAAACTGATCGCGGGGGCCCGCTTACTGGTGGTGAAGGACGGGCCGCACTGCATCACCTGGACCCACGCGGATGAGGTGAATCGCGAGCTGATGAACTTCCTTGGGGAGGGGATCGGGAAAGCTACGCCCTCCTGAGGAAGTGCACCACCAAAGAAATCACCGCGACTATTAGCAGAAGGTGGATGAGCCCGCCGGCAACGTGGAACGCCAAAAATCCCAGCAACCACATTACAAGCAAAATAACAAACAGCGTTAGAAACATTGAAATCTCCCTTGTACGGTCAAGGCTTCCGCTCGCCACAGCGTGATCGGCATTTGGCGGCTGAATCGAAACTCCTGGAGCACGAGTCATGCCAATGTCATTTTCTGTTGAGCCGATTCGCTGGCGGATGGCTGGCCCGTGGACCTATCCGCGGCCTTACGGCGGAAATGTGGGAGAATACCAACTTGATGCCTGAAGCACAGCTTGAAACGCCTACCACCGCCGAAATCCTGGAAGAAAAGATCCGTACCCGCGCGGCGCGCGTGGGAGTCGTGGGACTGGGATACGTGGGCCTGCCGCTGGCGGTCGAGTTCGCCAAGGCTGGATTCGCCGTTACCGGGATCGACATCAGCCAGGAGAAGGCCAGGCGCGTGAACGCCGGAGACTCGTACGTCGGCGACGTTCCCAGCGCAACGCTCGGCCCTCTGGTGGAATCCGGAAAGCTTCGGGCGACCGCCGATTTTTCGGCTGTGCTCGAGCTGGACACCATCAACATCTGCGTACCCACACCGCTGCGCAAGACCAAAGACCCGGATATGAGCTATATCGTCTCCGCTTGCCAGGAAATCGCCAGGCACTTCCATGCGGGGATGCTCATTATTCTGGAATCCACCACCTACCCCGGAACCACGGATGAGCTGGTGCTCCCCATGCTGTCGAAATCGGGTTTGGAAGTGGGCCGCGATTTCTTCCTGTGCTTCTCCCCTGAGCGCGTGGACCCAGGCAATCCGAAATTCCAGACGGCCAACATTCCCAAAGTGGTGGGGGGCTCGACGCCGGCGTGTACCGGGATGGGCCGGTTGTTCTACTCGCAGGCGCTCGAGCGCGTGGTGCCGGTGAGCTCCACGCAGGTCGCCGAGATGGTCAAGCTGCTGGAGAACACCTTCCGCATGATCAACATCGGGCTGGTGAACGAGATGGCGCTGATGTGCGACCGCATGGGGATCGACGTGTGGGAAGTGATCGACGCCGCGGCCACCAAGCCGTTCGGCTTCATGCCCTTCTACCCGGGCCCGGGGCTGGGCGGGCACTGCATCCCCATTGATCCGTTTTATCTTTCGTGGAAGACCAGGCAGGCCGGGATCGAGGCGCGCTTCATCGAATTGGCGGGATATATCAACGGCCAGATGCCCCACTTTGTGGCCGACACGGTGCAGAACGCGCTGAACGACGCGGGCCAGCCGGTAAAGGGATCGCACATCCACGTCATGGGCGTGGCGTACAAGCGGGACATCGACGACATGCGCGAATCGCCGGCGCTCGACGTCATGCTGCTGCTGAAGCGGCGCGGGGCGGTTCTGACTTACAGCGACCCCCACGTCCCCGCCATTCGCGTCGACGGCCTGGAGATCGAATCCGCCCCCGAAGAATCAGCCGCCGCCGCCGATTGCGTGGTGATCGTCACCGACCACTCGGCCTTCGATTACCAGGCCCTGGTGGACCGCGCGCGCCTGGTGGTGGACACGCGTAATGCGCTAAAGGGCTTCAGTTCAGACAGGATCGTCCGGCTTTGACGGTCGGCTAGCCCTGTTCTAGCCCGAACGATACAAGCGATTGTAGTTGACAAACGGGACCATTCCGCTCAAGCTATAGGGAGGCGAGGTGTCTATGAAGCCGGTATGGATAGCGGGGTTCGTGGCGGTAATCCTCGCGTTAAGCGCGATTCCGGCGCTGGCGCAACCTGTGATCTCGGCCAAGTCGGGCCTGATCTCCTACGTTGAAGGCAAGGTGTACCTCAACGACCAGATTGTGGAGCCGTCTCCCACACACTTCCCCAATGTGGAAGAGAACGCGCTGGTGCGCACGGCTGAAGGACGCGCCGAGGTCCTGCTGACCCCGGGTGTGGTTCTGCGCCTGGGCGAGAACAGCTCTTTCAAAATGCTCACCAACCGCCTCATCGATACGCGGATCGAGCTGCTTACAGGCTCGGCCGTGGTGGAAGCCGATGAGATCGCCAAAGACACCAACGTGACGCTGGTTTGCAAAGACGGCACTGTGGTGCTTGGCAAGAAGGGTTTGTACCGCTTCGACACGGCGCCCGCCCGGCTCAAGGTTTTCGAGGGCCTCGCCTCCGCGCAGGTTTCCGGCGAGAATATCGAGGTAGCCGGTGGTAAGATGTTGGGCCTTGGCGGCACGATCGCATCGGTTGAGAAGTTCGATAAAGAAGATACGGATAGCCTGGACAACTGGAGCCAACGGCGCGGCGAGATGGTGGCCATGGCCAACATCTCGGCGGCCAAACAGGTGCACGATTCGGGCTGTGCAGGTTACTCGTATGGCACGTCGTTTGTCACGCCGTTTGCCGCTGCCACGCCGGTTTCCACTTCGCAATCGTGCGTGTTAAACCCGTGTGCTCCCTCCTGGCGTTACAACCAGTGGTACGGGATGATGACGTATATCCCATGCGGCGCCATGGCGTGGAGCCCTTATGGATATCAGTTTTGGACGCCGCAGACCGTGATCCAAGCCTATAATGCGCCTTCCTTGATTCGCACTCGTGGCTCTGTAACTGGTGGGCTAGCGTCCCGGACCCTGGCTTCTACATCGATGGCTGCCGCCCGGTCGGCTTCGTCGGGCACATCCGTGAGGAGCGGGTCAACCGTAGGGACTTCCTCAGGCTCCTCGGTGGGACACGGATCGAGCGCGCGCGGCGGTGGCGGCGGACACGCGCGCTAACCGGCCTGCCGGACCGGCCGGTAACGACGGCTCGCGCGCACCCCAATTAGCTCTGCAACCTCGCCCAGCAGGTTCGGTAAGTTCTCGGTATAGATGGAGATCTGATGCTTCGCTCGCCCGGGGCGGCGTTTCTGGCTAGGTTCGTAAGATGTCACCAGGGCAGTGGCGGGCCGGTACTCTTTGACGCGCGCGTAAGCCAGGACATTGCGGCCGGCCGGACGCGACCCGAACTCCGCATCGCTCAGGACCAATGCATATCGCCCTTCATCCAGCTTGCTGATGGCTTCCGCCGGCGTGGCTGCTACATCCACGGAGTAGCCACCGGCTTGCAATATGGTCCGAAGGGCTAAGCGGGGTGCAAGTTCGCCATGCACCAGAAGCACGCGGGCCAAATCCAAGGCCCGGCTGGTTCCACTGTTACCAAGCGAACTGAGGTTCGTGGGCATTCTCTCCAAGAATTACTTTAACCGATAAAGTCATTTTTTCGACCAGCAAATTTTGGTCCTTTTTACTTAGACACCAGTTTTTCCGATACTTAGCGGCTTCAAGTACTAATAGTACTGGAGTCCCAAGGTTTACACTGCGAACATGGCATCCTCCTTAAATGGTGTACGCGAAGGCGCTTTGGTTACACTCAATCCGGATGCGGCGGCGGCACCAGGATGGCGCGAGCCGGCACACAATCGGCGGCGTACTGTGCCATTTGCGGGGCCTCGAGTTGCGCCACCGCCGGCCGCCACTTGCGCACGGTTTGGTGCAAGGCGGATCGGAACGCGGAAGAGGCGGAATCCTCAAGCACCAGGACCACCTCGACCGAGGCCGCCAGAATCTCCGGCGGGGGCGTGGCCAGCCGTTTGGTGAAGGCGACCAGGACCGAATCAAAACCGGCTGATAGAGGAGCCGCCAGATACGAGCTGACTATCAGTGCGCGCGGGCGGTCTGAAACGACCTGCCCGGGGAAGACCGCCACGGCGCCGCTGGTGAGTGCCAGAATCAGCTCCTCGGAGTACTCCGGCACCCCCGGCGACCCTCCCCCAAGTGCCATCCGCGCGGCTGTTCTGAGCAGAGCGGGCTGAACCCTCATCCGTAGTCTTCGGGTTGCCTGCCGCCACAGCTTGCGGAACAGCTTGGGACTCACCACTGCGCGGACCAGGAACCTCAGGTAATTGACTTCCAGGATTTCCTCGAGCTGCGCAGGCGTGTAATACCGCGAGGTGGTCGCCCGATGGCGGTGCTCGACCACCGCGCCCGCCACGTACACGGTGGGCCATCCGCGCTGCCAGGCGCGGTAGCCGAGATCGAGGTCTTCCACGTAGGCCGGCTCGTATGCCTGATCCACTCCGCCCAGCGCGCGCAACCTGGCGGCGTCGTAGAGCGAGCAGCCGCCGCTGCCGTAGAGCACGTAGCTCAGGTCCTCGCCCGGAAGCGGCTCGTCGCAGCGAATGGGGAAGTCGTCGGGATGGGATTGCGCCATTACCGCCTTGCCGGTCTCCTCGCGGCGAACGCCCTCGGGGAAGCGGATCTGCGCGGTGGCGCAGAAGAGGTCGGGCGCCTGCTGGAAGGCGCGGACCAGCGCCCCGAAAAAGCCCGGCTCCAGCAGCATGTCGTTGTTCAGCAGGCAGACGTGTGAGTACCGCGCGCGCGCGATGCCGCGGTTCACGGCGCGCGCGAAGGAAAGGGGCGGATGGGACAGCTCCACGTGCACCTGCGGCCAGGCGGCGCGGAGCCACTGAGCGGTGCCATCGTCGGAGCCGTTATCGGCCACGATGATTTCCGCCGTGAACGATTCCAGTTCCCGCGCGATGCCGGGCAGTTGCGCTTCCAACAGGGACTTTCCGTTGCGGGATGGAATGATGACGGAGATGCCGGTTTCTACGGCGCGCGGCTCGCCGGCCGGGGACCCCGGTCGCGGGCCGTTCCGGCTACGCCACCGGGGACGCAAGGCCCCGGCCACGCGCGCGGCCGCGTACCACAAGGCGAGCTGGATTCCCAGTTTCAAGTCAGATCAGCAGATGCCGCCAGACTCGCGCTTTACCCGTGCGGCACTGGTCCCAAAGTTCCAGCGCCTGGAGCGCGAAGGCCGAGGACACCGGGTTCAAGTACGGCAGCCAGGCTCCGGCTTGACGTCCGAAATAAAAACCGCCGCCGGTGGACGGATCGGAACCGGCGGCCTGGAATTCCGCCAGTCTTTCCGCCTCGATTTGCGCGGCGGCACGATCCAGCGGCAGGACGCCGGCCCCATCGGCATAGAGGCGCATGCGCAGCAACTGGGCGTAGACGTCGGAGCGCTCGAATTCCGGCGCAATCTCGCGAAGGTGATGCGCAACGGCGCGGATGCCGTCGCGGATGGCCGCTGCGCCACTCGGTTCATCGGCATGCGGCAGCAGGCCTTCCAGGAAATAGAGAAAAGCGTGCAGGCGGTCCATGACCTTGGGGCGCTCCGGATGGCCGGGCAGGAAACCGCCGCAGGCGACCAGGGAATACTCCAGCATGCGCTCATAGGGTTCGCGGAATTGCGCATCGCCGGTGGCTTCGAGCAGGTCCCACCAGGCCATGGCGGCCTTGAGCTGATAGCATCCCGGATTCCGCGACCAGCGCCCGGGGTCGCGTTCTAGCGGACGCTTGCCGGGAAGCGACAGGACGGGGTGAAAACTGCCGTTCGCGGAGGCGAAATCGCGGACCATGGATTGGCCCAGCGCGGCCGCCACGTCCAGGAACTCCGCCTCGGCGGTGGCGCGCCAGGCCGAGAGCAGGCCGCGAACCACGATGCCGCAATCGAAGAAATAGGCGAGAGCGGGCGGACCGGTTTCGAACGGGATGGTTCGGGATGCGGGGTCCCATGCCGTGCGGGTCAGAAAACGTGCCGCGGAAACGGCGCGGTCGAGATACCGTTCATCCTCCGTAACGGCGTACAGATAGACGAAAGTGCTGGCCGCGTAACCGGTGATTTCGGTCGAGACCGGATGGTTGCGCGCCAGGTCCGTGCGGTAATAGCGGGCTACGCCGCCGTTCGGTTGCTGAATGCCGGAGCGCAGAAACCACTCTCCGGCGCGGGACAAATGCGAGGACAACTTGCCAGTTTAACAGAGAGACCCGCCCCGAAGAACCAGCCAGACCGATCCGTAGGCCAGCGCCGTGCCGATAGCCGCGCCGGCCAGCACGTCGCTGAGGAAATGCATACCCAGCAGAATGCGCGAGGCCGCGACGCTGAGAGCGCAAAAGAGCAGGCCGATCAGCAGATCCGGATAGAAAAGGCTGAGCGACACGGCCACCGCGAAAGCCGTGATGGTATGGCCCGATGGAAACGAAAACTGATCGGGCGGCAGCAGGGTGGCCCAGCAATGGGGTTCCAACGCACAGGGGCGCTTGCGGCCGGTTGCCTTTTTCAAGCGGAGGAAGGCCGCGATTCCCACTCCCGCCGCCAGCGCCGCAGCGCCAATCGCCGGGAATCGCTGATCGCCGCCCAGCAGCAGGATCACCAGGCCCATGGGGTACCACAGCCATCCATCGCCGCCGCGCGTGGCGCACAGCATCCAGACGCGAATCCAGCGCGGCGCATACCACCGGTTGACGCGCCGCATCAGGGTATGGTCGCGGTGAGAAATAAAGGTCAGCGTGGCGTTGGAAAGTGTCATGCCGCCAGTCCGCATACCTCAACATGTAGCGCGGGGACGGCTACAGTTCGGTGACATCCGTGAAAAACGTACGTTAATCGATGTGTTTTTTGCCACGAGACTTGTGCCGCGTGGCACAATCGGACTAATGAAGAAGCTCGATTGCGTCTTTTTGGTTTGCTGCACAAGAACACGGCTAGACGCAACGAAGCCGTCTGAACCATGCCTCCGGTGCAAACCGGACCAAGGGACCACCAGACGCCCGCAACGCCCCATCCCAAAAGATTCGCCCGTTTTCTCCCACCACGCCCGTGTATTTGCGACTGAACTCTGCTAAACTCCCATTGCACGGTCAACCCCGAAACCGACATCCGGTTTGCGGCTGAATAGAGGTTGCTCACAAATGAAACGCACCATCGTTAGACTCCTAAACTTGTTCCTGCTGTTGGGAGCACTTCCATGTATGGCTCAGCAACCACTGATCCTTGACGTAAGCACCGTAGTCGTTGGCGCAGAAAGGCTTGAAACTCTCTATGCCTTTACGATGGGGAAATGGTCGGATGCTGGTGACAACGTGGGGTTGAATTCAACTGAAATCCATTGTTACAAAAGCTTCGGTTTTTGCGAAGCTGCCGATGCGTCAACTTCCTTCGGATTGGCTTCGGTAAACCTGACCAGTTTCGACATTCTCCGGTGGGACACGAGCGAAATGATTGCGGTAAATAGCTCGCCGATTTGTTTGGTGAATACTTTGCGGTTTGATTTCGCCGCCAAGAAGGTGAGTCTTAGCTCTGCATCAAAAGGCGAAACACGGGACAAGGTTTGCAGAGACCTAACGCCTTCCATGA
>Ga0181518_10000080_pt1 | contig 105942 bp, 92 predicted proteins | sample PEATcosm2014_Bin_28_FD_119751 | JGI IMG/M metagenome (GOLD analysis project Ga0181518, IMG submission 119751) | Peatland microbial communities from MTU Mesocosm Facility, Houghton, MI, USA - PEATcosm2014_Bin01_60_metaG | ecosystem: Environmental > Terrestrial > Soil > Wetlands > Peat | place...
CGCGCCCCTGATAAGGGCGAGGTCGGTGGTTCAAGTCCACCCAGGCCCACCATTTACTTTCAGCAGGTTACCGAGCGTCGTCCGACAAATCCCAACCCACAACTGAGCCCACATCTCACTGCACCATCTGCGTAGCCACTCCCAGCGCCGTCAGATATTCCCCCTGCGCCGCCCGGGTTTCATCGCCGTCGTCCTGCGTATACAGGTCGAGCGTCGTCTGAATCTTCGCGTGACGCAGGATGCCCTGCACGGTCTTGGGTTCGACTTTCGCCTTGTTCACCAGCCAGTTGCTAAGTGAGTGGCGAAGATTGTGAAGTCCAGACCTTTGACCGTCCTCGATATGCACTCCGGTCTTCTTTGCCGCTGGCCGCAGATGATCGGCGACGAAAATAGACGCGGAGAGGGGAAGACGGCCGCGCGCTTTCAAGGAAGGGAACACGAAGTCCCCGTCCTTTGCGTAAGGGCTTTGTTCACGCCATGCGCGCAGATGAGCGGCCAGAACCGGATGCAGCGGAACAAATCCGTCCGATGCCTCCGTTTTGGTCGCGCCATCCCTGCCTTGCGCCCAACGCTTTGGAATCCGAATCCTTCCCGCATTCCAGAGCACATCTCTCCAGCGCAGCGCCGGCATCTCCGAAGCGCGGAGCGCCGTAGCGGCGCCGGTGAGCACCAGCGTGGAATGAAGAGGCGAGGGGAGGGCCTTCAGAATCGCAAGCGTTTGCGCGGGCGTGATGACGATAGCCTTGTAGTCGGTCTTTGAGCGCGTCTCGACGTACTGCGCTAGATTTTTCGCGACAGGCTCGTGCAGGATTCCGATTTTGTAAATGCGGCTCATGACGCCCCGCATCTTCGCAATCGTTGTCCATGCAAGACCGTCCGTCTCGCGGAGCGACTTGAATCACCGCTGAATATCGAGCGGCTTGATGTCTTCCGCGATTTCGTTTCCGAAACGCGGAACGAGGTAGGCGCGCACGATATGCTCGACGTGACTGATGGTGTTCGCCGATTTCGGGCGCACCGAATCCGCCCGGAAATCGGCCTTGAGATAATGCTCCGCAAGAAAGTGGAATGAAGCACGGCCGGGGGCGGGAGTGTCGTTGATTCGAATCCCGAGTCCGAGCCGGTCAGCCTCGCGCCATGCGTCCTTAATCCTTACGAAATTGCCGAACAAGTCCGATGGGCATGACGTTCTCGACCCTTCTGCGTCTGGATTCGTGACCCTGTACCGCAGCACCCAGGTTTCTCCTTCCTTTCGTCGTACTTTCTTTAGTAATCCTCGCTGATAAGCCATAACTCCTCGCTTTCAGCGGGGACTGCCAGATCCGATCGGACACGGTTTTGGTGGTTTTGGAATCGAGGTCTCGTTCCGCACGATGGAGGCGGCGAGTTCCGAGAGTCGAAACACCCAGATTTTGCGCTTGCCCCCTGTTCCGAGCGGATAGGCTCCGGCGATGCCTTTGCGGGCGAGCTCCAACAGATAGCGACGTTTGACACATAGAATCTGCGCCGCCTCGTCGGCCGAGACAAACTGCTCCGGGGTCACGGGCGCTCGCCTCGACTCGTTGGCAGTGATAATCGTTGCAGGAGCCGAAAAAGTTTCGGCACTTTCTCCTCTTTGTCCTCCTGTGGCCGATTCCAGCGGCATAGTAATGATCGGGTTGGCAGGCTCGCTTGCACGGGATGCCAAGACTGGAGTCGACTGTCGATATTGCAAACCTTTCGGGCGAGCTTCGGACATCGAATGCAACGAATCCACTGCAAGGCGCGAGGCATGCGGTCTCACCTTTAAGAAACAAAGCAAAGTTAAGAAAACTTTTTTACCCTGGCGCTGACATCGTCGGAGAACCGCTGGATCAGGCGGAGTACGTATTCGCGGGGATCAAGCTTGTCATCCTGGACCAACGGGGTCAGGTCCATGCCGAAGTTCAACAGACTGGAGGCATCCACGGAATGGCTCTGGTAATACGTAGCGTGGGCCCGCCGACGCGCCATGGTTGCCAGGTCATATCGTTTTCCTCCGGCGATTTGCGAATCGAACACGCCAACCAGGGAGACCTGGATATTTTCGTGGCTGTCGAGCGCGAAGATTTGCTTGTCGGCGTCCACCAGCCAGTCCAGATCGCGCCAGATTTCGCAGCCATAGACTTTTTCCGGCCGTCGCGCGGCAGGCAACTCGCGAATTGCGGCAATCGTGTGCAACACCACGCTGATGTGCGTGTCATGCTTGTCAGCGAGATTGTGGGTGTAAACCACTCTGGGTTTTGTCGCTTCCAGGATGGCCTTGATATCCTGCCGGGGAGCCGCATCCGCGGCGTTCTTGATCGTCGAGCTGCTGTGATTCAGAAATGCGACCGCGGAATACTCACCGACGAAGGCAGCCTTCTTCTGCTCCAGCCGGCGCACCACCTGCATTTCCTCGTCCGTGTAGTTTCCATAAAGGCCGTCGCGAGGACTGCCCGCTCCGTTGGTGACAATCACGGCCATGAACCACTCCTCGGTGCTCCCGAAGCCTTTCAGGATTCCTTCCATCGACATGATCTCGATGTCGTCCTGATGGGCGGCGATTCCCAAATGTGTTACGCGCTTCAGCGCGTCCGCTTCGCTCGCTCCATCCGGCACCCAGATTTCCGTTTTTGGTCCATTGAGTTTCATGATGTTTACTCTCTCCCTTCGATGGCTGGCAGACTGGCAGCCGCAATCGACTGGCCGACTCGCCGGCTCTTTTCATCCGGCAAGGCCATCGAGACCGACGCGGACACTTCAGGAAACTCGGCCCGCAGGACCGCGAGGCTCTTGGCGAGAATAATGTCGCCGCCGGGCCCGGTCGTCACCCTGCCCAAAATCAGAATGTGTTTAAGTTCATAGAAATTGGAGTAATGCGCGACGGCATAACCGAGGTAGACGCCGATGCTCTCGTAGACCTGAGCCGCGAGCGGATCGCCGGCCGCCATCTTTTCCTGGAGGACTACGAGCCGCTCCGGGAGCGGCATTGCCGCGTCGAATTGCATGCCCGCGCCGATTGCCAATCGGTTGGTAGCCTGTTGCGAAAAGAACTGCACGCCGCAACCGAGGTCCCCCGACCACTCATCCGCGGGAGCATCCGGGCGGTAATCCACCGGAGCGAAAGCCAGTTCATTCAGCCAACTGGTGATGTTTCCGTTGTGGTCGACGTAGCCCGCCGCCATGCTCGAACCAAACGCAAGCCCCAGCACCGGATTCGCGCCGAGCGACATGGACCCGGCCAGCGCGGTCACTTCGCCATCATTGACCACTTCGAGCGGAACTTTCAGCTCCTCTCGAATCCGCAGAAAAAGCGGCGCAATCTTTATCGCGAATTGATCCTTTGGCACCCCACGGTAGAGCGACGCCACGCGCACTCGATTGTTAATGTAAATGCCCGCGGCGCTCCCTCCGACGGCGTCCAGGCGGGGCAGGTGCGCTGCTGCCCGCCGGATGCAATCCATCACGCCTTGGTAGTGATAGTCCGGATCGGCAGCATTTCGTGGATCCCAAACCACTTCCTCACTGAAGACCGCCTCACCATTCAGCACGGCGCTGGCTTTGCGATCACTTGCGCCGAGGTCGAAACCCACGCGACACCCATCTAGATGCCGACCGAGCGGCATCGTCGTCTCTTTGGTGCCGGGCACCTCTTCTGCCTTTCTCACCACGACCTCAAACGGGTGCTCGTAGACACCGCCCATGAATTCGTAATCGAACTTGCGCGCTCCGCTGTGGGAATAAACCTGCTTGATGTAATTCCCGATCTCCAAAGGACCGCCAATGTAGACTTTCCACCCCCCGCGTTGCCACAGCAGCATTTTCGTAAGACGCTCGACGTACAGCAGCGTGGCTTCAAGATACCCTTTTGCCGGGGGAATCACCCTGGTTTGATAAGAAGAAATGGAGCCATCGCCGCGCTCGACGGCCAAATGCAGTGGCTGGCCGCCCAGTTGCGCGGCAAGCTTCAGGTACTCTCGCGTAAACAGTGAGGCAGGCAGGAAGCCTCGGTCCAGGGGCGCAACAATTGCCGGGCACACAGCGATGCCCGCGTCTTGCAGAATCATATTGCTCCTTTGTTTTGGCCGCGTCCGTGGACCTCGGAGAAATTGGCCAGCTTCGGACTGGCTCTCTCCAGGAAAAATGCAAAATTTTTCTTGCTGCAGCTATATAACACCCACATACCATCCCTTTCGGAGCGGGAAGGCCGCCATGAACTTGGATTCGCACCGCGAGGAATCGGAATTGTTCTAGCGGAATCGGCGAATCACAAGGTTATGGCGATCGGAGCGGTACAAGCCAAGCACATACATAATGACCGTGCCTTTTGCGGAGTAGATGACTTGCCGGAATCGTAGCAGCGGTTCGCGCTTCGGAACTCCGAGAAGCTCCGCTGTGCGTGGATCGGCTGCCGTCGCGTCCACTTCTTCATCGGAATATCCCAGTTTCACATCATATTTGCGTTCCAGGATGGCAAACAAAGATTCGCGTTCTAACGGCTCGGAAAGCAGCCCTGCAAACTGTTTCGCGGAAAAATAGCACGTCTCCAGGGCAAAGGGCTCTCCGGCAGCATGCCGCAACCGCTCCAGCTTCAGGACACGGCTTTTCGGAGGCAGAGTAAGGCGAGCAGTGGCTTCTTCATTTTCGACAATGCGCATGAAAAGCACTTTGGAACCGACCGTCATGCTCCGGCTCCCCATATGCTCTGTGTAGCTCATCAATTTATTGAAGTGAATCTTGGGCGCGGAGACGAACGTGCCCACGCCGCGCCGCCGTTCCACTACGGCTTCCTGTTCCAGCGTGGCCAGGGCGTGCCGCGCGGTCATCAGGCTGACATCATGGATGCGAGCTAATTCTCTTTCGGAAGGAACGGCATCACCCGGGCGCAAGTCGCCGGACTCGATCATATTGCGGATGACGCCTTGGATCCTCTGGTACGCTGGAATTACATTGCGCGTTGCTACCGGCATTTGATTTCCCTCGACAACCGGTTAGGGTGTGCCGTCGCGATTGCAAAATCGGGATTTCCTGGTGGATCGCCGGGCTTCTGGTTCACACCCACGGCACTTCCTCTTTTCTGCCGTACCCCTTGCCTGCTTGCAGATTCTACCCGGCGGGCAAGAAAGGTTGCACCCCCTTCCACACCCGCCTTAGTGATATAGAGCGGATAGCCAACAGCCGCTATAGTGCACGCGTCTTGTTTCTCTTATAAATCAAGATTTTTTGCTTGACAAGCACTATTTGGTGCTATATAGCTTTCCCAACATATCAGCCTGACCGCTGATTGGGGGTGCACGCCGTTGTCTTCCATTTGTACCAGGCCGAGGAGAGGGTGCTCGCTTACCGCGAGCCAGCAGGAAAGGATCCTTATGAAAAAAATGCAGTCAGTGGCGTTGGCACTTTGTTGCTTGACGCTGGTCGTGCTCATTTGTGGGGCGAGTCCTGGATTCGCTCAGAATGTTACTGCGTCCATCACCGGAACCATTACCGATCCCAGTGGCGCGCCCATCGCGGGGGCTACCGTGACCGCGAGGGACGTCGACCGTGGTGTATCTTGGTCGGCGCAGACCAACGATGCCGGGATCTACAATATTTTGCGGATAGCGGTCGGAAGCTACAGCGTGAAAGTGGAGGCCAAGGGTTTTGAGACGGCGGTCTACCCAACCTTCGCGCTGGTATTGAACCAAATCGCGCGCGTCGACGTGGCCATGAGGGTCGGCGCAGTTACGTCCACAGTTGAGGTTGTCGGCGTTGCTCCCTTGCTCCAAACACAGAGCACGGAAATCAGCACGCTCATCGACTCGACCACGGACACGAACCTTCCTCTGGGTTCGCGCAACTACCTGCAGTTGGCGCTGCTGTCGCCGGGCGCGACGCAGCCGAACCCGCAGACCATGCGGCAGGGACAGGTGATGTCTGGAGCGGGGCGGCCATACATCAACGGTAACCGCGAACAATCCGACAACGACCAGTTGGATGGCATCGAAAACAACGAAAACAGCAACAATGAAGTTGGCTATACTCCGAGCATCGATGCGGTGCAGGAGTTCAACATCATCACCCAGAACGCTCCGGCGGAGTTCGGAAACTTCTCGGGTGGAATTATCAACACGACGCTGAAAGCGGGCAGCAATAGTTTCCATGGCGACGCGTTTGAGTTTCTCCGCAATGACAAACTCAATGCCAACAGCTGGGCTAACGATATCGTTGACGCCCCGAAAGACAAGATGCGCTGGAATATGTTCGGCGGCACCATTGGCGGTCCGATTATCAAGAATAAGTTGTTCTTTTTTGGGGACTACCAGGGGCAGCGCTATGACTTTCCTTCCTCGACGCAGTCTTCCAGCGTCCTTACGTCCGCGGAGCGTTCGGGCGATTTCGGCGCAATTTGCGGCGCCGGGTTTGACGCGAACGGAATTTGCCTCGATCGGTCGGCGACCAGCACCGGTGGTACGGCTATTATTGACCAACTCTGCGACCCAAGAAATCCGTGCGTATACGGCAATGCCGGTAACATCGTCTCAGGCACGCCGATTCCGAACAACAACATTGCCACGTATACTGTTAATGGTGGGTTGCCGGAAAGCACTGTGGCGACGGCGCTATTCGCATCGAGCCATTATCCGACCGCGAATGTCTCGACGGGCAGCGCACAGGCGACCGCGCTAGGCCAGGCCCCTAACTACCAATCGGTGTACAACGACGCGATCAACAATAACCAGTATGATGTGCGGATTGACTACGACATTTCCGAGAAGGATCGCGTTTTTGGCCACTATTCGCACATGTCCCTCCAGAACCCCTACGACTATACCTACGCGCTGATTGGCAGCCCCGGGATGCCTTCCACGGAACCGGTAAAGAACGTGGGCGGGGAATGGACGCATTCGATCAATACGAATGTGCTGAACGATCTGCGCATCGGGTATAACGAAGTGAACTTCAACCAGAGCGGCACGAACGCCAGTACTAGCCTTGGAAACTTTGCGGCTGGCCTCGGGATTAACGGCGGGAACGCCTACGCCGCGGGCATGCCGAACTTGTCATTCACAGGTGCGGCCAATTTCAATATCGGCTCGGCAGGTCTCGTGCAAGAGTTTGACTCAAAAGCGTACCAGTTTTCCGAAAACATCGTGGTCACCCACGGACGACATACCTTCAAATTCGGAGGGCAGCTTCAGCGCTACAACCTGCAAAATGAGTATTCGGGCAATGCCGGCCTGCTCGGAACGATGGCTATCGGGACCCAGACCGGCTTCTCCGGCGCGGATTTCTACTTGGGCTTGCTTGAAAACGCGCAACGCGGCGTGCCGGCCTTGAGCTTTGACCGCATATCGAGCACTCCCGCCCTTTATGCGCAGGACGACTGGAAGATCACCTCGACGCTGACCTTGAATCTGGGCGTGCGTTTCGAGGACCACCTGCCGTTCTACGAGCAAAATGACAAATGGGTGAACTTCGGCCTGTTCTCCGGGCAAATCCTTCCGGCCGGAAAGGATTACGGCAATAGCAACACATTTTACGCAAACTATCTCGGAAAGGCCGACTACCAGCCGCGCATCGGCTTCGCATGGTCTCCCGAGCGCTTCCATGGCAAGTTAGTGACGCGCGCAAGCTACACGGTGTCCACTTATATGGAGGGTGGCGGCGTGGGCGAGCAGCCGACAGCGAACCCGCCGTACAGTTTGGGAGGCTCCTCTGTTGGCGCGGGAAGTATTGCCAACGGTTTTGGAGCGCTCTCTACGCCGTGCACTGTCATCCAGGACAGTTGCTATACCGGCATCAACATCTTTCTGATTAATCCTCACCTGATGCCGGAGATCACGCAGCAGTGGAACCTGACGCTGCAGTATCAACTCAACAACTCCACCACCTTTCAGGCGGGATACGTTGGGCAGCACAGCACGCACTTGCTCAACCTGATGGACTACAGCCAGTACGATATGCTGAGTCCGGCACAGTATACCGCGAGCGGCGATTATATATCGGGGCCGGTGTTGTCGCCGGGCCCATATCTTGCCGGCAATGCAGACTTGAAGGCTTCCTTTAACCCAAGCAGCAGTACGTATGCCAGGGGAGGAGACTCCAATGGCACCGCTTCCTACAACGCGCTCCAGATGGTGCTGCAGAAGAAAATGTCCAATGGACTGCAAGCGCAGGTTGCTTACACCTTTAGCAAGTGCATGAGCAATTCCGGCGGCTTCTATGGCAGTTGGGGCGGCCAGGCATCGAATGGAGTGATCGGTTGGCAAAATCTGTATGACCCGAAGGCCGATTGGGGACCGTGTTTCTTCGACATAACCCATACGCTGACGGGTTATGCGGTTTACGAATTGCCGGTCGGCAAGGGCAGGAAATACGGAAGCAATATGAATTCCATCGTCAATGGCGTCATTGGCGGATGGAACCTTTCTCCCATTCTGAGCTGGCATAGCGGGTACGCCATGACGCAGGCAACCGCCTGGTTTGATTCAGGCTACACCGGGGGGTTGGGTGCATATTATGAAAACGAACGGCCAGACTGCGTGGCGACCATCCAGTATACGGATAAGGCCATCGCCGGCGTTCCTGGCATCCAATGGTTCAGCCCATCCTCGTTCCTCACGCCGCAACCCGGCACGTTCGGCAATTGCCCCGTTGGAGATGTTCGTGGACCAGGCTACTTTGATTTGGATCTTGGCATCCAAAAGGACTTCCCCATCGGCGAACACAAGCGTCTCGAATTCCGCACGGAGATGCTGAACGCATTCAACAATGTGATATTCAACGCACCCACCAATGCCTGTGGCAGCTACGGTGTTGCCTTGGGTTCAAATGCCCCAGCTTCGAGCCTCGGTTGTAGTTCGAGTATGGGTATGATCACAGGTTCGCAGGGAGAACGGAACATTCAGTTCGCACTGAAGTTCTACTTCTAACCGGGAACCCCGTATAATAGGGCAGGCGCTCGCCTCGCCTGCCCTATTCTTTATGCAAAGACTCCTTCGTGAATTTCTCATTGCCGCCCTGGCGTGCGGAACTTTGGCGGGAGCCAGCGGCGCGCAGTCTTCCAAGAAGACCGTGCCCCCCGATGCCTCCTCCACCACACAAAAGGGCCTTAGCTTGGCCGAGGGTGGACGCTGCCGGGAAGCGTTGCCGATTCTGAAGAAGTACGCCCCACTCGCGGCGGAAAGGCAGCTAAAGGTGAAGGGAGGGCTTGCGGCGATTCGCTGTGGACTGGCTTTAGACCAGGTCGAAGATGTCGTGAACGTGGTGCTGTGGCTGACCCGCGAATTTCCCTCTGACCCGGATGTCCTGTACGTCAGCACCCATACTTATTCCGACCTTTCCGCGCGTTTCGCGTTGCAACTGGGGCGCACGGCGCCTCTTTCCCATCAGGCGCGCGAGCTGAATGCGGAGTCTCTGGAGGCGCAGGCTAAGTGGGACGATGCCGCGGCGGAATATAAGCAGATCCTGAAGCAGGAACCTGACCTGCCGGGTATCCACTACCGGCTGGGCCGCGTCATTCTTTCTAGGCCGGCAACGGCGACGACGGCGGAAGATGCGCGAGCGGAGTTTCAGGCCGAACTGAAAATCGACTCAAAGAACGCGGGCGCGGAATACGTGTTGGGTGAATTGTCCCGTCAGGCACAGCAGTGGGAAGACGCCATCGAGCATTTCTCCCGTGCTTCCAAACTGGATGCGAATTTTGGTGATGCTTTTCTGGGTCTCGGTTTTTCCCTGAATTCCGCAGGCCGCTATGCGGAGGCCATCCCGCCATTGGAAACGGAAGTAAGACTGCAACCGGCTAACCCCACGGGGCACTATCAACTCACCATCGCCTACAGCAGGACCGGGCGCAAAGAGGATGCGGCGAAGGAAATGGCCCTCTTTCAGCAAACCTCCGAAAAGGCATTGAAGGAAATACATGGGGAAAGCCAACAACCACAGGAACCTGCTCCTCCACAATGAAAACGCGCCTCCGGAGCCGCCTTTGAATCGAGCGCCCCGAGACACTATGGGAACGGCGAATGTAGCTCTGACAGAGTTGCGCGGGCGACGAACCGTGGCGTGCGTGCCATTGCAGTTGGTCTCCCATGCCAAGCGGACCAGAGCAGGAACACGCGCTCATTGGACCGGGGTATATCCCCCTGCGCAATCACATTGCTGGGATGGATGAATGAACGAACGAGGTGATCTTGGCGGAAGCGGTCAAAATATGCTGAGCGGAGGCCTAGGGAATGCCTGATCAGCGCCATGACTGGTGGAGAATGCTGGCGCGGCGCCAATTCCTTAGAATATTGGGAGCGGCCGGGCTGGGGAGTCTGTCTGGCGCGGCGCGCGCGCTGGCCCTGCCATTGCTTGGGGCAGGCGTGGAGAACTCTTTGCCGGCGTTTGAGGCAATTCCCGCGTCGGCCAGCAAGATTTCCTGGGTTCACAATAACGGACGCTCTCCGGAAACGTACCTTACGGAAACGGTGGGAGCAGGTTGCGCTTTCCTTGACTACGACAATGACGGCTGGATGGACATCTATCTCGTCAATAGCGGGCCTTGCGATTTTTTCAATCCGAATCCGCCGTTGCGCAACGCACTCTATCACAACAACCACGACGGGACGTTTACCGATGTTACGGAGAAAGCGGGTGTCCCCGGGAATGCTTACGGCATGGGAGTGGCCGTGGGGGATTATGATGGAGATGGTTTCGCGGATTTATACGTCACGCAGTATGCGCACGGCGTCCTGTATCATAACAACGGCGATGGAACCTTCACGGACGTGACCCTGAAAGCGGGCGTCACTGCGCCTGGCTGGGGAACTAGCGCGGTCTGGTTTGATTACGACAACGACGGACGCTTGGATCTGTTCGTCGGCCGCTTCGTTGACTACGCTAAGTCCAAGAACAAATTCTGCGGCAACCTGAAAACCGGCGAGCGCTGGTACTGCATTCCGCGTGTCTATGACCCCATGCCTTGTTGGCTCTTCCACAATAATGGGGACGGCACGTTCACGGACGTCAGCAAGGAATCCGGAATCGGCGATTCGCCCGCCAAGGCGTGGGGAGTCGTGGCCGCGGACATTAACAACGACGGTTACATGGATTTGTTCGTGTCGAACGACACGCTACCCAACTTCCTTTTTGCCAATCGCGGAAAAGGCAAATTCGAGGAGATCGGCATGCTGTCAGGCGTGGGCTTCAGCACTTATGGCAAACCGCGCTCGGGCATGGGAGTGGATGCCGCCGACTACGATCAAGACGGCTGGGTTGATTTGTTCGTGGCAAACGTTGATCAGGAGATGTTTGCCCTCTACCACAATAATAAAGACGAGACCTTTCGCGATATGGCTATTGCCACGGGCATCGGAGCGGCCACGAAACTTATGAGCGGTTGGGGCGTAAAATTCTTCGACTACGACAACGATGGGGATTTGGACCTGCTGCTGTGCAATGGACATCCCGACGACAAGATCGAAGGAAGAGTCGACAACGTGAAGTATCTGGAACCCATGATGCTGTTGCACAATACCGGCAATGGCATGAAGAACGTGAGCAGCGAGAGCGGAGAGTTCTTTTCTCAGCCCCTGGCAGGGCGGGGAATGGCTCTGGGTGATTTCGATAACAACGGCTCGGTGGACGTGCTGGTCGCCGTCAACAACGGCGCGCCAGTCCTGCTGCGCAATAACGCCGGAACGCAAAATCATTGGCTTGGCCTGCGCCTCATGGGCAAGAAATCCAATCCGGATGCTGTCGGCGCCAGGGTCACCTATCAGGCAGGAGACTTGAAGCGCAGTCGCATGAAAGTTGGCGGCGGCAGCTATCTCTCTTCGCACGATCCGCGAATCGTACTCGGTTTGGGCAAGTCCAAAAAACTCGATTGGCTGGAAATCCGGTGGCCGCTGCCCAGTGGCAAAATAGAACGATTTACGGATCTCCCCATCGACACGTACATCACCATCGTCGAGGGAGAAGGCAAGTGGAAATAGGTTAGCGCAAGGGGCTGCGGGGCCAAGTGGTTTTCTTGGCTGCGCGACGGGCTCATGATTAGGGGAGCTAGGAGCGAATGTGTCTTGAAGGAAAGAAAAACTGCGGCGGCGCCGAAGGTGATCCCCAAGGCTCCGTTCCAGATTCCTTTCGGGCGCCGCTGCTTCCGCGCGCAAAAAGAGTGTGGCCGCGCGTGGTGCTGGCAGAACCAAGCTCTAGCCCGGGTGCGCAAAATACCTTTATTGAAACGATTTAATGATTGACTCGCGAGGCCCAGCGTACTATATTTTTATCGGAAAAACGCCGCGCAAAAGGTTTTGCTTCCACATTATCAAGGAGAATCCTATGCCTACGTCCGCGACATCGGCGAAGTTGAAAGTACCCTTCTACGGCCATGGCCGGCAATACCACAACATCAAGAAAGAAATCGACGACGCCTTCCACGCCGTTATGGAAAGCGAGGCCTATGTGATGGGGCCCACCCTCGCTCGTTTTGAAAAGGAACTCGCCCAGTATTTTGCTATGAAGTTTGCCGTCGGGTTGAACTCCGGTACCGACGCTCTCTGGCTGGCCTTTTTCGCGCTTGGCATCCAGCTGGGCGACGAAGTCATCACCACCGCCAACACCTTCTTCGCCACTGCCGAGGCCATCTGGATTGCTGGGGGCAAGGCCGTCTTCGTCGATTCCGACCCCGTCACTAACAACATCGACCCCTCGAAGATCGAAGCCGCCATCACGCCGCGCACCGTCGGCATCGTCCCCGTGCACCTCTACGGCCATTGCGCCGATATGAAGGCGGTCAGTGCCATCGCCAAGAAGCACAAGCTCTGGGTCGTGGAAGACAACGCCCAGTCCATCGATGCCCATGGCGATGGTTTCAAACAGGGCGAGCTCAGCGATGCCGTCTGCACCAGCTTCATCATCCAAAAGAACCTCGGCACTTACGGCGACGGCGGCGCCCTCATCACCAATCGTCCCGATATCGAACAGACCGCGCGTCGCTTGCGTAACCATGGCTCTCTCAAACGTTCTGTGCACTCCTTCGGGTTCAACAGCCGGCTCGATGATCTCCACGCTGCATTCCTGAGTGTGAAGCTTAAGCACATTACTGACTGGAGTGATCAGCGCCGCGCCTGGGCCAAGCGCTACACCGATGGCCTCAAGGGCAACAGCTTCAAGCTCCCCAAGGAATTACCCGGCTACCGCCATGTCTTCCATCTCTACGTCATCGAACACCACAAGCGCGACCACTTGACACAGTTCCTGATTGACCATGGCATCGATGCCAAGCAGCACTATCCCATCGCCATCCACCAGCAAGAAGGGTATCCCTGGGGCAAACTTGCCGACATTCACCCGCACGTGCCCAACGCCGAGCGCAACGCCGCGCAATGCGTTTCATTGCCGATGTTTCCCGAGCTGACGGCGGAAGAGGTGGATTACACCATCGCGAAACTCAAGGAATGGGACGCACAGTTCGGGTGATAACACACACCGAGGAGCGATCGCTGTGAACGGGAAAAAAATCTACAAGGTCTTGGTTGTCGGAACAGGAAAGCGCGGCAGGCACCACGCCCTCGCCTTCAAGAACAACCCGCGCTTTGAGCTGGCCGGGCTCGCGGATTCCAGCCCGGAGCAGTTGGCCAAAGCCTCGGCGGACCTCGGCATCCAGGCGACTTCGCTGCAACCCCTCGCTCTCGCGAAAGAAATCCAGCCGGATGTTTTCTGTTTCTGCACCCCTCCACGCATCCGGCTGGAACTTATCCAGATGGGCATCGCTTCCGGCGCAAAGCTGATCGCCTACGAAAAACCCATGGCCCTTTCCATGACCGAGGCCATCGCGATTCGCAAGGCGGTGAACGCCGCGGGTGTCAAGACTGTTGTGTCGCACCAGCACCGTTACGGCCAGCACTATCAAAAGGTCAAGGATATTGTGGAGAACGGCGCCCTCGGCCGCATCCACACCATCCATGCCCATGCGGCTGGATGGTTTCTCCATCTGTTCACCCATCTTGTCGAATACATGCGCTGGTATAACGGCTACGCGCGCGCCGAATGGGTCATGGCCCAGGCCGCGGGGCGTGGCAAGCTCTCCGACAATCATCCTTCTCCCGACTACATTGGCGGATTCATTCAATTCGCCAACGGCGTCCGCGGCATCATCGAATGCGGCGCTGGCGCCCCAGACGTTCCCGAGGTCGACTATTGGTGGCGCAAGAACAAGATCGGCGTCTACGGTACCCAAGGTTTCGCCGAAGTTTTGACGGGTGGCGGCTGGAGAGCTGTCACTGGCTCTCAGCAAGGTGTGATTTCCGGCGCCGGTTGTATGAACTACGACCTCGAAATGCCCCTGTACATCGAAGACATGGTACGGTGGCTGGACGACGACAAACTGGTGCATCCCTGCAACGGCGAAAGCGCCTACGAAGGTTTTGAGATGAGCATGGGCATGCTCCGATCCGTCGTGCAGCGCGGTCAGATCAAGTTGCCCTTGGCAGCCGGCGAACCGGAACTCGAGGCTCTCAAAAAGGTTTTGCCGGAGCAGTCGGTGCTCGTCTCCAGCGATGTTCATCGCAAGGAATATAACGTCTAATCCGCGGTACGCGGCCAAGACTCATTCGCATCGCGCCCCAGGCCAGGCTTCCTCGCACAATTTCTGCCGCGGCCCATTTCGCAAGGCTGTCGGCATGCTCCGAAACCAGAGAGATTCGGCGAGCACGGCCAACATCCTCCGCGAGTTTTGTGGTAGAAAATCCGCAGGATCAAGACGTTTCTGTTACAAGCGGAGTCGAGCCGGGTAGCGAGGGAAGACTCAGCTTCAGTAATCAAAGCGAAGGCGGGACCATGACAGATATGGCGGGTGGCGGCACGGCCGTTTTGGAAGACAGCAAGGCGGGCTACAATCTGTTTCTGTTACTCGTGGCGGGATTGGGTGGTTTGCTCTACGGCGTGGACGTCGGCATCATCGCGGGCGCTCTCCCATACTTGGAGGCGACTTCCCGCCTGAACGCGGGACAGCTCTCCATCGTGGTGGCTGCTGTGCTGCTCGGCAGCGTGATCTCCACGCTCTTCGCCGGGCTACTTGCCGACGGCATGGGCCGCAAGCCGCTCATGATTCTCAGCGGGCTGCTCTTTGTCGTGAGCATACCGGTGATTGCTCTCTCGCAAGGTTATGGGCCGCTAGTTCTGGGGCGCTTGTTACAGGGCGTGAGTGCTGGATTGATCGGCGTAGTGGTGCCTCTGTACCTGGCGGAATGCCTTGTCGCGGCAAACCGCGGGAAAGGCAGTGGCGTTTTTCAGTGGCTGCTGACGCTGGGGATCGTGTCCGCCGCGGTCGTGGGGATTTACTTCAGCATTCGAGTCGACCAAGTCGCCAAATTGGGAGACCCGGAAAAGCTCTTTGCGTTCAAGGATGCCGCATGGCGAAGTATCTTCTGGGTGTCCCTGCCACCGGGACTTTTATTTGTGATCGGCAGCTTCCTTGTCGCGGAGTCACCGCGGTGGCTGTTCCGTCGCGGCAAGAAAGAAGCTGCTTTGAAGGCACTTCTGCGTTCACGTTCCACGCAGCAGGCGCAGTCGGAACTCCTTGAAATGGAAGAAATCTCCGCGGCGGAACAGGCAAAGGGCGCAACCGGGGGAATCTTAAAGGAATCGCTGCTGCGACGGAAGTATGTGGTCCCGTTCGTGCTGGCATGCGTCATCCTTGCCTGCAACCAGACAACCGGCATCAATTCCATTATTGGCTACAATACTAACATCCTGTTACAGAGCGGCCTTTCCGACGTGCAAGCCCATTGGGGCTACGTGATTTTCACGTTGGTGAACTTCCTGATGACGATTGGCGCCGTTGTGCTGGTGGACAGGAAGGGAAGAAAATTCCTGCTTTCACTCGGCAGCGCGGGAATCATTTTTTCGCTGATCTGTACCGGCTTCCTTTTCCACAAAACCGAGAAGCTGCGAGTGGATGTACGGGATGGCGTGCAGGCCATGGTGGGCCCCGATCAGAGACTCTCGCTCCTTTATGACGCGAAGATCGCCGATACACTGCTGGCGGCGAATAGAGAAGCGGGTAAAGAGAGTAGCCGAAAGCCAACATCCTTCAGCCTGATTTATTCCTATGGGGATTTCCGCGCCGCGTCGAAGGTGGCTCGTTCGGACGATGTTGCGGCAAAGCCGGTCGAGATTGCCCGCGAGGGCACCGTGCCGACAAATGGAGTGGTGGCGTTCTTTTCCAATCCCTTCGGAAACTTGGACGCAGCGCGGACGGCACCGTTGAAAATCGACAATGCCTTCATTACGCCCGTCACGAGCCAGCGAAATGGATGGCTGGTGGCGATCACGCTGTATATCTTCGTTGCATTTTATGCGGTTGGTCCGGGCGTGTGCGTCTGGCTGGCGCTCTCGGAACTCATGCCTACACGCATTCGTTCGAACGGGATGAGCATTGCTCTACTCATTAACCAGGGATTTTCCACCACCATTGCGGCAGTCTTTTTGCCCACGGTGGGCAAGTATGGTTATGCCACCATGTTCTTTGGGTTTGCGGCGTGCACCATCATTTACTTCACAACCGCGACGTTCTTCTTGCCGGAAACGAAGGGCAAGACTCTAGAAGAGATCGAAGCCCATTTTAAAGGGGCAAAGGCGTAATCGGCTACCCGCTACTCCTTTTGTGGAGAAGGGTCCCCGGCAGGATCCGAAGGTTCTGGCGTTGGCTGAAGGGCCTGTTTAAGCGATAGTTGGCGCTCCGTCTCAGACTGATTAACGCGCAGCTCGTCGCTTGCTTGCGGATGTTCAGCAACTCGGAAACTATCCAGAAAGAGGTTCTAGGAAATCAATGTGGAGTTATTTCGGAGTTTGTGGACTCTTTCCAACCCACAACCCAACCCACAGTTTGGTATGTCTTAGATGAGTTGCGCGGCGTTTGGCAGTCCCCGCGTGCTTGTAAGTTGTTGTAAAACCTAACCACGCTACCCTGATAAGGGCGAGGTCGGCGGTTCAAGTCCACCCAGGCCCAGCAGTTCCTTCCACGGATTCCCTAATTACGATACGAGAGGTTGAACTTTCCTGCGGTCCTGCGTTGGGTCAACACCGCTTTCGGGAACGGGCACGCCCACCGGGTCATGCCTAGTGCGAATAAATCCACAACACGTATTAGTTTTGATAACATGTGATGCACTGCGTTTTGCATTGACGGAGAGGCCATGAGTCACCCGCGGAGGCTTCATCTTCTGGCGTCATTCTTCCTGCTGTGTTTCTTCGCAGATCCCGCCACACCACAATCGCTGCACTTTCGCTGGAAAAAGGAGTTCCCAAAAGAGATTTCCTGGTACGTGCGAACCTCGCCGGGGATTCTTCTGGTTAAGGCGGGCAAGAGCGTGACCGCAATCGACGGCGCGAGTGGACAGCAACTCTGGGAGCTCCCGAAAGTGGAAGGGAGCGGGTTCCTAAACAGCGATATTGCCGATGAGTTTCCGCGCGGGAAAAACATGATTGAAGTGCCTGGGATGGGAGTGCTGCTTCTGAATCGCGTGAAGCTTCCGGGAGATTCCGAGGGGCGCCTGATCGCGTTGAACCTCATGACCGGGGAACGCTTGTGGGACCAGCCGGAAGCCGACGACTTGCTGACGGCGATTCCGCTGTACGGCACGCGCGAGATCGTTTTGGTTTCCAGGCGGCTACAACGCAAGGCGTATGCCAAACGAGTCACGGTTTTGGCGGTCGCAGCGGCGGCGGCGGGGCTGGTACCTCCATTGTTCGGCGCGGAGGCGATGACCTTCATTTTACCGGAGCCGTATCCTTTCCGTTTTGTATTCCAGCGCTTGGACGCGGTCAGCGGAAAGGCGCAATGGAACGCGGAATACCCCCACACGTTTAATCCCGGAGCGCAAAGCTTGAGCGTTATTGGCGAGCAAATGTTCATAAACTTCAACAACGGAGTCTTCGGAGTCGTGGACCTGAAGAACGGAAATCGTTCGTGGGAAGGCCGCGTCAGAGCTTTCGATATCAACAGTCTGCCATTGCCTGGGATACGGCCTGGTGACCGATTGATCTACGGTTGGGAGAACGTGGAAGCTATCGATCCGGCCACCAGACAGCTCAGTTGGGAGATCGGCAAACTCGGGCCAATAACGGGAATTTCCGCGTGCGGCGAATTGGTTGTCGCTATCGGTCACAAGAGCATAGCAGCGGTGGATGCAAAAACAGGAGCTGAACGCTGGCGCAAAAAGACCTACTCTCACACTACGAACATAGTCTGGGATAAGCAGGCCGATGCGATCCTGTACGGGGACGAAAAAGGTTTACACAGCGTGGAGCGCACCACGGGCAAATCGTTGCTGGACGCGCGGTTGGAAGGCGTCTTCAGCCCTTACTACATTCGCATGGCTAGCCCCGAAGCCGTGGTAACAATCGCTACGGACCAAGTCAGGGCCTACAATTTCAAGACTGGGAAGAAACTCTTTACTGCCGGCAAGTTCTCAAGTTTCTTCCGATCCTATGCATTTCTGGACCACTGGCCGATGCCTGACGATGGACAGGACTTGGTTTCACGGACCCCCAAAATACCGGGAACCAGGGAATGGAATGGCCCGCAGGATGGCACGCTGCTTTCCGCCGATCTGTTGAAGCGATTGGAAGGGTATCCAACCGAGACCGTGGGCCTGCTGGACGCTTTTGAAACCGAGTCGGAAACGGGAGAGCGAGAGGTTTGGTGGATTGATGCGGAAACAAACCGGCTGATCGAACTTAAACTTACGGGGAAGCACCACGATGTCTGCCGGCCCATGCGAATGGTATTTGCAGTGGATGAAAAACAGGCGTGGGGGGCCGCGATAGTTCCGAAGTAGAGTGGTATCCGAGAAATGACTTAATCTTCGTGCAGAAGAGGCAAGGGCGCGGCTGTTCCCGTGCGTAACGCTGGCGGCCAAGATGGCACGCTGCCTGATGCCAACAACTTCCTTCCCTCATGAGATTCCGACGGATAGCCCACGTTTAGGGGCACAAGCTGCAGAATCACATTGACATGACCGTTACCGACGAAGGCCTGCGCATCGAACTGGCGAAAAAGCAAAAGTAGATTTTGCAAGCCTCATTTAGCAACCAGCCGGGCTGGGGCACGCTGCCATGCTTGGCGTATCTAACTTTAGTTTTTTCAAGTATTTATATGGGTATTAAAGCCACGCAACTTCGTTTTTCCTCGTCCTCATCTAATGCATAAGAATGGTTCGCGTATAGAGGGGAGAACCTGGGAAACTCCGCGCTGGTTTCCGGGTTTAGTCCCAAGGGGGCTCTGCTGCGATTTCGGTCTGCCAGCGGATGCGGGATCGCACGAGAAACTTGGCAAGAGAGTCCGTCGATGGGATCACCCGCCTGATCCCGTCTGCGCTAGACCAGGCAGCGCCAGCCTGGTGCAAACAAACATCATGCAATCACATGCAAAAGGAGAAGAAAGACCGATGAAGTACCGCATCGCGTGGTTCCTTGCAGTTGCAGCGTTTTTGTCGATGGGGGTGTCCACGAAGGCTCAAGGGCGATTTGAAGTCACTCCGTTTGTCGGCTATGAGACTTCCGGCACCTATCCCATCGAAGTGCTTCCGGGCACGGGCGGATCGTTGGCTCTGGTGGATCACCTGCGCGTCAACGATGCCATATCGTATGGTTCTTTCCTGGATTACAACCTCAGCGAAAATTTCCAATTCGAATTCATGTGGGACCGCAACAACACCTTCTACAGTGCCCGCGACATCACCACGCAGGAGTATTTCAAGGCGTACAACTCGGACATCGATCAGTTCCAGTTTGGCGGACTCTATACGTTTCTCGGAAGCGAGCATAAATTGCGCCCGTACGTTGCCGCCAGCCTCGGCTTCACTCACGATTCGAATAGCCCCATCAGCACGGGCTTCACTTCGGTTTCTAATCGCACGGCCTTTGCCTGGAGCGTCGGCGGCGGAGTGAAGTACTACCTCAACCGCCATGTTGGCTTCCGCGGTGATGTCCGCTTCCTGCCGACGTACGGTAGTTCGTCCAACGGAGGGAATTGCGATCCGTTCTATGGCTGCTATACCGCGAGGAATTACCTGGACCGCGGCAATTTCGTTGGCGGCCTCATTTTCCGCTTCTGAAGAAGAGCCAACTTCAAGCAGGGCCGTGCACCGGTGTATTTGTTTTGCTGCCGGAGTATCTCGTCGCCTCATGTCGAATGACTCTGTTCGCTGAGAGAGTCGGATACAGTCCAGGAAAACGTGACTGCCCGGCAGCACGTTCGGGTAGGAGTTATACTTGTGTCTTGGATGCCGAAGTGTCGCTCTTCAAGTCAGCAGAAGCGGAGGTCTCTTACCGCGCCGCGTATGACGCGAGTTTGCAGTTGTGGCCCGTCCAGCGCGAATCAATCTACATCCCGACTAAGTTTGGCCTGACACACGTTCTTGCATGCGGTCCCGTGAATGGAGAGCCGGTCCTATTGCTGCCAGCCATGGCCTGCACCGCAACGATGTGGTACGCGACTGTCCCCGCTCTTTCAACCGAGTTTCGCTGCTACGCTGTCGATTTCCCGTCTGACATGGGGCTCAGCGCTCTGGACAATCCACCCGCCAACCGCATGGACTGTGTAGCATGGTTGCGTGAGCTGCTGGATGGGCTTGGCATCGTCAAGGCTTCCTTCGTGGGCGCGTCATACGGCAGTTTTCTTGCCCTGAACTATGCGATAGCCGAGCCAGCCCGCGTGAAGAAAATAGCGCTTTCGTCCCCTGCGGCCGGCATTGTAAGGCTGGGGATGCTGTTCTACGCCCGGGTGTTCCTGTCATTCTTGCTTCCTGGCCGTTCCGCAGGGGATCGAATCATGGCCCGGCTTTTCGATGGCCGTTTTCCCCTCGATAACCCTGTAATTCGGCAACTCCTTGTCGGAATCAAAACCCTCAAGCCACACATAAAGGTTTATCCGATGGTTTTCACTGATTCCGAGCTGGCCGGAATCCCTGCGCCTCTCTATCTGATCCTTGGGGAAAAAGAAGTGTGCTACAACCCTTGGTCCGCCGCCAAGCGCTTGCAACGAGTCATGCCAACAGCCTCCGTTGAGATCGTACCCGGTGCCGGACATCTGCTCGTCATGGAACGTCCGGACTTTGTGAATCAACGCCTATTGGCATTCCTGCTGGATTGATAGTAAGGCAAAGCCGACCGGCTGCTGGGCCGAAAACCGCGAACCAGCAATAGTGACCTTCTACCATGGGGGCTCGAATTGTCGCCTCTTCGGACAGTCACCCCTTCCTCACTCTCGGATTTGGTAGGCCGAATGATACTCGGCTCATCGGCCGAGCCTACCGCCCGGGCTTATCGCTGGGCATCACGAAGAGTTTTTCATCCACTGGAACATTCTGCTGCACCTGTTCGATTTGAATCGTGAAGCTTCCACCCGGCCTCGTCAGCGTCCATTTGTACGGAATCTTCACGCCATCGGCGATGCGGAAATCGGCGTAGTCGATTTGCGTGGGATTGCGCCCCAGCGGCGTTTCGGCAAAGCGCATTAAACGCAGCAGGAGTTCGTTCTCCTGGTCAAAATAGAGAAGTAGGTCTGGTCTGCCCGAGGCCTTGGCGCTTACCAGAAGCGTTGGGTGGCCGCCAATCTCCTCGCCGGGCAGCACGCGAAACTCCTTGTAGAGTTCGCGGAGGCGCACCGGGAAATGAAGCTGCGCATCAATGCGCGCGGCTTCCGCTTCGGCGGCGGTCATGCGGTGAAAACCGTTCGGCATGCTCAGCCAGCCCACCTCGCCGTTGAAGGCGGTGACGCTGTCGCCGCGAGACGGGTGAGTGATGGAGACGCGTTTTTCCGGCACCTCGGAATAGATTTCCACCGGAACCTGCGTGCCAGATGCGTCAAGTTTGCCCTTTTGCACACGCGTCTTGATCTTGATCACGGCTTCCGCGCCGCCCACCGCGGCCAGATACTTGTCCAGCACCTGATCGGGCGTCGGCAAGCCGACGAGCGATTCGGCCTCTTGATCGTGAACATGCTCAGGCCGGGTGGCGGGCTCGACGGAGAGGATGGGCGTGGCGACCGGATGCGCCGCGCCCCGGTGGCAGGTGTAACAGGTCACTTCAAGCTCTCCGTTGAAGTGCGCTTGGTTCAAGGCCAGCACCATGGTGATCATCTTGCGCGCCGCAAGCTTGGTTTTCTTATCATCCTTGTCCATGGCGTGCTCGGCGTGACAAAAGCTGCATTCCACGCCGAGCGATGCGGTGATGAATTGCATGGACGGGATCAGCTGGTCGGCGGGAATGCCCTTCAGCACTTGAATGTTCTTGAATTGTTGCTCCGCGGTTTTCGGCTGGTCCGCCGCGGGTTTCGCAGGCGTCTCCTGCGCGCGTCCGCCGTTCATGCCTCCGACGAACAAGAAAATTGCTGCCACTAGCGTAAGAATCATCGATGAGTAAATTCTTATTTTCTTCATGGCGGCTCCGGGAATCTGCAAATGATCAGAGATGAAACCAGGATTCTACGGAGGTCTCCTGGCACGTTCACGACGCGTGATTGGCCTGGCCCGCCAGATCACCCCGCTTCGCAAGTGCCGTGATGCGGTCGGCCGCGCGATAAGCCAGCGCCTGAATGGTCATGGTAGGTTGGCCACGGCCCGAAGTGACCAGGCTGCTGCCGTCGCACAGGAAGAGGTTGGGGACGTCGTGCGTGCGATGGTCCGGATTGATGACCGAGGATTTGGCATCGTTGCCCATGCGGCAGGTGCCCAGCAGGTGCACGGCAAATCGCTGTTCGGTGATGGGATTGCGCCACTTCGTTTTCGCGCCCGCAGCGTCCAGTATCTCCATCGCCCGGTCCGCCATCCACGCCATCATCCTCATGTCATTGGGATGATCCTTGAAGGTCATCCGCAGGGCGGGAAGTCCCCAGGCGTCCTTCACGTCTGGATCGAGAGAAAAACTGTTCGTGGCGACGGGCAGCGACGTGGCGTGACAGAAGATCTCCATCGTACGCGTGAAATTCTGCTGCAGCGCCTTTTTGAACTCTTTTCCCCGGCGCGGCGTGCCTGGCGGCAGCCCGTTCATGGCAAAGCCTACGGGCGTGAAATCGAAGCGCGCATCCAGTCCGCCGCCGCCGTAAAAACCCAGCTTCTTCGCGTCCAGCTCGTAGAAGTCATGAAAGACGCGGCTGACCGCGTAGCCCTTGTAGTCATTCAGCGGTTCGTCAAAAACGCCGTAGGCGATCGCGCTGCTGTTCGGCATCAAATACCTTCCCACCAGTCCGCTGGAATTGGCCAAGCCATTCGGAAAGGCATTGGTTGCGGAGAGCAGCAGGAGCCTGGGAGTTTCCGCCCCATTGGCACAGACGATCACCGCCTTGGCTTTTTGGAGGTGCGTGACGCGCTGAGCGTCGAAGTACAGGGCTCCGGTGGCGCGCCCTTTTTTGTCTGTCTCGATCCGGTGTACATAGCAGTTGGGGCGAATCTCGCAGCGGCCAGTGCGCTCTGCCATAGGGATCACGCTGGCAAGAGAGGAGGATTTTGCGCCCACCTCGCAGCCGAATCCCAGGCAGAAACCGCAATTGACGCAAGCGCTGCGTCCCGCTCGCGGCTGAGACAGAATGGCCATTGGCGCGGGAAACGGGTGGTAACCCAATTTGCGCGCCGCGCGCTCGAAGAGAACGCCCGAACTTTTCACCGGCAGCGGCGGCATGGGATAGGGTTTCGAGCGTGGCGGATCGAACGGGCTGGCCCCTGCCAGGCCAGATACGCCGACCTCCCATTCCACTTTTGTGTAGTAAGGCTCCAGATCCGCATAGGTGATGGGCCAATCGGTGAATCCCGTGCCGGGAATTTCGCCCGCCTTGCTGCGCTCGATGAAATCGATTTCGTGGAAGCGCCAGAAGTTCGCGGTGAAGTGGACGCTGCTCCCGCCGACGCACCTGCCATACATCACGCTGGGTTGCAGCGTCGCTTTTTCCTGTTCCGTCTGGCGAAACGTAGTCGGCTGGCGTTTTGGGTCATTAGTCAAACGATGCTTGGTAAATATCTCGATTTCATCGTGCGTAAAGTCCGACTCCGTGAGATACGGCCCTTGCTCGAGGACGACGACACGGAAGCCGTTGGTCGAAAGCTCCTTGGCGAGCACGCCGCCCGCTGCACCCGACCCGATGATCACGAAATCCACTTCGTCCGACGGCCTGAAGGTGAGCTTGGCCTGGGTCATTTGGTTTCCGTTTCCGGCGCGGCTGGCTGCCAACCCGGATAGTCCTTGTCATAGAAGCCGAACGGCGGCGAAAAGCTGTGCGCGGGATCCCGCCCAATCACTTTCCAGCCTGCGTAATCCCGGTTGCCTCCCCCCTCCGGGTCCACCAGGAAACCGGCAAGCGTGTGGAACCAGATTGTCTCGGCAAAGTTCATACCATCAGATGTGCGTGTCCGGCGATTTAAGCGTTGCCCCGATTGCGACTCCTCCTCCAACTGTGCGAATAGTTTTTCTTGCTGGGCGGGAGTCGCGGCGGAAAAACGCGCGACGCCGGGAAACATCTCGCCGGCCATGCGATTCAGACCGGCAAGACCCTGGTCGTACACGGGTTTCGCGTCTTCGGCAAAGGTCTTCAGCGCGCGATCAATAAAATAGACCACGCCCGCTTCGCGCGCCCCCGGCAATTCGTCGGTGGGGATAATCAAGGAAGAAATGGCCTCGACCTCGATCGCTTGTTCAGGAGTCAACACTTCAAATGCCGGCGCTGGATTCGCACTGGCGGCTGCGTGCGCATGCTGCGCGGCGACGAGTATCGCCGGCCATTGCGCGGCGATCCAGGCTGCTCCAGCCGCGCCGCCGACGTGCAGAAGAAAATCGCGCCGCGCCGAGTTGACGGTTTCCATGGGCTCCTCAGTGACTTGAGCAATCTACGGATTCGCCTCGTCTTCGTCAAGCACTCTCTCAACATCGTTCCGGCTCGCGCCCGTGGATAGTGCCGGAAATGTGCGCACACCATTTGGCTAAGGCCGCGGCCTGCAGTATTATTTTCCCTTGGCATAGACATGAACACGTTTACAGGGGCAATCGGCACCGGCGGGAAATGGCTGCTGGATCGCATTGTCGGTGCGCTCGCGGCTACCGGCATCGAGCCGAACCTGCTCACTTTTCTGGGGCTGTTGGTCAACTTCGGCGCCGCGGCGACTTTCGCGGTCGGCAATTTTCGCGCCGGGGCGATTATCGTTTTCATCGCGGGTTTCCTGGACATGCTGGACGGGCAGGTGGCGCGGCGGCAAAATCGCGTCACGCCGTTTGGCGCCTTCTACGATTCCACGCTGGACCGCTACGCGGACATGGCGCTCTATATGGGACTGCTCGTGTATTACAGCGTGAGCGGCCGCACACCGTATGTCGTGCTGGCCGCGGTGGCGACGGCGGGTTCCGTGATGGTGAGCTACTCCCGCGCGCGCGCCGAATCGCTCATTCCTTTGTGCAAGGTCGGCTTCATGGAGCGCCCCGAGCGGATGGTGCTCCTGATCATTGGGGGGACTTTCAACCGCATGGGGCCCGTGCTGTGGGTGATTGCCGTGGTTTCGACGATCACCGTAATCCATCGCATTATATACACCTGGCAGGAAACCAGAGCGGGACGCATCCTCCCCGGCGTCAAACTCAGCCTCTGAACTTCGCCTAACATTTTTCCGTGTGGAATGGCGGCTGCTCACTGCGCCTTTAACCAGGCTTCCACCGGGCCGGCAATTTCCCGCCGAATGCGTTCCTGCAAGGCGGGCAGATCTTCCTTTTTCAAGCCTGCGGTTTCAATCGTTTCGTGGAGATGCACGGTGATGGTCGTTGGCCGCAGGATCCAGTCGCCGGTGCGGAAATGGCGGAACGAACCGACCAGGCTCACGGGCACGATGGGCACGCCGAGTTGTTGCGCCATGCGAATTCCGCCCTGTTCAAAATCGCCCAGGTGACCATCGCGCGTGCGGCTCGCTTCCGGAAAAATGATCAGGCTGACGCCGGAGCGGATGGCCTCCCGCGTCAAGCGCCACAACCTCTTGAGCTCCTTGGGACCGCGAACGTCCGCCACGGGCACGTTGCCGAAGCCCTTCATCAGCCAGCCGTAAATGGGAATGTGGAAGTGAGATTCCAGCTCCCAACCGCGCACGAGCTGGGGAATGGCGCAATACAGGATGAACGGGTCGAACAAATTGACGTGGTTCACCATGAAGAAACAAGTGCGATGCGCGTCGAAGCCCGGGGAAGTTTCCACCTTTACCTTGGCGCCCGAAAAAAAGGCGATGCGCCGGCAAAGTCCGCGCTGCAGCCCATCGTGCTTCCGCTGGTCCAAGATTACCGCGAGGGCGATCAATACCGGCGCGATAATCAGAAAATGCAGCCAGCTCATTCCCCAAAGAAAAATGCTGCGCACCACCTCCCAGGTCTTCTTCATACGTAGACGTCCATCGCACCCGGCAAGATGTCCAGCGCTTGGCAATCCAGCGTGACGATCTCGCCGTCAATCATCACGTCCACCGGCGCATCGAAAGCGAATTCCACGTGCTTCACCGCGCGCCGCTCCGCCAGCGGGTGCTGGATGTGCGTCCCGTCGTACAGGCGCGGCAGCATTTTCAGAAGGCCGAGGCGGCCGATGGGCCCCCAGCGCACATATTCGATCAAGCCATCCGTCGGATCGGCCCGTGGCGCAATCATCATGGTGCCGCCGGTGTACTTGCTATTGTTGAAGGTCAGGAAGAGGCAGCGCCGTTCGTCCCAACTTTCATCGGCATCGGAACGCATGCGAAATCCACGCCGCTTGAGCTGCACCACGCGGACGAACACGCCAAGGAGATATCCGAAGTGCCCGAACGGCTTGAATATGCGGTTGGTCAGCGCGGCGACGTCCGCGGTAAATCCCACGCTCAGCAGGTTGAAGGAATAAATAGCTCCCGCCGCGTGGCGCAGGCGCAGCAAATCCACGCGGCGCTTGCGGCCCGTGAGCAGCGCTTCGATGGAGCCTTTTGCGCCATCCTTCGTGAAGTCGCGGAGAAACGAGTTGCCCGTGCCGAGCGGCAGGAATCCTAGCTCAATGCGCTCGGCAAGCGTTTCGCGCCCGAAAATTCCATTGAGGACTTCATGCGCGGTGCCGTCACCACCCACGGCGAGGAAGCGGCGATAGCCCTGTTCGTAGGCTTCATGGGCCAGTTGGGCGGCATGGCCCGGCCCGGTCGAGGCGATCACGTCCACACGCAGACCGCCCTCCCGCAGGCGCGCAAGTTGCGCCCCGGCAAGCTTCACCGTGCGCCCGCGGCCGGCCGCAGGGTTCACAATGGCAATAAAACGTTCTCTCACAGTTCTTCCGGTATGGGAATTCTACCTTTTCCGGGGCTAAATCGGCAGGACGACATTGTTCCGGTCCAGTGCTCCCAGGCGTTGCGCCAGAGCCTTGCGGATAATTTTCAGGGACGTGGTAAGGGGAAAATCTTCGGGATAGACGACGATGCCATGTACGCGCTTGTAGTTGATCAGCCGGTTGTTGCGCGCGGCGATTTCAGCGCGCAATTCGCCGGTGAAAGCCTGGCCGGGCTCCAGATGAATGACCAACACCAATTGCTCTCCCACCATCGAGCGCTGCGGCCAGATGAAGTTCGCGGCGAACACGCAGAACTCCTTCACCGGCAACCCCTCAAACGCGCTTTCCACGTCCTCGGCGTAAACGTTTTTCCCTTCTTCGGTCACGATCATGTTTTTCTTGCGGCCAAAAAGCTGCAAATGGCCGCGGCCGTCGAACCGGCCCATGTCGCCGGACATCAGCCAGCCGTCCACAATCGCTTCGGCGGTCATCTCCGGCTCATTCCAATAACCCGCCATGACCGTTTTGCTGCGCACGGCCACTTCGCCAATGCCATCGGCATCGGGATTGACGATGCGCACTTCCATGCCGGGCAGCGGTTTCCCGACTGTGTCCGCGCGAAAGGGCTTCAGATCGTTGACCGTGACCGCGGTTCCCGCTTCGGTCAGTCCATAGCCGTTCGCCACGGGAATGCCCAAGTCGTAGAAAAACTGCAGCGTCTGTGGCTCCGTAAAGGCTCCGCCAACGATAATCGCTTCCAGGCACCCGCCAAAGGCCGCATGCACCTGCTGAAGCAGGCGGCGGCTGATGGGCAGGCGCGGGCGGCGCTTCGTCAAGGCGATGTTGATTTTTCGCAGCGTCCGGAAGACACGTTTGCGGGCCGGCGGTAATTCGTCGAACCGCGCTTGCAGCCCTTTCTGCAGATTCTTCAACACCAGCGGCACCAGGCTCACGTAGGTGATGTGATATTTCGCAAATGCCTCGCGCACGTATTCCGGCCGCAGGGTTCGCAGATGCACGACCGCGGCGCCGCAGGTGAACGGCCCCAAGAATCCGACCATGAAATCAATGGCGTGGTTCGTGGGCAGGATGCTCAGGTAACGCACGCCCGGCCAGAAGGGATACCAGGCCGTCAATGACATGCACTGTTCCAGGTAATTTTCGTGCGTCATCATGCAACCCTTGGGAGTTCCGCCCGTGCCTGAAGAGTAGACGATGCAGGCGAGATCACTGCGTTGGCGCGGCACAAAGGCAGGCTCGCCGTTTCCTCTTGCTTCTTCCCAGCGCCGCGCCCCGGCCAGATCGGCATTTGCCGGCGCTTCCGTGACAAATACCATCTTGACGTTTGCAGCTCCCGTCCGGCCTGGCGAGGCGCTCAGTTGTCGCCAGATGCCGTATTCCGTGATGAGCACGCTGGCGCCGGAGTGCTTGAGCAACTGCCATTGCTCTTCGGGCTTCAATTTGTAATCGAGCGGCACCAGCGTTCCGCCGTCATGAAATACCGCGTACGCCGAGATCAGCCATTTCGACTGATTCGTCATGATGATGGAAGCGCAGTCGCCGGCAGAGAAGCCCGTGTCCTGCAGCGCTTTCGCGAAGGGCAGCGCTCGCGCCTTGAACTCCCGGTACGAAAGCCGCTCCTTCTCTTCGCCGCGGTCTGATTCGAAGAGGCACACCTCGGCCGGAAAGGTTTCCAGCGCTTCCCGCAGCGCTGCGCCTATCGACGCGTATTTATTCAAATCCAGCATGCCGAATGACCGCCATGCCAAAGAGGCAGAGTTCTCCGTGCAGGGAATGCTAAAGGATAAAGCGTTGGGTACCGTGAGTCAAAAAACGCGAATTGGACTTAATCAGACGCCCCACTGCTGTCATCTATGTTTCTGCGTCAGAATCTTGTCGCTACAAGCGGGCCTGGATGCGCTCCGCAAGCGTTTTGAAATCGCTCACGCCCTGAACTTCGTAATCCGGCAATTCAATCTTGAAATGATCTTCCAGGCGCGAAAGCAGGTCCAGGGTCTGCAAGCTGTCAATGCCCAGCTTTTTGTAGAAATCGTCCTCGGCCCTGAGGGAGCCTTCGGGCAATTTAAATTGCTTTGTCGCCAGTTCCAAAATTTCCCGGGTGGTTTGTTCCAATGTGTGCATATGGCATCAATTTATCATTCCCGCGGAGAGAAGGAAAACACGGCGTGCCTACGGAAGCGGCTCAGTTTCCGATTTGCCGACCACACGTCCAGAACCTGTCAATGAGGGCATTGCCCTGTAAGCGCCACCCGAGAAATGTGCCAAGGAACATAGTGAAGTGGACACTTGACAATCGAAGGGTATCGGTGGATACTCAAGTCGCCACTTCAGTTATGACAATGGAACGGGGAGGTTGAAGACGATGACCATGGCCAACGTGGAACCGAAAGTTGTGCATGCGACGTGCGTGGTGGAGCGGAGCTTCTCGAAGCCGGTGAGCGCGGTGTTTGCGGCGCTAAGCGAACCCAATAAGGTTCGGCGATGGATGAGCGGCAGCGAGCACTCCGAACTGTTTGAGTTCAGCTGCGAGTTTCGGGAAGGCGGAAAGCAGGTCGTCAAGTACAAGATGGGACCGGGGACGCCGATCGCTGGCGCGGTAATCACCAATGAGGGGCGGTTTCAGCAGATCGTCCTGGACGAGCGGATTGTGACGGCCTCGACTATGAAGATGGGGGACCGGATATTCTCGGCGTCGCAGGTGACGTTCGAGTTGGTGCCGACGGACAAGGGAACGGATCTGATCCTCACACACCAGGGGGCGTTCTTTGAAGGGGCAGATGGGCCGGCGATGAGGGAGCAGGGATGGAACGCGTTAATGGACAACCTAGTGGCAGTGGTCAATGAACAGTGAACAGCGCACACGATCCGGTAGCAGCAGCTTAGCTGGGCGCATCTGCCTGCGGGCTGCCGGCTTGCGGCTTCTGGCTTGGCCGAAGAAGGCAGAGCGGTGACCAAGAGACGGGTGGATATCGATCGGGTGTTTCATGCGCTCGGGGATCGGACGCGGCGGGCGATACTGGACCGGTTGAGCCGTGGTCCGGTATCGGTGTCGCAACTGGCTGGACTGCTTGGCATCACGCTGACGGCGGTGGGACAGCATCTCGAGATCCTGGAAGAGTGCGGGCTGGCGGTGACTGAGAAGGTGGGCCGGGTGCGGACGTGCCGGATTGCTTCGGGCGGGTTGGATGCGCTGGAGAAGTGGCTGCGGAAGCATCGGACGGAGTGGGAACGGAGGATGGATAGATTGGGGGAGTTGCTGGAGGATGAGGAGTAGGCAGAAGAGAGTAGAAGGCCTGGACCCGCCGGGCCGAGAACAGGGTCTAGTCAGCGGGAAGGCAGAACAACTCACAAGTGATGCGACGCCTTTGGTTGCTGGAGAAGGCGCAAGGACAGCTTTTTTCAACGCACGGCACAGCCGTCCCAGGAGCGGGTTTATGGCGAGGACTACAGCAGTGTCTCGCAGGGAGTTTGTTGCATCGGCAGTTTCCGCTGCAGCCATTGCGGTCTTGCCCATGGGTTCTACAGCAAGCGGACAGATGGAAAAGACGAGAGGAGAGGACATGACGAAGCTCATGCCGTATCTGTTGTTCGATGGAAAGTGCCGCGAGGCAATGGAGTTTTATCAATCCTGCTTCGGAGGAGAGCTTACGCTGACGAAAGTGAAGGACTCTCCGGCGAAGGATCAAATGCCGGCGATCCAGCAAGACAAGGTGCTGAACGCGCATCTTAGTACAGGGAAGCTGGAGATCTCGGCATCGGACTGGCTGGCGCTGAACGAGACGCCTGTTCGCGGCAACACAGTCTGCCTTTTCCTGAGCGGAGGGGGGCTTGCGGAACTGAAAGCGCTGTTTGAGAAGCTCTCGGCTGGTGCTGACGTGACCAATCCGCTGAAGCCGACATATTTCGGCACGTATGGTGCACTCAACGACCGGTTTGGTGTGCGGTGGATGTTTGCCGGGAACTATACCGGGACCACAGAAGGGTGAGTGCGTAGAGTGGTTTCCATCCAGGACGCAGCGATGCTGTCTCAGGGATGGGGTAACCCGGAGCAGAGGTTGATTTCTGCGGGGTTGGGACGCATATTCACACTCTAGAGCCGCCAGAGGATATTGCCGCACACATTGGACCGCTCTGTCTAATGCTCGGACCCAGCCCAAAGTGATCGCACGGCCAATTGAGTGCTTCGAGAGAGCGCGCGGATCACGAGCTACCCGGAAGTTATTGCGGACGAGCAGTCTGGTTGTAGCCAGTGACCTCCGTGCTTGGCATCGATTCTGGACGCATCGCGGGCAAGCCGGAGACTGAACAATCAGCGGGTGTACAGCAAAATCAAACCGCGTCGCACACCGATTGTTGACGCTTCAGTCCGCGCTTTGACGCCGAGTCTCCTCATGATTGACGCCACACGAAATCTGGCTGTGTGTACGGAGATTTTCAGCCGGCCCGCGAGTTTCCTAGATCGCGAATTATGAGAATCCTTGTGTGAGTGTTCAACTGCACACCTCGCTAGCGGTTTGTTGACAAAAGCTTCTTAGGCGCTAAACCACTGGCAAATGCTTCATCGGGTCGTCGGTTTCGACGAAACGCCGCAAGCTTTCCATCACCACGGGCCGGTTGAACAATTTGCAGAAAAGGTCGATTTCTTTGCGCAATTCGTGGTGCGGGATCGGCTTGAGAAATTGTTTTGCCGCGATACGCGTCGCCGCGTCGAATTTCGTCACCTGCTGCGCCATGGACCGCGCCACCTGCAGCGCGTAGCCTTCGCCCGCGAGATGCGACACGAGGCCCGCCTGCTGCGCGCTTTCGGCCTTGACGGTCCGGCCGGTGAACAGCAGATCGCGGATGAAGCCATTGCCGACATCACGCCGCAAGCGCGGAATTCCGCCGAATCCGGGGATCAAGCCGAGGCGCAGTTCCGGAAAGCCAAACCGCGCCATTTTGTCCGCCACGATCAAGTCGCAAACCAGCGCGAGTTCCAGCCCGCCGCCCATGCACAAGCCGTGCACCGCCGCGACGGTTACAAACGGCGCCGCATCCAGCGCATTCATCACCGCATGGATGCGCTTCAGGAACGCGCGCATGCCCGCCGCGCGCTTGTTCGGAGGAAGCGGCAATGCGCCCTGATACAGCTCCTTCAAATTTGCGCCCGCGCAAAAACCGCCGGGCCGCGCGCTCGAAATCACGCAAGCGCTGGTGATTGGAGCCAGCCCGTCGAACGCGGCGACGAACTTCTCCAGATCCGCCAGCATCACGGTGCCAATTTCATTGAGCGGCGCGAAGTCCAGCGTCAGCTCCACGACGGCATCGCGCCATTCCCAGCGCAGTGCCTCGCCGCGAAACTCTTTCACCACGCTTCGGTTGGCTCGCCTTTTGCTCATGGGTTGCCGCCCGCCGCTGCAGACTGTTTCCGGTACATCTGCTCAATTTCTTCGCGGTACTTTGCATTGATGGCATCCCGGCGCAGCTTGCCATTCGCCGTAAGCAGGCCGTTTTCCGGCGTGAACGCCTCGCGGAGAACCGTGTAGCCGCGCACCTGCCGGTAATGCGGCAATTCCGAATTCACCATGTCCAGCGCGGACTGCACCGCTTTTGCTTCCACGGCACCGGTAACGAGCGCGCACAAATACCCGCGCCCGTTTCCCACCAACACGATCTGTGGTGCCCCCGGCAGAAGCAGCGCAAGTCTCTCCTCGATCGGCTCCGGCGCGATGTTGTGCCCGGAATTCAGGATAATCAGATTCTTGATGCGCCCGCTGATGCGCCAGTTACCACGGGAATTCACTTCGCCTTGATCGCCGGTATGAAACCAGCCGCCTTTCAGCACTTGCTCCGTCTCGAGCACGCGGTTCCAGTAGCCTGGGAAGATGTTCGGGCCGCGCACCAAAATTTCTTCATTCTCTCCGCTGCGCATCTCAATCCCCGGCACGGCTTCGCCCACGCGGCCGGGCTCCGTGGCGATGCGCGGATCGTCCAACGTACAAAGGGCGGTGGTCTCCGTGAGGCCGTACCCCTGCAGGACGGGGATGCCCAGCATCTGGAAGAACTGCTGCGTCTCCGGGGCCAGCGGCGCAGACCCGCAAATCAGCGCGCGCAGATGAGGGCCGAAGCGCGCGCGAATTTTTCGGAAAATCAGTTTTCGCCCCAGGAACAGCCAAAGGGCGTCTGCGGCGCGCTGCTGGTTCGCTTGTCCGCGCTCCCAGGCTTCGCACGCCTTCCGGAAGATTCTCTGAATCGCGGTGTCGCGCTGCGCGATCGCGTCAAGCACGCCCCGGCGCACGCGTTCCAGCAGCGTGGGCACGTTTAGGAAGTAGTGCGGCGAGGCCACGCGGATTTCATCGGCCAGGCGGTTCAGGTCCGTGGAAAGAGTCAGCGTACTTTGCCGCGACAGGCAGGAAAGAAGAATAATCCACGACCCCGCAAAATTGAACGGCAGGTAGTGAAAGACGCGATCCGGCTCCCGGGTGGCGCCCATGAGTTGATCCAGGCGTTCCGTGGTGCAAGCCAGCATGTGATCCAGATTGCGCACGTTCAGGCAGACGCCTTTCGGTTCGCCCGAGGTGCCCGAAGTGTAGATGATCGTGACGAGATCTTCGCTACGGCGCGGGTTGGGCGCGGCCGTGATGCCCTTGCCCGCGGGAATTTTCCCGAGCACCTCGTCGAACGTCACGCGCGCGGGCGCCTGCGGCCACACGGCGGCCACCGCCTCGCCAAGCGCCGCATCACTTACGATGAGGAGCCGCGGACCGCAATCTTTCATCATTTCCGCAAGTTCACAGGCAGCTTGCCGCGCATAGAGCGGCACGACGATGGCGCCCTCCGCCATCAACGCCAAATCGAAAGCGACCCAGCGGATCGAATTGGGCCCCAGCAGCGCGCAGCGGTCGCCAGCCTGCACACCCGCCTGCCGCAAATACGCGCGAGCGCGCGCCACAAGGTCAAGCAATTCCCGGCCCGAGACGCTGACAAAGGAGTCGCCCCGAACCTCGCGTAAGACCACGCGCTCCGCCGCCTTTTGCAGCTCCGCAAAAACGTTTTCGAGGAAATTCGTCATGAAAGTTCAGCGGCCCGCCGCCAATGCCGCAGGTGTGCGATCGTACGTTTCCACCAGCTTACGCAAATTCCCGCTCAACGGGGGCAGATTATCTTCCCAGCTCACCACGCCGCGCCGCAACGGAAACTCCGGATAAGTGCGGCGCACTTCATCTTCCAGGAAAATGGCCATGCGCGCCATGGCTTTCAGATTGCTCACTACCGCTTTGCCGATGCTTTCGCGGATGGCTTCGGCCTCCGTCACCAGCGATTCCATCACCTGCAGCAGCTTTGGTTCGAGATCGGGATCGTCCACGGTCAGTAGCAAGTGCTGGTGGCCGCGCTCGCGCATGAGGTTGCGAATGCGTTCATCCATGGTCACGCCCGCGGAAACCACCTGCGCCGGCATGCAAGTGACGATCCCGTGATAGCGCGAGGAAACCAGATAGGTGCACGCGCGCAGGATGGACACCAACTGGAACATGTCGTAATCATCCGAAGTCAGCACCGGGGTGCCGGGAATTTCCTTGGCGATTTCCCGGCAAGCTACCGCGTCGAGACGTTCCATCGCCACGAGAATCGGGAATACGCGATGCTTCTGCAAAAATGCCTTGGCGGCCTTGGCGTAGCCGGAGACGTAGTGCGCGAATTTGCGATCCACCTCGGCGCCCGATTCGAAGAAATAAACGGTGCGGTATTGGCTGTCTTTGTAGGCGCCGGAGGTCACGCGGGCCAAATATTTTCCAATGGAGGCGCGCACGGGCCACACAAAGGGATGGATGGGGCAAAGCGCGAGGATCGGGGTCTTTTCGTCCCAGCCTGCTTTCCGCAAGGCCTGGCGCGCGTAGTCGGGCGGATGCGGTTCAAAGGTCCACGCCGTGTCCGCGCCCAACTCATTCGGCACGCCCAGGCCGCTGAGCAATTGCTGCGATTCCAGGCTGCGGGTGATCACCAGCGATTCCCGGGTGTAGCGCGCGCACATTTGTTGGATCAGGTCGTCCATGTGGCCGGCGTCGCCGCCATAGGCCACGGACAATTTGTTTTCCCCGGAGGCTATTCCCAAAGAGCCGATCATCATCGTGGTCAGCGCATTCGCGAACTTGCTCTTGAACATGGAGCCTTCGCACGCCACCACGCCGTGATTCGCATGGACTTCGCGAAATAGAAAGGGCGGATACACGTCCGGCAGGTGCACTTGCCGCGCGCCCTCGAAATATCCCTTGGTGCGGTCGAAGTTCTGCGTCATCACGCTGAATTCGACATTTTCCGCGCCCAGCACGTGGCGCACCTGCCGCAGAATCTCCTGCACGCGCACGTCGCTGCCCGTGTTGCGCGTGCCGTTGTAGCCCGCGAACAGGATTTTCAGTTTTTCGCCCGGTGTCCAGCGCTTGCCGAGGCCGAACATCCAGCCAAATCGCCGGATTTCGATCAGCGCGCTTACCCAGGCAACGAGTAGAAAATCCGTCATGCGTCCGCGCTCCCCGCACTTTTCACTGTCTGGCCGGCGGCATCCCCCGGCCAGGGCTTCGCCGGATACTTGAACTTATTGTTCCGGCTGAATTGCAGCAACGGATAGGCGTAGCTCGAAAATTTTGCCGGAGCTTCGCCCATTTCCGAAACCACACGCGTGTTATCGAACACCGTATTCCAATCCAGATACGGCCAGAAAACTTTCATCAGAGAAGCGCCATAGCCCACCGCGCCGCGCTTGACCGCCAGCCAATTGACCGTCTTCGAGAACGGGCCTCCCAGCCACGGCTGGTACGTTGGCTTGCTCCAGCCGCCCTGTTGCGCCAGCGCATCCGTCAATTCCTTGTAGGTCTGCGAGTCCGTGCCCGACGACAAATGATAAATCCCAAAGCGAGGGTTCGCCATCTGATGAATTTTGACGATGGCCCCGCCGACGTAGTTCGCAGGCACGATGTCAATCTTGTCGTCCGGGCGCAGCGGCAACACCGGCAAACGCGCAAGCATGGCGAAGGCTTGCACCATGTCGAACTGTGTGGTCTCCGGCCGGCGGCTGTCGCCCATCACGATCGCGGGCCGGAAAATCGTGTGCGGTACATCCGGCAAGAGCTGATGCACCATGTGCTCGCAGAATTTCTTGGTGCGCGCGTAGGGGTCGTAGTCGGAGCGGTTCCAGTCGATGGAAGCGTCTTCCATAACCACTTCGTTCTGCCGCTTTCCGGCCACCGCCACGGTGGAAATGTGCGAGTAGCGCCGCAGACCGTGACGATTCTGCGCACGCCGCGCCAGTTGGATCACCTCCAGCGAGCCGCGCAAATTCACGTTCAAACACTGCTTTTCGGATTTGCGGTTCAACGAGGCGGCGCAATGCAGGATGGAATCCGTGGAATCCACCAGCGCGTGGTATTCGTCATCGTCCAAGCCGAACCGTTCGCTGGTCAAATCGCCGCGGAAAATGCGCACGCGGGATTCGAGATAGTCGAGGAATTCGGGAAACGCGAAGTGCAGTTGCAGCGATTGCCACAGGCGTTCGCGGGCTTTCTGCTGCGACTTCGCGCGCACCAGCAGGTTCAGCCGGTCCGGGTGCCCCGTGAAGAGTCCCGCAACCAAATAGCTGCCGAGGTATCCCGTCGAGCCAGTCAGGAAAATGGCCATATGAGGATCGCGTTGCAGTTTAGCGCGTCGCCGCCGATGCTCCCGTGGAAACCGTGGGCCAATCGAGCAAACGCGGCTCGCGTGCTTCCAGTGGCCGCCCTTCCATCAGCGGATAGCACCACCGCCGCAGCGCCGGTATGTGAATGTTAATCCAGTAGTCCCACCAGTCAATCGTTTCCGGCGCAAAGTCGAACATCTCTTTCTCTTCCGGCGGGAGCGCCGCCGAGAGCAGGCGGGCATTCTCGCACTCGAAGACGTGCTCATTGTGCAGGATGAAAGGCTCGTAGAGCCGAATGATTTTCTCAACGCGTCCCAAGTCCCGCTCGGTCTTGGCCAGCGGTGGCTTGCCCAGGTGCAGGATCTCGGCGACCTTGTTGATCCGAGAGACCACCGCCTTTTGCATGGGGATGGACATGCGCTCGTAGCGCAGCTTGGATACGGGAATTGTCTCCATCTTCACCTTGAGCCAATGATCGATGCCGGGTTGCGATTTGTAGTGCTTGCGGTGCGCGAGCCCGGTTAATTCGATGGAGCGGCCCATGTTCACGGGATTGATCCCCGAAGTGGCCAGTTGGTAGAGCCGCGCATTTTTCCGTTGCACCAGCGCCGCCGCAATCAGCGTCATCCCGCGTGTCACCATGTCCACGGGAATCACGTCCAGGCATTTTCTGGCGTTCGAAGGGAGCTGCCGGAAATTCGTGCCCAGCAGGTACGAAAGCGGCCCCGAGGTGTTGATTCCCTCATTCCAACCGGTGAAGGGCGTGCGCGTGGAACTCTCCACGATGGAGGGCCGCACGATGGCAATCGGCAGATCGCGGCCGCGCTGCGCCAGCAGCGATTCGCCGAGGCTCTTGGTGAACGTGTAGGTATTCGGCCAGCCCAAGTGCTCCGCGCGCTTCATCGCCGCGCGCACGAGATGGTTGCGCACCCAGCGCGCCCGGTTTCTTATCAGCACTCCGTCAAGTTCCGCTGCCGCCACTTTGCTGGGATCGCCGCTGCGGCCCAGGGCCTGCCGGCGTAACGCCTTCGCGAGTTCCGCGCTTTCCGCGCGTTCCTCAACCCGTTTCACCATTTCCCGCAACGAGGCAATCTCCCGCTCGGCGTCAAAATCCGGGTGATTCGCCGGGTTGTAATTCTCGCGCAGCGCTTCACCCACGCGCCCATCTTTCATGCCCACGACGTAGCACGTGGAAAGATGGATCAGCCCGGCATGATTGCAATGGCGGAGGAACTCCAGAATGTTGTTCGCGGAATCGACGTTGGACGAAAGCGCATCGCGCAAGTCGGGATTAAAATCCGTGAGGCCCGCGCTGTTCGCGACGATGTCCACGGATTGCTGCAGCCGCGCCTGCGTTTCGGCGTCGAGGCCCAAGCCCGGCTGGCTGGCATCGCCTTCCACCACTTCCACTTTGTCTTGCAGGAACGCCGCCAGGCCGGCGCCGTGCCGCTCGTGCAGGGTGTCGAAGGTGGGCGACTCCTCCACAATTTTCTCGAACCGGCGTTGCGCGGGGGTAGTGCGGTTGCGCCGGACGAGCAGCGTGATTTTGCGGATGTTGGGGATTTTTTCCAGCAGGTCCACCAGCCAGACTTTGCCGATGAAGCCGGTCACACCGATCAGCAGGATGTGTTTCCCGGCCAGCGTCTCGCGCACGTTCAGCCGGTCAACGCGTGGCGTATCGCTGAACAGCACCACCGGGCGCCCTGCGGGTGGTTGCGGGCGCGCCACGGACTGCACGGCCGTTTCCAGTAGCTCGGGCGTTTTCTTCCAATCCAGTTGCGAGAGCAGCTTTTCCTTGCTGACGTGCCCGTCCGTCGAACCGCTGGCCAGCCACGCGAACGGGCCGCGCGGCCGGATCACCGGCTCGCGCAAACGCCCCGTGGCCACGCCGTCGCGGAATTCCAGGCGGTTGGCGATGAAGCCTTGCACACTGAAATATTCCGCCATAGGCCGCAAAACATGTTCCAGGAGTTGCCCGACCAGCACCACATGCTCGCCGCCGCGCACGGCATCGACCAGCTTTTGCATGGCTTCCTGCCGCATCCCCGGCTTCAGCACATATTGAAAATACTCCTCGCCAAGAAGATCCAGGCGGTCGCGCGTGATTCCCCGCAGCACACTGTGGAGAAACCGCGTGGAAAACGTGCGGCTGGAGAGATAAGCCGGCGGGCGCAGCAGCGTCATTGCGGCCGTGCCACCACGGCGAATCCAGCGATCCAGAAAGCTTTGGCTGTTCCAGTTGAAGAAGCCGACGCTGCGCAGTGCGCTGATCTCGAAGAGAGAGCCTTCCACGCGCCAGTAGCTCACCTCGCGCACACGCCCGGCGGCATTGCCATTCAGGTTGGGAGAATGATCCGGCATCTTTTTTCTTGAGACTCGAGCCTTCGGGAACAGGGGCGTCCTGAATTCCTACGCAATTCCGCGCGTTCTTGCTGCTATACGTGGTTCTGCTCCGGATTTGTGGCCCGGCCGCTCCCCCCAATTGCTCAGGCCCCACAAGCGCGTCCAGACCGCTCGGAGTCATCAAAATTAGCATCCCCAGATGCTTCCCGCAACCTGCTTGCGCGGTAACACGCGTGCTCCTGCCGTGGTACGCGTCCGTCTCTTTTTCGGTGAAAGCAACTGCGGGGAGCGGGTCACTTTTTCACTAATGCATGGCATGTCTTCTGTGATCTGTTCCTGCAATGGAACACAAGATTCAGCTAGTGGCCCGGGGAATTCTCAGATGCAAGCTGCTTACTAATCGCGCCCTCGAACTTGGGGTCGAGATGCTTCAAGATGCTTAGTTGTTCCATTGCTCCGTTTCGGTCACCATTCTTCAGGTAAGCCGTGCCCAAGAAATCGTGGGCTTCCGCGCACTCTGGCTTCAGTTCAATCGCCCGCTTCAACGGGGGAATCGCTTCCTCGTTTCGGCCCAATTCTAGATAGGCATTCCCGAGGTTCACGAGTGCTTCCAAATAACTCGGTTTCAACTCGACAGCCTTCAGATACTCGGTGACTGCAGCGGTGTGGTCCTCCAAACCCTGCAAAGCAAACGCGGCATTAAAATGCGCATCAGGGTAGTCAGGGTTGAGACGCATGGCGTCCTGAGCTTCCTTGAGCGCATCAGCAAATCTTCCCAGTCGATTCAGGAACACTGCGACGTTGCCGTGGGATATTGGAGATTTTGGGTCGATGCGGACGGTCTCCTGAGTAGCTTCAAGAGCTTCTTGATATCGCCCTAGTCGCTCATAGTCCACGGTCAGGCTTGCATACGCCTCCACACTGTCGGGCTTCAATCTAGTAACCCTCTTCCATATTTCAATCGCAGCCTCGTGCTGTCCCGACTGTGAGTAGGCAAACGCAAGATTCACCAAGGTCATGCAATCGTCCGGGGCGATATCGATGGCCTTCTTGTACTCGCTAATTTCTTCATCATGTCGGCCCAATTCGCCATAAGCCACCCCTAAATTGAAATGTGTGTCAACATCGCTAGGGCGCAATTCAACTGCCTGGAGGTAGGCGGTAACGGCTTTGTCAAACTGGCCCAGGCGTGCAAAGCTCACTCCTAAAGAATAATGTGCTTCGGGCCACTTCGGATTAAGTCTGATAGATTCCTGAAATTCTTTCAGGGCTTCTGGGTGGCGCTGCTGCTGATCGTGGGCATATCCGAGTGAGTAGTGCAAACTAGCCTCTTTCGGGTCCGCCTTTATTGAGTTTTGCAGAAGCTCAACCGCTTCCTCCCAACGACCCAGGTCTGAAAGCCATTTCCCGAGACAGGATTCGTAGAAAGCACGGTCCTTCATTCTTGGGTCGATGCGCAATCCGCGACGAACGGCATCAGCCGCTTCCTGCGTCCGGTGAACCTCGGCCAAGGCCAGCCCAAGACAGGCGTGGGCCGATGCGTAGTCCGGTCGCTTCTGGAGAACGCTTTCGTAGTTGTCGATTGCTCCCTGATAGTCCTTCAGCTTATAGAGAGTCCAAGCAACCTCAATAGCAGTGTGGAGATTTTCAGGTTCCTGCTCGGCCGCATTCCGAAAGTTCTGAAGTGCCGACTGGAACCGATGCGACCGTAATCCCTGGCGCCCAAGTAAGCTAAACCATCTTGCCTTGAGCCAACGGTTCAAGAGTGCTCCCTAAGCGAAGTGAAGCACAGGCCACTGTGTTATGCAAGATTCCGGAGGGTCCCGGCTTTCACGATGGGACGAAAAGCTAGCTCAGACGCCCCAGCCGTATTTTTCAGCGTGCTCGAAGGTGCGCTGCATTTCCCGATGCAGAACTTCCAGGAACGCCGCCGTGCCCACTGTCTTCGTGCCGGGTTCGCTGATGTCCGGGGTGCGATAGCCACCGCCCAGGACGCGCACGAGCGATTGCTCCACCCAGTCGGCTTCCAGGCTGAGCCCGAACGTATCGCGCAGCATCATCGTGGCGCTCAGGATCGAGCCGATGGGATTGGCCACATCCTTCCCCGCAAGCGTTGGCGCCGAGCCGTGTATGGGCTCGAAGAGCGGTGCGCTGGTGCCAAAACTGGCGGAAGGAATCAGGCCGATGGAGCCGACGAGCGCGGCCGCCGCGTCGCTCAGAATATCGCCAAACATGTTGGTGGTGAGGATCACGTCAAATTGCGTGGGGCGCAGTGTGAGCTGCATCGCGGCATTGTCCACGTACATGTGCTCGAGCTTCACGGCCGGGTACACCGTGCTCATCGCGGTGACCGTGCGCCGCCAAAGCTGCGAACTCGTCAGGACGTTGGCCTTGTCCACCGAACACAGCCGGCGTGAGCGCGCCTCCGCGCGTTTAAAAGCAAACACCGCGATGCGCTCGATTTCCGGCGTGGAGTAGGACTCCGTGTCGAAGGCCCGCTCGACGCCGTTCTCGTTCACGTTGCCGCGCTCGCCGAAATACATCCCGCCGGCCAGCTCGCGCACAATTTCGATGTCCAGATCGCCCAGGCGCTCCGGGCGCAGCGGCGAAATCCCACGAAGCGGCTCCAGCACTTTCACCGGCCGCAAATTGACAAACAGGCCGAGTCCTTTCCGCAAACCGAGCAAGCCGGTTTCGGGCCGCTTCCCGACCGCCAGCGCATCCCACTTGGGGCCGCCGACCGCCCCCAGAAACACCGCATCGGCTTTGTGGCAAGCGTCCAGCGTTTCTTTGGGTAACGGGCTCCCGGTCTTGTCGATGGCCGCGCCGCCAATCGGCAGTTCGACCGTTTCAAATTGATGCTGGAATTCCCGCGCGCATTCCTGGAGCACGCTGGCGGCCGCGCGCGTCACCTCCGGGCCGATACCATCGCCCGGCAGAAGGACAATCCTCTTCTTCAACTTCATCGTGGGGTCCCCGTTCTCAAATTGTAGCGCGGGTCAGACCGCGGGTGCGGCTTCGCTGGCCAAAGGCACGGCTTTGCGGCGCATCACTTCGTGGGCGATGGTCATGAGGTCGCGCGCGCGCACCTGCTTGGACGCGTCGGCCAGCGTGGTTACGCGGCGGTAGCATTCGGCGAGTTCGGCATCATTCGGTTCGTAGCCGAGTTCCTGGAGCGAAATCCGCAGCGCATGGCGTCCGGAGTGCTTGCCGAGCACCAGCGAACGCGAAGGCACGCCCACGGCCTCCGGCGAAATAATCTCGTAGGTCAAAGGGTTCTTGATGATGCCGTCCTGGTGGATGCCGGCTTCGTGCGCGAACGCGTTCGCGCCCACCACGGCTTTATTGGGGGCCACCTGCGCCCCGGTAATTTGCGTGAGCAGCCGGCTGGACTTGTAGAGTTCGTCCAGCTTGAGTTTCGTGGCCACGCCAAAGCTTTCCTTGCGAACGGCAAGCGCAACAGCCACTTCTTCGAGGGCGGCGTTGCCCGCGCGCTCTCCAATGCCGTTGACCGTGCACTCAATCTGGCGCACGCCCGCGCGGACGGCCGCGAGCGAATTGGCCACCGCAAGGCCCAGGTCATCGTGGCAATGCGCGCTAAAGATAATGTGATCCGGATCCCCCAGGTGCGCGCGCACCTTCAGGAACATATCCGCATACTCTTCCGGCACCGCGAAGCCCACCGTATCCGGCAGATTCAAAATCGTGGCACCGGCATCCATGGCAACCTGGCAGGCCTTGCAGAGAAAATCAATTTCCGTTCGCCCGGCGTCTTCAGCGGAAAACTCCACTTCAGGAACGAAATTCCGCGCCAGCTTGACCATCGACCCGATGGCTTCCAGCGCCTGCTCCCGCGTCATGTGCAGCTTGGCCTGCAGGTGCAGGTCGGAGGTAGCCAGAAAAACGTGCATGCGCGGCCACCGCGCCGGCTTCAACGCTTCCGCAGCGGCAAGGATATCGTCCTTACGAGCCCGCGCCAGCCCCGCAATCGGCACTTCGCGAACTTCCCTGGCCACGGCCACCACGGCTTCCAGGTCGCCCTTGGAGGCGATCGGAAAGCCGGCCTCGATGATGTCCACGCCCAATGCAGCGAGCTGGTGCGCCATGCGGATCTTCTCTTCCGTGTTCATGGAGAAGCCCGGCGACTGTTCACCGTCGCGAAGGGTCGTATCGAAAATGCGGACGTGGCTCATGGGCACCCCCGAAGCTGGAACTCCAGTAACGCATGTTGGGAGGGCTTTAGTCCAATTTATCTTCGTTCTATAATTCATAATCTAAGCTTATACTAGAGCAAAGCGGGCCGGGGAGCCGGCAATGTCCCCCGTCATCCCCAGCGCGGCGGGCAGTTCGCTGCGCGCCCGAAAAGAGGCTCTATCGCTATGGATCTAGGCGAATTGCAGGTTTTTCTTACCGTTGCCAAGGAAGGCAGCTTTTCTCGAGCCGCCGAACGGCTGTACCGCACACAGCCCGCGGTCAGCCTGGCCATCCGCAAGCTGGAGGATTCCCTGGGCCAGCCGCTGTTTGTCCGCGGCGCCCGCCCCGTGCGCCTGACCGATGCCGGCACGCTCCTGCGCGAGTATGCCGAGCGTCTGATCAACCTGCGCGACGAGGTTAAGAAAAGCCTTATGGAGCTGGAGGGGCTCAAGCGCGGCGAGCTTTCCCTGGGCGTCAATGAAAGCTCGATCCACGCGCTGCTGCCCGCGCTGGCGCAATTCCGCGAAGCGCATCCGGGTGTACAGGTGCGCCTGCATCGCATGTTTTCGCGCGATATTCCGCACGAAGTGGTCAATTACCGTCTGGACCTCGGCGCCGTTTCGTTTGTGCCGCGCGAAACGCAATTGCAGGCCACGGAGATTTTGAAAGATGAGTTGACGCTGGTGGTGCCGCCCAAGCACGCTCTGGCCAAAAAGCGCGAAGTGGAGATCGAAGAGCTGGGCAAGGAATCGTTCATCGCGCACATCGTGGAATCGCCATTCCGCCGGAAGGTGATCGAGCTGTTTGCGCGGCATCACACGCCGCTGAACATGCCCATGGAAATGCCCACCATCGAAAGCATCAAGCGCTTCGTGCAGATGGGCATGGGTGTGGCCATCGTGCCGCGCATGTGCGTGACCTGGGAGATCGAGCACGGATGGCTGAAAGAACTGAAACTCCGCCAAATGAACATTCCGCGGCATCTTTACATCATCTCGCGGCGCGGCGCGCGGCTCCCTCATGCAGCCACGGAATTCATGCGCATCTTGAAAGGGGAATAGACGCGACGCCGGGCGTGCCGCGGAAATATTGGTAGTGCGTCAGTTTCCGGGTAAAGCGTTAATCGGCGTATCGAATAACCAGGCGTCGCACGTTGCTTCTTCAAAGGTCAGATGCAAATCTCCGCGCGGCCCGCCGATAATCCGTCAAATCATGTTGGCTTTCGTCTCGATGACACATTGCATCACGGTCCTTCGAGCAGCATTCATGACCGTGGCCGATAAACTTTCCTTGCGGAGGTTCATGCCGATATACTTTGTGTTATCCATTGAGGGCGTTTCTTCCTGTAGGGATTGAGGCAAACACGCAGAGCCTACTCCCAAAACAGGCGCCCTTTTATCTTGCGCGCGTTAATGAGGAGTTGTGAAATCGGCTAATAGTGTTGTGAGATTGTTGCGATTCCTTGCGGTGATTCCGATGGCGGGCGTGCTGCTTGCAGGCGCTCCCGGCAAGATTACGATCGACTATCCCGAAGCGGAGTCGATCTTCCCACCCGAGATTGCGCCGCCGACATTTGTGTGGCGCGACGCGGCGGCGGATGCTACGCGCTGGCGGGTCGAGATCTCCTTTACGGACGGGACGCTACCGCAGCGCACAAGCGCGGCAGGGCCGCGGATGCACATTGGCAAAATCGATCCGGATTGCATCGCAGAGACTAACAAGCCACCGCGGCTGACAGCGGAACAGACGTCTGCGCACACCTGGTCGCCCGACCCCGCGCTATGGGAGTCGATCAAGAAACACACGACTGCCACAGTAACGTTCACCGGCTTGCGAGGGACGATAGTAGTTTCCAGCGGGCGCGTCACGATCCACACGTCGAAAGATGAGGTTGGAGCTCCGATCTTCTATCGCGACGTGCCGCTGATGCCGACGGAGACACAGCCGGGCGTCATCAAACCACTCGCGGAGGAATCGGTGCGGCTAATTGCCTGGCGGCTGCGCAACATCGCGGAGCCGCGCAGCCGGCTGATGATGGAAGGCGTGCCGATGTGCGCCAACTGCCATTCCTTTTCTAGCGATGGCAAAACGCTCGGCATGGACCTCGATGGGCTGCAGCACAACCGAGGCATGTACACACTGACGCCGGTCGAGCGCGACACGGCGATCCGCGATGAGAACGTCATCCAGTGGAGCACGGTCAGCGGACGCCTCACTGGGGATCTGCGTATCGGCTTTATGTCGCAGGTGTCGCCCGATGGCGAATATGTGGTGACAACAATCGACTGGCCGCCAAATTCGCCATCCAGCAACTACTACGTGGCGAATTTCACGGACTACCGCTTTCTACAAGTGTTCTATCCGACGCGCGGCATCCTCGCTTGGTACAGCAAGAAGACGGGAGTGCTGCAGCCGCTGCCGGGCGCCGACGATCCGCGCTTCGTACAGATGGGCGGAGTGTGGAGTCCCGACGGCAAGTATCTTGTGTTCGCGCGCGCAGGGGCCAAGGAGCCGAATCCGCCAGGCGTTCCGCCGGCGCGCTTTGCCAACGACCCAAACGAGATGCACATCCAGTACGATCTTTACCGCATTCCTTTCCGTGACGGCCAGGGCGGCACTCCGGAGCCAATTCGTGGTGCATCGCAGAACGGGATGAGCAACTCGTTCCCGAAGATCTCGCCGGACGGGCGCTGGATCGTGTTCGTAAAGGCGCGAAACGGGCTACTGATGCGCCCGGACAGCGAACTTTACATCGTGCCGACAGCGGGCGGCGAGGCGCGGCGGCTGCGAGCCAACGCGGCCCCGATGAACTCCTGGCACAGCTTTTCGCCCAACGGCCGGTGGCTGGTGTTTTCCTCCAAGCGTCAATCGCCGTACACGCGGATGTATCTGACGCACATCGATGCCGACGGCAACGACAGCCCGGCAATTCTCATCGAGAATGCGACCGCCGCCAATCGGGCCGTAAATCTGCCGGAGTTCGTCAATATTCCTCCGGACGGGATGCGCACCCTCGGTGGGCCGGTCATCGACTTCTTCAGGCTGTTCGACCGCGCGATGTACTTCCAGAGGCAAGCGCGATACGAGGAAGCGAGTGCGGTTTGGAAGCAGGCGCTCGAGATCCGCCCGGACGACGCGATGGTGCAAAGTAACCTCGGTATGGCGCTGATGCTCATGGGCCGGCGCGAGGAAGCCGCCGTGCACCTGCAGAAAGCGCGCGAATTGAAGTTGAAGCAAGCGCTCGAAGCCGTATCGGGAAACGCCGCGCTGCACAATGACTATGGACTTGCGCTGCTGGAATCCGGGCGCGCCGAGGAGGCGCAGGCAGAGTTTGGCCGGGCCGTTGAATTGGATGGGAAATCGGCCGAGGGGCACGCGAACCTCGGGCGGGCGCTGGTGGCGCGGGGCCGCATGGAAGAGGCGCTGCCGCACCTGCGGAAGGCGCTGGAACTTGATCCGAACTCGGCGGCGGCACACGCCACTATGGGCGATGTGCTCTACGGGCGAGGACAGACGGTCGCGGCGCTTTCCGAGTGGCGCGAGTCGATCCGGCTGGCGCCGGACTACGTGCCCGCGCTTCGGCAGGCTGCCTGGGTGCTGGCGACGTCGCCGGACGATGCGGTGCGAAACGGAAACGAAGCGGTGGCACTGGCGTTGCGTGCAATGCAGGCCACAGACGGAAAGGACGCGGGCACTCTGGATGCACTGGCGGCGGCGTATGCCGAAACAGGACGGTTTGATGCCGCTATCCGCACAGTGCGTCACGCGCTGTTCGTCGCCACACCTGCGCAAGCCAAGGAGATTCGGCGCCGGACAGCGCTGTACCAGGCGCGCCACCCGTTCCGAATTCCCCCCGCCTAGCAGGCCGCAGCTCCCTGCGAACTAGGGGGCTGACTGTGGTCGCTCTTCCGCTTTCGTGCGCGACCAAACCTCTCTGGCCACCTATCAAGGGAGTGAAGCCGCTGCCGAGGTCCAGAGAATTCTCGACCATCGTGCAATTGCATTGACCTCGCCCATCTCCGCCCGTTGGTGGACTATTAGCCGCTGTTCGGGGCTGAGGGGCCACCGAAACATTCGCGCTTTGGCGGCGTTCTCGATTATCCTGTAAATAGCTGGGCTTTCACCGGCGTCCTATGATCAGCGGATTGGCCATTCTCGTCATCGGGTTCTTTCTGGGCATGCGTCATGCCACAGACCCGGACCACGTCATCGCCGTGTCCACCATCGTGACCCGCGAGCGTTCCCTTTCCAAAGCCGCGCTGATCGGCGCGCTGTGGGGAGTAGGCCATACGCTGACCATTCTGGTGGTCGGCGCCGCGATTATCCTTTTCAACCTGGTGATTCCGCCGCGAGTGGGGCTCACCATGGAATTGGCCGTCGGCCTGATGCTAGTTCTCCTCGGCGTGCTGAACCTCGCGGGCGTCACCAAATTGCTCAGCGAAAAATTCTCGCCCGCGCATCCTCATCTGACCGGCGAGCACGCACACATTCATGATCACGGTTCCCACCTGCATTATCACTGGCATGAGCACGCCCCGGCAAAGGAACACCACGGCGACTCGCTGGAGGCGCCTAGCTGGCTGAGCAGCCCGTTCGCCAAACTGGGATTATTCCATTCGTTGCGGCCCTTGCTGATTGGGATTGTGCACGGCCTCGCGGGCTCCGCCGCCGTCGCGCTTCTCGTTCTCACCACGATCCACGACCCGCGCTGGGGCATCCTCTATCTCTTGATCTTCGGAGTCGGCACGATCGGCGGGATGATCCTAATTACCGCCGCGCTCTCCGTGCCGTTCACCTACGCGGGTTCGCGATTTGCCTGGATGACTCGTGGACTGGTGACGGCATCCGGTCTGCTGAGTCTGGGCTTCGGCTTGTTCATTTCCTATCAAATCGGGATTGTCGATGGCTTGTTCACCAGCCATCCGAACTGGTCGCCGCACTAAACCTTCCACGTCTTCTGTGATGCTGTGCGCAGGCGGGGAGGGTCTGCCGCCTTCTTAGCGCGATTTCCGGAGAACTAGGATCCGCTCGCTGCGGCTTCCTCGACGGTCTTCAAAACCGGCAGTAGCTTCTGCAATCCCGCCACGGTAACTACCGCCGTCGCTTGAGGCGTCAGGGCTGCCAGCGCGAAGGTTTTCCCTTGATTGCGCCGGTTTACAAACAGCGAAACCAGGGCGCCCACTCCCGCGGAATCCAGGAAACTCACGCCGCTCATGTCCAGAATCACGTGCTTCGCGGTCTCCAGGCGCATCCGCGGGATAAAGCCCGCGACCGTCTCCAGGCTTAGCTTCCCCTTAAGCTGATACACCGTGACGTCATCGGTACTTCCAACAGTCTTTTCAACGTCAAGCGTGAATGGTGGCATAAGCAAAAGACAGTAGCCGAAACGACGGGAATTTCACATTAACAGGTATTAACAATTGGACGGAGGGGTCTTGAAGGGGCGCTGTTCCATTTTGGAACAGGTCTTCCCTTTCTTTTACGTTGCTTATTGCATAATCCTTGTTGACGACCTATCTACATCACGCTACCGTTATACCGGTTCCCTCTCAGGCCAAGTATTTTCATCTTTTCAGGAGTAGCACGCGATGAAAGCGTCGTCCTACGTCTTCTTGCGATTTCTAGTGCGAAAGTGCACCCCACCGTTGCTTTTGCTTGGCTTGGCCTCTCAGGGCCTCTGCCAAACACCGCAGCAACATGTGTATGCCACCGGCACGGGGACGAACGATCCGAGTGCGGCGGTCATTTCGGGGTTCGACAAGAACTCTCTTTCGGGTTCCCTTGCCGCTATTCCTTCCAGCCCCTTTTCCGCGCATAACGCCGCACTCATGGCGGTTGACGGACAGGGAAAATTTCTATTTGTCGCCGGCCCCACAAGCATCGCCATGTATGCGATCGATCCGGCGAGTGGAGCGCTGACGGAAGTGCCGCATTCTCCCTTTCCGTACATTCCCACGATCAATGCGAACCAGGCTCCTTCCAATCCACTCTCGATCACGACCGAACCCAGTGGGAAGTACGTGTACGTTGGTTTTCAGAATGGTGATTTCCCGGGTAATCCGGAAGGCAACAGTTCCATAACACCCTACGTGATCGATACTTCCAATGCCGCGGATCCCGTGCTGGATCTCGGCCCCCAGTTGTCATTGGATTTCAACGCCCAGCCGACGAACCTATTCGTGGGACCCTCTGGCTTGCATCTCTACGTCGCGCTCGGGGCGTATGGCGACAATCTCTACGCGGGATTTGATGTCTACGATATAGATGGGAATACCGGCGAACTCGACAATCCGAGGGCGACAGACACGCTCGGGCCCGCTCAACTTAGCGCGATGGATCCGCAGGGGCGTTTTTTGTTTCAGGCCTATGGCCAATACGATAGCTGGTTGATGTCCTTTCAGCTATCGCCGTCCGATGGCTCCATCGCGGCAACCACGGCGATCTTTGTCGACTATACGATGGTGCATGGCCTCGTTGCGGATCCCAGCGGGAATTTCCTGTATGTCAACGTAGGTGGAGCGCCTCCGAGCTTCAATACCTACTCCATTGATCAGACAAGCGGGGCGCTGACGTCGCTGAGCAGTTCCACACAAATCGCGTTTCCCTTTGGCCAGTGGACCGTGGCTGACCCGCAAGGCCCTTATCTCTATACATTGCTCAGTGGTTCCCTGCACGGTTTCCAGGCGGACTCGACCACCGGCGTAGTCACCGAACTTTCGGGCTCGCCCTTTACCGACGGTTCAGCGAACTACTATGAGTCCGGACTCTACATCACCAACACCAACCCTCAGGCTTCCTCAGGCCCCTATTTGGAGATAATCAGCGGGGGAAGCTTTCCGCAAACACCAGTCGGGACCACCTCTCCTCAGACTGTTACGACCAGTTTAAGCAACATTGGCAACGTAACGATGTCCCTCACCTCCGTGACGATCACGGGTGATTCCACCGGCAGTTTTTCTCAAACCAATACCTGCACGGCCGTCCTTGCTCCAGGCGCCGCCTGCCAGGTAACCATCTATTTCACGCCCACAACCACGGGAGTGCTTGGGGCAACCCTGCAAGTGGTGGACTCGGCTCCGGGCAGCCCGCAAACCGTTGCACTTTCCGGGATTGGCACGAGCAGTACCCCGCAGCCGCAGGTCTCCTTGTCCGCCAGCAATCTGAGCTTTGGCAGCCAGACGCAAGGCACCTCGAGTGCGGCGCAAGCGATCACGCTGACCAACACGGGTAACGCGACTCTCCATATTTCAGCGATTAATCTGACCGGCTCTTACCCGAAAGACTGGACCCAGACGAACACCTGCACAGCTCCGCTCGCTGCCCAAGGCACATGCACGCTCTCTGTCACTTTCTCCCCCAGCGACAACGGCGTTCTCAGCGCCGTTGTGAATATCGCCGATGACGCACCCAATTCTCCACAGGCAATTAATCTTTACGGTAGCGCGCCACCTGCTGTGCTGCTGAACGCCGCCACAAACGGGGCCACCACGGCGACCGTTACTGCCGGACAGACTGCCAATTACAATTTGCAGGCCATGCCTAGCCCTAATTTCACAGGGACAATCACCTTCGCGTGTTCGGGAGTTCCCTTTGGCGCGGTGTGCACGGTTCCCGCCAGTGTGGCCGTGGCCAACGGGGCCGCGACTCCCTTCACGGTGTCGATCTCAACACTGTCTCCTTCGCAGGTGGCAGCATTTCCGGGGCTGCCCCGGCCACCTTACGGCAGTTTGCGCCTGCAACCCGGCTTCTCTCTGGCGCTCTTCGCCGCGCTGCTTCTGTTCGCTCTGGCGCTGCGTTCAAGAATGCAGTTGCCGGCACCACGGTGGCTGGTCTCCGTCACCGCCGTGCTGCTGATGACCGCGCTGGTATTTTCGGGAATTGGTTGTGGCAGCGCCGGCTCTTCGCAGTCAGAAAGCCCGCCGCCACCGCAGAGCGCCGCAACGCCTGGGATTACGCCCGCGAGTGGAACGTTTACCGCGGCGCAGTCCGTGACCATCACGGACGCCACGGCCGGCGCAACCATCCACTACACCACGGATGGCTCGACTCCCACGGCTTCCTCTCCTACTTATCAGGCGGCGATTCCCTTGAGTTCGTTGACCACCGTACAGGCCATGGCGATCGCGCCCAACTATGCGAATAGTGCCGTCGCCAGCGCGACCTTCAAGTTCCAAACGCCGTCTGGGGCCGCCGCCATAACCATAACCCCGACGGCGACGAGCAGCGGCTCAAGCAGGCAGCTCGCAGTGACACCAATTCAGTTGACGCTAAATGTGCAGTGACATGCGCTCGGTGATGCGAGCCGCCGTTGCGGAAAAAAAGGTGAGAAATGCTCAGGGCGCGTAGCTGACGCGATAGACCACGCCTGCGCCATCGTCGCTGACCAGCAACGCTCCATCGGAAGCCACGGCCACGCCCACCGGACGGCCATTCACGTTTCTCCCGTTGGGATCTGGCACCAGCCCCGTTAGGAACGGCACGGGATCGGCCGAAGCCTTTCCGTCTTTGAATGCCACAAAGGCCACCTGATAGCCCGCCCGCGTCGCGCGATTCCACGAGCCATGCTCCGCCACGAACGCGCCGCCGCGATACGAGTCCGGAAACTGCTTGCCGGTATAAAACGCAAACTGCAACGGCGCCACGTGCGCTCCCAGCAGCACATCCGGGATGATGGCCTGGGCGACGAGTTCGGGTTTCTGCGGATGCACGCGGGGATCGACGTTGCCGCCAATGTAGCTGTAGGGCCAGCCGTAGAAGCCGCCGTCCCTTATCGAGGTGAAGTAATCAGGCGGCAGATTATCGCCCAGTTCATCCCGTTCGTTCACGCTGACCCAGACCTCGCCGGTCAGCGGTTCGACCGCTAGGCCGACCGCATTGCGCAAGCCGCTCGAGAAAATGCGCGAGTTTTTTCCGTCCGGATCGCACACCAGGACCGCGGCACGCCGCTGGTCCTTCTCGAAATCGATGTTGGACGAGGAACCCACGCTGATGTAAAGCTTTTTGCCGTCCTTGCTGAACGCCAGGGTGCGCGTGAAGTGTCCTCCGCCGGTCGGCAGGTCGAGGATGTGTTCGGCCTCGCCTAGCCGTTTGGAGGCCAGCTTGTCGAAGCGAAAGCGCACCACTTCGCCGGTGTTGCCGACGTAGACGTAATCCTCGTGAAAGGCGATCCCGAACGGCCGGTTCAATCCTTCCGCGAAATCCTCCCGCTGCTGTGCCCCGCCGGTGTGCTGCGGATCACGGAGAACGATGACCTTTCCCGCACCTGTATCGGCGAGAAAAATATCGCCGTTGGGGGCAACGGCGAGAAACCGGGGCACCTTAAAATCCTCGGCGAAAATATTAATATGGAATCCGGCAGGGACACTCGGAAGGAAACCTGCCGGAGGCTTGCTTTCGGAGGGACCATTGCCCACCGTGGCGGTCGCAAAGGGCGCAGGCAATTCCGGCTTCTTTCCGTAGGTCACTTGGGCGCTGGCAGGGCTCGCTGCCAGTATAGCGGTGCAAAAAGCAATGGTAAGATAGCTCGTCGCGCGCATCCTTCCATTCCTCCAGGACTGTCGTTTGTCGGACATCCGGTAAGATGCCACAGGTAAGCCGCAGGTTCCATGGAGAGGCCAACGCGGACGTGAATCCCAAAAATGTTTTTCTGCATCCAAGGAATCGCAAGGCAGTTTGGGCTCAATGGCGGCCCGTGGGGTCAGAGAAATGAAGAAGGGTCACGGATTGTGCATCGCCACAATCGCTATCGCAGGAGTATGGGTCGGCCTTTTCGGCGCTTCCGGAGCAATCGCAGCCGGCACGAACACGTCTTTTCCGAAACCCGCCGTGGATGAACCAATAGCCACTGCAAGGAGCCGGGAAGTGGCTGTTCTTTCCGGAGGCTGCTTCTGGGGCGTGCAGGCGGTCTATCAGCACATCAGGGGAGTCATATCCACGACCTCGGGCTACTCCGGCGGTGAAGCGGAAACCGCGCACTACGAAATGGTGGGCAGCGGAAACACGGGACACGCGGAGAGCGTCAAGGTCGTGTTCGACCCTTCGCAGATCACCTATGGCCAGGTGCTGATGATTTTCTTTTCCGTGGCGCACAATCCGACGGAACTGGACAAGCAAGGTCCCGATTGGGGGCCGCAGTACCGCTCCGCCGTGTTTTTTTCGAGCGATGAACAAAAACGGATTGCCCAGGCGTACATTGCGCAGTTGGATGCCGCGAAGGTCTACCCTCAGAAGATTGTGACGCTGGTCGTTCCGTTAAAGGCTTTCTATCCCGCGGAAGGCTATCACCAGGACTACTTGAAGCATCACCTGGATAGTCCCTACATTCAGATCAACGATCTGCCAAAAATTGCCGACCTGAAGAAGCAATTTCCGCAGCTCTATCGGGAATACTGAAAACTCGCGATTGGTGGCCTCACGATTACCCCGGGCGGTCTGCGACATATTCTCTCCGCCGAACTTCCTGCTTGACTTGCTCGCCGCAGGGGCGTATTCAGGGTATCCACGCGCAGCGCTCCCTGCCGTATGCCGACCCGCTGCTTCTACCTCCTGCGCGTTCATTTTACTTTCTCTAAGGAGGAACTATGTGTGCAGTCAAGGCAATTCCAGACGGGTACCATTCGACCACGCCATCCATCGTGTGCAAGGGCGCCGCTCGCGCGATTGACTTCTACAAGGAGGTCTTTCAAGCCAAAGAACTGGGCCGCATGTCTGGGCCGGGCGGCAGCATTGGACACGCCGAGTTGCTGATCGGGAATTCACGCCTGATGTTGAGCGATGAATTTCCCGGCATGGCCAATGCGCCGGACCCCAATGCTCCGCAATCGGCTTACCTCTTCATCTATAGCGAAAACGTGGACGCGTTGTACGACCGTGCGGTGAAGGCCGGGTGCAAAGTGGAAATGCCTCTTCAGAACCAGTTTTGGGGTGACCGCTATGCCAAAGTCCGCGACCCGTTCGGCCATCAATGGGGTTTCGGCCAACACGTGGAAGACGTCACGCCAGAGGAGATGCAGCGACGCGCGGATGCCTGGATGGCGCAGATGAGCAAGGCAGCGAGCGGCGACTGATCCAGTCTCCCTGACGGCATCCCGGTTCGAAAGTGGCTCTGCCTCTCCCTAGGCAGGGCCACTTTTTTTGTTTCGAGGGTACAGCTAACTCCAGCACGGCGAGAGCCGAGCAGGGCCTCGGAGTGGAACTGTACTAGAGCTACTATGGTTAGTACTCGTAAACCTATGTAAAGTGGAGTCTTAAGAACCACAAGGACGATAATGTGCAGGAAAAGTCACGTTTTTCCTTAATAGGTCCATCTTGAACAAAATAACCTATTTATTTTCTGTAACTTGAAAAAAATCGTTTCTGGCGCTTAACGTGCTCTGTTCTTGACTAGGGTACCGCAGCCCTGGATCTGCTTAATGGGAAAGCATGGGAGAAACATGTTCAAGGTCAAATTGAGTGTAGTTTTTGCTGCGTGCTTGCTGCTCTTGGCTGTGAGTGCGAGGGCGGATACCTTCAGTCTTACCGCTACTAGCGGTGCAACCACCGTAATATCCGCGACTCTCACGGGGACCGAATTAAGCCCGGGCGTCTTCGATATCACCGGTATGTCGGGTACGGTTGACGGCTATAGCGCCACCCTCCTTCCGACAACGGGAGCGGGAATAGTGACGGCATCTAGCGTCGTGGATGGCTGGGAAATTCTCTACGACAACCTGTTATCCGTGAATGCACCATATGTTGATTATTACGGGTTGGCCTTTACGGCCGACGGTGAGCTAGGCAACCTTTACTACTCTGGTGGAGAGCTATACGCCCAACTGGGCAACAATCCCCCGTTCCAAGAGACGTTATCGGTCAGTGTGGTCCAGACGCCGGAACCCAGCAGCTTGGTGTTGCTCGTTGCTGGCATGCTCGCCCTGATGTTGCTGGTGATTCGCCGCGGCCGAGCTTAGCTGTACAGTTATCCCGATTCCCTCTTTCCCCTGAAACGCCCTCTGGCATCCCCGGAGGGCGTTTCCTTTTGTGGCCGGCACGGTATTGTCCCGTCCTGCCGCTGACGCAACATCAGGAGCGGACACATGGCCAATCCTCTGCGCATTCTCCTGGCAGGAGCGAAGGGCACGCTGAGCGCGAGACAGTAATGTTTATCGTGTTTCGAGCGGCCAGAGCCATGCGGCGCCGCGAACACCGCTGGCATCGCCGTGCTTGGCCACCAGCACTGGCGTATCGGCCTCTCTCCCGAATACATACTCCTTCAACCGCTGCGGCACATTCCGGTACAGCCGCGGCACTTGCGATACGCCCCCGCCAAGAACAATCACGTCGGGGTCGAGGATGTTCACGATTTGCGACAGGCTGCGCGTCAGGCGATCTTCGTAGCGCTCCAGGCTGGCCACCGCCGCGGCTTCGCCGGCCTCGCAGCGCGCGATGATCTCTTTACCCTTCAAACGGGTTTTGGTGGCGCGCTCGTAATCGTCTTCCAGCGCGGTGCCGGAAATCCACGTCTCGATGCAGCCATGAAAGCCGCAGTAGCAGACAGGCCCCGGGAATTCGTCGGGGCGCATCCAAGGAAGCGCGGTATGACCCCATTCCCCGGCCACCCCGTTGCGTCCATTCAGCACGCGGCCATCGACGGCAATACCCCCGCCGCAGCCTGTCCCCAAAACCACGGCAAACACGACGTGCTTGCCCGCGCCCGCGCCGTCCGTGGCTTCCGAAACAGCCAGGCAGTTGGCGTCATTCGCGCAGCGCACTTCGCGATGCAGGGCATCGCCCAAATCGCGGTCAAACGGCTTGCCAATCATCCACACGGAGTTTGCGTTCTTCACCGTGTGCGTGATCCTGGAAATCGTGCCGGGAATGGCTACGCCGACCGTAGCGCGCCGATGCAGTTCGCGCTCGATGCGTTCGACGCCTTCCTTGATCGCGCGCACGGTGCCGTCATAATCATGCCGCGGGGTGGCCACGCGGTGTCGATGAAGTTCGCGGCCATCGTATGCTAGGGCGACGAACTCAATTTTTGTGCCGCCAAGATCAATACCGATACGGACTTTGCTCTCTGCAGAATTCCCCGAAGAAGTAGACATGATGGACACGATTTTACACACAAATGCCCATAGCAAGGTGGCTCGCTTAGAGAATGGCCCCGCCTGCAACATCAGGCGAAAGGACTGAAGAGAACGCCCTAACGAAACGCCCCAGGAGACCGCGGAAAGCGTCTCGAGGGGCGTCGCAAAGGATGTCGGATAGGTTAGAAGTGGAAGCCGAGCTCGACGCTCTCTGTTCTCGGGGTCACATAGTGCGTGCCGCTGAAGGTGGAAATGAAGTTGTATAGCGCCACCTTGTCCATCAGGTTGATCACAGTGAAGCGCAAGCTCCACTTGTAACGGTCGCCATTGAACAGATTGTCGTGGCCGACGGCAATGTCGAACAAGTTCCGCGGCTTGATCCGTTGTGGATTGTGGTCGTCATTCTCCGTACCGGGCGCCGGGATGGATACATACTTGGCGCCATAATCTGCGGCCGGGCAAACGTTCAGTACGCCTCCGTAACTGATCGGGGTCGTGGGAGTTGCATATACGCTCCCGCAGAACAGTCCTGCCTGGGCCTGTTGATCTGGCGTAAGTCCCGATACATCGACGAGATTATTGGGGCCACCGCCATTTGGCCCGTTCGGGCAAGCTTCCCCTCCGAAACACGGCACGGGACCGGCCACAAGGCCGCTATCATAGCGCCAGTTAAAGCCCAGCCACGGCCCGCGTTTCCACGGTTGATATTGCAAGTGTGTGGTCTGGTTGAATTTTTCGTCGTGGTCGATGCGAAATACAGAGGGACCCGTGGGCGAGGGTGGCGTGGCGCCAATGCCGCTGATCTGGGGAGTAAAGAAGCGCGCCGCCACGCTGGACATGACCGCATACGCGGTAAAGCCGTGGTAGTTCGGAACGGTGGCGCGGATGGCATAGCCGGGGATTTTTGAACTGGCCCACTCGATGGGATATGTGATGGGAGTGTCGCCAAGCACGCTGAAGTCGAACGCCTTGTGCGTGTACTTCCAGAGGTACTCGCCATCGATGACCAGGTGCTTTCCGAAAGCTTGTTCCAGACCGGCATGAAACTCATTGCGATGGCCCGGACCTAGCGCTGGCACCGATGAGGAGATGCATTGCCCCCCGGGTACCGACTGCTGCAGGTCGAAAATCACGGGGTCATTGCAGCCGGTACTGGCAAGAATGAGGTTCTCGTTGAATGGAGTCTCCATCGTCCGGGCGTAAGAAACACGCAGCACCGTGTTCGAGGGCTTGATGTTGTAGGCAATGCCCAGGCGAGGCTCCAGTTGTTGCGCGCTGGAAATGCCGCGGTAGATATCGCCGCGTAGCCCAAGGTTTAGGCTCCAGTTCTTTATCGTGATTGCGTCCTGAACGTATAGCGCCGCTTCCTTGATGTTGGCAGTGCCATGAAAGGTGTACAGCCCGCTGGTGGTTTGTCCCGTAGGGCACCTGTCGGAATTCGGCAGTGCGGCCGTTCGGGTCAAGTCGTAACAACCGAGAAGAGGAATAAATGCGGGATTCTCAGAGCCCCCGGGATTGTTGATTCCGCCGCAAGCCGCAGGGTCGGTCAACATCGGGTTTGTATCGAGACTTCCATCCGCATTCAAACAGACCGTGTTCACCGTCGGATCGACGATGCCAAAGTGGTCGTTCTCCGAAAGCGCCGTGTTCTCGAAGGTGACTCCCGCCTTCACGTTGTTTTTCCCCTTTACCCAGGAGACGCTTGCCCGAATCCCGGCATTCGTTAACGTGCGGTACTGACTCACTGTCTCAAGTTGTAAATCAGGTGTCTGATCGGCGAAGGGGTCTGCGCTAGGATAGTAATTGTATCCGTCCCGCCGTACGAAAGCGCCCACCGTGAGGACGGTCTCAGAATTGATCAAACGCGTCCACGATGGGGCGATGTTGAACGTTTCGATCTTGGAATGCTGATCCTGGGGCCCTACAGGCTGGCCGTTGGGTCCTAGGCCCCCGCAGTTGCCTGTTTGTCCCGTTGGGCAAGTAGGGTCTGCGGAGTTGAACGTCCATCCAGTCGCATACTGCCCGTCGTACGAGTTTGGCGTCTGGAACCAGGACCGGCTGTAGCCGAGATTGATACTGAGGGTGTCCGCTTGCGAAATCTTATAGTCGACGCGGTCGAAGATGTTTTCTTCGTTTCCCTTATCGTGATAGACCGTGAACTCCGGCCCATCGAGAAACCTGCCCGTGTTCAGGCCGTTCGCGGAAATGTAATTGCCCCACTTGTTGCCACCGTAAGCCAAGTCGAAGCCGCTGTTTACCGTGCCAAACGCTCCGTAGGAGGTCGTCACTTGGCCATGCGCAGGTGTAACTCCGAGGCCTGAGCGTGTGTTCACCACAATCACCAAGCTGGTTTTGCCACCAAACTCCGCCGGTGGCGCGCCAGAGATGACTTCAAGGGATTGGATCGAATCGGCTGGAATCTGATTCGAGAACACTTTGCTTTGCTGATCCGTGATCGGCTGTCCGTCCACGGAGAAAGAGTTCGACGCATGGTCACCAATGCCGTGGAAAAGCCCATTCGAATCGGCCGCCACGCCAGGCGTAGTGAGCGTCACCAGCGAGCTGACCTCTGAGGACGCGCTCTCCAGCGGCACATTCTGGAACAATAGTCGGTCGACATCAGTGTGAAACGTCGAATCGGTCTCCACCAGGTCCGCGCCGCTCGATTCCACGACTACCGTGGTGCTGGCGGTCCCGATCGTCAGGGAGATATCCACCTTCGCCGGTACTGCCGAACGTACTTCCACGTCCTGCGAATAGGTGGCGAATCCTTTTGCCGTCACTGTCATGTGATAACTGTTAAACGGTACGTTGGTGAAACGGAAAGAGCCGTCTCCTGCAGTGTTCGTGGTACGCGCATAGCCACTGACAACGTCGGTAATTTCCACCGTGGCTTTCGTGATCGTCGCCCCCGATGGGTCCTTGACCACACCTTCAATGGAACCGGAATGCCCACCCTGTGCGGAAGCACCAACAACAAACAGAAACAGATAGACCACAAGTACCGCAAAACTTCGAAGACCGTAATGCATTCTTCCTCCAAGCCCTTAGGGGCAATTTAGATGAGTGTTGGTAGGCCCACTAAATATAGCGGGTGCGCGGCTAAATGGAGCCGCGCGAGGAGGCACTATCCTCATCGGGATCTACAATGCGAAGGAAAGAGGCGGACCACGCGAAGAAGGACATCCGGAAGGCGGCTCCGCGAAGCTGACCTCCGGGCAACCTGCAACTTCACCTAAAGAAACGATTGGGATGCTGAACGAGATAAGTGCTACTGCTGGCGTGACGCCCAGATGCGCAACTTGGCAGAAGCGGCAGGCGGCTTCGTCCTGGCCATTGGCATGGAAGTGCGGCGTAACCTGCAAGAGGAACGCGAGCGAGAGCAGAGCCAGCGCGAGCGCTACTGGCCGGGCGAGTCGGCGGAAGATGGGATGTTGGTCAAACAACATTTCCGTGCCTCCCGCGAATGAGCGTATGCGGGGCGGGCCCCCTCTCCGCCACGCGGAAAAAGGGACCTTAGCTAATTTTCAGCCAAGCTGCCGTGATTTGCAAGCTAGCTTCCCTGGTAGATGTGGCTAGAGAGAAACCGGTTGTATCCTCATTCGCGGGCTAGTTAGTCGGAAAAGGCCGCCGAATTGGCGCTGAGGAGAGCCATCAGGTTTGCCACGACATGCGCGCAGATTTTGCGCACTTCCTCTTCGGTGGGGCTTTTGCTGACTTCGTATTCCTCCATGGGGACGTAGTTGTTCAGGCTGATGAGCGGTCCGTAATGCGCATCGCAATTCTCCATGGTCATGACCCGGTATAACGGCTGATCGGGCCGCGCCAGATTGTAGGCCCCCACGTACAGCACGAAACTGGGCGCGGGGTTCGCGCCCCCCAGGATCGCCAGGCAATTGTGACTCTGCGAATCCACCTCCGCGAATACCCCTTTGAGCAGCACGCCCTTTTCCGGGTGGGCGCTCCCCAGAAGGGTCGCGGGGAATCCATTTTTCCGGAGCGCCTGAAGAAGCGCATCGCCAAAAAAGGTCTTGAGCCTCTCTGCTTGTTTGGAACTGGTTTCTGTATCCTGGAGTACGTGCGGTGATTCCCCGGAGGCTCGCGCGCCGGGTTGCGACTTTTGAGGAGGGGGTACCTGCGTGATGGCGGCCGGCTCTTTGCCCGGTGCGGCGTTTATGTCGAACAGCGACACATAGACTCGCACCGACTTCGGATTGAAGTCGGAGCTTCGTGCGCTGCTTGCCGTGGAAGCCGCAGGCCCTGCGTTGCCGGGCAGCAATACCAGCGCGAGGCCGACCAGCAGAACCACAATCGGAAACAGGTAAACACGCGCTGTGGCCATCGGTACCTCCAGGCTGAATTGTGGCAGAAGAAAAATGCTACTTTGGTTAGATGAATATGTGCAAAAAAAGGTGGGCGAATTTTGAAAAAAATAGAGAACAAAACTCCCTCGAGTGTAGGGGGAGTGCTCCCCGCGCCCAGCCCCCTGGAAGCAACAGACCAAGGTTACTGTCTCACCTTTCTTTTCGGCCCACTTTTATGGCACAGTCTTAATGAATCCATGAAGGTAAAGCGAACAAAGCGCACGCATATTCTTCTCCCTGAGGACCTCGCGCTGGAGATTGATGCACTTGCAGGACGCCGCGGCCGCAGCGCTTTTCTCGTGGAGACGGCCCGTGAAGCCGTCCGGCGGCGCAAACTGCTACGTTTCCTGGAAAAAGAGCCTGCTTCTTGGAAGGAGCAAGATCATCCCGAACTTGCCAAGGGGGCTGCCTCCTGGGTACGGAAACTACGGCGGCAAAGCGAATCCCGCAAATCCAAGCGCGACTAAGTGCTGGCCTAATGAAGATTCTCCTGGATACTTCGGTCCTGATTGATGTTCTGTGTGCCCGCAACAATCGCCGCAGCCTGCTGGCAAATCTGTTGCACGAGGGCCATGCGCTGACCACTTCGGTGCTCAATGTTGCTGAAAACTACGCAGGCATGCGTCCGGGCGAGGAAGCGCAAACTGCCGAGTTCTTAGGCGGATTCGAGTGTCTCGAGTTGAATCTAAGCGCCGCGCGCATGGCTGGTCAGTTGAAGAATTCCTGGGCAAAAAAGGGGCGCACGCTAACCCTGGCCGATACGATTGTCGCGGCCATCGCCATCGAAAACCGTTGCACTCTATTCACCGATAACCGCAAGGACTTCCCCATGCCGGAGATCCAGCTCCACCAGGCGTAACACACGTCTGGCCTTCGCCCGGCAGGGCGGAGCCGCCACATGAGTTGTTCACGAATTGCCTAGGATGCTAGCGCGGCCAAAGCCACCCGAAGGTGCCTGCGGTCAGCAGGCCGAAGACGAGACCATCGATGACTTCTTTCACCGTCATGCCCCAAGGCTGGCCTTTCCAAATGCCATTGCTCAGGTTTCCCAGGCCGTAGGCCAGAAACGCCGCGGTACCTGCAACGCGGAAGACCACCAGATAGTTCGCGCCGTGCGCGATGGTGCGCCCCGTGAGATAAGCGACGAAAAAGCCGACGATTAAGGTGAAGGCGAACCACAGTCCCAGGTACTTCGGCATCGCGGGCGGGCCGCTGGGAAACACCGTCAGCATCCCCACGGGCCCCTGCTTGTATTTTTCGATCATCGCGGGCGTCTTCATTTCTTTGTGCGTGCCATAAGGGAAAATGTAGAGGCCCTTGTGCAAACCGGCGGCGCGCAAGGCAGCGAGCAGTTTGTCTTCTTCGGGAAGTTGGCGGTAATCGCTGCGGTGGTAAGGAAGCAGCATATGCATGATGGAGCTGGCAATGAACACGATGATGGATGACAGGACAATGGGGAGCCAAAGTTCGGTGAGGGGAACCATACCTAGCCTCCTTGGGGTGAAGTGGAAAAAAGAATTGTGCACGCGAGGCTACACTTTTCGAGGATGGCGGTCAAGGCGAGACAGCGGGGGTGAGCTAGAGAGCGAATGACATCGCTCACAAATGAGCCAGAAATGCCGAGGTTCACCCTGCAACCCCGAGGGTGGGCACCCGACGGCACGCCTCGCTTCCTTGCGCCGACACACGGGGTCTACGCGGGTGATTGGGCACAGCCTGAGCCTGCGCCAAATCTGTACATCCGGACAGTTTTGCACCGCCCCGCCCCCCGATAGCCTGCTATGGGGAGTCCTACGCAATGCCGCATCGCCACTCCGTCTTGCCGTCTGTCTCTGGTTGCCGACCAGGCGCTCGTTCTGGGAGGCTTCCAGTGCAGCTTCTGGGATTCGTTTCCCCACTCGTCTTGCTCTTCGCTCTTTCTGGATGCGGGGTTTCGACCAACAGTTCTAGCGGGCCGCCTTCGCAAAACCCTCCGCCTCCGGGCACTGCCGCATCCATCACCAAGGACGGAGTCACCTGGACCTTCAGCGAGGCTGTCCCGGTCGGCCAGTTTGTGAATGGAGATTACTACGTCGTGGGACCGGTCACCGTCACCGCCGTCAGCCCGCAACCCACGACCTCCTCGCCGTATATGAATGGTTCGGTGGTGGATTTGCCAACCGCCAATGGCAAGAGTGGATTCGATTCCCGGTTGAATGATGGCACGGACGAATCCTGGTGGTTTGACGCTACCCTGCGTTCGTATCCACCCATCACGCTGAAGCCGGGTGACGCACTGGTTTCCTCGATTAGTCTGGCCACGATTCATTCCGTGCCCGAAGTGATGCGCGCCACGGACATGAGCGTCAGTCCGGTGGCATCCGACTCCGTTCTCACCGTTCTGGCGTCAGCGCCCTCTGCGGATGCCTTCCGTCCGTCTTATTGCGACCGGAACCAGACCATCTACCACGCAAATAACTTGCAGAGAAATCTGCTGCCTTCTCTTGCGCCTCCCAATCCCTCCAATACGCCGACGCTTGCTCAGTATGAAGCCCTCTACCGCCAGCCATGGATCGATACCAACGCCTTCTTGTTCGATGCGCCGGCAAACTACATGCCCAGCTACGGCCAGCACATTGCCTTTGCCGATTCCTACGCGGGGCTCCTTCTTATGCTGAACTTCCCGGCCGATCAAAAGGTCAACCTCACCAACTATCTGGTGCAGTACGGTATCGATCTCTACGGTTGCGTGCAGGCGGGATACGGCTGGCCGGCGTTTGGCGGACACCGCAGTGGCAGGAAATTCCCGATTATCCTGGCTGGCATTCTGCTGAATGACTCGGGAATGAAAAACGTTTCGACGACGTATCCGGACAAATTCGGCGAGGACATGCAGACCCTGTACATCAATCAGTTGCCACCCGCCGGAACGTACCAGCAAGCCTGGCAAGGTGCCACGGTCATTTATGGCGGCCATTACGGCGTGTATGCCGCCGACTCCACACCGGTGAGCGCGGGGTTATATGGGCCTTACGAACAATTGCAGCCCGCGAACTGGCCCATCCTGACTCCGCCCGGCGAACAATTGGGCGAAGCCTATCGCCGCTGCTGCACATCCGTTTCCTGGGTCGGTGAAGCCCTCGCGGTCTATCTGGTGAACGGCAAGAGCACTTGGAATTACCCGGCCTTCTTCGATTACGTCTATCGCTGGATGATGGAGAATGACACCCAGGCTGTGGCGGAAATCCTGGCGCAGAGCGGCTACGACTACAGCGCAAGCTGGGAACGCCAGGGGCAAACGCAGTACTGGCTCGACGGAGAAGTTTCACAACCGACTTTCATCGACGACATGTGGAACGCCTACCACTGGTGATGCGTAGCATCCACCCAAAAAGAAGAGAGCCCAAGATCACACATTCCGACTCCGAGGCCGACGCAGGCGGGGAACTAAGACATCAGCCACCTCGGACAAGTGCAATGGATTTTCAGAGGAACGAAATGCGTTCTTCCAGAATCACTCCATGGGGAGATGGACGGCTGTCACATCCCTGTGCGACATGGCTTTGTCAAAGGTAACCAACTGCAGGCCGGCTGCCTGAGCGAAGGAAATCAGATAGGAATCTGCCCAGTCTTTCGGGGCTGCCCGGCGAAGCTGGGTTAAGCCTCGAAATGACTTGTCCAAATTTAGTGGTTCCTGAAGAAACAAGACCCTTTCGTCAGAAAGCCACTCATCATAGATACCCCACGCTTGCACCTGAGTGAGAACTTCGTCTGCGCCCATCAATTGTGCGGTGGTCAGCAACCGCAACACACCCAGTTGCGTGAACCGACAGAAGCAGAGCCTTTGCGAACCAGGCAGTGTCTCCAGCCATCGGGCTGCCGCGCGGTGATGAATGTGGCTCTGGACCGATAAAGCCAACCACACATTCAGATCAGGGAAAAGAAATGAGGTCGTAGATTTTGTCATTGTCGACCTCGAGGCTGCCGGGCCTCTTGGAAGGGACCAATGGTAGTGAGACGCGCTTCCCTTTCTTCACGGACTTTGAGCGAAGTTGGACTTCCACGCCGCGGAGAATCAGTTCCTTTACAGAACGATTCTCGCGCAACGCCTTGGCCTTTAACTCTCGATACACCACGTCCGGGATGTCGACCGTAGTCCGCATGGACATAGTCTACCATATTTATGGCTAATTTGAAGAATTGCTCGAATGACTTTCCCCAGGCTTTCTTGGATCTCATCGAAGTTCACCTTCGAAGAATCACGCAACTTAGACTGTTCCTTGGTTCATCGGCGCTCAGCGCGCGGATGAACCAGGACCGAAGGAGTTTGTTCGGCGATGAAACATTGTGCATGAGAGATTCCAAATGTTTTCACAGACACTTTCACAAATGCTTTTCCACATTGGGAATGAGCAAGTGCTTATAATATAGGTACTTAGCAGAGGCCCACCACGCCTTTTTCGCTTTTTCTTTGTATCTTGGGGATTTAGGCAAAATGCCAATTCGGGAAACTGTTCCAAAATGGAACCTGCGTGCCCCGGAATGACCTCACTCCGCATGAGGCATGCAACTTGGCGACCATGAAGGTCTGATGGTGGCCATCCAAACCAAAGAGGGTCAGGACGGCTGACAAATCGGGCCAATGAGGCTCTCGAACCGCGAGCAAGGCGTACCTAGCGGATCATCGATGACCCGTCAACTAAAGGTCGAATTTGTGTACAATCCTTTGTCGCTACGAGACGCGCGACTGGAGTTTCACGATGAAAGAAACAGTTCAGGAGTACGTGCAGCGGATCCAGGGCAAACTCGCGGGCCAGGATCCCTTGAAAGTGCAAGCCACCGCAGCGAAGAAGCTGGCGCGGCTCATCAAGGGTGCGAGCCCGGCCAAACTGCGCAAACGGCCGGCGCCGGAGAAGTGGTCGGTCGCCGAGATCCTTGCACATCTCGCCGATGTGGAAATCGCCGTTAGTTGGAGGATTCGTGTGATCCTCGGCGCGCCGGGCACTCCCGTCCAGGCCTTCGACCAGGATGCCTGGGTTGTCGCCGGACATTATGGCAAGCGCGACGCGCGCAAATCCCTGGAGCAGTTCCGCGTCTTGCGTGAGACGAATTTGACGCTATACAAAATGCTCGCGCCCGAGCAGTGGAAGCATTACGGCATGCATGCCGAGCGCGGCGAGGAGTCCATCGAGCGCATCGTGCAAATGTTGGCTGGACACGACATCAATCACCTCGAACAAGTCGAGCAAATCCTCGCCCGCAAGAAGTAAGTTCTCGCCAAAGACGATGCGGTTATCTGCGAGAAGTGCGCAGCTTTTTGACAAGGATTTTGGCTTGACCTTTGAAAGTCTTAACCGCTCGAAAAGACCAGCCGCCCTCACGTTTGACGGCGGCGAAGTAACAGTCTGCCTGCGCCAATGATGACCAGGACCATGCTGAAGACCGCGAACGCCCATTTTGTGAGCGTGAAAATATTCGCCACGCGAGCGACGCCGTAAAGCCGCTGCGGATAATCTCGAAGCATCGCCAGGAAGCAGAAATTCTCCGCATAGTCGAAAAGCGTTGTGCCCACCGTCAAAAAGCTCAGTTTCTGCCACACCGGGCGCCCCGGAAAAACACGGGCAAAAGCGTAGGTTGTGCCCAGGAGGAAAAATGACCCGTAAAGAGCGGGGAAAACGGAGTCAACATAGTCCAGAAAGAGGCGATAGGCGTATCGTCCCTGCTCTCCGTATGCCGCTAACTTTGCATAGGCGGTCTCTGGGGAGTAATTGATGGTCATATCCAGCAACCCTGCCTGCCTCAGCGCCTCGCTGTGGAATGCGCCTGGTAAACCCCGCACATTGATCATCAACAACATAAAAAGGCTCAACAGGCCCAGACTCCACACCACCCCAGTGCCGGCGATTCCGAGCAAGAAACTCTGTAGTCGATTCCACATGCGCGCACTAATCCCTCGAGTCAGTTGTCTCCCCGTGGCCAGGCGGATTATAGCAGGGCCGCGCAGAGATCTGGCAGTTCAGTCACCAAGCCTACAAACGGGGAAGTAAGCTGTGAATGCTCGCGGAATTGGAGTGGGGGACTAAACAGAAAGGGTTCTGACCAGGCGGTTGGTTCCAAAGAAAAAGGGCCGCCCGCCAGTGGCGGACGGCCCTTCGTTCATTGAATTTTTATCTTCGCGCAACCGATAGCGATCTGCCAGAACCTGCTCGAGCACCCCTCAGGCGAACCTTCGGGGCAAGAGTAAACCGAGTCTAGCAAACAGCGGGCCCGTGAGAGCTGCTGCTTGCGGTTGGAGACCATCCTCCGCACACCATAGCGGAGTAGATCTCGCTTACTTAGAAAGGAGGTGATCCAGCCGCAGGTTCTCCTACGGCTACCTTGTTACGACTTCACCCCAATCATGAGTCATACCTTGGGCGCCTGCCTCCTTGCGGTTAGCGCGGCGACTTCTAGTACAGCTCACTTTCGTGATGTGACGGGCGGTGTGTACAAGGCCCGGGAACGTATTCACGGCGTCGATCTGATACGCCATTACTAGCGATTCCGGCTTCATGCAGTCGAGTTGCAGACTGCAATCCGAACTGAGCAGAGTTTTTTCCGATTAGCTCCCCCTCGCGGGTTGGCAACGGTTTGTGCCCTGCATTGTAACACGTGTGTAGCCCTGGACATAAAGGCCATGCGGACTTGACGTCATCCCCACCTTCCTCTCCGTTATCCGGAGCAGTCCACACAGAGTCCTCTCTTGCGAGTAGTAACTGTGTGCAGGGGTTGCGCTCGTTGCGGGACTTAACCCAACACCTCACGGCACGAGCTGACGACAGCCATGCAGCGCCTATACTCAGGTCCCTTGCGGGAAGGCCGTATTTCTACAGCTGGTCCTAAGCATTTCGAGCCCAGGTAAGGTTCCTCGCGTAGCGTCGAATTGAACCACATGTTCCACCGCTTGTGCGGGCCCCCGTCAATTCCTTTGAGTTTCAGTCTTGCGACCGTACTCCCCAGGTGCAGGACTTAACGCGTTAGCTCCGGGACGACGCCCGAACGGGCGGCACCCCAAGTCCTGATCGTTTAGGGCTAGGACTACCAGGGTATCTAATCCTGTTTGCTCCCCTAGCTTTCGTTCCTCAGCGTCAGTTGTGGTCCAGCGCGCCGCTTTCGCCACGGGTGTTCCTGCAGATATCTACGCATTTCACCGCTACACCTGCAATTCCACGCGCCTCTCCCACACTCGAGCACAGCAGTTTCGGAAGCAGCCTCTGGGTTAAGCCCAGAGATTTCACTCCCGACTTGCCGCACCGCCTACGAACCCTTTACACCCAGTAATTCCGAACAACGCTGGCCCCCTACGTCTTACCGCGGCTGCTGGCACGTAGTTAGCCGGGGCTTCTTCTACTGGTACCGTCACTCCTCTTGCGAGGCATTCGTCCCAGTCGAAAGGGGTTTACACTCCGAGAAGCTTCATCCCCCACGCGGCGTCGCTGCGTCAGGCTTTCGCCCATTGCGCAAGATTCCCCACTGCTGCCTCCCGTAGGAGTCTGGACCGTGTCTCAGTTCCAGTGTGGCTGGCCATCCTCTCAGACCAGCTACCGATCATTGCCTTGGTGAGCCATTACCTCACCAACTAGCTAATCGGGCGCGGGCTCCTCCACCGACGCCTTACGGCTTTGAATCCCCAAACCGAGGTTCAGGGAATGTTATGCGGAATTAGCCCCGCTTTCGCGGGGTTATTCCCCATCGGAGGGCAGATTGCCCACGTGTTACGCACCCGTGCGCCGTGCACCCATCCCCCTGCCTTGCGGCAGGGAAACTGTGCACTCGACTTGCATGTGTTAAGCACGCCGCCAGCGTTCGTTCTGAGCCAGGATCAAACTCTCGTTTGAAGCCTGTCGCTTGGCGCAAAAAAATAGCCCGGGCCTAAACCCGGACCAGCCTGCCAAGCAAAATTGTTAGTCGGTCGATTTCACTCAACCCATTCGTGCTCGAAAACCCGAATGGGGTCGAACAGATTCTGGCACATCGTATCGGTTGTCAAAGAGCGGTTGGCCTCCCTGTCCAGCAGAGTGGCATCCATCGAACCTTCTGAGCATAGCAGATGCGCTGAAATTGTCAACACCTCGTTACTCCCAAATCCACCTTTTCCACACCTTTCAACAGCCCTCTCCACACTCTCCTCTGTTCACGAGCGTATGTAGTGGCCGGTCTTTGGACCGGTGCTTTTGCCCTTGTAGCGCTGGGTGCCCCGCACGCCGTCCTTGCTTGCGGCTCTCGAGTTTTTTCCTGTTTTATGTTTGTCATCCCGACCGAAGCGGCCCGAGTCCTTTCGCCGCGCGGTTTGTGCGCGTCGGGCCGCGCAGTGGAGGGATCGCTGCACAAACTAAAAACCAGCTATCAGCGTGAAATACCCGGCAGCAACCCCAAGACCCAGGTTCCCAAACCGAACCTGGGGCACCCTCCGCGTCTCCAGACTTCTGCGAGACTTGCTGAACTGAGATACTCTCCACGATTCCCATGTCAACACCAAACTACACCCATCACCCCGGCCACCCGCCAAGAAACTGACTAATCGTCCTTTTCCATCATGTACCGGCATGCGGAACACAGGCTACTGCCGCCAGCGTCCTCAACCCCGCTCCTTTGGAGCATTCCCTGAATCTTCGCGCGCGCTCCCTCAATCCCTCTTCCCTTTACCCGAAAATGCTTCAGAAATCGCTCGACGAGAGAATCCACGTCCACAAGACGAGTGCCGCAGAACTCGCACGTCCTTGCGGCGTCAAAGTACGTACCCCATTCATAAGCATCCCACTCTGCATCTCCGTCATGCTCTGCTGAAAGCAGTCTCGCTCGCATCTGCTCAAGGTCGTTCGGAACAGAGGATGAGATCTCGCTTTTATATTGCCTGTCGATCTCCTTCCAATCTCCTTTGCCTTCTCGGGCGGCCTCTCTCGATGCTGCGCCAACCCCTTTTGTTACGGCCAGAACGCACCAACGAAATAACTGCTCGGGCCCCGGCCCCCAGCGTGTCTCCTGGCTGTACGCACTCTGAAGCTTGTCAATGACGTCCCCGCTCTGGAGCAGTTGATCTAAACCATCTGCCCTTACTGGAGCGTTTCCGAACTCCCGGAGGATCAACGGGGCCAAGTAGTCAGGAGCATCCTGACCGAACGCACGACGATACAGGAATGCGATTGAGGATCTGTTGAGCATGGCACCAGGTGCGGGCCTACGACCCTTCCTCGGTTTCACGACCTCTCGTCGAATCTGCTCTGCAACTCTGTCGGCTCTCCAAAGAATTTCTGACAGCCTTCTCGTTCTTTCTATGAGCCTCGGCGGGACGTCTCCCTTATAGATGTCCTCGTGCGACAAATGCGCCCACATGTCTTGCGCCAAGGTGCGGATTTGGATCTCGCACCCTACATTCATAGCATCCTCACCAATTCTCACTTCACTCTGGAACAGGAGGTGAATCGCGCGGTACCCTGAGTTCTTCGGCGCTTCGATATAGTTACGTTCCCTTACCTTGATTCGCTCACCTTCAAGCGCGGCGGTGATAAGCTGAGCTGCCCGTCGCACATCTTGTAAGTTGCTGCAGACCACTCGAAATCCAACGAGGTCCTCCGCGCGTTCGAAGGACTCGGCCGGCGTCCACCCTTTTGCCTTGGCTTTGCGTTCCAAACTGCTTTGACTTTTGATGCGCGGCCTGGCATGGCTTGCCCGGACCAGATAAGGATCTCCCAACTCGTTGAAAATGCCTTTGAGGCGTTCCTCGAAAGTATCCTGTAGCGCTTTCGCGAGCCGTCGTGTCCGTGCATATAAATCTTCGCTCACGCGCACCGCCTAGCCTCGTTCTTCAAAGAGACCTTGCAAATGGATTTCGGTCGACACTCCAATACTACTCTTTTTCATTTTTCCACACGTGGCGGGTGGCGCAGCCTTAAATTCCGAAAAAGACTTTGGGTGGCCCATCCTTTCGCCCGCCTCAGGCGGGAAAGGGTGGGGCCGCTTTGCGCTGGCCTCTTCTCCTCCGCGACACACTCCCGCCCAGACGCCGCCAGGAGGTGGGAGCTTTACCCCACGAACAGCGCTCTTCTACTCCTTCTCTCTTGTGCCGGGCATTGCAACCGGCATGAACGAACCTCTTCAAACTTCGGAAACTTATTTTTTCGGCTGTGCTTGTGGCTGCGGCGCCTGCTCGCTGCTGGGAGGAACGATGTTCTTCAGCCGCATGTAGGTGACCAGGTTGCCGTAGTGTTCCATATCGTGCATGTTGTTGATCGTCAGTGCGCTCAGTCTAGGCGCGTCATTCCCGAACAGCTTGATCGTCTGCACCGCGGTGGCGTCGGTCATGCCATCGTAGGCCTTGTCGCAATACGCGAACGCGGAATTCAACGCAGCAATCAGGTCCGCTTTGCTGGTTTTGTTCTGCTCGATCTTCAAGTCCGGATTCTTCTCCCCCAGAGCCATGGAACAAAACATGTACTGCGCGTCGGCCACGTGCCCAATGATTTGCCCGTAGCTGCGCACCGCTTCTGTGGGCTTAAAGCTGTAATTCTCCTCGGGCATTTTTTGCGCGGAGCGCAACAGGATGTCCTTCAACCGCCCGTAGACCATCTTGTTCCAGTTACTGAGCGGATTCTCCGGGGCAGCCGCAGCTGGCTTCTCCTGGGCCAAGGTGACGCCCGCCGGCACAAGCAGGCAAAGCAATAGCATTCGCAGAATGGTTTTCATCGGTACTCCTCCTGAACAGATACTACGCACACCAGCGGGAAAAGTTGCTCCTTTTTCTCCCGCCAAGCTTCCCGACCCAAGGTTGGAGGCCGGGTGCCCCAGACTTGGCTTGAAGGGGTGGGCCCTGGGTCCCCTCTACTTTTCCACTCTGCGGGGCCGGCGAAACGGTCGCTTCGCCTGATCGGAACTCGCCAGCTCAAACAACACCACCGGCCGCCGGTCCACCACCATGTAACCCTTTCTCAGCGCTCCATGATACCCCGCCTCTCCGAACGCCCTCTCCCTTCCTAACCGTTTCTGTCCTCTTTCTGATATCCGATACCTGATATCCTCCGCTCTTTTCCATTGACAACCCAACTATTTTACTGTATAGTACCCCATGCGGAGGTAGGAAAGGTGTGTCTAAACCTTGCTCCCTCCGTTTACCCTGAGCCCCGTTTGCGAAGGGTCCAGGCCCCGAATCCTCACCGTAGCTGATCCCGTTCACCCTCAGCTCTTTCCGCGAAGCACCCCACGCCTTTCCCCAATTTTCTATTTTCACTTTTCCATTTTCGCCTTCCGATTCTTGCACTTCTTTGCCGCTCATTTCCGTATCTTCCGTACTCCCTTCCCCCCATCTCTTTTCTTTTCCGTCGTTTTCCCAATCCGTACCGAAAAAAACGCCGGGGGGATACCCCAAGAATTCTGCAATCACCCCCTCGACAGGAGTTCCAAAATGAAAATCCCTCGCCAGGCAACTGACAAATCCACCAGGAACGCCCCCGCTTCCTTGAAGCCTCCACGCCCGCGCTGCCAGCACCTCTCCCGCAATGGCCGCCCTTGCCGTTACCTGGGTTTCTCCCCGGAGAATCCCTTCTGTAAGGACCACGTTCCACCCCCGCCTCCCGGCACCCCGGAGGAACTAGCCTACGCCCTGCAGCGCGCCGCGGCAGACTTCTCCTCGCCGCAAGACGTGAAAAACGTGATGGCCAAGGTGTTTTGCGCCATGCTCGAGCGCCGCGTCTCTCCCAAAGAAGCAGGCGTCCTCTGCTACATTGCGCAGACCATTCTCCATTGCCAGCGCCTCAGCGCTTATTTCGATAAGGTCAACAAGCAGCTCGCGAATGACGAGGACGACGGTATCCCACGCAACTTCTTCGGCGACCCCATCTTCCTCAATCGTCCTCGCCCCGATAACACTGTCAACACGGACAGTGCCTCCACTCCAGCATCGCAGCCCGCAGCTCCCGAGGAATCGGCGCCGCCTGTCCCCGCCGCTTCGCCCGCCCAGCCTGCTCCCGCCAACTCGGCGCTCTCCTCCTCCACCTCATCTCCTCCGCCCAAGCCTCCCAACCTCAACCACTTTTATCCGCGTGACCCTGCCCTTCCCCCCGGCTCGCAGGATCCGAACCCTCTCTCGTCGCCGACTCCCAGCCTCGAAGAACTCGAACGTCGCAACGCCCGCTTCAACCCCGCCCAGGGCTCACGCTCTTCCTCTGTTAAGCGCAGCTATCCGCAGCATCAAGACGCCGAATGGAAAATCATCAATGGCCGATGACTGTAAAAACTTGGAAAACCGGGGGGAAAACCGGGGACAGGCGAAACGTTCCCGTCCCCCCTTAGAGGAATAGAATAAATGAAACGTGCAAACTTTCCGCTCTTCGGACCGATTCCCTACGGAGATGCGATCTCAGCTCGCCTTCAGAGGTTGACCGTTGGCCAGCATTTCGCCCAGCAAAGTCAGGGCGCTCTTGTTTATCCTAATCCTAACGGATTTTCCGGACTCTCGTCCGGCTCCTCGCTGCTTCGTTATATCAGAATACCCGGCTCTGTTTTCAGGACAGTCCGCATGGGTGAATTGAACATCCCTGAGGCGCCTCCCCCAGCTACCAAAAGGCATTTTCCCTGGCTGGCAGGAAGGTATCTCCTCCGCAGAGCAAGGTTTGCCGCCAGTCATGAAAGCACTCGTTCCATGCTCCCTGCGAATGTCGTGGAGTCCTGGTTCACGCTTAATTATTCACTTGCATTAAGATGTTTCATTAAGTACGGTTAATTACTCCAATGGCGCCAACGAACCAGTTTCGGCCCGCACGCATGTTGCGCCCGGCTGTGTCTCTATTAGTCTTCGTCGCATCGTTGCATTTTTTCCTGTCCGAAGCCGCTTGCTCCCAGGGCGAGACCACCAGCGCAATCGTCGGACAGGTGAGCGACGCGAGCGGAGCGGGAGTGCCGGGAGCAACGGTAACCGTCACGAACAAAGAGACCGCTTTGAAACGAACCGCGAGGACCGATGAATCGGGCAGGTTCAACTTCCCACAACTCAAGCCGGGCACTTACTCGGTCAAAGTGGAAGCGCAGGGGTTCGAGCCGCAGCAGAATGACTCTGTGTCATCAGGCCTGGGCCAGAAGCAAACCGTGGATTTCACGATCAAGGTTGCTCGTGCGATGGAGACCATCGAGGTAAATAGCGAAGCGGCGCTTCTCAACCCCGAGGATGCGAACACATCGACCACGCTCAACTCTCCTGCGTTGGAGGACATCCCCAATCCCGGGGGGGATTTAACCTACCCCCTTCAATTCGCCGCGGGCGCTCTCATCAACACGGCAGGCAGCAGCAATGATTTCGTCGGAAGTACGAATGGGTATGGCAACGTTGAGTTCAACGGGCTGCCGGCTCTCTCAAACGGCTACATCGTTGATGGCCTGGAAACGAATGATCCGCTGACGAATCTGAACAGCGGGCTGTCGACAAATCTCGTTCTCGGATTGAACTCGATATCGGAAGTGACGGTCAATACGCTCTCCTATTCCGTCGACCAAGGACGGTACGGCGCCTCGCAGGTCAACTACGTTACCAAGTCCGGGTCAAACCAGTTTCATGGGAATTTATATGAGTTATGGAACGGTGCAAGGTTCAACGCGGCCGACTATTTCACGAATTCCACTCCAGGGAACCATAAACCGCGATCCACGGTAAACCATTTCGGGGGTAGTGTGGGTGGGCCGATTGCCCAAAACAAACTGTTTTTCTTCTTCGATAGCGAGTGGATTCGGATTGCACTGCCCATTGTCACGGCCACTACCGTTCCGACTTCGGCGTTCCAGAATTACGTCTTGCAACAACTTCCATTGGGCGGAACTGATTCCATCACGGGGTCGGTCTATCAGCCCTCTCCTCAGTCGGTGCCGTTCTATCAGAAAATGTTTTCGCTCTACGAAAATACCAGCGGCACGCCTCTCGCGGTACTTGGCTGCCCTTTCGATGTCGGTGGAGCTCCCCCTTCAATTGCCAATGATGGAAACGGCTGCGCCAATCGCCAAAGCATTTCGCATTCGAGTGACGATCATGAACAGGTCCAGACGGCTCGAATCGACTACAACATCAATGAAAAGAACACCACCTGGTATCGCTTTCAGGCTGATACCGGGCTGCAAGCCGTTTGGACAGATCCGATCAACCCTTTGTTCAACGCTGTTTCCCCTCAGCCGCTCTACTCCTTCGCGGCAGGATATACGCGCGTCTTTTCGCAGAATCTGGTGAACTATTTCAATCCGGCGTTTTCGTGGTATGAGAGCCTATTTGGGCCTGCGGATTTTCAGAGGACTCTTTCCGCATTCCCCATCGTTCTCGAAGGCAGCGGCGCGAATGCGCCTTTCACCACGGTGGGTGGGCTCGACAACACCTGGGTCCAGGGAAGGCGTGCCTCCCGGTTCTTTATCAACGACAACCTCGCTTGGAGCCATGGCGCGCACGAACTCCGCTTCGGAATAAATACCCGGATTTTTCGCTTGAACGACTATGATTTCGGCGAGGGATCGGTCCCGACGGTTACTTATGCTACATTGCCGCAATTTATTTATGGAGTGGCCTCGACGGCGACTGAGACATTTCCCACATCCGCAAACGAACCTTTCAACTTTCTCAATCTCGATCTCTACGCGCAGGACACTTGGAAGGTGACCAAGAAACTCACCTGGACCTTCGGCTTGCGAGATACCTTGAATTCAAATCCAATGAACCCGCACCAGGAGATCGCCCGCCTCAGCGGCTCTTTCGATTCCATTTCCCATGATGTGGATCAGCCCTTGAACGCCACGATTCAAAGCGGTCTCGGCCACGTGTTTTCCTCGACGCCCCTCGCGATACTACAACCCAGAACAGCTATCGCCTGGCAGTTTGAACCCAAAACCGTGTTGCGCGCCGGCTTTGGGCTCTTCAGCGATATTTTGCCTGGTGCCATCGCCGATGTGGTTGGCGTCAATCCGCCCTATGTCCAAACCTTCCAGGGCGGACTTCTGGGAACCGTTGGTGGGACAGCCATTGCGCCGGGAGTGCCGAACAGCGCGGTTGACGCAGCCGTGGCCGCCAGTCAATCATTCACTTCTGGGTTTCCGCAGGGACAGCTTTCCTGCGCCTCGGCACAATCGAGTCCCTCAACATGTCTTCCTCCGGTCGCCATCACGGCGATGCCCGGCGGAAAACTTCACGCGCCATACTTCATGGAGTGGAGTCTTGGCCTGGAGCATCAGTTGGGATCAACGGCAAGCATCCACGCGCAATACGTTGGCACCCGCGCAGTGAATCAGCCTTATCTGACGCAAGTAAACGGCGATCAAACGGTCTGCGACGGGTGTTTTGCGCCCTTTCCCTATGAACAGCCTACCGATCCACGATTCGGGGCGGTGACGCAATTTTCCACGGGAGCGAACAGTCACTACGACGGGCTGCAACTCTCCGCAATGAAACGCCTGGGGCACGGCCTGATGGGCCAAATCAACTACACTTGGAGCCGTTGCATGGACACCGTCTCCAACGGCGGATTCCTGCAGTTCTCGGCGGGAGGAATCTTGTCCCCCCTCCCGGGAGACTTGGCACGCGATTACGGTCCCTGCGACTACGACATCCGGCACAATCTCAATGCTCAATACGTCTATCAATTACCGGTCAAGGTCGGAAACCGGTCTCTGGGATATGCGCTGAACGGCTGGCAAGTGTCGGGAACTGTGTTTTGGCATAGTGGGGTTCCGTTCTCTGTCCTAAGCACGCCGTATTCAGCAAATGGCAATGGCATTGTGAACGGCAGTGGGCCGCAATTCGCAAGCGTTGTTCCCGGCGTGCCGCTCTATGAACACAAACCGATTCCAGGGGTCACGCAACCAGGCACGGTGCAATGGCTCAATCCCGATGCCTTTGTCTCAACTGTTGATCCAAGTACCGGGGCGTGCTTTGGGGGCGACAGCCCCAAGAATTGTCAATTCGGGAACCTCGGCCGCAACGCGCTGCGCGGTCCCAATTTTGCCTGGAGTGACTTCTACCTCACGAAGTGGTTTGAGTTGAGTGAGCGTGTGAAGATGCGCTTCGACGTCCAGTTTTTCAATGTATTCAACCATCCGAATTTCGGCCTCCCGAGCATGGTGCTGGCCGGCATTCCGGGAAAACCTTCTACCCAAACTGGGTTTGGGGCGCTTACCTACACCACATCTCCACCCACAGGCCTGCTCGGTGTGGGTTTGGGCGGTGATAGCACGCCGCGCATGATTGCCTTTCAAGCGCGCCTGGAGTTTTAGGCCCGCTGTCCTTCAGCGAGATGGAATTACACGAAACACATCAACTCGCCTTCACGGGCTGCCCGTTGGCCAGCATTTCGCCCAGCAAACTCAGGGCGCGCTGCCGAACGGATTTCGGGAGTTTCGCGTAGTCCAGACCCTCAGAGAGGTCCTGTCCCGCACTGATGGTGTATTCGATGAAGTCACGAATCGATCGGCGCTCCTCGGCATCCGAACCGTCCTTGGCTATCAGAAAAAAACTTACGCCGGAAATCGGATAGGCATCCTTTGCCGAAGCAGGCGGGTCCACGATGGCGGCCCGTGCATCCCGGGACAATGCCTCGTCGAAAGCTTCGACCGCCGCAGTCGTGCTGGCCGAACTAGGCGCCACGAAGTTGCCCGCGCGATTCTGCAGGGAAGCGACCGTCAAGTGTTCTTCCTCGGCAGCGTTCAAGTCCGCGTAGCCGATGGTGCCCGCGTTTTGCTTCACGAACCCCAAAACGCCGGTGGTACCTTGCTCGCCTATCCCCACCGGCCATTTCACGGAAAGCCCGTTGCCCACTTTGCGCGACCAGTCGGGACTCGTTTTCACCAGGTAGGACGTGAGAATCCCCGTGGTGCCGCTTCCGTCCGAGCGATGCACGACGATGATGGCGGCATGCGGCAATTTGACGCCCGGATTGTCTTTCGCAATGGCCGGGTCCTGCCAACTGATGATGTTCCCAAGGAAAATTTCCGCCAGAGTCGAAGCGCTGAATCGGAGCGGACTTTTCACATCCGGGAGATTATAAACGGCACACACCGCACCGGCGGTGACGGGAACTTGAATCACCGGAACCATCTCCTTCAATTGCTCATCGCTCAACGGCGCATCGCTTGCGGCAATCTCCAAGGTGCCCTGCTTCAGAAGGTCAAGGCCGGCGCCGCTCCCGATGGGGCGATAGTTGATGAGCGTGCCGGGGTGCGCCTGCTGATAGGTGCTGATCCACTGCGTCATGATGGGATTGATGAACGTACTTCCCGCTGCTCCAATGGCAGTCTTGACCGAGGTGGAAACGGCGAAATCCTTTTCTTTGACGGGTTCCTCACCCTTGTAATTGCATCCACCAAGAAAGGCCGCGCCGAGCACGGCGGCCGCTGCAAGAATCGACGAACGAGGATGGGACATCGCGAAAGCCTCCTGGCCACGGACTAAAGCGCGCACTTGGAAAGGCCGATGTTACAGCGTGAGGCAGCGACGAATGTTAAAGAATTGTTACACCGGGGTAACAGTGACCAGGGCGGGGCACGCGCAGGTTAGGTTCGCAGTACTGGCTGTGCAATTTTGAACACTCACACTGCGCCGGATTCGTGTTGCGGCATCTCCTGAGTTGTGCCACGATTAGAGAGTCTCTCCGGCTTCGCTCCCGTCCGCGAAACTGGTCGCGGCATGGGCCGGCAAAATGCGCAAAACCCTTCACCTCTATCTCGTCAAGCCTTCCCAATATGATGATGATGGCTATGTGGTGCGCCATTTTCGCGGCGTTCTTCCGAGCAACACGCTGGCGTGTCTTGCCGGGCTCACCGAAGATGTTGTCCGTCAAAAACGCCTGGGCGGCTCCTGGAAGATCAAGGTTCACCTGTTTGATGAAACGGTGGACAAAATCCCCGTCAAACGCATCTGCCGTTCCCAGCGCTGGGGTCTAGCCAAAACCATCGTGTGCCTCGTCGGTGTGCAAACCAATCAATTCCCCCGCGCCTGCGATCTTGCTCACACCTTTCGGCGCGCCGGCCTTACCGTTCTAATCGGCGGCTTCCACGTTAGCGGCTACCTCGCGCTTCTCCCGGACATCCCTCCCGACATACAGCAGCTCCTGGACGCGGGCGTTACGATCGTCAAAGGGGAGGTCGAAGAGACCTGGGGCGACCTGCTCGACGATGCCGTTCACGGCCGACTAAAGCCTCTTTACGATTTCCTGAACAACAAGCCCGACCTCTACACCAAGCCCATCCCCGCCATTCGCAAGAAATATCTCCGCAAGTTCGCCGCCTCCAATTTCGGCACGCTCGATTGCGGCCGCGGCTGCCCGTTCGAATGCACCTTCTGCACCATCATCAATGTTCAGGGCCGCAAGATGCGTTTCCGCTCCGCGGAGCACATCGCCGAGTCGATTCGCCGCAACTACCACGAAAACGGCATCACCTTCTATTTCTTCACCGACGATAATCTTGCCCGCAACAAAAATTGGGAAGCCATCTTCGACGTTCTTACTCGCCTGCGCACCGAGGAAAAAATCCCCGTGCGATTCATGATGCAGGTCGACGTCCTCTCCTGGAAAATCAAGAACTTCGTCAACAAGGCCCGCCAGGCCGGCTGCCTCAATGTCTTCATCGGCATGGAGAGCGTGGATCCCGGCAACCTCGCGGCCGCGGGGAAAAAACAAAATCAGGTCAGCGAATATCGCCAGCTCATCCAGGCCTACCGCGATTCAGAAATTTCCACGCACGTCGGCTACATCATTGGTTTCCCTTTCGACACCGTCGATTCCATCCGCCGCGATCTGAAATTCCTCATGAACGAGGTCTGCCCGGACCACGCCTCTTTCTTCATACTCATGCCTTTGCCCGGCTCTATGGACCACCTCAACATGCTGCGCCGCGGCGAGTGGATGCACCCGGATTTCAATCTTTACGATTCCCAGCATGAATTGACTCATCATCCCTACCTGAAGCATGGCTCCTGGAAAGCGACTTATTTCGAGGCCTGGCGCACCTTCTATAGTTTAGAGAACATGAAGGCGATCTTGCACCGCGGCTCACGCGCCAATTACTGGAACAATTTCCTGCGCTTCATCTGGTACAAGAACTCCATTCAGACCGAAGGGCGCCACCCGATGATGTGCGGCTACTTCCGCCTCAAAGGCCGTACCTCGCGGCGTCCCGGCTTTCCCGTGCTTTCCCGCTGGGATTATTACACCGCCCGCTTCAAGGAAGTTCTCGGCGATCTAAAGAGCATGCTCGGCGTCCTGGCGGAGATGGAAGAACTCTGGCTGCAGACGCGCCATCCCTCCGAAGCCGAACGCCGCGTCGTGGAAGAAATCGCCGTGCTTCGCGAAAAGTATGGCCAGCTCAAGATCAAGGATTTCCAGGCAGCTTACCAGCGCGCCAGGGAGCATTTCCCCACGCTCCACGTGCCCTCGAAAGTCACTTTGTTCTGGGCCAAGTGGAATCCCTTGCTGGTTTCCCATTGCGTCCATACCCGCGCCGACCTCGACGCCTACTGGAAGACCGTCCGCCTGCGTTGGACGGAACGCCGCATCTTCCGTATCCCCGTCTTCACGATGCCTTTGAATTTCTTTCGTGACGTTCAGCTCTCTCTCCTCTTCCTCTTCCACATGGGCCGCGCCCTCTAGCCTGCCGCGTCGCACAGTTGCACCTCCAGCTTTCGTCTTGCCGCGGCAGGAGTGATGTGCCACCATGACCGCGGCAATCCGGCATCGCTCCGGCCTGCGCGCCCCGGATTTTTCTCCCGATCCGCACTTCCACTTCCAGGCAGCCGGGGCGCTAACGTTCTGGCATCCTTTGCGATTCATGGAGGAGCAGACCATGGAAAAAGACCTCTCCCGCAGAAAATTCCTGGAACACCTTGGTTTGGGAACCGTCGCCGGGGTGGGCCTTTCGCTCTGGAATGAGCCGGCCGAAGCACGCTCCGCACCCGCAAACCCTCTGCCCACCCGCACGCTGGGGCGCACCGGCGCGAAAGTTTCGATACTGGCCTTTGGCTGCGGCAGCCGCTTCCTGATGTACGAGCAGGAAGACCAGGCCACGGCCGCGCTCAACCATGCCATCGATTTGGGCATCACCTATCTCGACACGGCTTACGCGTACGGCGATGGCAAGAGCGAGACGCGCGTTGGCAAGGTCATGGCCGCGCGCCGCAAGGAAGTCTGGCTGGCCACGAAAATTCCGGACCGCTCCTACGATGATTTCATGCGCCGGCTGGAAGGCAGCCTGAAGCGGCTCCAGATGGATCAAGTCGATCTGCTGCACATTCACAGCCTGGGCCAGGCAAATGATCTGGAGAAAATCGAAGCGCCCAACGGCGCACTGAAGGCGCTGCTCCAGGCGCGCGAACAGAAAATGACGCGCTTTATCGGCATGACCAGCCACACCAACGGCGCCGTGATGGCGCAGGCCATCGAACGACACGATCTGGACTGCGTGCAGATGGCTCTAAACGCCTCGCGCAACGGCCGCTTCGAGGAATTGGCCCTTCCCGCCGCGATTCGGAAAAATTTTGGCGTCATCGCCATGAAGGTCACCGGGCAGGAATTTCTTCTGGGCAACGCCGCGGGAAAAGCAGACATCGATTCCCTGTTGCACTATTCCATGAGTTTGCCGGTCACCACTGCCGTTGTGGGCATGCCGCATATCGAAATGCTCGAACACAATATTGCCGTGGCCCGTGGCTTCTCCCCGTTGAAAGAAGAAGAAATGGAGCGCCTGCGCCATGCGCTTTCGCCGTCGCGCGAGGGCCTGGAGCACAACCTCGTCGGCCACCTCGACGGCCCGACAATCACGCCGCAGGCCTTCTCCGCTTAGCCGCGGCAAACAAAAAAGAGAAGTTAGTTGGAAGCGGCCCTTGAACAATGGCTGCGCCCCATTGCTGAAACCCTCAGAGTGTTCTGCTCTCGACCTGCCTGGCCGGCGTTGTTAGGATACCTGCTGATGCGAGTTTCCCACGATTTTGCAGCCGCAAGCCTGAGGGAGGAAGCAAGAGAACGAAAAACCATGCCTCGGCGAACTGAGCTCGACCAACGGCTCATAACCCTCCTCCGCAGGGCCAATCTGCTTCGTCCTGGAGAGCGGCTGGGCGTTGCAGTTTCCGGTGGCGCGGATTCCGTCGCCTTGCTGCATCTTCTCCTGGAATTGCGGGAGGAGTCGGGCTGCGTCCTGTGCGTGGTGCACTTCAATCACAAGTTGCGCGGCCGGGCTTCGGAGGCCGACGAGAAATTTGTTGCGCGGCTTGCGGCGAAGCACGGCTTGGAGTTTTTTGTGGCCAGAGAGAACATCGCCGCCAGGACCAAACGCGAGCGCGGCAATCTGGAAGACGTAGCGCGGCGGGCGCGCTACGATTTTTTTGAGCGGCTCGTGCAAGAAGGCCGCCTGGCGCGCGTCGCCGTGGCGCACACTGCCGACGATCAGGCGGAAACTGTGTTGGCGCACATCTTGCGTGGCACGGGACTCGCCGGGCTCGGCGGGATCCACCCCATAGCCGGCGTCGTGGTGCGCCCGCTCCTCGGAATCCGCCGCGCGGATCTGCGCACGTATCTGCGCGGCAAGCGCCAGCCCTGGCGCGAGGATGCCTCCAACCGAGACACCCAGCGCATGCGCGCCCGCATTCGTCAAAAACTCCTGCCGCTGCTGGAGCGGCAATTTCAGCTCGCAACCGTGGAGCATCTCTGCCAGCTTGCCGAGCTGGCGCGCGAGGACGAAGCCTATCTCGAAGGCCAGGCTGCATTGCGCGAAAAGGAAATGACGCAAGCAGCGCAAAACGCCACGCGGCTCGTCTTGTCCGGTTTTCTTCGCGAGCCTCGCGCTATCCGGACCCGTCTGCTACGCCGCATCGTCGAACATCTCAAGCCACGGGCCGGCCAATTCAGCGCCGCCCATGTGGAAGCGCTTCTCGTGCTCGCGGAGCATCCAGACAGCGGAAAGTCCATGCAATTGCCGGGCGGCGTGGAAGTGCGCCGGGAATCACAAGCGCTGGTCTTCCTGCCCTCGGCGAAAATCGAGCCGTCGGGCCGTGGGAAAACCGCGTCGCGCGAGTATGCCTACGAAGTCGATTTGCGCGCCGGACAAGCCGAGTTGCACGTTGTGGAACTTCACTGCCGCCTGCACCTCAAGGTGATTGACTGGCCCCAAGAAGGGCGAGAAACTAACACTATTGGGGCGGTCTTGGACCGCGGACGGTTGTGTGTACCCCTGGTGTTGCGCAACTGGGTCCCGGGCGATTCCATGCAGCCCCTTGGTCACCGGAAACGCCACAAGTTGGCGCGCTTGCTGAATGAGATTGGCGTCAGCCGTTGGGAAAAAAAGTCGTGGCCGGTGCTCACCACCGGCGGTCAGATCGCGTGGGTTCGCGGATTAGGCGCCGCCCATGAGTTTGCCGCTGGGAAAGAGACCCGGGAAGGTGTCGTGATTACCGAGGACCGAGCATCGTGACCAAACCGAGCGCCGCCACTTATACTGCCGCGCGGATCGCGAACCGCGTCAAGGCCCTCGGCCGGGAAATTTCGCGTGGCTGCCACGGCCGCAGGTTGGACGTCGTGGTGACCATGGACCGCGCCTTCGTCTTTGCCGCGGATCTGATTCGCGCCATCGATGCACCCGTGGTCGTGCACTTTGTCCGCGAAGATGTGCGGGACGTTGACCAGGGTGGCAGCCTGCGCCGTGAAGTTTTCTTCGCCAACCGCGGGGCCATGGCCGCCAGCAAGGAGCGCCCCGAATTCCGGGGCCGTGACGTCCTGCTGGTGGATGCGGTGATCGAAAGTGGCGTCACTCAGGATTTTCTGCTGCGGCGCATCGGGGAGAGCAAGCCGCGGTCGTTGCGCCTGGCCGTGCTGCTGGACAAGCCGTCGCGGCGCCATGTGGCTCTGGAGCCCGATTACTTTGGCTTCCAGACTGCATCTAATCGACTGTGGACCGGCTACGGGCTGGCCGCCACGAACGGCACGGGTCGCAACGCCAAACACCTGGTGGCAGGTGGTGGAACGAAGCAGCGCAGCAAGCCGAGGCGGCCCGCCAAAAAGGAGCGCTAGTGCCGTTCCAAGTATATGGGCCAAATGACGGTCCAAGCATCTGAAGCGAACACGGAGAGAGTATTCTCGAGGGGATTTGCTGGAAGAAGTTGGAACGGCACTAGGGGCGCTTGAGAGATTTCAAGGGTTTTCTTGGGTTCATGGGTCCAGGGTCAACAGCGAGGGTACAGTGAATTCCAGTTCCACGGTCAAGACAATTCTGTTTTGGATTTCGATCGTATTCCTTGGGGTCATGCTCTGGCGCCTGGTTTCCGCCAACAGCCAGACCGCGCGCGAAGACACGCCCAGCTACAGCGAATTCGCCGCGAAGGTCGACGCCGGTGACGTCAAGGAAGTGACGCTGTATATCTCGCCGAATAGCTACGAGCTTCAGGGTGAATACATCCGCCCGGCCAACCGCAAATTCCGCGTCACCATTCCCAAAGAGAAGGCGCCGCAGGTCATGGACACGTTGCGTGACAAAGCCGTGCAACTCAACGTCAAGGAAGGCCGCAACAGCGATTGGTGGCTGGTCCTGGTGAATTTCCTGCCCTTGCTTTTGCTGGCGGCCTTCGTCTTTTTCCTGATGCGGCAGATGCAGGCGGGCGGCAACAAGGCCTTGAGCTTCGGCAAATCGCGCGCCCGGCTGCTCTCCGCGCAGCAAAAGAAGGCCACCTTCAAGGATGTGGCCGGCAGCGACGAAGCCAAGGAAGAACTTCAGGAAATTATCGATTTCCTCAAGGACCCGCAGAAATTTCAGAAACTCGGTGGGCGCATTCCAAAGGGCGTGCTGCTCGTTGGACCTCCAGGGACGGGCAAGACCTTGCTGGCGCGCGCGATTGCCGGCGAAGCGAACGTGCCGTTCTTCTCCATTTCCGGCTCGGATTTCGTGGAAATGTTTGTGGGCGTGGGCGCCAGCCGCGTGCGCGACCTCTTTGAGCAGGGCAAGAAGAATGCGCCATGCATCGTCTTTATCGACGAAATTGACGCCGTCGGACGCCATCGTGGCGCCGGCCTCGGCGGAGGTCACGACGAACGCGAGCAAACTTTGAACGCCCTGCTGGTCGAAATGGACGGCTTTGAATCGAACGAAGGCGTCATCCTGATTGCCGCCACCAACCGTCCCGATGTGCTCGATCCCGCCCTCCTTCGCCCCGGCCGGTTTGACCGCCGCGTGGTTGTGGCACGCCCCGACGTGAAAGGCCGCGAAGAAATCCTTCGCGTGCACACGCGCAAGGTGCCCATTTCCGACGATGTGGATCTGTCCATCATCGCGCGCGGCACACCGGGCTTTTCCGGCGCGGATCTCGCCAACCTCGTGAACGAAGCCGCGCTCTGGGCGGCGCGCCAGAATCGCAAATTTGTCATGATGGCCGATTTTGAAATGGCCAAGGACAAAGTTTTGATGGGCGTGGAGCGCAAGTCCATGATCCTCTCCGATGAGGAGAAGAAGAACACCGCGTACCACGAAGCCGGCCACGCGCTGGTTGCGGCCATGACGCCCGGCGCCGACCCGGTGCACAAAGTCACGATCATCCCGCGCGGCATGGCCCTCGGACTCACCATGCAGTTGCCCGAAGCCGACAAGCACACCTACACCAAGGAGTATCTGGAAGGCATGCTGGCCGTGCTGATGGGTGGGCGCACCGCGGAGGAGATTTTCCTCGGTCACATTACCACCGGCGCGGGCAACGACATCGAACGCGCCACGGACATCGCGCGCAACATGGTCTGCGAATGGGGCATGAGCAACATGGGCCCGCTGGCCTATGGCAAAAAGGAAGAAGCCATCTTCCTCGGCCGCGAGATTGCCCAGCACCGCGACTTCAGCGAGGATACTGCGGTGCAGATCGATAAAGAGGTGAAGCGCATTGTCAACGAGGCTTACGAGAACGCCCACGCCCTGTTGTCAAACCATCGCGACACCCTGGAGCACGTGGCCCTGGCTTTGCTCGAACGCGAAGTGCTGGACGCCGTCGAAGTGAAACTGCTGATGGAGGGCAAGCCGCTGCCGGACAAGCCGCGCACGCCTCCCACACCGCCGCCACAGGGCGCGCCCAGCACAGACCCGAAGGTCGTCCGCCCGGAGTTGCGTCCCGCACCCGGCTTCACCCGCGGTGATTCGCCAGCCAAAGCCTAACGCACGTTTCGCCTTTGTCTCCAGTGCTCGTAGGGGCGCAGCACGCGGCGCCCCGGTTGGCAATCACCTAGAATTCATGAGTATTTCGCCGCACGCCCTGCCCTGCCGTGCTTCGCACTCTTTATAGACTTCCCGCAAGCCCTTTTCAATGGAGCGCGACCGTTGGTGCCACTTCCACGTCTGGCCGGCTGCAAGACCGATTGCTCTCCGGCAACAGTTTCGAGGCTGCCAACCATCCCGGGGCTAACGCGTGCGGGCCAAAATCGAAATGCCAGGCACCCCAGTTCTGCGGGTTGCGCTCATCCGGCCGGGCGAGCGGCTTTCATTTGACGTGGAGCCGACTGTCTTCGCCGCGATAGCGCCTGACCCCACAGCCCGCGGTTACCGCTGGCGCGAGCCGTTTCTTTTCACGCCTTGGCGAAATGTGAAATGAAATTTGCTGCCTGAGCCAAGCTCGCTGTCCACCCAGATGCGGCCACCCATCTTTTGCACCAATCTCGAAGAAATTGTCAGGCCCAGCCCCACTCCTCCGTGTATTCGCGTCGCGGATCCGTCGCCTTGCGTAAAGACGTCGAAGATCGATTGCTGTTTCTCGGCCGGTATTCCGATTCCCGTGTCCGCCACGGAGCAATGCAAGAGGATTCCGTCCCTCAGCGGCATTTCCGCCCCCATTTCAATCACGATCTCGCCGCGCTCGGTAAACTTGATGGCGTTGCTGATCAGATGACCGATGATTTGTCGCAGGCGCTCGGGGTCGCCGATCAGCACGTCCGGCGCATCGGGACGCACGAGGCAGACAAGCCTTAGATCCTTTGCGCGAGCCCGTGGCGCCGTAAGTTCGACAATTTCGTTCAGAATATCGCGCAGACCGTACTCGGCAGCCTCCGGCCCCGGTTTTCCCGATTCAATTTCAGAAAAATCCAGCATGTCACTGACTAGCAACAGTAGTGAGTCAGCCGAGGATTTCACAATATCCAGATTTTCACGCTGCTCAGAGGTCAGCTCGGAATCCAGAACGAGTTCCGTCATGCCGATAACGCCGTTTAAGGGAGTACGGAGTTCGTGACTGATATTGGCCAGGAATTCGCTCTTGGCGCGGCTGGCCGCTTCCGCAGCTTGCTTCATTGCTTTCAATTCCTCTGTTTGCTTCCGATCTGCGATGACCTCCGCCATCTCCAGGACGTTACGCTTGTACTCCATCTGCGCAACAACCTGCCGGGACAGCGCTTGAAGCGCTTCTTTCTGAGCCGAAGTGAGTTTGCGAGGAACGCGATCTATCACACAGAGCGATCCAAGAGCGTAGCCGTCCGAAGTCGTGAGCTTTGCCCCGGCATAAAAGCGAATTTTTGGATCAGACGTGACCAGCGGATTGTCTGCAAAGCGGTTGTCGGCGAGCGCATCCTCGACAACCATCGTGTCGTTCGCCAGGATCGTATGGGCGCAAAAGGAAACGTCACGAGGCGTCTCACTCACGTCTAACCCAACTCTTGCCTTAATCCACTGACGGTCGGAGTCAACCAAGCTGACCAAGGCGATGGGGGTACCGCACACGTATGAAGCTAACGCTGCTAAATCGTCGAAGACCGGGTCTGACCTGGTGTCCAGTATCTGGTAGCGACGAAGCGCCTCTAACCTCTCGGCTTCGTTCTCGGGGATTGGCGCGTTAATCATGGGCCGCCTCCGGGCATAGCGAATCCTTTGCCCTCCAGGCTCAGAGCGGGCACGCCGGGTACCAAAGAGGCCCCTGCGCGCAACTACCTCTTTGCCCATGGCTTAGGCTCGGCAGACACCTCACAAGAGGCTGAGGGCACCTGCAGAGATGGTCCGAAATGGAACGGTCGCCCGGGGTTCCCGCAATTTGAAAAAGGAGTAGAATACGGCCATGGGACGCAAAGACGGCGAAAACCTCAATGTGACTTGCCCGTGCTGCCAGGCCAAACTGGTGATCGATCCGATGTTCGGCGCGGTGCTCTCGCACGAAGCCTCTGTGAAGCCCGGGCCCGACGTGGATCTCACCCAAGCTGGCAGCATCCTCGAAGAACAACATCGCCAGCGGGAAGACAAGTTCGCCGACTCGTTTTTCCAGGAAACGCACAAGGAAGACATCCTGGCGAAAAAGTTTGAAGAAGCCATGAAAAAGGCCAAGGACGCCCCGGCCGGCAAGCCCATTCGCGATTTCGACCTCGACTAATCAGCGCAAATAGATTGTCATCCCGACCGGAGTGACCTGGTTGTTTCATCCGCGCCGCTCTTTGGAGCGCCGGGTCACGGAGCCGAGGGATCCCTCTTCGATCTTCTAAACTGCTCGGCTCCATAATTTCCGCATTTGGTCTTTGCTCTCATTTCTACGCTACACTTTCCCTTACAGATGCCAACACGCGAACTCTTTCGCTTGAAACTTCGCTCCCGGACTCTAGTCCTGGGCGAGCGCACGCTCATCATGGGCGTGCTGAACGTCACGCCGGACAGCTTTTCCGATGGCGGAAAGTTCTTCAGCCTGAAACGCGCCATTGACGGCGCACTGGCCATGGCACGCGCCGGCGCGGATATCCTCGACATCGGGGCCGAATCCACGCGTCCCGGGTCAGCGGGCATTTCCGCCGCGGAAGAATTGCAGCGCCTGTTGCCGGTGCTCGAAGCATTGCGCACGCCTTTGAAAATCCCTATTTCGGTGGATACACAAAAAGCGGGCGTCGCGGAAATCGCCTTGGGCGCGGGCGCGGCGCTGTTGAACGACATCTCCGGGCTGAAAAACGATCCGCGCATCGCGAAAGTCGCGGCAAAATTCGGGGTGCCACTGATCCTGATGCACATGCGTGGCACGCCACGCACGATGCAAAGACAGCCCTTCGCCAAGAATGCCGTCAAAGACGTAGTCGCGGACCTGCGTCATTCCATCGCCATCGCGCGCCGCGCCGGTGTGCGCAAGTCCCAGATTATCCTCGACCCCGGCATCGGCTTCGGCAAAAGCTTCCAGCAGAACTACGAATTGCTAGCTGGGCTGCCGGAACTCGGCAAACTTGGCTATCCGCTGCTGGTGGGCACTTCGCGCAAGGGCTTTCTCGGCGCGACGCTGGCCAGCCACGGCAAGCCCGCGCCTCCGGAAGCGCGCATCTGGGGCACCGCCGCCACGGTTACAGCCAGCATCCTCGGCGGCGCGCACATCGTTCGCGTGCACGACGTCGCCGAAATGGCGCAAGTAGCAAAGGTGGCCGACGAAATCGCGCAGGCCCTGCGAACCGCATGACACGCATTGACCAGGATTGCCGTCAGGCAAGGCGAACCTGAGTTGCTTTTGGTCGCGAGTCAAGTGGCGGATTGCACTGGCGGAGGAGGATGTTTCCGTGTCCGCACCCGAAGGATGGTCACCACTACAACAATGCAACCCGCGATACCACCGCCTCCGAATATTGCGGCCAGGGAGGACAGGACCGTCTTGACAATTTTCTCCCCAACGCCTGACCCGACGGCGAGGACTGCTTCAGGGCCTTGCGAGCCTTCTTTATAGGAACACGCGAAATGATACTCACCGTCTTCGGGAACGGAAAACTCCAGGACGGATCGGCCCGACCTCCCGCCAACGGTATAGGTCGTGGACATTCCCGGTCTCCGGAGACCGATTGTGTTCCCATTGGCCTGGGATTTTATGTTGCAGGTCAGACCGTTTACGGATTCACGCGTGGCGTAGATCTTGCCATCGACGACCGACTTTTCTTCAAGAAAAACCGTGTAGATTGGCCCCTTGCTGAGTTTCAGGTCGGCGCTGCCTGGAACTACCACTTGCGTCAAAGAGTCAGTGAGGTGAGAGAGTTCATGAAAAAGCAAATAGACGAACAGACCAACACCAAGAACCAAAAATGGAGCAGCAAGCCAGTAGTAGGCCTTGCTTGGCCGGATGGAAGCTGTTTCATTCATGGGAGGCTCCAGACTGTCAGTTAGGTGCCAGCATATAACCGTTCTAGCGAAGAGCAATTTTTTTCGCGGCACCGCGCTATAATTTGCGGGAAATCTCAAAGCACCGCAAAGGAACTCCTTCATGCGAACTCGCGGTCTTCTCTTTGCCTCCTTGCTTCTCTGCTTCTTTGCTTCCTCCCTGTCTGCGCAGCTTCCTCCTGTCAAAATCGAGCCGCTCCATCCCGCCCAGGCCATACAGGGCGGTGCTGGCTGTTCCGCAACCGAGAGTTCCGCGTGCGCGCAAGCTGCCGCCAAGATCACGCCCGTAGTCATGGGCGAATCGCCGCTGGAGGAAAATCTGCGAAGGCTCACCGATGAAATCGGCGGGCGCGTCAGCGGTTCCCCTGAAATGGCCAAGGCAATCGATTGGGCCGTGGCCGCATTCCGCGCGGCGGGCGTCGAGGTGCACACCGAAAAATATCTTCTTCCCACGACGTGGAGCGAAGGCTATACGCGGTTGGAAGTGCTCGGCCCGGTGCAATTCCCCGTTTCGCTCGTCTCCGGCGGACTTTCTCCGGCCACACCACCCGGCGACCTGGAAGGTAACCTCATTGATGTGGGCGGCGGCTCGGAAGGCGAATTTGAGCGCAGCGGCAGCACCGTGAAAGGCGCAATCCTGATCGTCCACACTGAGGTCAGCTATACCTGGCAGGATCTCTTCCGCGAATACGAGCAGCCTCCTCCGATCATTGACCGCGCCGTAAAGGCTGGCGCTGCCGCCATTCTCTGGACCAGCCAGCGGGAGCGCAAACTGCTGTACAGGCACACGAATTCACACGATGGGAAGATCGAGCCGATCGCGCAAGCGGTTGTCGCACGTGAAGATGCATTACGCCTCCAGCGCGCGGTGGCCGCGTATCCCGGCAAGGTGCGGCTGCGGCTCTTTATGCCCAACAGAATTGGCGGCCCGGTGGACCAGTTCAACGTGATCGGCGAAATTCGCGGCTACGAAAAGCCTGACGAAATCGTTGTTCTTGGCGCGCATCTCGATTCTTGGGAACTCGGCACGGGTGCGCTGGACAATGGCTGCAACGCCGCCATGGTCATCGAGGCGGCCCGCGCGATCAAAGCCAGCGGCCTGTTGCCGCGCCGCACCATTCGCTTCATCCTCTTCAGCGGCGAAGAGCAGGGTTTGCTGGGCTCGTGGGCGTATGTGCAAGCGCATCGCGCCGAAATGGATAAGTACCGCGCCGCTGTGGTCTTTGACATGGGCATCGGGCGCATGACCGGCTATTCCCTCGGCGGCCGCCGCGACATCGAACCCGGCGTGCGCGAAATCCTGCGGCCTTTCGCCGGCTGGGGCGTGGACCATCACACCTACGACGCGGAAACCGGCACCGACCACCTCGATTTTCTTTTGGAAGGCGTGCCCACGCTGGTGGCCAATCAGGAGGTGGCCAATTACCTGCAGAACTATCACGCCGCTTCGGATACCTTCGACAAAGTGGACATTCGCGAATTGAAGCTGAACACCGTGCTCGCCGCGGTCACCGCCTGGGGCATCGCCGATCGTCCCGAACCCCTCGGCAAGCGGCTTTCCCGCACGGAAATCGAAACGCTCCTGAGGGAGACACAACTCGACGAGCAGTTGAAAGAACTGGGAATGTGGGCCGACTGGCAGAATGGCGCCCGGGGAAGGAAACCCTAGCGTGGCCGCAGGCCGTCGCAACAGCGTTCACGCTATACTAAATTGTGAAGCAAATTTCACAAGAAGCAGCGGCGTCGCGGCCTACAGCCGCGCAAAAACAGGGCAAAATCCTCGCGCTCGACTACGGCCGTGCGCGCATTGGCGTCGCCCTCGCTGACTCCGAAGCCCGCATCGCCCAGCCTCACGACACCCTCGAACGCGTCAATCGCAACGAGGATATGCGCCGTCTGCGCGAGTTCGTGCGCGATCACAATATCCAACAGATTGTTGTCGGCCTGCCCCTTCGCCTCGACGGCTCGCGCGGCGAAATGGCCGAAGAAACCACGCGCTTTGCCAACCGGCTGCGCAAACAGATTGGCATCCCTGTTGTGATGATGGACGAACGCCTGACCAGTTGGGAGGCCGAACGCATCCTCGAGGAAGAGTTGGGGCGGCGCATCACCCATGTAACCACGCGCGACGGCAAGCGAAGGCTCCTACGTAACGCTCAGGGAAAATACACGGTGGATGCCATTGCCGCCATGGTGATTTTGCGGGAATATCTGTCGCGGGAGAGTGGCACGGAGGAGCGAGCCTAGCGTGAAGGTCCTGGCCAACATCGTTTTACTCGTAGTGCTGGCAGCGGGCGCCGTGGCCGGCTACGTCTGGTATTGCATCGAAAAGCCCTTCGGAAACCTTCCTCCGGAAGGTGTCTTCGTGCAAATCCCCCACGGAACCTCCCGGCGCGCCGCCGCGCACCTTCTAGAGAACAACGGCGTGATTCGCAGCGCCATCGTCTTTGAGATTTATGCAAGGCATCACCCCAAGCGGGTGCCGGTCGCCGGAGAATACTTCTTCGATCATCCGCTTAGCGGCAAGGAAGTCTTCTGGAAACTGGCCAACGGTGAAATCTACCAGCAACCCTTCACCGTGCGCGAGGGCCAAACCATCTACGATATCGCCCGCGCGCTGGAAGCCGCAAAAATCATGATGGCCGATGAATTCCTGAAGGCCGCTAGCGACCCCGTCTTAATCAGCGACCTTGCGCCGCAGGCCGCCACCCTCGAAGGATTTCTCTTCCCCGCAACCTACGAACTCTCCCGCCATCCCGCCGCCTCCGACTTAACGCGCATCATGGTGCGGAAATTCCGTGACACTATCAAACAGATCGATCCGCAAGGCCCCGCTCCGGGAGTCCCCGCGCGCTTCCATTCCCTGCTGTCCATGGTGACCCTGGCGTCTCTCGTCGAGCGCGAAACGCCCAAGCCCGATGAACGGCCGGTCGTGGCCGGTGTCTATGAGAATCGCCTCAAAAAAGGCATGCTCCTTCAGTGTGACCCGACGGTCATCTATGCGCTGGAACAAAACGACAGTTATACCGGCTCGCTCACCCTCAAGGATTTGCATATCAATTCGCCCTATAACACCTATCTGCACGCGGGCCTGCCCCCCGGACCGATCGGCAATCCCGGCGAAGCCTCACTCCGCGCGGCGTTCAATCCCGAGCCAACTTACTACCTCTACTTCGTGGCCAACACCCAAGGTGGCCATTTTTTTGCCGCCACGCTGGCGGAACACAACAAAAATGTGGCCAAATACCACCGTCTCCTGAACGGCGAACCCGCGGATCCCCCGGAAACTCACGTCAGCCATAAGCACGCCGCGGGCCCGGCTCATAAAGGCAAACGATGATGAACCAGTCGAAAACGAAAAAGAAGTTGATCCTGGAAGCCGCCCGCGCGATCGGCGTTCAGAAATGGACTCCCGCGGAGATTGACCAATTGCGGCGCAAATTGCTCGCCGATCATGGCGAAGCCGGAAAAACGGGAAATGAATATATTGCCGACGTTTTGAAAACCATGGGCTGGAAGGTGCAACTCACCGAGCGGGAAGAAGCCGAAGAACGATTCGAGGAAGAGTTCGCGGACATTTTGCATTTCAAGACGCTGCCCGACGCGGAGGTCAGCCTGACACGCCTGGATGAGCTGATGCGGCGGTTCCGCGCGCACGGAGAAGAAGCAGCCGTGCAACGCGTGCTGGAGATTGCCCGGCTCGGGAAGCGCCGCGCGGAGATGATCTCGCACAACCGCAAGGTCGAGCCGCGCAAGCGCGAGGAAAAAACGGAAATCGCGGAGTGGTTCCGCATCTGGCTAGAAACACCGGATGCCTTTTTTGACTGGCTGGACGTGCGCAAAGCCACGCCGGAGTTCCGCGAAAAGTTTGGGGAGATCGAGGAGGAATAGCGTTGGAACCCGAAACGAGCGCGCCCGATCTGCCTCCCTATTCGCTCGACGTGCAGGCCCTGGAACTCGGCGCCGACACCAAGGCCATCGGGCTGGAACTCCTGGAAACGGAAAGCCGCGAGCCTCTCCGCGGAAGCGAGGCAGCGCAGATCTGGGCCGCCGCCTTCCCCGCCGTCGCGGCCAAGGAAATGCTCCTGCTCGATTTTTTCAGCCATGTCGAGCGCGTGCGCGAATTCTGCGACACCCACGCCATCGCGTATCGTGAGGCGGCCCCGCGCTGCTTGGTCGTTCCCCTTCCTTCCACGGAACAGTTGCGCCAATTGTTCGCGCGCTTCGAAGCGGAAACATTTGGTATGCGCGCCGGGCCTGCCGCGCAGAACGCCGACCCTGCGCTCGAAAACGAGCTTTCGCTCCGCGGCCTGGATGCTTATCAGACAGCCTATACGCGCTACACCTTCTGCGCCGTGGTCGAGCCCGAGGATGCCTGGGTGACTCTCTTGAGCGAAAGTCTTTGGCCCAGCGAGGTGATCCGCCGCGTGCGGCCAGCCCTGCAGCCCTTCGACGTCTATATCGCGCGGCCCCAATGAGCGGCAAGACTGCGCTAAACTACAGGCGGCCAGCCTTGGCGTCCGTTTGACCGGCCTCCCCGTGGTTGTTAAATTGCTCCTTTTAGGTCCAGGACCAGGGAATTCACTGATGCGGCATGTCTGGAAATGCATGGTTTTGCTGACACTGTCCGTCGCCGCTTGCGGCTGCGGGGGGCATGTCCACCAAATCACCACCGTGCCCGCTGCGCAGCGGCCCGTGGCGAAAGATGCCACCGAGAATGAACTCTTGGACAGCTACAACGCTCTGGCCCGCGGCGTGCAAAGCGTGAACGCGACCGTGGAAATGAAACCCACCGCCGGGTCGAAATACAGCGGCGTGATTGACGAGTATCACGAAGTGAAAGTATTCCTGCAGGCGTCGCGGCCCTACAACATTCGCATGATCGGGCAAGCTCCCGTTTTCGGGAAGACGGTGTTTGATATGGCCAGCGATGGCCAGAATTTTGAGGTTTCCATCCCGTCGAAGAACAAATTCCTGGCCGGGCCGGTTTCGTTCGAGCGCTCCTCCAGCAAGCCGATTGAGAATCTGCGTCCCCAGCATCTGGTGGACGTTTTGCTCTGGCCGGAAATCCGCAAGGAAGAGGAAGTCTTGTTTGAAGAGTTCAATGATGAGGCCGCGAGGTACTACGTGCTGACGGTGTTGCGCGGAGGCCGTCGCACGGAGATCCTGCGAAAAGTGTGGTTTGATCGCGCGGACCTTCACGTCGCGCGCATGGAGACTTTTGGCCCCAAGGGTGTTCTCCTCTCCGATGTGCGCTTCTCGGACTGGCAAGGAGTTGCGGCAACCAACGTGCAATCGGGCGCCGCGCCCATCAGCGAATATCCGCGGATGATTCGCATGGAGCGCCCGCACGATGAATATCGCCTGGATATGAGCGTCGAAAAAATCAGTCTGAATGAGCCGCTGGAAGCGGAGCGCTTCAAGCTGGAACCTCCGCCGGGAGAGGAAATCGTGCATGTGGGTGATGCCGCCGAGGACAAGAAACCATGATGTGGCAACTCGTCCTGCGGAATCTGTCTCACCGGCCGATGCGCACGCTGATCGGCGTGATGGCGGTTGCCGTGGAGGTGGCTCTGGTCATTCTCATCGTTGGCCTCACCTCCGGCATTCTCCAGGAAACCGCCAAGCGCCTCGAAGGCATTGGCGCGGACATCATGGTGCAATCGCCCGCCGCACAGATGCTCATCACCTTCAGCGGTTCTCCCATGCCCATCAAAATCGCGGACAAACTGGCGGAACTCAAATACGTTCAGGCGGTTGCCCCGGCTCTCTTGCAGTTCAACTCCACGGGCGGCGTGGAAACCGTCTGGGGCATCGATGCCAAATCGTTCCGCGACGTCTCCAGCGGCTTTGTCTTCTTCCAGGGGCACGATTTTCAGGGCCCCGACGACATTCTGGTCGACGATTGGCAAGCCAAGGCCAAGCACGTCAAGGTCGGCGACACCTACCATCTCTTCAATCACGAATGGACCGTCGCGGGTGTCGTGGAGCACGGCAAGGGCGCGCGCCTGTTCGTCCCCCTCGCCACCTTGCAGGATCTCGTTGGCGCCCACGATAAAGCGTCGATCTTCCTTGTAAAATGCACGCACCCCGATCACACCGAGGACGTCATCGCCGAAATCAAGGATCTTCTTCCCAATCATCCGGTCCGGCCGCTCAAGGAATTCATGACCCTGATGACCTCCACGAATATTCCCGGCCTGCAGACCTTCATCGACGCCATGATCGCCCTCGCCGTTTCCATCGGCCTTCTCGTTATCTTCCTCACCATGTACACGACCGTGCTTGAACGGACGCGCGACATTGGCGTCCTGAAGTCCCTCGGCGCCAGCAAGGTCCTGATCGTCCGGGCTCTCCTCGCGGAAACCACCCTTCTCTGCGTCCTGGGTATTGCGGCCGGCGTGGGACTCAGTTACCTTGTCCGGGCAGGGTTTCTCGCTCTCTTTCCCACGCTTTCGATTCTGATTACGACGGAATGGGTCCTGCGGGCCGGGCTCATTGCCCTGGTTGGAGCTGTGCTTGGCGCAAGCTATCCCGCGTGGCTGGCCAGCCGCAAAGATCCCGTGGAAGCGCTTTCCTACGATTGAGGAATTCTGGAAACTAGGCATAGATGGGAATCAAAGTTACAATATGGTCGCTGACGGACAAAGCGCCGGACTCAGAGCGGAAACCTTTGGAACCGATACTCAAGACCGAGAATCTCTGGAAGCTGTATCACGCGGGCAAGGTCGAAGTCCCGGCCCTGCGGGGCGTGAACTTCGACGTGCTGCCCGGCGAATCGGTGGCCGTCATGGGGCCCTCCGGCTGCGGCAAATCCTCTCTGCTGTACGTCATCGGCGGCCTTGCACGCGCCTCGCGCGGCAAGGTCCTGGTGGACGGCAACGACCTCACCGCCATGGGCGATGCCGAGCGCACCAAGCTGCGCCGCAGCAAGATCGGCTTCGTTTTCCAGCGTTTCAACCTCTTGCCCACCTTGACCGCCAGGGGCAACATTGCCATCGCGCAGTATATCCATGGCGATGGCTATGATCCACACCGCTTCGACGTCGTTACGAAAATGCTTGGCCTGGAGGGCCGCCTGCATCACCGGCCCTCGGAAATGTCCGGCGGGGAGCAGCAGCGCGTGGCCATTGCCCGCGCCATCATCAACGAGCCGAAAATCCTGCTGGCCGATGAACCCACCGGCAACCTCGACACAAAGAATTCCGATATCGTGCTGGAAATGTTGCGGCGCCTGAACAAGGACCTGGGGCAGACCATCGTGATGATTACGCACAACCCCGAGGCGACCACCTATTGCGACCGCGTCGTGCACATGCGCGACGGCATTATTGTCGACGGGGTCCCGGCGGACTGATATGGCGGGCCTCGGTCAAATCCTCTCGCGGACGTTCTTCTGGTCCTACGAACGCGGCTCCTGGCAATACGACATTGCCGTAATCCTGATCCTGGTGTTCGTGCTGTTAACACCGCGGGGCTGGTTCCGCGACCAGCCCCAGGTAGGCTTGCCCGCGAACACGAGCCAGGTCGAATTGCTCTCCAAGGATGGAGAGAACGCGGTGTATCGCGTGGATGCGCGCGTCCTGGCTCCTCCCGAACGCACCCCAGCCCTGCAAAACGATTTGCACAATGCCCTGCAGAAGGCCCGGCCGGACTTGCATGATGGCCGCTTCTCCATCGGCACGATCGAGCCCCAGCGCGATGAAAAAGGCAATGTCGTGGCCTACGAAGTCACCATCCGCCACTGACTTTCGCTCCGCTTGCTGCCCCCGGACCAACTCCCTCCGAACCCCTTGCTCGGGCTGTGCTTCGACGCGGGCTGTGCTACGATTTGACGGGAGCAGGTTTCACGCAAGTTCCGCTCCAGGGGTTGCCTTGAGACGATTCCGCCTGCTGTTCTTTGTGCTGTTCCTGGCTGCGTTCGCCGGCATCCACATTGTCCGCGCCGGACAGTCCAGTGGAAAAATCAGCCTCAATTTCGTGCTCTCCATGATGGATAAATCGGCCAAGGATTTTCATAGCCTCACCGCCGATCTCGAGCACATCAAGTACACCGCCGTGGTGAAGGACACTTCCACGGAGACGGGCCAGATTTTCGTGCGTAAGGACGAAAAGATGCGCATCGATTTCCAGAAGCCCGACCAGCGCACCATCCTGCGCGAGGGAGACAATCTGTACATCTACACACCCAAAATCAGCCGCGTCGAGGAGTACAACATCGGCAAGCACCGCGCCCTGGCGGATCAGTATTTGGCACTGGGTTTCGGCACGAAGGGCGACAATCTCAAGAAAAACTATCAGATCAGCTTGGTGGGCGAAGAAGATCTTGACGGCCATAAGACTGCTGTGATCGACCTGGTGCCGGACTCCGAGGAGATGCGCAATCAAATCACCAAAATCGAAATGTGGGTGGACGAAGCTTCCTGGCTGCCGATCCAACAAAAATTCTTTGAAGCGGGCACCGACGATTACTTCATGTCCCACTACAAGAACGTCCTGAAGAACCTGAAGATTAACGACAGTAAGTTCAAGCCCGATTGGCCCAAGGGCACCAAGGTCGAAAAGCCGCACGGCTAAGAACTGTTTCAAAAATGGCTTTCGGGAGGGCACGGCTTTTTACCCTGAGAGCAGCGAAGGGCAGCCGTGCCGAAAACCTGCAAAAACTCAGAGGTTTTAGCCCCTGAGGCGAGCGCTCTCCCGCTCCAACAGTTTTTCCTTGCGCTGCAAGCCCCAGCGATATCCCGCCAGCGTACCATCCGTGCGGATCACCCGGTGGCACGGCACAATAATGGAAACCGGATTGGTGGCGCACGCGCGCGCCACCGCGCGGACCGATCTCGGCTTGCCCAAGGCGCGCGCCACCTGCGTGTACGTCCGCGTCGCACCGCGCGGAATCTTCTGCAATTCCTGCCACACGCGGCGCTGGAATGCCGTTGCTTGCACGTCCAGCGGCAAGTCCAGGCTGGGCGCATCCCCTTCGATGCGATGCAAAATCTCCTGCAGCCATGGCTCGTTCGTTTCGCGCGTCCGGCGAATTTCCGCGCGCGGATATTCCTTGTGCAGCGCGTCCACCAGTTTTCCCTGATTTTCTCCCAGGTACACGGCGGACACGCCGCGCGTCGTCGCCGCCACCAGCACTTTCCCGATCGAGGAATTCGCTACGGTGTATCCGATTTCCATGCCAGGTGCTCCTTTTCGATAAGCCGAGGGCGTCATGCCCAGGTGTGTGTTCGTTTTTTCGTAAACCCGGCTCGGCGAGCCGTAACCGCAGGCGTACAGCGCGTCTGTGATCTGGCTGCCTTCCCGCAACAGTTTTTTGAACCGCGCCATCCGCGACGATTCGGCGAAAGCCTTCGGCGTCAACCCGGTCATGCGGCGAAACGCGCGGCGCAGTTTTGCTGGGGAAGCGCCGATCTGAGCCGCCAGCGCATCGAGCCGCACGCTTTCCTCTTCCGAATTCCGCAATGCCTCTGCCGCCCTCGCCACCAACGTGGATAGCTCCGGCCGTTCTTTCGGGCGGCAACGCCGGCAAGGACGATAACCTTGGTTTTCCGCTTCCTGCGCCGTGTGAAAAAAGACGGCATTGCGGCGCAGCGGCCTCCGCGCAGGGCAAGAGGGCCTGCAGTAAATGTGCGTGGATCGCACGGCAAACACAAACGCGCCATCCGCGCGCGCATCGCGGTGCAACGTGGCCTGCCAATATTCGGCCGCGGCTTGCGCTGAAACACTTCCCTGCTGCTGGTCCAATTGTGCCGTGTTCATGGGTTAAGACTACCGCGGGCCGCTGTACGGTTCTATCCGCTTTCTAACGCCAAATTTTGCGCCGTCGTCGACCAAAAAGAAAGGCGCTAGGCCTCTCCGGGAGCGGGAATCGCTTCATCCGCCTCCATCGGATCCTTGTGCGGCATGGTGATCACCAGGATCACCGCCGTCAAGATCACCGCACTGGCCAGAATCGTTCGCAAGGTAAGCGCCTCGCCGCCCAGCAGCCAGCCCAGAAACAGCGCCACGACGGGATTCACGAACGCATAAGTGGCCACGCGTGCCGCCGTGCCGTGTTTCAGGATGTAAACATAAGCGCTGAAGCCCAGCGCCGAGCCAAACACCGCCAAATACCCAAGCGCCAGCCAGGAACGCAACGTCACCTGCACCAGATGTAGCTCGCGATACTCCCCGCTTATCCCGGCGACGACCAGCAACGCCGTGCCGCCGGCGATGGTCTGCATGGCCACGCCCAGCATCGCCGAGTTTGGAATAGGGTGGTGCTTCGAATAGATAGACCCAATCGCCCACGCAAGGGAGGCCAGCACCAAAGCAAACGCCCCCAGTGGATTCACTCGCTCGGCGCCGCCGAGGTGTTTGGGGCCGACCAGCAGTGCCATCCCGGCAAAGCCCAGCACCAAACCCGCCAGCACCCGCGGTGCCGGGCGTGAGCCGCCAGGCCGAAACCAATCCACCAACACCATCCACAGCGTTACCGTGGCCACCAGCAGCGCCGCAATCCCCGAGGGAATGACCTTCTCCGCCCAGCTTACCGTGCCATTGCCGCATAGAAGCAGCAGGACGCCCGTAACAATCGTCGTGCGCCACTGCCTCAAGGTCGGCTTCTCCCCGCTCAGGCGCCGGAATACGGGGTAAAACACCAGACCCACCGAAAGATGCCGCAATCCAGCCAGCACCAGGGGCGGGAAGCTCTCAACCCCTATTCGAATGGCAAGGAACGTGGAGCCCCATAGGAAATAGACCGCAGCGAACGAGGCCAGCAGGAGTGAAGAGGCTCCCGTCGGAGCGGCATTTGCCATGGGCGGGGCTTTGGGCGTGGCTTCCAGGGTTTTTGCCGACCTTTCGAGCCTGCCAATTGACGATACGAAGCCATGATGCAATGTCCAGCGCCATATTGGAACGGGGACCGAGCGAAAAGCCATCCACAACGGTCGTCGAGGGAGGCGGTACTATAACTATCTGTTTGATCTTAGGACACTTCCCCCTTTTTCCTTGGGTTGACTTTCGGTGCTCTAAAGTGGGATGTTGGCCTCCTATCAGCTTTCTGGGTCAGTGTCATACCGGATAAGAGATCTACCGCAGTTATATCTGTCTGTTCATCTCTCTGAGGGACGAGATGGGTGTCAGGAACCGCGCGTTAGCTTGGGAGAGTTTGCCTTCGGTGCCGGAGACGGCAGCGCGTACAGGCGTCCCTGCCGCATTCCCGGAAACTCTGGAACCTTCGCGAAGACCTGCCCTGCGGGTCATGCCGCTGTTGCGCTCTCCGCAACCTCACCGATTTGTGCGCGTGCCTACTCATGCCGTGGGCGTTTACATCGAGCAGCGCGAATCTCCACGGGCCTCCCTGAAGTTACCCTTGAAGCTGAGAAGCGTCGCCGGTGCGCTTGAGGAGTTCCCGGTTTCGCTCGTAACACGCGACATCAGCGCGTCGGGAGTCTATTTCCTTTGTCCCAAACCTCTCGAAGCCGGCACGGAAATCGAGTTGGACATCGTTTTGGTCAGCCGTCCGCTCGGCTACGGCAATGTTGTCGTCTCCTCCAAGGCCTGTGTGCGGCGCATCGAACCCGCAAATATGCCCGGTTGGTTCGGCATCGCCGTAAGTTTCAGTGATTTTGCTTTCGACCGCGATGATCATATTCCCAATCGCTTCGCCGCGGACTGATCTTCACTCCTCTCCTTTCACCTCTGAGCAAAAATCCGCAAGCAGGGTTCTGCTATTCTGGGGGAGATGACTGCCCCCCGTACCCTTGCCGCTGTGCTCTTCGATTGGGACGGCACGCTGATCGATTCCTACGATGCAGATTCCCAAGCCTATCTGGCGCTTTTTCGCGAGATGGGTGTGCCGTGGGGCTTGCGGGAACTTGAGCATCATTATTCACCCGACTGGTATGTTGTCTATCGTGCGGCAGGGATACCAAACGCCCGTTGGCCGGAAGCCGACCGCATCTGGCGCGCTTATTATGCAATACACCGGCCCAAGCTGATGAGCGGTGCGCGGCGCGTCCTTGGGCAACTCGCGCGGCGGCACAAACTGGGCCTGGTTACCAGCGGCGACCGCAACCGGGTGATGGGCCAATTGCGCGAATTTGGATTGCTGCGTGTCCTTCGCACGCGCGTTTGCGGCGGCGATCTGGAAGAGAAAAAGCCAGATCCCGCGCCGTTGCAGATGGCTCTGCGGCAGATGGCTATCGAGCCGGCTGAATGCGTCTACGTGGGCGACACCCCGGAAGACGTGGAGATGGCGCGCGCTGCGGGAGTGTGCGCGATTGCGGTGCTGGGACCGTTTCCCACGGAGAAGCGCCTGCGCGCGGCGCGTCCCGAATTCTTGCTGGACGATTTGCGGAAACTTCCGGGATTGTTGCGCGAATTGTACGGCGAAGCGCACCGTTCTCGCACTCGCTCCTGACCCGATGAGATTGGAAGAGCTCGCTTAGGGCTTGGGCGGCGGGGGCGCGTTCGCTGCCGGAGTGGGCGGCTGGGCCGCGGGTACGGCCAACGGCGGGAATGGCTTGAAGTTGGTCCACTTGATGGTGACGCGGATCGGGATGTCGCGGTCCTTCAATTTATAAACTTCTTCGGAACGCGCGTAGTCGGGAAACCAGTACTTGCCGTCCACATTCTCGCGGTAAATCTCAAACATCCCGAAAGGCAAAGTCGGCGGGTGCACGGCGCCCAGATCCGTGACCCATTTGCCGTACGTCTTCACCACTTCCAGATATTTCTGATCCACCCAGAGGATGCCGTCGAAGAGCGGGTGCTGCCGGTCCAGCACTTTCGGGCGCACCTGAAAGATGTAGCAATCCACTTCGTCCACCTTCTCCGTGCTCAGGTATTGCAGGTCGTATTTGGCCATTTGCCCTAGCGTGACCGGATAGGGAGGAATGCGCGTCAGGTATTGCGCATCTTCCGGCTCGAATTGCAGGTACTGCAGCGTGGATTCCGGGGCGGCGATGGCTTTTTCGTAGAGCTTGCCGTCGCCGGAACGCACCGCATCGTACGTGGCGTCGTATTCTCCCGTGGGCTTGCCGTCGGGGCCATATTCCTGAATGCGGATCGTTTTCCGGTAGGTGTACAGCGGCCGCGTGGCCTCGTAGAGATCTTCCTTCTGCGCGAAGGCCTTGATGATCTGCGCGGACGGCAGCGAGGGCGGCGCTTCCGCATCCGGCACGCCCACCACCCGGCGGACGCTGTGTTCCGGCGGCGGCGTGAGCGGGCCGGGCGCATTTTCCTGCGCAGAAAGGCCACGCGCTGTCAGGAAAAAGAAAAATGACAGTACAAGAAAAATCGCCCTGCGCGGTAAACTCATGGTCGGACGAAAGCGATGGCTCTTCATGACTAGTTGGATGCGCGGAGATTGCAACCGCGCCGCCCGCGGCTCCTGGCATACCGCCAGTGTAACGCAAATTCCGGCGCAGGTTGCCACCGTGAAGGAAATCGCGGGATTCTTAGCGCCGATTTTTCAGGAACCGTGAACCAGGAACTTCATGCGCGACGCTTTTTTGTATCCGGACGGGTGCAAGGCGTGGGCTACCGCGGTTTCGTCGAGCACGTTGCCGGGAAACTCGGCCTGCACGGATATGTGCGCAACTGCCGCGACGGCCGCGTGGAAGTTTTCGCCATGGGCACGCCGGAAAAGCTTGGGCAACTCCGCGTGGCGCTGGAACGGGGCCCGATGATGTCCGAGGTGGCCGGCTTGAACGAGGAGCCGGACGTGGTGGATACCCGGTACGTCGGGATTTTCACGATTGAGATGACCAGCTAACGGAGAGCTGCAGCAATGGACGATCTGAAAAAATTGATTCGCGAAATCCCGGATTACCCGAAGCCGGGAATCCTCTTCTACGACATAACCACGCTGTTGAAGGACAAGCAGGGTTTCCGGACCGTCATCGACCAGCTCTGCGCGCATTATGAAGGCCGCAAGATTGATCTTGTTGTGGGCATCGAAGCGCGCGGCTTCATCTTTGCTCCCGCCCTGGCCTACCGCCTCGGAGCCGGATTCGTTCCGGTGCGCAAGCCGAACAAGTTGCCAGCCGAGACCACGCGCATTTCCTATGGTCTGGAGTACGGCACGGACACGCTGGAAATCCACGAGGACGCCGTGCAAAAGGGCCAGAATGTGCTGCTCTGCGATGATTTGCTGGCCACCGGCGGCACCGCCGCTGCCGCCGTTCAGCTCATACGCTCGCTGGGCGGCAATGTGGTTGGCGCCGCGTTTGCCGTGGAGTTGAGTTTCCTGCATGGCCGCGAAAAACTCCCCGGCCTGGACGTCTTTTCGCTGATTCAATACGATAAATAGTTAGGAATCGCGCGCTGGGGGGCTGTGCGCCTTACTTCTTGTGCGCGCCGCGCTGGCGCAACGCCTCGAAGAGCACCACGCCGGTGGCCACGGAAACATTCAGCGACTTCACCGGGCCGCTGGTTGGCAGCGACACCACAAAATCGCAGCGCTTGCGCGTCAGTTCGTGCAAGCCTTTTCCTTCGCTACCCATCACAATCCCCGTCGGTGACGTGTAGTCCACTTCGGTGTAGCTCTTCTTCCCTTGTTCATCGAGCCCCACGAGCCAGTAGCCCGCTTCCTTCAACTCCTCCATCGCACGCACCAGATTCGTGACCTTGGCGATGGGCAGATGCGCGATGGCTCCCGCGGAAGCGCGGGCCACTGTGTCCGTCAGGCCCGCCGCGCGCCGCTCGGGGATGACCACGCCGTGCGCTCCCGCGGCCAGCGCCGTACGAATCACCGCGCCAAGATTATGAGGATCCTCCACGCCATCCAGCAGCACAATGAGCCCCGCCTGATTCTTGGAGGTATTCGCGTGCGCCAGGATGTCTTCCAGCGTGGACGCCTCGCGCGAGGCCGCAATCGCGACCACACCCTGATGGTCGCGCGAGTTGGCCAACCGGTCGAGTTGGCCGCGGTCCTCGAAGCGCACGGATATGCCACGCTCCCGAGCAAGCTGCACAATCTCTTCGATGCGCGAATCCTGCCGGCCCTTGGCGATAACGATGCGGTCGAAAGCGCTCCCCGCTTCGAGTGCTTCGCGCACGGCGTGAATGCCGGTGAATCGGTCCATTGTTTGCAAGTTTACAGTTTTCAGTGATCAGTTCACAGTCTGCGCCGCGGCCACCGAAAAAATCGCAATGACAATGCCGTGTGTCAGTCCAGCGCGGCGCAGAATTCCAGGATGCGTGCACGCACGGTTTTCACTGGCAGGGCAAACGGCAACGCGGCGGCTTCGTCCACCAGGAGAATGACGCGGTCGAGTTCGCCCTCGCCAGCCCGCCCCGTAAGTGCCAGCCGGATCGGATGAAACAACTCGCGGCCGCGCACTTCGAGCGTCTCCTTCAGATGCGTCACAACCTCCTTGAAACGGTCCGACGTGAAAGGCTCCGGTTCAAGCAGCAACAAGGCGAGATGCCGGACAACTTCGCGAGCTGCATAACGGGCAAGGACGGCGTGAGCTTCCGTGGAGCGCAGGATTTCCGCGGCGTCGTAGGTGAACACTAGTCGCAGCACCTTTTCGAGCCCGGTGCGATCTTCCACAAAATGGCCAAGCAAAGCGGCGGCGCGTTCGCAGAATACGAGTTGCTCGGGCGAGGGCTCCGCCGAGAGCCACTTTCGCTCGCGTAGAATCGCGAGAACGTCGTCGGAGCGAAAAAGATTTTCGCGCACCGGACGAGGCGAGATTTGATCAGGCGTGGACATTAGACGTCCTCTAACAAATACCTCCTTGGGGGTCGGAGCTTCAGCTCCGACTTCAAGAATCCTCAAAGGATGGGCTTTAGCCCCTGAGGAAACTCTTCCCTCCCCGCCGAGTCCATTTATGAGACAAGTTGGCTCTGTTGACATCCTCGCAACCACATTGAAATTCGAGAGGGCCGTGGGCCACCTCCGTGGTTTTCTATGGAGGCAGGAGGTGCGATGGCCGAAGTTGGACTCCTGCCTTTTGCCCG